>Ga0306921_10008482_pt1 | contig 10858 bp, 8 predicted proteins | sample sta12Cox44000080_FD_203760 | JGI IMG/M metagenome (GOLD analysis project Ga0306921, IMG submission 203760) | Lab enrichment of tropical soil microbial communities from Luquillo Experimental Forest, Puerto Rico - statoxic.12C.oxic.44.000.080 (v2)... | ecosystem: Environmental > Terrestrial > Soil... | reverse complement strand
GCATCACCACCGCCGTCGGTGTGGTGGCGACGGACGGTGACGTCGCTCTGGTGATAGAGCAGCCCGTCGAGGACATGTAGGGCTTCGTTTGCCGTCGCCGCGATCACTTTCGTGTGGAACGGGGCATAGCGATCGGAGAGGTGCGTGTAGAATTTGCTTCCGGGATCATCGCCGTAATGGGCGTTGACGCGGCCGGCATCGCGGCCGAAGCCGCCGGCCCGGAAGAACTGGCCGTCCGAGGACGACGCAAACCCACCGCCGAAGATCGCGGCCAGCGGCTCGCGCTGCTGGTAGTCGACGAGACGCCGCAAGGCGAGGGCATAGGTCTCGTCGCGAATGTGCCAGTCGGCCACCCAGGCGAGCTGTCCGAGGCTGGCGATCGTGCAAGCTTCCGCCATGCGCGTCAGGCCAAGATTGAGCCCGTCGGCCAGGAGGCTCGCCATTAGGACGCGCGGGTCGACAACCGTCTCGCCGCTTCGCAGATGGGTGAAGCACTCGGTGAACAGCGTCCAGCCGGCCACCTCGGATAGCAGGTCGGTGACGCGGATCCGCGGCAGCATCGCGTAGAGGCGTGCGGCCAAGGCCTCAGCTTCCGGCGGTGTCGATTTCTCGATCGGCGTGATCTTTAGCACGCCTCTCTCAAATGTGACGTCCGGAAGCAATCCGCCTTTCGCCTTCAGTTCGACCGCCGCCAGCCGCGCGTCGAGGAGAGCGCGGCGGCCCGCGATGAAACGTTCGAAATCGGCATCGACCGCAATCGGCAAGGTGCCGCTCTGCTGCAGCTCCTGCTGAGTTTCGCGGGAGATGAGGCGCTCTTCGAAGGAGCGATATCGCCGACTGCCGACGACCCAAACGTCACCCGCACGCAGCCGGTCGCGCAGCTCGGATAGCACGCAGAGCTCATAGTAGCGCCGGTCGATAGCGCCGCCGGGCAGCACATATCGCGCCCACCGCTCTCGAATGAAGCCAGTCGGAGCGGATTTCGGCAAGCTGGGCCTTGGCGCGGCATTCATGTCGCGTAGCACGTCGATGGCCCGGAGCAGCGAGGCTGCGGCCGGCACGCCCTGGAAGGTAAAGATTGCCAAAAAGGCCGGTGTCCAGCGCCGCACGCCGGCATAGTGCTCGCCCAGCAGCTGGTAGGGATCGAACTCCTCCGAACGCGCCAGGGCCGAGGCTTCGGCAACGGTGGCGCGGAAGCGATCCCACGGGATCACCGCCGTGATCGCGTCAAAGGGGTCCTGCCTGCCCTCGCGCGCCGCAATCAGGGCGGCGCCGATGCGCGCGTACAGGCGAACCTTCTCATTGATGGCACGGCCATCGGCCTGGAAGGCCCGGGCATGCCGCGATTCGGCCTTGCGAAACATCGTGCCGACGAGCCGGTCGAACAGATCGATGGCCTGGTCTGTCAGATCGGCGATCAGGTCGAGCGTAACAGCGATCAGGGTCGCATGACGGCGTTGACGTTCGTAGCCGGCGATATGCTGTACCGTGGTCCGGCCGGCCTCGCGGGCGAGCTGGGCAAGGCGGCCCTGATGCAAGCGATGTCCGCGGGCGGGATCGATGCCGATCGCGCGAACATGGTTCAGACGCTCGATCAACCCCAGCATCGCGGCAGGCTTTGTCGCTTCCGGTATCTGGCGCAGCCAGACGAGCCAGCTTTGACCGCCTTCCGCGCGGCGCTCGGTCAGAGCATCGAGCCGGCGCCGCTGCTCGGCCAACAGCCCGCCGGTCAACCGGCGCTCAATCTCTCGTCGCGCCTGATGACGCAGGTCGACGCAAAGGCGTTCGAGGGATCGAAGTGATGGGACGACGATCCCGCGCTGCCGGCATTCCTGGATAACGAGCCCGGCCAGAACAGCCAGCCGGTCACTCTCAATCGCATGCGGTAACAGCGAGCTGGCCAACTCGCTGGCAGGGCCCCTGCCAAAGGGCCGAAGGCGGAGCCGGTCCTGTAGTTCTGCAGCATGACGCCGGCGGTTTTGCCCAGAGATCAGGTAGTCGTCGATGCACTCTGGTCGAACATCGATCTGTTCGGCGACAAATGAGATCAGCGCCGCTGGCGGTCGCTCATTGATGCGCAGGGGCCGCCCAGGATAGCGGAGATAGCAAAGCATCAGCGCGTAGCCGAGGCGACTGTGATCGCCTCGACACCGCCGGATCATGGCGGTATCTGCCTCGCTCAATGTGCAGTGGCGCACCAACTCTCGCCGATCGGTCGGTGGCTCGAACAGCGCGGCGATCTGGGCTTCGGTCAGTTGCTGTCGGCGCATCAGCCGTGTCTCCCCGGGAGGTTAAGACCGGCAGACCAGCCGATCGGGTCCAGGGAGTCCATGAGCGTGCTGCGCCGGATGCAAAGATGCGGCAAACCGTGGCCTTCATGGCGACGCCGTTCGACGCGGAGCTGGACACGCTATTCTTGGCGGATTTCCGCGGTCCGGTGCCAGAGCGTTCTCAGTTTGTCCGCTTATGCTACAAAAATTGGCCGTTCGTTAGTTCCGGCCAGGTATCCCGATGCGACCCGCAGCTTTTTCGTCACCGGCCAGCTTGCTCGCGATCTCCAAGATTCGCCCTGGCAGTCGCGCTTGCAACCGATCGATCTTGGGCTGGCTGCCAGCGGCGTGTCAGACCGCGTCAAGACCAGCCTCTCCGAGATCCAAGTCTTTCGCGTCGCAGTCTTCGACTAATAGTTGCGACAGCGAGCCCATGGACATTGGAGGAACAGAATTATTGCGTGAGACCGCGCAAATGCGCCCAGAGACACAAAACGGTTCAAATGGGACAGCTGGTGTTCCTGTTTTGTCACGCTTAGAGACTCTAGCACTCGGTCTATGTCGTGACCTCCATCAATGACAATTTTAAAGGCTCTATTGAATTTCGAATGGGTGATGTAGCGCGCTGCAAGAGGCTTGGCGCTAGCGCATGGTCTTGAACCGCAGCCCATCGGTCCGCCGGTGGCGATCGTAGCCGGGGACGCTTGGCCCTTGTAAAGCCTGGCCTGCCGGCCACCGCCTTCGGCGGCAAGGGCTTGACAAGGCCAGCACCCCGGCGCCCGTTCCACCGTGCGTTCGACGGGGAGGAGGGGCTGGATCACCCATTTCCACCCACTCGTTTTTCAAAAGAGGCATTTTAAATTCAAAAGTATTTGCTCAGCCAAAATTAACCCTTGGCAGTTTTCCGCGACCACGCCGGTTATTCTGCCGTAGTATTTAGGTATCCGGGGTGCCGAGGAGATCATGACGTCGCGCCAGAAGGGATTTCTGCATGCGGCGGCTCGCTTCGATACTGCGCGCTTGGTTGTAGTACCGTTCTGTGGTTGACCCGCTGCGATGACCGAGCAGACGGGAAGCGACGCCAATGTGTTTTGGGTCGTCGATCGCTATGCTGGTGGTAGCAGAATCTCGAAATAAGTGTGGGTTGATGGCCCGCCCCAACCCTTCGCGCGTGCGCTTGACGATGCGAATGTAGATCGCATTGTCGGTCATTGGCGGACCATACATCGACAACCAGAGGGCGTCCGAGCGGAAGCCGCGCAAAGTGATGATATCCGCTCGATGATCCTCGAGATAAGTCTCGAGGTGGGGCACGAGCTCTTCCGGCCACGGCATCTCTATCGCGTCTTTTGTCTTGGTCTCGGCGGCGGGAATTTGGATCCACCACCCGCCGCCCTGCTGGACGAGGGTTTGGCCGAGGATCAGACCGGTGAGGTTTCCCAGCCGCAGCTGCCGACTTGCGAGCGTTGCAACCAGCAATCCGTCGCGATAACTCTTGAACCGGCGTAGCGCCGTCGCCTCGTCCTCGGCCTTGGCGATCAACCCGAGCCCGAGGGTCAGGAGCTCTCGGCTATGAACAAGGCGAGGCCGCTTCAGCCGCGCGGGTTTGTGGCGGGCCCGGATCGGGGACGTTATTCGATATATCCAGTCCCACTCCCTGGCGGGATCCGCGATTGCGGCCATAACCTTGAGCTCGATCAGTCGGGCGATCGCCGTTCCGCTGGCATTTTGCCCTTCCAGGTCTTTGGCATATGCTCTAACGCGGTCCCGGGTAATGCGGTCGCCCGGGGCGACGTCGGCGTCCAGCAAACCGCGACCGTCAAGCCAAGCCAACCATCGGCCGTAGCCCTTCTCGATTTCTCGGTTTGAGTAGGGGGAACGTCCTGCCCTGCAGCCCCCTGCTTCCAGCAGATCGCCGGGTTGTAGAGCTGCTTGCCAGCGCTGGCGATCCTGTTGCGGCCATCTATCCACGGGGGTGCAGCGTCGTGGGGTGCGCGTGGAAAACATAGCGGTTATTTGCTTTGCTTCGGCTTGTTTATGTTTCTTCTCCTCGCGCCTTTGGGGCCCGGTATGTTTTCGCTTTTACGACGCAGGTTGAGGATCGTCTTATCGAAATGCCGAGCGGCTGCCTTATTCTCCTGCCCGCAGTAGAAATCAATGGTGGTTTCGATGGATCGATGGCCGTGCACGCGCCGGATGATTTCGTACTCACCAGGACAGACATCTAGATGAAGCTTAGCAGTTATATGGCGAAAAAGGTGCGGGTTAACATTTAATCCTATGTGGACACGAATAGTGCGCGAGATCTGTTCGCCAAAGAATGATTTATTCTTTGGTCCCCCGTTAATTCCCGGAAATAGGGATGTATCGTTTGTCGAGGCCAGATGAGGTCGGAATTTCTGGATGTAACAGTCGATAAGGGCGGTGCTCTCCGGAGGTAGCGGATGTTCGAGTGGCTCTTCGTTCTTGACCTCTTCGCCATCTATCACGATGTGCAGCACGCCGTTCGGGCCCGACCGAACAAGATTTCGCTCGATATCAAGCGCGACCAAATTGCGTATGCGGATCGGCGCCATCGTTAAGATTTCGATCGCAGCGGCCATTTGAGCCCGCACCGCCCCCCGTTGGACATTCCGATGCCGCCGGGCTCGACGCATCAATTCCTGCGGGAGCGTCAGCAGTGCGGCGACGTGTTCCTGCTCATCGAACGGCCGCAATCGCGCCGAATTGGTCGCAGTGAGCCCACGTCGACCCGTCGCGAGACGCTTTATGATCTTTCCCATACGCTTCAAACACGAGGGCTCGACGCGCACGTAATGGCGAGCAACGGCCTTTAGGGTGCTGGCGAGATCCGCGATTGTGGTCGTAGGCTTCCCGCCCTCGCGGTCGAGAAAAAATCGAAGCCCTAATTTGAAGGCGTTAAGCTCAACAAGATCCGTCAAAGAGGTCAGCGTCGCTGGATCCCGACCCATACGCACCAGCGCCGAGGCAAAGGCGCGCGTCTGCCATTCCCGGTGCGCGAGGGTTGCAGGCCGCACCGGTCGGAATGAGCGGTCTTCGTCATCGTCCCCCTCGTCATCGTCCTCCAGCAGATCACGCTGGGCGAGCCGGTCGCACCACTTTTGGCAGTCAAGTCTCAGCGAGGCCGGAAACCGGTCCCACTTGGACACCCATTGTCTGCGGCGATCGGGGATCGAAATCTCAATTTTCGGCCACTCTGGGATCGCGACTTCCGCCCTTCGCCACGCCCTCACGGTCATCGCGAATGACTCGCTCGGCCTTTTCAGCAGAGACTGATGAAGATGGTGGCGATATCTCTCGAAGGTCTCCGCTGTTACCGCGTCCGGGCCAATTCCGCGCGCCGACAAAAAACGCAGCACCCGCGACAATGCGATCTTATCGGAGCGCGAGGGCAGCGCACTCGCGAGTACCGCCCACTCCGGCACCAAGTTATTTTGGTTTCGCCCAGGCGACATCGGCTGGATGAGGGCGAGCGCAGTGCGAAGTAGGCTGCGGACATTGTTCCAGCGGCCCTGAGATATACCGACGGCGGCCGGCCCTAGTTCCTGCAATCGATGACCGAGCAGCCGCCCATCCGCCGGGATCTCCTGCGGCGATCTGCCAAGCGCTCGGGCGGCCGTGCGTACCGCCGACGCAAGCTCCTGCCGCTTGCGTTCGGGGAGATTGCTTGCTCCAACGGTCGTAAGCAGATCCGCCAAGGTCGGGGCTGACTCGCTCCCCGTTTGTGCTATACTTCGTGATGACATAGATGTCCTCGTTATGCCAGGAGATGTCTCAGGTACAATATCGTTATTTTCTTGCATATTCAAGCTACCAGCTTGATTGCCTCAAGTAATAACGATAATTATTGCTGCAAACTAGGGGTTCAAACATTTCAACAGGTTATCGCCGGGCTCATCGCGCGGCCACTTTCGCAGCGATGCGAACCGCTCGACCAATGCGGACGACCGGAAGCCGGCCGTCCTTGGTCATGCGGCGCACCGTGCGCTCCGATACCTGCCAGTTCTCCGCCACCTGGCGGACAGTCAGCAGCCCCTCAGCCGCTTGAGGTTTTTTGTTCGTGCGACGCGGTTGTTGCGTCTTTCGTCTCATCTTTTGAACTCCCTACAAGGGTTTCAAATTGAAAAAGAAGGCTTACGGACGCCCTCTCCTTTTGGCCGGCATCCGCGGCAGATCGTGCGCCAACGATAGAGCCAGACCTCTTATTTCGATCACGAGCCGCTTGCGGTCTCGGCCCCCGAGCTTTTCCAGCCGCTTCCCGAGACCCTCGATCCCCTCGACGAATTCCGGCTCGTACCAGCTCATCTGTTTTTGGGAGAATCCTATTGGCAGCGTTTCCGTGGACCGGACCGGCTCAGTGGCGGCGCGCGCGCGCAGTAACATGAGAACGGGCGGCCCCTGAGGCGACGTCAGATCTATCGTTGTAAGCGCCTCCCGCAGCTGCCGGCGGTAAATCATGGCAAATCGCGCCACCTCGAGCTGGTTCAGTCCGATGTCCTGGAGATCGAGCGCGATGCCAATCTCGAAGACGGCAGCCAGATCGAAGCCGATGTCAGTCCCGGCTCCCGGCCGCTCACCCGTCCCCACACCGAGCTCGATGAACTTGCTGACCCGGCGTGCGAACGTGGATGACACGACAGGATCTGCCACGTGAAATGGTCCAGCGAAGGCCTGCCAGAGCGCCAGCACTGCCTGGCCGCGCTTATACATGTCTGTGTTCATTCCGGGCTCGCTATTAGAAGACATTATAGGGGTTGCTAGATCGAAAATCAACCCCTGTTGGGACTTCAATTGCGCAGATGCAGGCTCCGCGCCGGCTGAACCGCCGATAGAACCTTTGCCGAGGGTGCGCCGGTTCAGCTGATCGACTGGAAAGAATTGCTTCGCGCACTTCACCGCAGCCGCAAGGGGATGCAAGTGCCTTCGAGCTACAAGGCTATGTGCCGCCAGTGCGGCGACATCGTGCAGCACCGCCTCGGCGACGACGAAGCCCGGCGCTCCGCCAACGGGCATTTTGTGGCGCCGACCATTGCCCGCACCGAGATCATAAAACCACGCCCGGCTGCACCGCCGGCGGCTGGCGCGCCCGCGCCGAAACTCGCCCCCAAAATCGTCAAGGCACGCAACATGAGCCCGAGGGCGCAACAGCTGCGCGCGATGGCCGCCCACAATCACCGCATGCGCGGCCGCGCGATCAAGAAGCAGCAGCAGCGCGACGGCTGATCCATTGAAGAAGCGCCGCACCACCTATGAAGAGTTTCGCTTTGTGGACCGGCATGTCGGCGTGCGCCTGCGCGGGCGCGAGGAGCTCGGCTTAAGCCGGGCGCGCGCGGCCGAAGTCATCGGCCTGGTCATGCAGCAGATCGCGAATTACGAACTGGGCGTCGACCGCATCTCGCCCGGCCGCCTTTAGCGCTTCGCCCAGTTTCTCCGCGTGCCGGTCATGTATTTTTTTGAGGGCCTGCCGGGCGTCACGACGCGCGCAGCCAATGACGACAACGCCGTGAGCGATCACACCTTGCATAGCCGTGAGACGCTTCGATTTGTAATAGCTCGAACTTAATCTGACAATCGTTGTTGGTTTTCGCAGGGGCGCCGGAGGCGGGGCGCGGTTCTCACCACAAGCTGGGACCGCGACCCGCCCTCCGGCACAGGGACGGAGACCACGAAATGACCCAGGAACAGAAGATAATCCGAGCCAAGCTCGGGCTACTGGAGCTGGCCAAGCAGCTCGGAAATGTCAGCCAAGCCTGCAAGATGATGGGCTACAGCCGCGACAGCTTCTACCGCTTCAAGGAGCTCTACGACAAAGGCGGCGAGCTGGCACTGCAGGAGATCAGCCGCCGCAAGCCGGTGTTGAAGAACCGCACCGCCCCGGAAATCGAGCAGGCGGGAGTCGCAATGGCGATCGAGCAGCCGGCCTGGGGCCAGGTCCGGGTGTCGGAGATGCTGAAGCGGCAGGGCCTGTCGATCTCGCCGGCCGGAGTGCGCTGCGTGTGGCAGCGCCACGATCTGACCTCGATCAAACACCGCCTCAAGGCGCTCGAAGCCAAGGTGGCACAGGATGGCATCCTGTTGACCGAGGCCCAGATCGCCGCCCTCGAGAAGGCCAAGGCCGACAAGGAAGCGCACGGCGAGTTTGAGAGCGAATGTCCCGGTTATTGCGGTGCCCAGGACACCTTCTATGTCGGCACCCTGAAGGGTGTCGGCCGGGTCTATCAGCAGACCGTCATCGACACCTATGCCAAGGTCGCCTTTGCCAAGCTGTACGACCGCAAGACCCCGATCACCGCGGCCGAGATCCTCAACGATCGCGTGGTGCCGTTCTACGACGAGCACGGCATCCGGTTGTCGCGCATGCTGACCGATCGCGGCACCGAGTTTTGCGGCACCCAGAGCCATGAATATGAGCTCTATCTCGCGGTCGAGGACATCGACCACAGCCGCACCAAGACCAAACGCCCGCAGACCAATGGAATCTGCGAGCGCTTCCATCGTACCGTGTTGGATGAGTTCTACCGGGTGGCGTTCCACAAGAAGATCTATCGCACCATCGACCAGCTGCAGACCGACCTTGATGCGTGGATCACCGAATACAACCAGCAACGGTCCCATCAAGGCCGCTGGTGCTTTGGCAAGACTCCGATGCAGACCTTTCTTTGACGCGTTGCCATTGGCGAAGGAGAAACTCATGGCGGCATGACCATAGGCGCCAGTCATCTCGGTTCAAACCGCCAACACCGTCTGTCCGATCAAGTATTAGCTAATACATTCGATTGGTGCATGCCTATTACCGAATTGCCGACCCCAAACAGCGCCGCACCGTGATTCAATTCATGCGGAGCGTCAGAAGCTGACGGTTTTCGACTGAACTCCCCTGCCCTGCCCGATTCGCAATTCGCTTTCGTTCGAGCACCGAACATTCGACTCGCGCGGCAAACTTTTCGCATTCGAGTCAAGCAAACAAATCCAAGATAATCAGCGCCGTAACCGGGCACCATTGTTTCGAATCATGGACAAGCCACAAGACCGGGGTCACGCCATAGAACGGATGCCGGATTCACTTTAAGCGGACATATCAAGAACGTCGCAATTCGCCCTACCTAACTGCTCAGCCTGCGTCGGTCTGACGATTTCGGCGACCGTGTTCTTGGTCAGCGCTTATCCGCGTCAGAACGGCCTGGCGTTGGCGTTGCGCGAAATCGGTCGGATCGAGCGCACGCTGTTCATGCTCGACTGGTTCGAGCTGCCGGCACTCCGCCGGCAGGTGACCGTCGAGCTCAACAAGGGCGAGGCGCGCAACGCCCTTGCCCGCGCTGTCTCTTTCATCGCCTCGGTCGGCTGCGCGATCGTGCAACCGAAGCGCAACAATGTCGTGCGAGCGGGCTCGCGATCGTCACCGCCGCTATCGCCCTCTGGAACACCGTGTATCTCGGCCGTGCCGTCGACGACCTCCGCCGCGGCGGGGAAATCATCCTGGACCCGCTGCTTGCTCACCTTGCGCCCGTCGGGTGGCAGCACATCAATCTCACCGGCGATTATCTATGGAACGCCGACGCCCAACTCGCTCCGGATGGAGTCCGGCAGCTGCGCGCTCCCGCTACGATCACAGCTCATGCCGCATAATGTTCTTGGTGTGTCCGCTTGGCGTGAATCCAGCACCCCTTCTGTGGCGTGACCCCGGAGGTCCGCGACCGTCTGAAGATTCTGGCCACCCGCCAGCGCCGGACGATGAATGACACATGTTGGCGGAGGCGTTAAGCGACCTGTTCACCAAGTATGGCGAGCCGCCCATTGTCCCCGGAAAGCACTGACGACAGTTGGCCAACAGTCAACAGTATGCAACGCGGCGACTGTTGGCCAACCGCCAACCGCTTATCAACAGTTGACAAACTGTCGTCGCCACGCAATCATTCCGCTTACGAGGGGGAACACCATGGCGACCATTTCCTTTGCCAGCTCCAAGGGGGGAGCCGGAAAATCGACGTCTGCTGTGCTGCTGGCCACAGACCTCGCCCAGCACGACACGACTGTCACCATAATCGACGCCGACCCAAACCAGCCGGTCCTCCGATGGAGCAAGAAACCCGGCAAACCCCAGAACCTGACGGTCATTGGCGGCGTGACCGAGGAAACGCTGATCGACGCGATCGACGACGCAGCGCGCAAGACCGCCTTCGTCATCGTCGACCTCGAGGGCACGGCCTCCGTTATGGTCGCGCATGCAATGACCCGGTCTGACCTGGTCCTCATCCCGACGAAGGGATCCGAACTCGATGCCATTGAGGCCGTAAAGGTCATCCAGTTCATTGCCCGGCAAGAGCGGGCCTATAACAGGAAAATTCCCTTTGCCGTGCTGTTCACGCAAACCAACCCGGCCGTCCGGCCTCGAACCCTCAAAAGCCTGGAAGCCGATATGCTCAAACAGCGGATTCCCGTATTGGGCACGGCGCTACACGAGCGCGACGCCTACCGCGCGCTATTCTCCTTCGGAGGCACGCTGCCGGCCCTCAAGCAAGACCTCGTGGGCAATATACCGGCGGCGATTCGCAATACCCGCGACTTCA
>Ga0306921_10008481_pt1 | contig 10859 bp, 8 predicted proteins | sample sta12Cox44000080_FD_203760 | JGI IMG/M metagenome (GOLD analysis project Ga0306921, IMG submission 203760) | Lab enrichment of tropical soil microbial communities from Luquillo Experimental Forest, Puerto Rico - statoxic.12C.oxic.44.000.080 (v2)... | ecosystem: Environmental > Terrestrial > Soil... | reverse complement strand
TTCGATGCGCACGGGGCGACCCGAAATCATGGTTCTCAAGGTTTCGCCTTCGAGAAATTCCATGACGATGAAAGGCTGGTTGCCGGAGTCTTCGCCGATCTCGTGAACCGTACAGATGTTGGGATGATTCAGGGCTGCCGCAGCGCGGGCCTCGCGAAGAAACCGATCGAGGGAAAACGGGTCTTGCAGGGCGTCCGGAGGCAGGAATTTCAGCGCCACGGAGCGATCGAGGATGGAATCCCGGGCGGAGTAGACCACACCCATCCCTCCCCCTCCCAGCTTCTGAAGAATCGTGTAATGGGAAATGGTCTGGCCAATCATATCCGGGCCAATCATATAGGGAGCTTATTTCGGAGCGAGCCAAAAGGATATGGGGAATTGTAACCGGTGTCAAAGGTTAGAAGAGTGGAGAACAAGGAGTTAGACGCTGCGGAAAACGACGCGTGAGCGCGAATTTGTGAGCGCACGTTGCGAACCGCTGTGACCCACAACCGGACCTAGAGTAGTACGAACGGTTTGCATGCCGGCAATTCCGAGAAAACACGTTCGCTCTCGCTCGTCAAGCAAACCCGCAAGAAACAAAAGGGTTAGGCTGTTGACCGTGCGGTCACGCCGCTCCGCAAACCACTCGCTCTGGTCGGTCAGGGTGTTATGCTTGTCGCCATGAATCGCGAGGAACGCGAATTTGCGGATCGACGTGGTTTACGATTTCCGTTCGACTGCGACGCTGAAATTCTACTGGAGGGCGCCGACCGGCGCGTCCGGGCGCGTGTTACGGAGCTTAGTTTCAGGGGCTGCTTCCTGGAGATCGCCGGGTCCTGGACCGAGCAACAGCGGATGCAGGTGAAGATCCTCCACACGGATGAAAGCTTTGAGGCCTCAGCGCACCTGATCTATGTCCGGGCGGGCGGCATTGGGTTAATGTTTGACGAGATAGATCCACGCAATCGAAATGTGCTGCAGGACTGGATCCTGAGCGCACTCGATAATCAAGCGAAATAACGATCGCTGGCGCAGCGTCCGGTAGTACCGGTGCTCATGGCGGACCACCCGAGGCGCCCCTTAAACCGGCATTGTGTGCTGATTTTCGCAGGTGTACTATGCGCTGACGAGGGACATCATGAGGGCAAGTTCTATTCGGCGGAAAGGGAGCGCGAGGCGAGCGCCACGGTGGAGTTCACTGCTGTCGTTTTTGGCTGCCGGGTTGGCGCTGGCCGTGCCCGTGGCGGCTGCGGCGCAACAACCACCGACCGCGGCAGAATCGGTTGTGAATGCCGCGCAGAATGCGCGTGACCAAAAGTCCGCTACGGCAAAGCAAACAAGAGTGCTCACGAATGACGATCTTGTACCCTCCCCGTCGGTGGTGAGCGGCGCGACGACGGCACCCCCCGCGCGGACAGGCGGCGGGGAGTCAGCCGCCAAGGCTCCGGCGGCAGCGCCTGAACCGGCGGAAGAGTCCTCGAATTGTGATAATTCCGACGATGAACGGCGGAAAGCGGAACTGCAGGCGCTCGAGGAGGAGCGCGACCAACTTCGCCGCCAGCTGAACGCCGATCCGCCCGTCATCTCCGGCGGAAACGTGGACATGACAAATTTCAAGCAGGGAAATTCCGGCGTAGCATTCGGTTCGCCACCGCTTTCGCAAGCGCAACCACAGTCTGCGGAGCGCATAAGCGAAGTAGAGCTCAATGAGAAGATTGCGTCACTGGAACGAGCGACGAAAATCGCGTGCGACTCGCCGAAGGACGCCGGAATTCAGCGGCAACTGGACGACGCGGAGCAACACCTGAAGTGGCTCGAAAGGCAGTTTGCGCTCGACCAGAACACATATTATTCGAAGCCCAATTACGCGCAAGATACCGCCGGCAAAGCCAACCTCGATGCCGAGCAAGAGCAGATCGACAGGGTCCAGAGTGACATCGATCGCTTGAAACAAGAACTGTCGCAACCATCCAACTAGAGTCGAAGCGGCCGCGCGAGCAACGAGAATCCGGCACAGCGAGGGTTTCCTTGTTTCGTAGACCGAACGGAATTTACATTGGTCTTACATGAAGTCAGCGGGTCAGGCGCCGATAAGATGCCGCCCATGCGTACTGGCACTCACACTTCTGACAGTTGATAATTGTCAGAAATGAGAAATACTACGAGTGCAACGTTCGTTCCCAAGTTACCTCCCAGTTCTTGGGAAAATTCGTAGCGGGACTGCACGACGGTGTAGTCCCGCGCGAGCTACGAAGAGCAGCAATACTCACCCACAAGAAATGAACGCTCCGGGTTAAATGGTGCCGGCGGCGGGCTGCGTGCGATTAACCAATCTTTGAAACTCCGGATCGTCACGCAGCAACAAGAGATCGGGGTCTTGCATCCCGTCGCGAAAGTATTCGTCCTCTTTCGCGCCGCTTTGATTTTCGAAGTATAGGACGGCGACGGATTTTCTTGCTGCCAGAGAAGGCGCGGCGGTCGCGTTGCCGGAGACCGAACCGGATTTGTCTATGGCGGGGCGACGACCGGAATCCAGGTCGCGCTTGAGGCGCTTCAGGTCAGACTTCAATTCGGCCGCGCTCTGGCAGCGCAGGTCGAGTTCCTTCTCCAGCAGCTTGTTCAGGATCCCATCGATCGCGAGAGGCAGACGCGCATTGACCTGCGTGGCTGGTTTCGGGGTGCCCGTCAAAATGGCATTGAAGATCACCGCCGCGGTGGCACCCGGGAATGGCACAGAGCCGGTAGCCATTTCGTAGAACACCACGCCGACAGAAAAAAGATCGGAGCGCGCGTCAAGATCTTCGCCGCGGGCTTGTTCGGGAGACATGTAGGCAATGGTGCCCATGGAACTGCCGGGGCTGGTGAGATTGCCTTCGGCCAAGGTGTGCATTTGGGTGGCGCGCGCTGTGGCACCAACGGTTTCACCCGCACCGGCCATGGTGGCAGCGAGTTTGGCCAAACCGAAATCAAGAATTTTCACGGCACCGCGCTCGGTAAGGAAGATATTCGCGGGCTTAATATCACGGTGGACGATGCCCCGGAGGTGCGCCGCGTCGAGACCCTCGGCGATTTGCACACCGATATCGATCAGTTCGGAGGTGTCGATGGGCTTTCCGGCGATGCGGTGCTTCAGGGTCTGGCCCTCGAGCAGCTCCATGGCGATGTAGGGACGGCCTTCGAAGTCGCCGCTATCGTAAATCGTGCAGATGTTTGGGTGGTTCAGCGCCGAGGCAGCCCTCGCTTCGCGTCGAAAACGTTCGATCGTTGGCGGGTCACCGGAAATGTCGTCGGGGAGGAACTTGAGCGCCACCATGCGACCCAGGCGGGCGTCTTTGGCCTTGAAGACCACTCCCATGCCTCCGCCGCCGAGTTTTTCCAGAATCTTGTAGTGCGAGACAGATTGACCGATCATCGGAGCTGGGCTCTCCGGCGCATGAAATGATGTCGGGAGCAGCGCATACTGTCGCCCATTTCGAAACATCTGTCAATGCGATCGGGCAAGGAAAAGACAGCCGATCTGGCGGCGTGTAACCCGACTGCGGCCCGCAGGCCGCCCCGACAACGGGAAGGATTACTTGAGGGGGGCTTTGCCGTTGAAGCGTGCGGCGGAGCCCAGCTCTTCTTCGATGCGCAGGAGCTGGTTGTACTTTGCGATGCGGTCGGTGCGCGAAGCGGAGCCGGTTTTGATTTGTCCGGCGGCGGTGGCAACGGCGAGATCGGCGATAAAGGTGTCTTCGGATTCACCGGAGCGATGCGAGATAACGGAATGGTAGCCGGCTTTGCGAGCGAGCTCGATGGCATCGATGGTCTCGGTGACCGTGCCGATCTGATTCAGTTTAATCAGGATGGCGTTGGCGATTCCTTCGTTGATACCGCGCGAAAGGCGCTCGGTATTGGTGACAAAAAGGTCGTCGCCGACGAGTTGAATCCTTTTCTTGGCTGACTTGGAACCGATGGAAGAGGTCAGCGCCTTCCAGCCGGACCAGTCGTCTTCGGCCATGCCGTCTTCAAGCGAAACGACGGGATATTTTTCGACCCACGAGGTCCAGTAGGCGACCATTTCGGATGAAGAGTGACTGGATTTATCGGATTTCTTGAAAACATACTTGCCGCTGGATTTGTCGAAAAACTCGCTGGCGGCGGGATCGAGTGCGATCGCGACCTGTTCGCCGGGTTTGTAGCCTGCGGCAGCGATGGCTTCGAGAACGATCTGAATGGCTTCTTCATTGGACTTGCAGCTGGGGGCAAAGCCGCCTTCGTCGCCGACCGCAGTGGAATAGCCGTGCTTTTTGAGCGCCGCCTTTAGCGCATGAAAGACTTCGACACCCCAGCGCAACGCCTCGCTGAAGGTTGGCGCGCCGACGGGCAAGGCCATAAATTCCTGAAAATCGACGGAACTATCGGCGTGAGCGCCGCCGTTCAGAATGTTCATCATCGGAACCGGCAGAAGGTTCGCGGAGTGCTCGGTGGAATAGCGCGCGAGATATTTGTAGAGCGGTTCTTTGGCGGCGAAGGCAGCGGCGCGAGCGGCGGCCATGGAAACCGCGAGAATGGCGTTGGCACCAAGCCGGGATTTGGTCGGTGTGCCATCGAGGGAAATCATTTTGTGGTCCAGGGCACGTTGGTCGGCGGCGTCGGCACCGAGCAAAGATTTGGTCAGCTCGGAGTTCACATGCGCGACGGCCTTCAGAACACCCTTGCCAAGGAATTTGGACTTGTCGCCGTCGCGAAGTTCGAGGGCTTCGTGTTCGCCAGTGGAAGCTCCGGAAGGGACAATGGCGCGGCCGAAGGCGCCGGATTCGAGAAGCACATCGGCTTCAACGGTAGGATTGCCGCGCGAATCGAGGACCTGGCGGGCGCGAATGCGGGTGATTTTGGTGGACATGACCGTTCTAACTCCTGAGTGGTTTACAAAAGAGAAATTGTAACAGAGGAGTTGTTGGCCGCGGGTGACGGGCGACACGGGAAAGCCTCTGATTGGTGACTCCTGAAGTGGCCAGGGACCGGCGACGCGTGATGGGAAAAACAAAGAATCCACCATGCCGGCTGCCATGCCCGGCGTTGCAATGATGGAAAAAGCGAGTTTTTGTCGGACCCGAAGCCTGCTTCCACAGCCAGAGTCCGACCTGCAAAACAAGTGCAACGCAACCTGCTGAATGGGATTTCCCGCATGTCGTGTCGCTGATGTCGGTGCGTGACCAAACCGCGGGTACCGCGCTCCTTGGCCTCTTAGGGGCGCGTTTTTTCGCCCCGCCACACCAAGATCAGGAGCCACAGGCGCTACACTATCTACAAGTAACAGTAACCAACGCGCTTGCTTACAAGGATCTTGCGACGTCAAAAGCCCCTGTCGGTTCTCAGGCCTCCGAATTTCGAAACACCTGTCCGCTGCAGATTCGCGTATTCGACGGAACCCGTAGTTTGCTCACCTCCAGTGCCGATGTGCTCTACCGCGTATTCGGCGGCGACCAGAAGGAAGTCGTCGAAGTGGAACGAAGAACCTCAATCCTCAACTGCGAGTTCGAATTCCATAACAACTTCACGGATGCCTACAGTGTGGTCGTCTATGCAAACGGTTATCAATAAGCTGGCTTTACTCCAGTGAAGTTGTCGCCTCTTGCGAACGCCGTCATGGACTGATGCTAATACCGGAAACCTGTCGTTTTAACTTCGCTGCCTCCACGTGGGATTGGGTCAAACAGAACCTGCCCTTCATGACCAAAGGAGTGAACGACTGAAGGAAAAAATCGCTACGACAATCTAAAAGAGGCGAAACCCCGCAGTCTCGCCGCGCTGCTCAATATCACCACCACGATGAGGTATTCACGTTCCGGTGGCTTAGCCTCTCAATTATCTTCGCGAGTTAAAGTGGAGCGATACCTTGGCCCAGGACCGTTTTTTCGCCTCTTGCGATCTTCTCAAGGCGAATTCGCTTCAGAATCGCATTTTTTCATCCAGGCCCAAGGGCGAGCTGGAAGCAGGTGCAGTGCGGCGAGGCGAACGTCCAGCTTACGTTCCATGAGGACGACAAAAGCGCGATCGATGGCGTCACTTGCATTCTCGTGGAGCCAGCTTGCTAGAGTGAGTGATATAGCATCGTCCTACACGAAAGAGTCGGGCTCCCGCCGCCGAGGGAGCCCAACAATATCGTCATATGCTACAGAGCCGCACGGGAGCGCGCGAGCTCAGCAGCCTCCTAGTGTTACTGATGCCGAACCCGGCGCCGAGATGTGAAGGCCGCTGCTAGTATTAGTCAAGCACCCCGGCATCGATACCGTTCGAGTGTAAGGATTACGGTTTTCGATCCCGTTGGCGCCGCTGTCGTTGTTGAGACGATATTGCGGTACTACCTGCGTTACAACTCCGCTGGAATTGGTCGTCCCAACATTATGATTCCCAAAGGCATCGGTAAACGTCACCGTTGCCCCCGACGCTGCCCCGCCGCTGGATTTTGTGACCGTGATGGTTTGCGACCAATCAATATATGCGCTGACCGCCTGGGTATTTCCTCCCCTCGCAGGTAGGTTTGTGTCAGTCGGCCCTGTGCCCGATCCAAAGGTCACATCCCGAAAGTGGATGTTTGAGACAGGCGCGCCACCGTTTCGGAACACAAAGGTGTGGAAGTCAGGAGACGGATTTGTCGTTCCCTTCAAAAATGTTGGGGAAATGAATATTACGCCGGAAGCGCCGTCCCAGTCGAAAAAGAGATCGTCTGAGTCACCTTGGAAAATGTCATTACGGCTCAGGAATCCCGTGGGACCATCCAGCGAAACAGCGTGAGCGCAGCTATCGGTGGCGTCGACTCCAAAACCGCAAGCCGGAGACCCAGCACTCTTACGAATGGCCTTGTATGTACTGTTTTGCGATATGTTGTTAGTTGTTTCTGTATCGGTCAGCCGTAGCGCGCTCCCCCAGCAAGTGTCACCCACCGCAGTGACGTTGTTGTTTTGTACCGTCGCGCCATTCGGGTTGTCATCAAATTGAATGCCGTACGCACCGCCAAGCGGGCAGCCATTATATTCTGCATTGTTGTTCTTGTCGATGACGGTAATCGTGTTGTTATAAACCGTAGCCCCGTTTGTCGATGTTTCAACGCCGCTGATCTGAATACCACGGCCCTCGGTACTCGCAGTCAGTGGAGTCATTATTGTGTTGTGATACGCTTGACAGGAAGCCCAGCACCAGATTGCGAAATCGTTTGACTCAGAAGCGCTGGTAGTACCAGGATTAATCATATTATCATGAATGATGCAGCCGGGTGCATCACATACGATAGCTCCCTGAGGGCCTCCGTTTACCGTGTTGCCGTAGATCTGTGGGGAGTTAAGTGAAGCTTTGGCGTTTAAGATGCGGATGGTCGCACTCTGAAGCTGGTTTCGGCAGCCTACATTCGTACACACCGCCGCAGTATTGTTGTTGAACACATTATTGTAGATCAACGCGCCGTTTGCCACGTTGGTATTGCTGTAGTTTGTGTCGATCCCCTGGGCGTAGTCCGACCTCCAGGTAAAGGTTATGTCGTGGATTGTCGGGCCCGCCATTGGGGTTAACAACTCGATCACGCTTGAACCGGCTACGGAAGTACCGGAGCCTTCCGTCAACCTTCCATTGTAGACCGCGAAGTTGTTGTTATTTCCCGTGACCAAGATCGCATTTGTCGCGGTGCTCTGGCTTGCCGAGTTGTACGTTACGGTGTGGCCATTCAGATCCAAAGTTATGTCATCGGCGGAGACCGTGAAGCACGTGCCTGCCGCCGATACGTCACTTTCCAGCGTGTACGTGGTGCCCGTGTTCCCCAGCGTCTGGCAACTGCTAATTGGTGTGCCTGCTACCGCTGCACTCACCAGTATCGAGAAAAACTGTGTCGTGGATTCTTGCACCCCGCTCGAATCCTTCACCAATATCGCGAACGAGAAAGATCCGGAAGAGGTTGGCGTACCTAGAATTTGCCCTGTGGATGATCCGAGCGTCAAACCTGCAGGCAGAGACCCAGACGAGACGGACCATGCATACGGCTTGGTCCCTCCTGTAGCTGCCAGGGAAGCTGAGTAAGCGCCTTTTACCTGACCATCCGCCAAGGAAGTCGTCGTGATCCGCAAAGACGCCGCTGTCGTTACCGCAACACTCAAGGCTTTCGTCCCGGTGTTATTTGCCGCGTCTTTCACCTGTACGGTAAACGATGCCGTGCCCGCTGTCGTCGGCGTTCCGCTGACCTGTCCGGTCGCACTAAGTGCCAATCCAGCCGGCAAAGCGCCAGCGCTGATCGACCAGCTATATGGGTTTGTGCCACCGCTCGCCTGCAGCGTTGTTGAGTACGCTGTACCTGCCGTTCCGCCAGGCAGTGTTGTGGTCGTCACCGTTGGAGGCTGCGCTGGCGCGGCTACCACCACGCTCAAGGCTTTCGTTCCAGTGTTGTTCGCGGAGTCTTTAACCCGCACCGTGATCGACACAGTTCCAGCGGTAGTAGGGGTCCCGCTGATTACACCCGTCGATGAGACTAGACTAACTCCGGCCGGCAACGTGCCCGCACTTAGACTCCAAGTGTACGGTGTCGTTCCACCACTCGCTTGCAGCGTAGTTGAGTATCCTTTGCCCACCGTCGCCCCAGGTAGTGAACCAGTCATAACCGTCGGAAGCGAGGTGAGCTGCAGAGTGGCAGCAGCACTCATCACTTTACCGACGGAATTACTGATGGCAACACGAAAGCTGTCGCCATTATCAGACGTTGCGGCCGGAGGAGTGGTATAGGTCGTGGAAGTTGCACCACTAATTGCTGTCCCGTTCTTCTGCCACTGGTAGGAAAGCGGCGCTGTTCCTGCCGCTACAACTTTGAACGTCGCCGACCGGCCGGCAGGGATCGTCAAACTAGTAGGTTGAGCAGTGACGGAGGGCGCCGTCCCCGAAGGTAGAATCTCGATGGCACTGATAATCGGAACATTTGCGTTCGCGCGGTGTGCAAACCGGACGACGATTTTGCCGCCTGTCGCGGAAATCTGGGCGGATTTCACAAGTGCGTGGTCAGACCCAGTTTGAGCAAAAATGTCCAGCCCGCTGAATACGGTGGCGCCCTGCATCTGTACATCAAAAACCCGGCTACCTACCTTCCTAAAGTATGTCTCGGCGAAATACAGGTTCACCTTGTATAGTCCGTTGGCAACGGCGAATTGATATTGAAGATCGGGGGTGGTCGCAACGCCCACCCGGGCGCTCTTGAAAAGACTCGGGTCCGAGGTGCCTGTGACCGTAGCGCTTGGAGCGGACTGAGATAGTTTACCAGTATTGAATCCGTAATCGGCGCTCCACGATTGACCCTTGCTATCGCGATAAGCGGGACCGCCCACATTCACTCGGATTGTAGTTTGAGCCAGAGCAACGACAGGCAAACACGTTGAAAACAAAAATGAACACACCCTAACTAGTTTACGCACGAATTCTCCTCGACTGTGATTCCGCGCTTTTAGATTTTTTTTTGAGTCAGATCAGGAGAGCCGGAGGGAAGGCTCTGACCCAGAACGTTCCACCACAACAACAATTACGACAATGCTCTGTCTTCGAGACCTAAACAACTGTCCGCACGTACCTATTTTGGACAGCGCCGAAGGGAAAGTAGGTACAGTGTCGCGACTAGTCCGTCAGCGTCCAAATACTGCCGTCTGGACGGAGTGTGGGTAGGCGGCCATGATGGCCTTTGCAGTCACAAACATAGTGTTCACGAAGAGTGGGTGTTGAAAAACTGTTGTCGCTGAGGACTAACGACTCTTATGCCGTGCTACGCGCTCGCTGGTGACACCATAGAGATAACCGATCAACAGGATTCGCAGCAGGACTTCCGGATCGATCGACGGCCTGCCAGTATCACTGTAGAAATCTTTCAGCTGTTCGCGGATAAAGTCAAAACTGATGTGTCGGTCGATGAGGCGCAACAGGTGGTTTTCCGGAACGAGATCCTCAATGCGAAAGTAGTAGAAGAGCGACTCTGAACGGTGATGTTGCCCCATCATGAGTGACACGCCTCCAAGAATGGCGATTATCAAGGGCACGCGTAGAACGCTTGCAGATATAGACGTAGCAAGTAGCTCCAAGCATTTCCGCGAAGTCACGTTCCAAGGATGCTGCAGGCGGATGGTTACGCGGGGTTCGTGCCGATCCATGCCGCCGGGAAGACTCAAGAAGCCGCTTGTTGGTCCCATGTGCTGCGGGAAGTTCCACGATCTGCAGGCAGCACACAAGTCGCTCGTGGCGACAGAGGCGCTGGAACGGGCCGCGGTATTTTATGCAGCAGAGAGCGCTACGCACCGGGACAATGGGAAGCTCGGATGGCCCTACTGCGATGATGGTCGACAGGAAATCGACAACAACGCAGTGGTGCGTTGCGCGTGGTCGCGCTAGGCAGAAAGAACTTTCTCTTTGCTGGATCTGATGGTGGCAGAAAAAGAGCAATATATAGGCTGATCGGAACCGCAAAACTGAATGGCATCGATCCGGAAAGTTATCTGCGGAACGTGTTGTCCCGCATCGCGGAACATCCGGTCAACCGAATGACGCTTACCAAGAAAATTCAGAACGTCTCGAAATATCAGGCCTGGCGACAAGATCTTGGCGGCGAGTTCCACGCTATTCAGATTCGGGCTCTTCGATGAGGGACTCTTGGCGGACGACGACGACGATGCCGGAGGGAGTGACGTGGAAACGGCGACGGTCGGCTTCGGTGTCGTAGCCCACTTCCGTGTGCTCGGGAAGGCTGACGTGGCGGTCGATGATGGCGCGGCGAATTTTGGAGTGGCGACCGATGTTTACGTGGTTATAGATGATCGAATCTTGAACGTCGCAGAAGCTGTTGACGCGGACATCGTAGCCGATAACGCAGCGTTTCACGC
>Ga0306921_10008478_pt1 | contig 10861 bp, 9 predicted proteins | sample sta12Cox44000080_FD_203760 | JGI IMG/M metagenome (GOLD analysis project Ga0306921, IMG submission 203760) | Lab enrichment of tropical soil microbial communities from Luquillo Experimental Forest, Puerto Rico - statoxic.12C.oxic.44.000.080 (v2)... | ecosystem: Environmental > Terrestrial > Soil... | reverse complement strand
TTCCTGCTCTTCACCTACCGCCACGAATACGCGCCCGACCACAGCTGGCTCTGGTTCGCGCTCTTCTACCGGTCGAGCGACGCGACCCACAGCCGGACGATGGTGTTCCCGCTCTTCTACGCCAACCGGAACGGGCCCAAGCGCTCGCACGTCCTGTTCCCGATCTTCTGGCGCTTCACCGACGACGAGGCGCGCACCGACTGGTGGCTGGCCGGGCCGTTCTTCTCGTCGACGACCGGCGAGCGGCACACGCGGGGCATCGCCCCCGTCATCTGGTACACCCGCGACCCGGCGTCCGGCGACAGCGCCAACGCGTTCCTGCCGCTCTTCTACCAGTCCAGCGGGAAAGACCGGTCGTCGTTCCTGACCGTCATCGCCGGCTATCGGCGCACGGGCCCGTCGCACTTCTGGTACGTGTTCCCGTTCGTCTTCCGCCACCGCGACGAGGTCACCGAGACGACGACCACGGTGATCCCGCCCCTGCTCGCGGTCTCGCGCGGCAACGACGAGTCGCGGCTGACGACCTTCCTGGGGCTGTTCTGGCACCAGCGCGACATCGCCTCGTCGATGACGCTGGGGCTGCCGCTCTTCTACGACGTCGACGACTTCCACCTCTCGCGCACCACCGTGTTCCTGCCGTTCGGCGTCCGCTACGAGCGCGCCTCCGACCAGAACACCTACTGGGTCGCGCCGCTCTTGCTGTTCTACCGCCACACCTCCCCCGCCGACGGCATCACCGTCTGGTTCCCGCTCTACTGGGACGTCCGGCACGGCGCGGAGCGCACCACGCTGCTGTTCCCCTTCTACGCGCACTGGCGCCGCCCCGGCTACGCCGGCACCTACGTCTTCCCGCTCTATTACTACCGCGAGGGGCTCCACGACGACGGGTCGCCGGACGGCACCTACCGCCGCTTCCTGTTCCCGCTCTACGACTCGGGGATCAAGCGGCCGGGGGACTTCATGTGGGAGGTCCTGGGCGGCCTGGTCGGGCAGGAGCGCATCGGCCACCACCACTTCCTGCGCCTCTTCTACATGACCTTCGAGACCGGGTCGTCGACCCCCGCCCAGACCGCCTGGTACGGGCGGCCGCCGCCGCCGCGCCGCCGCGCCCCGCAGCGCGGGCTCAGCGTCGCGGGCTTCTGACCACCGGGTCCATCGGGTCGGAGGTCGGCTGGGGATCGACGGCCTCGCCGAGCAGGCGCGCGCGCAGCTCCCCGACCAGGAAGATCGATCCGCAGACGACGACCAGGCCCCGCGGCCCCGCCAGGCGGCGGGCCGCGTCGAGCGCCGCGTCGGCATCGTCTTGGATCTCGACCTCGCGAAACAGCGGACGGGCGACGCCTGCCAGCGCCTCGGGCGCGAGCGCGCGCGGGTTTTGCGAGCGGGTCACCACGACGGCCGAGGCGGCCGGCGCCAGCGGCGCGAGGATGGCGGCGGGATCCTTGTCGCTGACGATCGAGGTGAGGAGCACCGTGCGGCGGCCGGCGGCGCGGGGCGCGAGCGCCGCGGCGAGCGCGCGGGCCCCCTCCTCGTTGTGAGCGCAGTCGAGGAGCAGGTCGTCGCCGATCGCCTCCAGCCGTCCCGGCCAGCGGACGGCGGCGAGCGCCGCGTCGATGGTGGCGTCGTCGAGCGGGCGGCCGAGCCCGCGAGCGGCCGCCCGCGCCAGCGCGACGGCCAGCGCCGCGTTGTCGCGCTGGTGCGGACCGTCGAGGGCGGGCGCCGCGGCGGGCGGCGCGAGGTCGCGGCCGAGGCGCGCGAGCGGCGCGCCCACCGCCCGCGCCACCCGGTCGATCTCGGCGTCCGCCGCGGCGGGGAGGCGACCGAGGAAGCAGGGGACGCCGGGCTTGAGGATGCCGGCCTTCTCGACGGCGATGTCGGCCAGCGTGTCGCCGAGGTAGCCCTGGTGGTCGAGCCCGATCGAGGTGATGGCGGTGGCCAGCGGCTCGGCCGCCGTGACGGCGTCGAGGCGGCCGCCGAGACCGGTCTCGAGCACCGCGACGTCGAGCCGCGCGTCGGCGAAGGCCAGAAAGGCGAGCAGCGTCGCGATCTCGAAGTAGGTCAGCGGCACGCCGGTCGCGACCACCGCCGGGTCGAAGCCCGCCAGCCGATCGCCGTCGATCTCGCGGCCCTCGATCCGGATCCGCTCCGTGAACCGAGCGAGGTGCGGCGAGGTGTAGAGGCCGGTCCGGAGGCCCGCGCGGCGGAGGATCGCCTCGGCCATCGCCGCGGTCGACCCCTTGCCGTTGGTCCCGGCGATCTGGACGGCCGCGAACCGCCGCTGCGGATCGCCGACGCGCGCCAGCGCCTCGCGCACGCGCCCGAGGCCGAGCTCGACGCCCAGGCTCCGCGCCGCCTGCAGCCGCGCCAGCAGCCCGGCGTAGGGCGTGGGCATCAGGCCGCGGTCCGCGGACCCAAGAGCACGAGCAGGCGCCCGAGCGTCGCCCGCATGTCTTTGCGGTGGACGATGGTGTCGAGGAAACCGTGCTCGAGCAGGAACTCCGCGCGCTGGAACCCGGCGGGGAGCCGCTGGCGGATGGTGTTCTGGATGACGCGCGCCCCTGCGAAGCCGATGAGCGCCTTCGGCTCGGCGAGGATCACGTCGCCGAGCATGGCGAAGCTGGCGGCGACGCCGCCGGTCGTCGGGTTGAGCAGCACGGAGATGTACGGCAGCCCCGCCTCGCGCAGCCGCCCGAGCGCGGCGGAGGTCTTCGCCATCTGCATGAGCGACAGCACCCCCTCCTGCATACGCGCGCCACCGGAGGCCGAAAAAACAATGGCCGGCACGCGCCGCTCGAGGGCTCTCTCGAACACGCGCGTCACCTTCTCGCCGACCACCGACCCCATCGACCCGCCCATGAACTCGAACACGAAGATGCCGAGCTCGAGCGGGTGCCCCTCGATGACGCCGGCGCCCACGCGCACGGCGTCCGCACCGGCCGAGCTGCGGCGCGCGGCGCGCAGCCGGTCGACGTAACGCTTGGAGTCGCGGAAGCCGAGCGGGTCGACGCTCTCCATGGTGGCGTCCGCCTCGACGAAGCTCCCGGGGTCGAGCACGAGCTCGAGCCGCCGCGCCGCCGTCAGCGAGAAGTGGTGCTCGCACTGCGGGCAGACCTCGGCGTTGGCGACCAGGTCGGCGGTGACCAGGGCCGCGCGGCACCCCGGGCACTTGGTGAACACGCCGGCGGGGACGCTCCGCTTCTCTTCGGAGAGGTCGTCGTCGCTGTCTTGTCGCTTGTACCAGGCCATCGCCAAGAGGAAGGGGGAGGAAGCGGAAGAGAATACCACCTCGGGCGGCGATTCTCCCCGACAGTCAGATTCTCCCTTCGGGGCGGCTTCGTCTTTGTTATGCTGCCGCCGTGCATTTTGGGGTCTGGCACCCGATTTCCGAGGCTGGCGCCGCGGCTCCTGAGGCGGCGGGCGTGCTCCAGGCGCGCGCCGAAGGGGCGATGGACTACCGCACCGGGCGGAGCGCGATGGTGATGTACCTCGCCTCCGGCCCCGACGAGACGCTGCGCGGCTACGTCGGCGGCCGCGGCGCGCGTGATCTCGCGCGCGCGGTCAGCGCCGGCGCGCGCTGGATCCGGTTCGCCGAGGCGGCCAACCCCAAGAACGAGCTCGACCGCCTCCTGCGCCTGTTCATCGATCGGTTCGGATCCCCCCCCGTCAGCAACGCTGCACACGGCCGCCGCCCCGCCCCGGCCGGCGACCAGGACGACGGCGGCTAGCAGCGCGATGGCCGAAGGCGGATCCCGGATCAGCTACCGCGACGCGGGCGTCGACATCGACGCCGGCGACGCGCTGGTCGAGCGGATCGGCGCCCACGTCAAGCGGACGCTCCGCCCCGAGGTGCTGACCGATCTCGGCGGCTTCGCCGGGCTGTGCGCCATCCCCACCCGCTACCGTGAGCCCCTGCTCGTCTCCTGCACCGACGGGGTGGGGACCAAGCTCAAGCTCGCTTTTCTCACCGGCAAGCACGACACGGTGGGCGTCGACCTGGTGGCGATGAACGTCAACGACCTCATCGTCGGCGGCGCCGAACCGCTGTTCTTCCTCGACTACTTCGCCTCGGGCAAGCTCGACGTCGGCGTCGCCGAGCGCGTGATCGCCGGCATCGCCGACGGCTGCCAGGCGGCGGGCTGCGCGCTCATCGGCGGCGAGACCGCCGAGCTGCCAGGGTTCTACGCCGACGGCGAGTACGACCTGGCCGGCTTCTCGGTCGGCGTCGTCGAGAAGAGCCGGCGCGTCGACGGCCGGCGCATCGCCGCGGGCGATCGGCTGCTGGCCCTCGCCTCCTCGGGCCTGCACTCGAACGGCTACTCGCTGGTGCGGCGCGTGCTGCTCGACCACATGCGGCTCGACCTCGGGGCGCGGCCCCCCGCGCTCGACGCGCCGCTCGGCGAGGTGCTGCTCCGGCCGACCCGGATCTACGTCCGGGCGTTGCGCGCGCTGCACGACGCCGACCTCCTGCGCGGCGCCGCGCACATCACCGGCGGCGGCCTCGTCGACAACCCGACGCGCATGCTGCCGCGGGACGCCCGGCTCAAGCTCCGGATCCAGCTCGGCAGCTGGCCGGTGCCGCCGATCTTCGGCCTCATCGCCGAGGGGGGCGGCGTCACCGACGAGGAGATGCGGCGCACCTTCAACCTCGGCGTCGGCATGCTGGTCGCGGTCCCCGCCGACCGCGCCGCCGAGGCGACCGCGCTGCTCGAGCGCGCCGGCGAGCAGGTCTTTCCCGTGGGCGAGGTGCTCCCCGCCGACGCGCCCGACGCGCCCGACGCGCCCGTGGAGTTCGCGACGCGATGAACGTCGGCGTGCTGGTGTCCGGTCGCGGCACCAACCTCCAGGCGCTCATCGATCGCGGCCGCAAGGGCGAGCTCGGCCCCGCGCGGCTCACGGTCGTCGGCGGCAACGTCCTCGACTGCCCCGGGATCGCCCGGGCCCGCGCCGCCGGCCTCCCCACCTTCGTCGTCGACCACCGCGACTACTCGGCGCGCGCCGGCTTCGATCGCGCGCTGGTCAGCGCCCTTCGCTCCCACCAGATCGACCTGGTCGTGCTCGCGGGCTTCATGCGCGTCCTCGGCGAGGACTTCCTCGGGTCCTTTCCCGACCGAGTCATCAACATCCACCCCGCCCTCCTCCCCGCCTTCGGCGGCGTGCATGCCCAGCGTCAGGCGCTCGAGGCCGGCGTGAAGATCACGGGCTGCTCCGTCCACTTCGTCGACGCCGGCGTCGACACCGGCCCCGTGATCGCCCAGTCGGCGGTGCTGGTGCACGAGGACGACGACGAGGAGAGCCTCTCCGCCCGTATCCTCGCCGAGGAGCACCGCCTCCTCCCCGCCGCCGTACGCGCCATCGCCGAGCGCCGGGTGGTGATCGAGAACCGCCGCGTCCGCGTGCTCGGGGAGTCGATCACCGGCGACGTGCTCCGCAGCCTCTGACGAACGAGTCCGTCGTGGACACGAACTTCTACGACGTGGTGGTGTGCGGGGGCGAGACGACCGGCCTCGTGGCCGGGGCGCTCCTCGCCCGCCGCGGGCTGCGCGTCCTGCTCCTCGGCCACGAGGGCGACCACGCGGCGTTCGAGGCGGGCGGCGCCACGCTGTCGCGCGCCCCGGCCTTGCTGCCGCCGCTCGACGACGCGCCCGCGGGGCGGGTGCTCAAGGAGCTCGATCACATCGCGGTCGTCCGCCGCCGGGCGCCGGCGGCGCGCCCCGCCCTCCGCGTCGTGCTCCCGGGGCAGCAGATCGATCTGTCGCCCGACGCCACGGCGACCGAGCGGGAGGTCGCGCGCGCCTTCGGGGCGACCGGCGCGGCCGTCGGCGCCGCGCTGGCGCGGCTCGGCGAGGTCGGCCGGCTCGTCGAGCCCCTGCTCGCCAGCGCCATCACGCTGCCGCCCCACGGCTTCTGGGAGCGGCGCGAGGTGGGCCGGTTCGAGTCGCTCCTGCCGCGGCCGGGAACGGACCTCTACGCGCCGCTCGCGGTGGAGCACCCGTTCCGGGCTGTCGCCGCCGCGCCCGCCGCCCTCTCCACCGCGCTCGTCCCCCACGAGATCGGGATGGTGGCCGAGACGCGCGCCCTCGAGCTCGCGCGCCGCGGGGCCCACCTCCTCGACGGGGGCCTCGCCGGGCTGCACGACATCCTGCTCGGGCGATTCGAGACCTTCGGCGGCGACCAGCGGCGCCGCCTGACGCCCGTCGAGGTCGTCGTCCGGCGCGGCCGCGCCGTCGGCATCCGCGTCCTCCCGCGCGACGAGACCATCGGCTGCCACCGGCTCATCTGGGCGGGACCGGCGGCAACGCTGCGGGCCGCCCTCGGGGACGCGGCGCCCTCGGGCGCGCGGCGCGGAGCCGCCGCGCTCCGCGTCGCCGGTTACCGCCACGCGCTCGCGCTGCTCTGCGAGCCTGGGGCCATCCCCGAAGGGGCGCCCCCGCGCCTCATCGCCATCGGCGATCCGTCGCGGCCGCTGGCGGAGGACAACGCCGTCGCGGTCACCGTGGGGCCGGCCGGCGCCCGCCCCGGCGACCGGATCCCCGTCTGGGTCGAGTGCGTCGTCCCCACGCACGCCGTCGAGGCCGGCGCCGGCTACCTGCGCGCGCTCCGGGGCCGGCTGCTCCACGTCGTCGGGCGCCTGCTCCCCTCCCTCCCCGCGCGCCTCGCCGTCTGCGCCTCGCCGTACGACGGCCTCCCGCCCGAGGGGCGGGGCGTGACGTCCGCCGAGGCCGCCCCGGCGCGGCCGCTGATCCCGCCGCCGGTCTACGCCCTGTCGGTCCCGCGAGCCTTCGACGCCATGGGTCTGCCGCACGAGACCGGGATCAAGCACCTCACGCTCGCGAGCCGAGAGAACCTCCCTGGCCTCGGCCTCGAGGGGGAGCTGGTCTCGGGGTGGGGCCTCGCCCGGCTGCTCGCCCGAGGCCAGGCCCGGCCCACCACGCCCCAGCGCCGGATGCTGCTCGGAGACTAGGGGCCAGCCCGCTGTCAGCGCCCGCGGCGGCAGTAGCCGGCGATCAGACGCTCGTGATCGGGGCCGAGGGCGATGAACCGGACGCCGGTGCGGCGGAACGCGCCGGCGACGCCGTCGCTGACGATCACGCCGCGCGCCGAGATCTGCTCGCTCGACCCCGGAAGCGCGAACCGCAGCGCCACCTCCGCGCGCGCCAGGGCCGCGCTGCCGCGTGGCCTCCGGATGGTGATCCCGGTGGGGGCGATGTCCTCCGCCTGGCACAGCTGCACCTCGGACCCGATGGCCTTGCGGACCGCGAAGACGGCCGGCACCCGCTCCGTCTGGCGGCGCTCGGCAGGGCCACGACGCCGATCGCTCGTCATGATCCGATAGTAGCCCTCGCCCGGGCGATGGCAAAAAACCTGCTCGATCGCTACTTGAGAGGCTGCGCGGGCGCTACTTCAGAGGCTGCGCGGGCGCTATTTCAGAGGCTGCGCCTCTTCCAGGATGAAGTTCGGGATGTCGTCGACGACCATGTAAACGAGCTTGCAGGTGCCGCACTCGAAGGCTGACTCGTCGTCGCGCAGCTTGAGGGGTCCCTTGCACTTCGGGCACGCGAGGATGTCGATGAGCTCCCGGTTGAGCGCCATGGCCGTCATGTATACCCCGAAACCACCCCCAAACACGGCCCCGAACCTCGCGGCGGTCCGGAGGCTGCGTTACGATACCCCGGCCGCATGAGACGCGTCGCCTTCGCGCTGCTGCTCGCCGCCGCCCTGGCCATGTTCGCCTGGACGCTGCGGCGCTTCCTCCGGATGTTCCTCGCGGCCCGGCCCGAGAGCCGCACCGACCAGCCCCTCGACCGCGTCGACTCGGTGCTGCGCTACTTCTTCGCCCAGAAAAAGGTCGTCGAGGAGACCACCATCCCGTCGAAGCGGTGGCCGCGCTTCGTGAGCTGGATGGGGAGCAAGTACCACTTCCTCATCTTCTGGGGGTTCATCGTCATCACCATCGGCTCGGCAGAGACGCTGATCCAGGGGCTGTTCCCGACGTTCTCGCTGCGGCTGATCCTGGGCGACACGCTGGGCGCGGTGCTCTACCACATGATCGACGTCTTCTGCGCGCTGGTGCTGGCCGTCATCGTGTTCGCCTTCTTCCGGCGCATCGTGCTGCAGCCGCGGCTCATCCCGATGAGCCGCGACGCCGCGGCCATCCTCAGCGCCATCGCTCTGCTGATGGTGACCTACTTCGGCATGCACACGGACAACCCCGTGCTCGCCGAGGTCTCGTGGTGGGCGCACGTCGTGATCCTGCTGGCGTTCCTCAACTACCTCCTCTACTCGAAGCACAGCCACATCATCGCCGCGCTCCCGAACATCTACTTCCGCAACCTCGGCCAGCGCGGCGTGCTGCCCAAGCTGAACCTCGAGGCCGACGACATCGCGGCGACGGGCGTGGTGCAGGGGTGGAAGGACTTCACCTGGAAGTCGCAGCTCGACGGCTTCGCCTGCACCGAGTGCGCGCGCTGCACGAACTTCTGCCCGGCGTACAACACCGGCAAGCCGCTGTCGCCCATGCAGGTGGTCCACGATCTCCGCGAGGACCTCCGGGCCCACATGCCCGATCGCGGGCCGCTGGACACGCTGCTCGAGCGCTTCCAGCACGGCGACGCCGCCGCGGCCAAGGCGCTCGATCCCGACCGGCCGCTCATCGGCGGCCGCACGACCGAGGAGGTGCTGTGGGCCTGCACCACCTGCGGCGCCTGCCAGGAGGTCTGCCCGGTCTTCATCGACCAGCCGGAGAAGATCCTGCAGATGCGCCAGAACCTTGTGCTGGTGCAGGAGAAGGTCCCCGCCGACCTGGCCCGCACCTTCACCAACCTCGAGCGCAACGGTAACCCCTGGGGCATCGGCGCCGACAAGCGCATGGACTGGGCCGAGGGCCTCGGCGTACCGACGCTCGACGATCGCCCCGACGCCGAGTACCTGCTGTGGGTCGGCTGCGCCGGGGCGTTCGACGACCGGATCAAGAAGCAGACCCAGGCCCTCGTCGAGGTGCTGCGCGAGGGGGGCGTCGACTTCGCGGTGCTCGGCCTCGAGGAGGGGTGCACCGGCGACCCGGCCCGGCGCGCCGGCAACGAGATGCTCTACCAGATGCAGGCCCAGCAGAACGTGGAGACGATGAACGCCAAGAAGGTGAAGAAGGTCGTCACCGCCTGCCCGCACTGCCTGCACACCATCAAGAACGAGTACCCCCAGCTCGGCGGCAACTTCGAGGTCCGCCACCACACGCAGCTGATCCGCGAGCTGGTCGAGACCGGAAAGATCGAGATGCCGGTGGGCGACGCACCCCTCGGCCCGAAGGGCAAACCGAAGATCACCTTCCACGACCCCTGCTACCTCGGGCGCTGGAACGGCGAGTACGACGCCCCCCGGGCGGTGCTCGACGCGCTGCCGACGGGGCGCGACGGGTTCGCCGAGCTCCCCCGCAACCGCGACCACGGCTTCTGCTGCGGCGCGGGCGGCGGCCGGATGTGGATGGAGGAGAAGATCGGCACGCGGGTGAACCACAACCGCACCGACGAGATCCTGGCCACCGGCGCGGAGACCGTGGCCACGGCCTGTCCTTTCTGCACGATCATGCTCCGCGACGGCGTCGCGGACCGCAACGCCGCCGAGCGCGTCGCGGTCCTCAACGTGTCGGAGTTGGTCGCGAAGTCGATGAAGCGGAAGCGCGAGCTCGAGGGCCGGGCGGCGGAAGCAGCAGCAGCAGCGCCGACGCGAACGTGACCGCGCCGGTGGCGACGAAGACCGCCGGGTAGCCGAGCCGCTCGGCCGCGGTCCCGAGCAGACCGACCCCCACGATCCCGAGGTTGATGGCCCCGTTCGCGAGCGCCAGCCGCCGCGGGCGCGTGGCGCTCGGGGCCCCCTGGAGCATGAGCGCCATCACCGCCGGGAACACGACGCCGTGAGCGAGACCGAAGGCGGCGCCGATGAGCGCGAGGTGCGCAGGGCCAGCGAGGCCCATGACGATCACGATGACACCGTAGCCGACGCCGCCGGCCAGCGCGGCGCGCCGGTGGCCGGCCCGATCGGTGAGGCGCGCGCCGCCCACGCGCACGCCGAGCGCCGTCGCCGTGTAGGCGATGAAGAAGGCGCGCACAGCCGGGATGCCGTGGGCGAGCGCGAACGGCGCCACGAACGTGAACATTCCGGCGGCCGCGAGCCCGCCCACGGTCAGCACGGTGAAGACGGGAACGAGCCGTCCCCGGAGTGGAGCGGCGCCGTTGGCGGGCGCGGACGACCCTTCGGAGGCGACGCCGGCGGGGAGCCGACGGCAGAACCACGCGCCCACCACCGCCACCAGCGCAGAGAGGACGAACACCGGCCGGGCGCCGAAGTGCGCGGCGATCGGCTCGGCGACCGCCGGCGCGATGGCGTTCATCGCCAGGCCCGCCCCGCCGTAGAGGCCGATCGCCTGGCCGAGCCGCGACGGCGGCGCGACGTCGGCGACCAGCGACATGCCGGCGGCGAAGAACAGCGACCAGGCCACGCCGTGAAGGCCGCGGAGCGCGGCCGCGGCCAGCCCCGCCCGGGAGACGAGCACGAACGCCAGCGCCGAGGCGGCGAGCAGGAGGTTCGCGGCAATGAGCGTCGGCTGGCGGCCGAACCGGCCGATCACCGGCCCGACGAACGGGATCACGGCGAGGCTGACCACGCCGAAGGCCGCCATCACGAAGCCGATGTCACCGGCGCTGGCGCCGTACCCCTGGGCGAGCAGCTTGGGGAGCAGCAGAAAGGTCGAGTAGGCGAAGCCGAACAAAGCTTGGGCCGCGACGAGCTCGACGAACGGACGGTTCCAGACGGACGGCTCGCCCGACGTTGTCGATGGATGGTCGGGATCGCCGTCTTCGGCTTCGAC
>Ga0306921_10008477_pt1 | contig 10861 bp, 7 predicted proteins | sample sta12Cox44000080_FD_203760 | JGI IMG/M metagenome (GOLD analysis project Ga0306921, IMG submission 203760) | Lab enrichment of tropical soil microbial communities from Luquillo Experimental Forest, Puerto Rico - statoxic.12C.oxic.44.000.080 (v2)... | ecosystem: Environmental > Terrestrial > Soil... | reverse complement strand
GTGTCGTCCGAAAATCCGGGATGCGCATGGTTGTCATACATCGGAATCGCGTCAATCTGCTTCAGCAAGCGCTCGTAGGTTTTCTTCAAGTCACCGGAGGGGTAGGGTCGTGCCTGACCAGCAAGGCAACGCGTCATGCCCGCAGCCAGAATGAGCCCGAGCACGATAGGAAACCGATTCTTCATAGGCGATAGTCTCTCCCGCGAAGCATTTCGACGAACGTCGGCATCTTGTTAAAAGGCCGAGGGCTACAGCGGCACAGCGGCGCGCCAGCCTCTCGCTACGCGCTCGATGCGATCGAGCGCTTCCTCGAGCAGATGCGGAGCATTGACCAGCGAAAACCGCAGGTAGTTCTTGCCTTCGGCACCGAACGCCGCGCCGGCGATGCCGGCAACGCCCGCTTCCTCGAGCAGCAGTTGCTGCACTTCTTCCGCCGGGCGTCCCGTGTCTTCGATATTCACCCACGCATAGAAGGCGCCGTCGGGAACCTGGCAGCGGAAACCGGGAATCTGGTTCAGCCTGGCGACGAAAAGGTCGCGGCGCTTCCGGTACTCCTCGACCATCGAGGGCACGGCGCTGGTCGGGTCCCGGAGAGCCTCGATCGCGGCGACCTGAGTGAATTCCGCGGTGCACGTGAAGGTATTCATCACCAGGAGATCGAGCGCGTTGATCACGTTGGTCTGCGCGATCGCGTAGCCGAGCCGCCAGCCGGTCATGGCAAAGGATTTCGAAAAGCCATCGATGATCACCGTGCGTTCGGGCATTCCGGGGAGCGCCCAGATGGATTTGTACTCCCCGCTGAAGAGAATCCGCGCATAGACTTCATCAGAGATGACCCACAAATCGTGTTTTCTTGCGAGTTCGGCGATGTGCGCGAGCGTCTTTTCGCTGAACACGGTGCCGGTCGGATTGCCTGGTGAATTGAAAACTAAAAGGCGCGTTTTCGGCGTGACTTTTGCAGCGATTTCCGCGACGTCCGGTTGAAATCTGTTTTTCTCGCGCAACAGGAAGGGAAGGGGTTTGGCCCCGAGCCCGCGCGTGAACGATGGATAGATCGGGAAGCCGGGATCGGGAAAGAGCACCTCATCACCCGGCTCAACGAGCGCCATCATGGCCAAGGCGAGGGCCATTTTGCAGCCCGGGGCAACCAGCACTTGATCCGCTGTAACTTCGAGCCTACGAGTCCGACGGAGATAATCGGCAATCGCGCTGCGCAAAGGCGGAATACCCTGCGTGGCCACGTAGCGGTCGCGGCCATTCGCGACCGCGGCGCGAACCGCATCCACAACCGGGGCTGCCGGATGGAAGTCCGGCTCGCCGAGTTCGAGATGAATGATCGAACGGCCTTGTCGTTCGAGTTCCTTGGCGCGGGCAAAAACAGCCAGCGCTCCCTCGCCGGTCAGTTGGGCTACGCGCGTTGCAATGTTTGCCATGGCCGCAAAATCATATCACTTCCGTATTTGGAGCGCGGCTGACGGGCCGCTCGAAGGGTTAAAATGCCAGCTTCAGCGAAAACTGGATCAGGCGCGGCGTGCCCAGGGTTGAAAATATCTTCCCGAATGGCCCTGCATTGGTGGGATTTCCCGCGGCGTCATGGGTAATGGTCTCGACATCGGTCACCGACGGATTCGCGAAGTTGGCGTGATTCCAGATATTGAAGAAGTCGACTCCGAAGCGCAGCGTGAAACGCTCCGTCAGCTGGAAATACTTCTGCAAGGAGAAATCCCAATTCTGCTGGTACGGTCCGCGATAGGTGTTGCGGCCGAGATTGCCGAACAGCGTCACGCAGGTGTTCCCCGTCGGATCCGTGCACACGCCCGAGGGATAGTACAAATAGGGGGCCCGCGCGAAATTCGCGGGATTGAGAAAGCCGTTGTTGACCTCGTTTTGGATGCCTCCACCGGCGTAGCCCCTCGCGACCGAGCCCCCGGGCGCCAGGTTTCCGGTCAGTGTGGGGGTGGACCCCGGACCTACATAGACAGACCCTCCCGTGGAATCGAGGATCGTAAACGGCGTCCCCGATTGCACGATGGTGATGCCACTGAGCGACCAGTTCCCGAGCAACAGGTGCTGCCATCCCGTGGCGTTCGAGAAAAACGGCAGGTCATACCGATAGGTGACCGCCAGGCGGTGAGTGCGGTCAAAATCCGACAACCCGCGCGTGGCGTTCAGGTCCGCTTCATTGTTGTACACGGTTTGAAATGCCGTGTTCCCGCTGGAGTTCACGTCGATGGATTTCGAAAAGGTGTACGCGCCCTGGACAAAGCCGTGCGCCCAGCGGCGGGAGATGGTCGCTTGCAACGAGTTGTAGTGGGAATAGGAGGCGTTATCGAACACTTCAAAGCCGCTATAGCCGTTGATTTGCGGATTCGAGGAGCGAATCGGCCCATTCGTAATCGTGTTCGTGGTGATGTTATGGCTGAATCCACTCGTATCGGTCACCACCACGGGATTGGTCGGAGTGGCCACGCGCTCCGGAATGTCCGTGCGGGTCGCCCGAAGATGGATCGCATGTGTGCCGACATAACCAACCTCGAGAATCCAGTCTTTGCCCAAATCACGCTGGATCGTCAGGTTCCACTGCTGCGTGTTGGGCATAACAAAGTGCCTCGGCACGGCCAGGGTGAACAGACCTTCGGTCGGAATGCTCCCGGGACTTCCCGTGGCGCAACCGAAGTTCGCCGCCTGCGTGGGATCGTTGTTCGGGAATCCGGTGAAGGCGGACTGGCAAGGAATAAACGTCGGATCGAGCTTGCCCGCCGGGGGCAGGGCATTGGGATTCGAGCCCAGGCCCGTCACCGGGTCGCAATACGGTGAAAACGGCTTGGGATTCGACGTCCCGCAGGGCGCGAAGAAATTGGTGAATCCACCCGGTCCGCTGCCGGCGAAAACAATGGGCAGGAACGGCGCCTGGAAGGAAATCTGGTCCACGCTGCCTACATCTTCTCTCACGTAGTAAATGCCGTAGCCAGAGCGAATCACGGTTTTGTTGTTCCCACCGAGGTTGTACGCCAAGCCGATGCGGGGGGCGAGTCCCGTCGAGTACTCATTCGTGGTGGTGGAGTCGTTTCCACTCCCGCTCAGTCCCGGAACGTTCAGGGAATTGGCGCAAGCCCCGTAGATCATCGGATAAACGTTTTTGGAAGCCAGTGCTTCATCAATGTTTCCGATATGGCAAAGGTTGTCGTGAAAGGCGCCGTTGATCTCGACCCGCAATCCGAGGTTCAGGGTCAGGTTTCGGGTGGCCTTCCAGTCGTCTTGCACGAAGAAATCGAAATCGTTCGAGCGGTACTCGTGGTTGTAGACTCCACCACCCCCGAAACTAAAGGCCGGAGAACCCTGCAGAAAGTTTTGAAAATCGGTCAGTCCCACGGTATTTACGAAAAACAGCTGTCCATTGAAGGTTTGCGGGAATTTCTTATCGAGGTGCACCAGAACCGCTTCGAAGCCGAATCTCAAGTCATGGGCTCCCTTGATCCAGCTCAACGTATCCACGAAGTTGTAGTTGTTCTGGATTTGATATTGGTCCGCAGGAGGCGTCGGGCCGATCTGGAAGCCGGACGTACTGAGGGTGAACTTGTAGATGGAGTCAGAAAGGTTGTTCGTTGGCCGGTTGATTCCGAGCTCTGCGGTGGTCACCGGCGGAATGTTCAGCAGGTTGTAATTCATCCGCACATACCCGAAGCGGAAGTCGTTGATCAGTGTGGGTGAAAACAGGTGCGTCTCATTCAAGCTGAAGAAGCGCGCCGCCACCGGGATGTCATAAGGAAAATCGAGATCCGTGGCGCTGATGCTGCTCGCGAGCGTCCCGCCGAGCGAGGCCTGCAATCCACCCGCCCCGAACGGCAGAAAGGACTCCGAATTCGAGAAAAAGAACCGGGCGGAGACCTTGTCCTGGCTGCCGCGGAACTCGCGGTCCCAATTGGTGGTGAACTGATCGTCGGTGTATTTGCCGGTCCGGCTGACCACGAAGGGCGCGGAGTTGACCGAGACCTGGCAGGTATCCGGATTCACGCTCACTCCCGGAGTGCCCGGCAGGGAAGGAATTAAGTTGCCGCCCGGCGTGTTTCCAAACTGGTTGCTTTGGAACTGCAGGAGCTTCATGACCACAGGGTCAATGGTGGCCAGAGGCACAGCCGGACAGCCGCCCGGGTTATTCGCCGTTGGCGCGGTCGCGGGCGTGCTGAAGTCGGTGATCAGTTCCTGCTCGAAGCCAGCCGAGCCCCGGTCCGAGGGAAGAATCGGAAATCCCGGGTTGTTGATCTGCGTCCCGGGCGAGAGTGCGCTGCGCTGGCGCGTGCCCTGATAGTTCACGAAGAAGAAACCGAACTTCTCCTTCACCACCGGCCCGCCGAGGCTGCCGCCAAAGATGTTCTGTTTTACCGGTGGCCGGGGCTGACCGGTGGCGTTGTGAAAGTATTCATTCGCGTTCAGGGCGTCGTTCCGGAAGAATTCGTAAGCGTCGCCATGCAACTGGCGCGTGCCGCTGCGCAGCACGGCGTTCACGTTGCCGCCGCCGTTGCGGCCCTGGGTAGCGTCGTAGAGTGAGGTTTGCACCTTGAATTCCTGAATGACATCCGGGTTGGGCAGGGGAACGTAATAGCTTTGGGCCACGTTGTAGTCAGTGGCGCTGATGCCTTCGATGAGGTAGTTGTTGTTGTCCTCGCGCTGCCCGTTCACAAACGTCTTTACCACGCCGCGGCCGAGCTGCGCGGAGGCGTTTAGGTCGCTTTGCGCGCCGGCGCTCAGAGTGAGCAACTGTTGATAGTTCTGGGTGGCCAGCGGGAGGTCGCGGATGGTTTTCTCTCCGATGGTTTGCCCGGTGGTGGCATTGGTGGTGTCGACGGCGGCCACCTGGGCGGAAATTTCGATCCTCTCGGTTACGGTGCCGGGCTTCAGGGTGATACGGAAGCGCGTCGTTTCCGTCACGCGCACTTCGATGCCGCTAGCCTTGGCCTCGGCAAAGCCCGACTTGTTGACAACGACAAAGTACGTTCCGGGAGGCAACAGGGTCGCGAAGAACGAACCGTCGGTGGTCGTACTGTGGCGCCGCACGAGCACATCGGTGGCCGAATTGATAATCTGCACGTCCGCGTCCGGCACGGCCCCGCCGTTTACATCGACGACCGTTCCGCTGATCGCGCCGGTGGCTCCGCCTTGTGCCAAGGCGATCGGCGAAGCGACGAAACTAAGCGCTAAGAAAGAAAGCCATACACTTCGAATGTTTCCCCTCATGGCCCACCCCCTTATGAAACGAGGCCCGTCCCCACATATTCCGTTCGAGGTCAACGGCACCGCCCCAATTGGCTCCTTAGTGGCGCAAGGTAACCGTTTAACTTGCATATTGTCAAGCACTTGGAAATCAGTATTTCTTATGGCCCTTATCGGTTTGGGTAATTCCCGTAGCGCGGAGGTGTTTTGAGGCGTCGGCGGATGTTCATTTCCCTGCACTTGTGGCGAGGACTCGACTTTGACCTTATTTTCGCTCACGCAACCTACCCACTTGCGCTATCGTCTAAGGATTAGGGCCCGCGTCCCTTCGGGGGGTTTCCCATGAAAGCCTATTCTGCGCTTCTGCTCTTTGTGGCTCTGATTGTAATCGCCGTGTCGCTCCCGGCTCCCGCAAATGCCGATGCGAGTCACGCCCGCATTGTGAGGCTTAGCCTGGTGCAGGGAGATGTGCGTTTTGCGCGCGAATTTCATGACGATCCCATGAGCGATACGAAAGCTGTGTGGGAAGTCGCGCCCCTCAACCTGCCGATCCGCCAGGGATACGCGCTGGCCACGGAGAATGGCCGAGCGGAAGTCGAGTTCGAAAATGGGGCCATGGCATTTATTGGCGCGAACACGGTGGTGGAGTTTTACGACCTGTCGCTCGACGACGGTGCTCGTGTCACGAGGATGGTGCTTCGCCAAGGAACGGGAATCTTCTATGTGCATCCGGCGAATGGAGATTATTTCAGCGTTACCGGCGGCGATTTCACGGTGGAGGCGAATGGACGCGCGCGCTTTCGGCTGGACAACTATGACGACGGCAGCACGGTGAACGTGGAACAGGGCTATGTCGCCGTTGTTCACAAGAAGGAGACCAAGTCCGTAGAAAAAGGCCAATCGCTTTCCGTGCGTGTTACCGAGCCGGACAATCTGATCATGGGACGGGCCCCCGACAGCGACGACTTCGACAAGTGGGTCTCGGGTCGCATTGACAGCGTAACGACCGCAACGAACTACGCGAACCAGTATGTCAGCACGTCGGACTACAGCGCTGGCTTCGCGGATCTGTACACGTACGGCTCGTGGTTCAACGTGGGCGGGTACGGCTATGGCTGGAGGCCGTTCGGTGTGGGGCTCGGCTGGTGTCCGTTTGACTATGGCAACTGGTACACGGACCCGTCGATTGGCTGGAGTTTCCTCGGATCAGCTCCGTGGGGTTGGCTTCCTTATCACTATGGGGGCTGGCTGTTCTCACCGGTTTACGGGTGGGTGTGGGTGCCATCGGGGTTTCGCGCAGGAGGTCCGATCTACTACAAGCCGGTAACTGCGGTGTGGGTGCATTCTGGACCGACGCTAGGAATTGTGCCGCTTCATCCTGCGGATAAGAATGGCAAGACGCCGCAAAATCTGTCGCAGGGCATTTTTGCCGTCGAGGGGCAGTCCGTAGCCAAGACCGCCATTCCGGCCGGAAACGAAAAGTGGACGGTCGTCAAGAATGCGCCTCGGGAAGCTCTTGTGTCGAGCCAGCTGGCCGCGTCAACCGCCCCCGCGCGCGTTTCCCGCACCATCCTCTCCGGGAATGCGGGTAGCCGGTCCGTGACGCTGAGCCGCGGATCGTCGATCGTCTACGATCCAGCGGAACATCGCTTTGTGAACTCAAATACTTCGGCGGCCGTGAACCGAGAGGCGTCTAAGACTGGGCTCAAGGGAGCCGTGAAGCCACCGGTCGAGGCATCAACGGTTGTCCGCAACGCGGGGCTGAACGGATCAGGACCGACGACTCGCACCGCGGTTCCATCGAGAGCATCATTTGCGGCGCCCGCGCCCGTGCGCGCCTCCGGTTCTTCGGGTGGATCGGCGGTTTGGGGGGGCGGCAGCCATGGCCGGAGCTCCGGGAGTTCGATGGGTTCGATGCACGGAGGGTCCTCGTCGGGATCCTCGCACTCTTCGGGAGGCGGCAGCCACCACTGAAGGAACTTCCCCGGAAGTCAGCCGAATGTCATCCCCGCGTAGCCAACCACGGTGTCGCGATCTCCGCTGACGTCTCCGGACGTGGCGTAGCGGACGAGTTCGGCGTTTTTCACGCCGAGTTGCTGCATCGCGGTCAACATGGCCATCGCGGGCCCAAGGCCACACATGGTAATGCGCTTATGGCGGCAAACCTCGTAGAGGCCGGCGGCGTCAAGCTCGAGCATGCGCTCGATGGCGGCCTGGTCTTTGTGGCGCGTGGTTTGATCGTCTTCATAATGATTCATGTCTGAGGATGTCACGAGCAGAATGTCTTCCGGGCTTTCCGCCAGAACGCGTGCGACTCCTTCTCCCAACTCCCTGAGTTCTTCGGGGCGCAAAGTGCCCACAACCACGGGAGCAAACGAGAATCCGGGGTCCAGCACCTGGAGAAAGGGGATTTCGACTTCGAGCGAATGCTCCCGGCTGTGCGCCTCGCTATCTTCGCGCAGCGCCGGGCACTCCTTGAGCAATCGCTCAGCAAGGCCACGATCAACCGGCGCATCGCCGAGGGGCGTCCTCCAGGTTCCCTCGGAAAGGATCGCCAATGCTTCGCCGCGCGGGTAGTGGCGCACACCCAATAGCAGGACTTTCCGGGTCAATTGAATCCGTGAGAAGACAGCTCCGGCTACGGCACCCGAATACATGTAGCCGGCATGCGGCACCAGGCAAGCGCGCACGCGGGTTTTCCCTTGAGTTTTTTGTTCGCTCGTATAGGTTTCTACGGCTCGCGTGAGTTCGCCGGGATTACCTGGATAGAACTGACCTGCGACGGCAGCAAGGCGCAACATTTTTCCCTCCGCGCTTTAGAGGGGTCGCGATGGTTTTCCTTTGATCTTCAGGGCCTGACGTGTCTGGGCGTCATAGTAAACGGTGACCTTATCGCCGTACTGATAGCCGCCCTTATCGATAATCTGTTGCATTTTGGCGGCCACGGGCTGGCTGAGAGCAAACGTCTGTATCGCCAGGTCGTCGCCCTTGGCGCGCACGGTGACCTCGGCTAGATTCGCGTGCATAACGTAACCTTCGAACTTTACCGTGCCGGTCGGCTTTGGCTTGGGCTTGACCGCATTCACAACAATCGGGGCCGCTTCGCTAACGATGATCGGCGTCAGGATGGGATCCTGGGCCTGCGCCCGGGGCGTCGCGAGGGTGCCAAACGCGATGATACCGATTGCGCCGAGCCCCACGAATTGGAGCATCCTTTTCATTCGAGATCGTCCGTCGCGATCCTTAGTGATTTCAGAAAACGCACGTCCTGAGGGGTAATCGTCAGGCGCGCCGATGGCCGTTTCTCCGGCTCCTGTTCCATGGACTCCTGGTCGACCTGAATGCGCAGTGACTCGAGAAACCGCCGGTCCTGCGTGGTCATGCGCGGCCCGTCACCGTTGCCGTCGCGCTTGGCGAGGCCGATGGTGGCGTCGAGCTTCAGCACGATGTCGTAACCGTGAGCGCGCACCCCGGCGATGGCGCCCGTGATCCGCTCAGATTCCGACACCGTGTCGTTAATCGCGTGCCCAAGTTCACGCAGCAGATTTTTTAGGTGATCATCGAGTTGCAAGGGTGGCACCCCAATACTTCTAAACAGATTTTAGGCCTATGCTCGCTTCGATACAAGCTGACCTTTCGGAGTTGTCTTCAATCCATTCACAGCCGGACCCTGTCCGTTCGTACGGGACGCGGCTCCGCAATTCGCTCGATTGTGCGCTAAGATGCATTCATGTCCACGGCTGCCGGAATGGCTCCCGTTCCCGCCGAACCGCGCGGATTTCGGCGGCTCTGGCGGGTTGCCAAACAGGTATTTCACGAGGTTATGGGCGCGGCATTTGCTCTTTTGGCGCTTGGCTGGCTGAACTCCGCTTTCCGTGCCTGGACCCGCGACGTGGCGCACTGGCTCGTTGGCGTTTCGATCGTGGTAGCCTTGCTCTTCGTGGCCTTCTCCGTCAGTTCGTTTCGCCGCGCACGGCAGTTGTGAGCTGTTCGAGCAGACTCGCATACAGCGTTGGCGCAGAAACCCCACTCGAGGAACGGGTCCGCATGGCCGACCGCAAGCCAAAGTCCGGAACGCTGCCGGAGCGCAAAGCCCGGTTCACGACGCTCTCGGGCCTTCCTCTCGATCGCCTGTACACGGGCGAATCTCTTCCCGGCTGGAATGCCGAAGAGTCGTTGGGTTTTCCCGGCGAATTTCCCTACACGCGCGGCATTTATCCCACGATGTATCGAGGCCGTTTCTGGACCATGCGCCAGTACGCGGGCTTCGGGAGCGCTGTCGAATCGAATGAGCGGTACCGCTACCTGCTCGGCAAGGGCCAGATGGGCCTTTCGGTCGCGTTTGATCTGCCCACACAAATCGGGATGGACTCGGACCATCCGCTGGCGCTCGGCGAAGTGGGTAAGGTCGGCGTGGCGATTGATTCCCTCGAGGACATGGAGATTCTTTTCGACGAGATTCCCCTCGAAAGAGTTTCGACCTCCATGACCATCAACGCTACGGCCTCGATTCTCCTTTGCCTGTACGTTGCTGTGGCCAAGAAGCAGGGCGCGAGCCTCGCGAAACTTTCCGGCACCGTACAAAACGACATCCTCAAGGAGTATATCGCGCGCGGTACGTACATTTACCCAGTGAAGCACGCCATGCGCATCGTCACCGATATCTTCGGGTGGTGCCGCGACAACCTTCCCAAATGGAATACGATTTCGATTTCCGGCTACCACATTCGCGAAGCAGGCTCTACCGCCGTCCAGGAGGTGGCTTTCACACTGGCCGACGGCATGTCTTACGTGCAGGCCGCGCTCGATGCGGGGTTGACGATCGACGAATTTGCGCCCCAGCTATCGTTCTTTTTCAACGCGCATAACGATCTGCTTGAAGAAATCGCCAAGTTCCGAGCGGCACGGCGTCTCTGGGCCCGCATCATGCGTGACGAGTTCCAGGCGAAAGACGCCCGCTCGTTGCTGTTGCGATTCCATGCGCAGACCGCCGGCTCAGCGCTCACGGCGCAGCAACCCGAGAACAACATCATCCGCGTGGCGATACAGGCGCTGGCCGCGGTGCTCGGCGGATGCCAGTCGTTGCACACGAATTCCATGGACGAAGCCCTCGCGTTGCCGACCGAGGAATCGGCGCTCGTCGCGCTGCGCACGCAACAGATCATTGCGCACGAGACCGGGGTTACCAACACGATTGACCCCGTTGCCGGTTGCTATGCCGTCGAACGGCTGACCAACGAGATTGAACGAGGAGCGCAGGAATACCTTCGGAAGATCGCATCCCTGGGCGGCATGATCCGTGCCATCGAGTCTGGCTTTGTGCAAACCGAAATTCAGCGCGCCGCGTACGAGTTTCAGCGCGCCGTCGAGAAGAAGGAGCAGATTGTTGTCGGCGTGAACGATTTCATCGCGGAAGACGCCCGGCAGATTCCCACGCTCTGTATCGACCCGGAAATCGAGCGGGCCCAGGTCGCCCGGCTCCAGGCGCTCCGAGTGAAGCGCGATTCCGCAAAGACAGGGGCGGCCCTCGCCGAACTCGAGCGCCGCGCGCGATCCTCCGAAAATCTTCTACCCGCCATCCTTGCGGCGGTCGAGACCTACGCCACGGTTGGGGAGATCTCGGATACTCTCCGGCGTTTCTACGGCGAAT
>Ga0306921_10008475_pt1 | contig 10862 bp, 9 predicted proteins | sample sta12Cox44000080_FD_203760 | JGI IMG/M metagenome (GOLD analysis project Ga0306921, IMG submission 203760) | Lab enrichment of tropical soil microbial communities from Luquillo Experimental Forest, Puerto Rico - statoxic.12C.oxic.44.000.080 (v2)... | ecosystem: Environmental > Terrestrial > Soil... | reverse complement strand
CCACTCCTAGGTCTGTTACCTGTCGCCCGCTCTCTACCGATTTGCGGGGCGGCGGACTCTACAGCGAACGCAGGAAGTCGAGGATGGCTTGCTGGTCGCTCGTGGAGAGCATCTTGAACTTGTTGATGACGCCGTTGGCCTCGGACGGGGGGTAGCTGATGCCGCCCGCGCCCATGCCTTTGCCCGATTGATGCGCAAGGATGGCCTGCAGCAGGTCCGTGGTGCGGCCGTCATGCAGGAAGAATATGCGCTGCCCGACACCCCACAGAGGCGTAGTACGGAACTCGTCGGGGCCCGCCTGCCCCTGGCTGATGCCGTCCGCAAGCCCCGGTCCCATTTGGTGAACCAGAAGGTCAGAAAATAGGTTCACCGGGCGGTTCTGCAGGACCGCACTGTTCATTACGGGGGCGGTCATCATTTGCGGCGTGTGGCACAAGGCACAGCCGATCCCAATGAACACCCCGTTGCCGTGCTGCGCACTCGCGCTAGGGACGGCGACCGGCTGGGGCGCATCGGTGAACCGCATCAGCAGCTGGAATTGCATCCAGTCGGCGAGGATGTGCAGCGGATTGAAGAAGCTCTGGTTGGCGGGTGGACCTTTGTCGTTGTTCTGTGTGCGTGTCACGTCGTTGGGCTCCGGCTTCTCGTTCCCGAACGGCGGGTTACCTTGGCAGGCCGGATCCTCTTCAGTGGCGGTCGGGAACAGTTCGTTGGTGATGCCCATCTCGACGTTATAGGCCTCGGCAGCAAACATCGTGATCGACTTGTTCTGCGCCTTCCAACCGAACCGCGTGATCGTGCCGTCATTGCCGCTGCGGTTGGGATGGCCGGTGATGCCCATGATGCCCAGTGATGCTGCCGTCTGCTGGGCAGTCGCCTGCCGGGCCAGAATCTCGCGATCCTGGATTGAGTCGATTAGGCCGAGGCCCAACATTTGCAAGGGAATACGGAAGGCCACGTTGCCCTGTTGGACCTGCTTGGCGAAGGTCGGCTGAGAGATGGCGCATTGCGAGATGCCCGGGTCGCCCTGGATGCCCTTGACGATCCACAACTGGTGCACGCCCCCGTCGGGGATCAGATTTTTGTTCGCATCGGTCAGGAAATTGCCGGTCGCCGGATCGACTTTGTAGATGAATCGCACTTCCGTGATCGGCCCTGATTGCCCCTCGAATGCCGGCACGGTGTTCTGCTTGCCGAAGCGATGCGGGATTAGGTTGAACTGGGGATTTTCCGGTGGCATGGGCGGCTGCTGCCGCAGCGCCACCTGTCTCGGATTGGGCACCAGGAAGCCGCCGGAACCGCCCAGGGTCGGCTGGGCATGGCAGGCGAAGCATTGATCCGCATTATGACGGGCTCCGAGCCCGTTGGAGTTCGTGGTGAATTGCGGGAAGATCGGATCGATCTCGTTCACGCCAGTGGCCGGCGAACCGTCGGGGACCATTGCGCACGTATCGCAAGTCGATTCGAGCTGGCCGGCGCGGTTTATCCCCTCGAGAAACGAGGCCACCTCATTCTGGGTCGCCGTCGCACCGGTGATCGGATGCGGGCTAATGAGGGGCGGATGCGGGATCGGCGGGCTTGGCGGCAGCTTGCCCGTCTGGAAGTACACCTGCATGGCTTGCTGTTGCAGCGCGCCCGCAGTCATCGCCAGGCCGCCGCGGACACCTGGATCCATTTGCGCGTAAGCCGCGCTGGTCAACAGACACAGAGCGGCAGAGGCAGATATCGTTAGAGACGAAAGCTTGGTCATGGATCGCGACTCCCGTGTGTTTGGAGGTTCAATCCGACGCTGTTGGCGCTAGTCTAGGTCGACTGCAGCAGGAGTCCGCCTGAGTTCATTTGGATGATCATCCAAGTGGAGCGGTCGGGTAGCAAAGATTTTGGGATGGCCGTCTCGGAGACCGCCGCTCCAAAATGAATCGATTACCTTGGGCGAACGAAACGGCGGCGTTAAATCTTTGTGACAAGGGCGTCAAAAGTTATTCAGGTTCTGTGACAAAAGTGTCAAAAGTTATTCAGGTTCTGACACCAAAAGCGTCAAAAGTTATTCGGTTTCAAAGGGTTAGCGATGCGGTTACAAAGAAATTGTAAACTGGAAGTGCGCAACACTTGAATCAGGCAAGCCGTTCCCTTGGTCAGTCTTGCGCATACCGAGAGTGATCTTGGCTCAATGTTTCGCGAACGCACCGCCAAAACCTTTTTTCAATAGCATCGACTCTAAAGTGGCCATAAGCTGCGAGATGGGCTGCGGATAAGAGGTATGGTGGGAAACATTCGCTTGGAGGTACGGTTGGAGCTTAATCACGCTTTGCCTGATGAAATCATTGCGGACGCTCATAAGATCGCTTAGTGGCGTATTGAACGTCTCCGCCCACAAATGAAGACCCGTTTGGCCATCGATCAGGCGGAGATTTGCGTATAGTTGCATGCGATCGCGCCTGATGCTCGCCTCCAACGCATACTTGACGCCAAGTTCCGCAGCTATTTGGCGGACATCCATGGCAGATCCCTTGTATGCCATGACAGAATGGCGAGCAGCTAAGTAAAGACCAGGGATCTGCGCCAGTGCCGCAATGGCTTCCTCGGTCAATCCGTCGACTAACGCTTCGTCAGGGTGACCGGCGGAGAGGTCGACGAAGGGTAGAACGGCCATAGAGGGACCGTCTTCAACAGGTTGAACGGATTGCGCGCTCGGCGCGGTCGAAGGGAACCTTCCTCCTGCACTTCTGATTTCGTTGGTCGGCTGATCTTGGTTGCGATCAGCGACTGGAGGCAGCCCGGCACGCAATGTGGCCTTTATCCAGTCAACGAGGTTGCAGGTGTCGGGCGATGGCTCCACATGATCTTGCGCTCGCAGAGCCTCGCGACAGGCACGAAACTGGTTTAGAGCCGCGTGCAGATCGTGGCGGGCGGCATGGCTGCAGATCAACCATTGGTGCGCCTCCTCGCAGGCAGGTTCGATTGCCAGGGCACGCTCCGCCAAGCGCGTCGACCGCGCATCATCACTGCGCGCAATGGATGCCCGCAGCAACTGCATCAAGCATTGGACTGCTGCGCTTCTCAGGCGGCACCGATGCGTGCCGAGCCATTCCCCGAATGGCTCGAAGTCGGGATCAGAATCGAGCCCCTCAAGAAGATCACCTCGGTAAAGCGTTGCCGCATCGGTAAGCCGATCCGGAGTGACGAGAGCCGATCTGAATCGGACGACATCGATGTCGAGTTCGTCATCGCGTAGCCGGAGGCTTCCGTCGGCGAAATCAAGAGTTATGGGATTTCTGCCCAGTGCATGCTGCAGGCGGACGAGTTCCTGTCGCAAGCTCGCCCGCGCCTGTTCTTTGTGTCGCCTCCCCCATAAAAGGCCAGCTAGCCGGTCGCGGGTCCAAACAGTATCGGGGTCGACAGCCAAACACGCAAGAAGCGCAATCGATCGGCGGCCCGGCCGCAAAACTTGCCGGCCGCCAAGCGCGAATGCTTGAAACGGTCCGAGCATGCGGATAGCGATCGCTTCCGATTTGGTACCGTTCGCAAGCACGAGTCGCCCCTCGTGGCCCGCAGGCTCTAATCCGTTGGCTCGCGCAAATCCCGAAGAAGCATTGCACCAAACTGGCCGTGATCTCGTCAAGGGAATACCGCCGTTTGCCGTAATGAGGCCATATTTGTCGTAATGAGGTCACATTTAGTTTAGGAGTCGAATTTGCAGCGCCGAAAAACGCGCGCGATTTTGGGTCGAATCGAATTTGTTGAACACGTGGGACGGCGCCCGCGGCGGTGTGGCAGTTCGCGGGTGCATAGGCCCAGAGGGATTGAACGCTGAGCTTCGATCGAGGCTTGCGGTGGAAGCCTGGAGGCAGCCAACCGACCGCCAAGGTGGATGGCGGAATGGGTATTGGGGCCTGACTGCTAATCAGATACGAGCCCTGCTCCAGAAGCCAGTCGCAAAGATGTGATTGGTCAGCCGCCGTCGAGATGCGCTTGCCTAAGTGTCTTTCGATTTCGGGCGAAAGATTTCCGGGAATAAACCGCACCCGCCCGGAGTCACACAAGCTGCGAGTCGGATTTCAACGTTCCAAGGGAGAGGACCCCATGCTCAACCTGTCGCGTCGCGACTTCGTTGTTTCCACCGGCCTTGCCGCCGCGCTTGGCCTCAATGCCCGCCTAGTCGTCACGCCGGCCCTCGCGCAGAAGACTGCCGACCCTGCCAAGCCCTACGTAACCTACAAGATCGGCGACGCCGAGGTCACCGCCGTCTACGACGGCATCTGGGAGAAGCCGCACGATGCAGCCTTCATCGCCAATGCCTCGGTCGAGGACGTCAAGGCCGCGATGGTGAAGGCGGGGCTTCCAGCCGATTTTGTCTCGATCCCGTTCACCGTCGTAATTGTCAAGACCGGCGGCAAGACCATCCTGTGCGACAGCGGCACCGGCGGTCAGGTACAACCCACCGCGGGCAAGTTCATGGCCAATATGAAGGCGGCCGGCTTCGATCCCGGAAAGATAGACGCCATCCTGATCTCGCATTTCCATCCAGACCACATTTTCGGGCTGATGGAGAAGGAGACCAACAAGCCGGTCTATCCGGATACGGAAATCATCGTCTCCGACGTGGAGTACAAGTTCTGGACCGATCCGGCGGTGATCGATCGCTTGCCTGAGGCGAGAAAGGGGCTGGCGCGCCGCATCCAGGCGGTATTCCCCAATTGGAAGAACATCCGTCAGGTCGCCGGCGAGCCGGAGGTGGCACCGGGCATCCGTTTTGTTCTCTCGCCCGGTCACACTCCCGGTCACCGCGCCTTCCACCTCTCCTCGGGATCGAAGGAGCTGATGATCTCGAACGACACCGCCTACGTGCCCGCGCTGGTGGTCGCCAATCCGGGCTGGCACGGCCAGTACGACCAGAATGCCACCTTGGCGGAAGAGTCACGGCGCAAGCTGCTCGACCGGGTCGTTGCCGACAAACTCCAAATCTGCGGCTACCACTTCCCGTTCCCCGGCGCCGGCACCATAGCCAAGGATGGTTCCGGTTACGCGCTCACCCTGATGAAGACGGCGTAAGGCAGGAGCGGGTGGCGCAATCACGAAGGACCGAACCATGAAACGAACCGTGTTCCTGCTCTGGGCCGCGCTCACCGGCGCCACGCTCGGCGCCAGCGGCACGTTCGCCGTTGACAACATCACCTCGAAGGATGCGCCGGACCTCACCTCGGTGCGCGCCAAGCTCAAGGCCAAGGACTACAAGGGTGCGCTGGCCGAGCTCACGCCGATGCTGGCGACCTATCAGCATGCCGACGTATACAACCTGATGGGCTTTTCCCTGCGCAAGACCGGCGACTACAAGCAGGCCTATGTCTTCTACCGCAAGGCGCTCGACTTCGATCCCGAACACAAGGGGGCGCTCGAATATCTGGGCGAACTCTACGTCGAGACCGGGCAGATCGACAAAGCCAAAGAGAACGTCGTGCTGCTCAAGAAGCTATGCCCGACCGGTTGTGAGGAACTCGCCGATCTGGAAAAGGCGATCGTCGACGCCGGCACCGCCTCCCGTCCCTCCCCGGCTCCCGGGGGAGGGTGATCGACGGAGGCAGCGATGTCGCTGCAGTTCTTGGAGGCGGCGGCACTCGCCGGCCGCCTTCTTCTCTCCGCGCTGTTCCTGCACGAGGCTTATGCCAAGCTCACGGCTTATTCGACGGCCGTGGTGTACAGCGAAGCTTTCGGCGTGCCGGGCGTGCTGTTGCCGCTCGCCATCGTGGTCGAGGTCGGCTGCGGCGTCCTTATCCTCATCGGCTTCTACACACGCGCGGCGGCGATTATTCTCGCTGCCTTTTGCGTTGCTACGGCAGTACTGTTCCACAACAAGCTCGGCGTGCGCAACGAGCTCCTGCATTTCGAAAAGGACTTGGCGATCGCAGGCGGCCTTCTGGTTCTCTCTGCGCATGGCGCGGGGCGTTGGGCGCTCGACGCTTTCCTGCCGTCGGCACAAAAATGAAATACTCGCAATTACCACGGCTGCACTCAAAGATCCGACCCCCACAATCCCGCTTTATTCAGAGCATCGGCGGCCGATTGGACTGCTTTTAGCCGCACATCACCGAGGTGATGGTCGGCGGCCGATGGACCGATACCATACGACGAAAGTCCATGTGGACCATCATTTCACTGCCAATTCAAGCAAGGGAGCTTTCATTTCCTCGCCATCTTCTCAACCATTTCAAGGACTCGGTAGCGAGCTACCCGATTCTTGAGCGCATTGAAGGCGCGAAGTAAACGAAGGGCGGCGGCACTTTTCGTGAGGCCCAGAATTTCCATCTCGCTCTTGCGATCGGCACTCCCCTCAAAGAAATCTGAAAGTGACATATCGAGCGCCTTCGCGATTTTCTCAAGACGAGTACCCGGAACGCGGTATACACCTTTGTCATATGCTTGGAGTAATTGAAACGAAACACCGACAGCGTTTCCAAGATCCGTTTGCGTCAGTCCTTTTGCGCGCCGCTGCGCCCGAATGAGGCTGCCGATCCGCACGTCAGTGGGTGTGGCTTTCCTTGGACTATGTACGCTGCGTGCCTTTCGCATGGCTCGCCACCTTCCCCCTTCTAACAGGCCACCAGCACCTGACCCCGTAGCCAATGCCACCTGGCACAGAGAGCCAGAGCTAAGAAACAAATAAACTAAGTTGTGCTCCCGGGCTGATGGCCCACTGAGCGGTCTCGCGCCTGTCCACCCAACCGGTTCAATCCAACGGGGATCAATTACTCACGGGGATGGACAAAAGGTCTTGTCGTACCTTGTGAGCGTTTTGCGTGATCGGCGCCGAGACTGGAAGGATGGGCAGAGGGGCACGATTGTCGGGCAAGTTCGCAGCACCATGATCATTTCCAGAAATGCCGGCGCCGCCTGCCCTTGAGGCCGCAACACCGATGCTCGGAGCTGACGGCTCGGAGGCCGGCGGTGCAAGCGTAAGCGTCGTCTCCTGATGATTCTTTTCAAAGCTGGCTGCACGTCGTTGGACCGAGCGCAATGTCCAACCATCGTGACTTGCACCAGTTCTAATGCGGATCACCTCCTTTGAGGTCTCATCCATGAAGAGCCCTATCCCATCGGATGCTCGAATGACCGTACCCAAAAGCGTAAGTTTGAGACGGTCCGGTTCTCTCGGCGGCGGCGGCTTTGGTGTTGGCGGTGAGGATGCGGCGATGACGGGTGGCACCGGCGGGCGGCGCGATGAAGAAAATAGTGGCCGAGCCCGGGTCTCCTGCAATGCACTCAGGGGTACTCCCCACAAAGGATTGCCAGTCAACGAGCTCGCTTGCCTTGGCCGCGCAGGCGTCACGTCCCGGCTGACGGCTGGCGGCTCGAGGATTTCACGTGGCGCGTTCGCCGTGACGCCCTCCAATCCCGAAAGCGTTTCCGTCCGGGCATCGGAGAAACCGGCAAAGGCTGCGACCAGCAGCGTGGCTGCGCCCCAGGTGCGCCACTTGGCGGGATTTGGTGCCTGTCCTATTTTGGCCATCGCCCAGCGCTCGCTTCGCAGAAGGAGTCGAACAAAGTCACGCGGCGGAGCGAGAAGCACGGCCTTACCCGCTGCTTATGGGCAACCGCGAGCAATGATACGCCATCCTCAGGCAAATGAAAGTACCTTTTTCGTCGCCTCGCGGCGTAAGCCTTCGACAAAGGCAAGTGAGGAAAAATCTCTGCGTCATGGCGCGGTCGCGTTGAAAAAATTGCAGAGCGGTTTTTTGGAACACAGAAAATCATCTTTTCAATTTGTCTTCGCATTCGCGCCCTAATGCAGACACCTTCCTACCTTATGATTAATCTGCTGCTCCGAGCGTCGGAGACCTTGCCCGACCAACAACCTACCGAGGTACGGACGTGCGCCACCTTTGACGGGGGGCGATCACGCGGGCTTCCGACGTGCGTCTGCAGCTCTGATGCAACCAGCCCAAAGCGGGCGACAGCTAGGGAGGTTCGCGTGCGCAAGTACTCTGTGTTATCAAAAACCAAAGCTAGGCTTCTTGGGTGCTTGGCAGGAGGCGTCGTTGCCTCGGTGTTTACCAGTGGCGCCAGCGCGGCGCCGCCGACGGTTACTAACCCTCTCTGTCCCACTGAAATAGTCTTTTTCGATCCTGGCCAGGGCCAGGACATCATCGTGCCCAAGGGCTTCAAGGTCTCGGTCTTCGTGTCCGGGCTGAACATGCCGACCGGACTTGCTTTTCGGTCGATGGGAAGTGGCTTTGAGGTCTACGTCCTCGAATCCGGACATGGATTGCCCAGCCAGTGCAACGATGAAGTGAAGTTTCAAACGATGTTTCCGGGCAAGCCAAATCCCTTCACGCCTGACGTCCTCGTCTTCGACCAAAACGCGGTGCTGCTTCGCACCCTGGGCAAGCCGACGACCACGTTGACCCCGGACGGAGGAACCAACGTGTTTCAGCCGCACGGCCCGGCGGTCGACATCGCGTTCCAGAAAGGTCTGCAAGGAGGCACGCTATTCGGAACCGATTCGAACCAGTCGCTTCGTACCTCGGGGAACAACAACAGCTCTCGCATTGTCACCATAGATGCTGGAACCGGGAAGGTCACACCCTTCATTGCCGGCCTGCCGACAGGCGATCACCCGACGGAGCAGCTGGCCTTCGATGCCAACTTTATCTATTGGTCGCAGGGCTCGACGACCAATAGCGGCGTGGTCGGTCGCGATAACGGTGGTGGGACGAATCAGCCCGACATTCCCTGCCAGGACATCGTGTTGAGTCAAAACGTGTTCGACTCCGGAGGGGGTGTAAAAACAAGCGGCTATTCCCCGTTCGGCACACAAAACCCAGGAGGCACTGTGAAGGCGTTCACAGGCGCCCTTCATCCCGGCGTTTGCGACGGCGCGATCTTGCGGGCCCAGCTTAATGCGAAAGATCCGAGTTCAACCATCGAACCGTTCTCGTGGGGATATCGGAACCCTTACGCGATCCGCTTCGCACCCAACAATCACGCCTTGAAAGGCGGGCTGTTCTTGGGCGAAGACGGCGCCGACGAACGTGGCGCGCGGCCTTCGAACAATGCACCCGAACGGCTCCAACTGGCGCAGCAGAACAAGGATGGCAGCCCTGACTATCACGGTTGGCCGGATATGTACGGCGGCCTGCCGACTAGCCAGTCAATCTACAATCCGGTTGGTGGCCCGGGCGATGATCTGTGCGTCCCCGATCCCGGCAACCCGCCGAGCATGTGCACGCCGGCGAGCCTTGCCCAGATCTTGGCCGAGGACGCGCCACTGCGCAACGTTCTCGACCATCCGCCGCAGCAGATCATCCAACCGCTGGCGATTGATGCGGCGGACTCCTCGTACACCGCCATCGACTTCGTGCCCGACTCTTTTGTCCGCGGGCCAGTGGGCCGTGGGGCCGCGCTGGCTGCGCTGGAAGGCGACTTCGGTTTCTCGGCGTCGAATTCCTCCCCGCCCTTCCCCCTCGCGTGCGGGAAGGGGCCGACCCCCGAATCAGCTTGTAATGAGATCGGCCATGAGGTCAAAGTGATCAACTTCAGCGGGCCAGGGGAGCCGCTCACGCTGACGAATCAGCGGTTTGCCAAGAACAACTCGGGCGACCAGGCGTTTATTTCCCCGACGGCTCCGCACGGCTGGAATCGGCCGACGAACGTCAGATTCGGCCCTGACGGCTGTGCCTGGGTTGTCGACTACGGGGCTGTGCGCGACTTCGGTCAGTCCGATCCTGCCACGAAATTCATTACCCCCGGAGACGGTCCGCTGGTTCAATTTCCAGGGACCGGTGTGATCTTCAGGATCTGTCCGCAATAAGGCCGGATCGGGAACTGCCATTATGTGACAGTCGGGGGGCGCTCACCGCGCCCCTCGACGACTGTTTGTAGGGCGCGGTTGCGCGGCTGCGCGCGAAAAGCGACAATGAACGGAGAGAGGTAACGCGCGTTTCGATCGACCGTCATGCAGAAAAGGCTCAGTTCTGGTTCCGCTGATCACCGCGGCTCGTCGCCAGGGGTGAAGCGACTGGGCAACCATCGCCGCGATCCGCACCGCGCGAGCGCGGGTTTCACGCTCATCGAGACGCTGATCGCCACGGCGTTGATGGTCGCGATCCTGGCCGCGCTTGCCACGATAACCGCCCAGTGGCTGCCCAACTGGAATCGCGGATTCGCGCGCGTCCAGCGTACCGAGCTGCTCTCGCTCGGCCTCGAACGGGTCGTCGCCGACCTCGCGGCTGCTGAGTACGTTCCCCCGCATTACGCGACCAAACACCCCCTCTTCGAGGGACGCGAGCTTGCCGTTACGTTCGTGCGCACGGCGACCGACCCGAACGCGCCGCCGGGTCTCGAAATCGTTCGGTTTGCTGAGACGGCCGACGCGCGCGGTCTCGCGCTGGTGCGAACGCAGATGCCGTTTACCCCAGCCGATCCAAATGTCGGTGTCGACCTGCGCGGGTTGGGCAATTTGGTCGTACTCGCACGCGCGCCGTTTCGCCTTTCGTTTGCCTATGCCGGAGCGGATCGCGTGTGGAAGACGAGCTGGATCGACGCCGCCCAATTGCCGGCCGTCGTGCGCGTAACCGTGCGCAACGCAGTAACCGCACGAGTCCTGTCGGTCTCGACTGCTGCCCTCATCCACGTTACCGCCTCAGCCGAATGTGTCCGTGCCAAAGGCACCCGCAACTGCGTCAATCCCGTGAGCGGCGAGTCTGAAAACTCAGGCGCGCCACCCGGCGGTGGGCAACGATTGTGACAGCACTGGCCATGGCCATTCTGCCGCCCAGGATCCTCTCCCCCAGCACGCGACGCTCCAGCGGCTTCATCATCGTCGCCGTCTTGTGGATTCTCGCCGCGCTCGCGACCCTTGCCTCCAT
>Ga0306921_10008473_pt1 | contig 10862 bp, 12 predicted proteins | sample sta12Cox44000080_FD_203760 | JGI IMG/M metagenome (GOLD analysis project Ga0306921, IMG submission 203760) | Lab enrichment of tropical soil microbial communities from Luquillo Experimental Forest, Puerto Rico - statoxic.12C.oxic.44.000.080 (v2)... | ecosystem: Environmental > Terrestrial >... | reverse complement strand
GCATTTGATGTACGAGCGCAAACATCTCAGCCTCATTGGACCAGGCATTTTCCTTGATTCCATAAGAACTGAGCGCCTTGGGCGTGCTGCCACCGCTTTGGTCCAGGGCCGCAACGAAACCGGGACTCGCCTTCATTTTTTGAAGCTGTTGTGCGTAGTTACTCATTTTTGGTCACCTAAGATTTTTGAACCACGGAGTTGTCAAATCAAAATACCTGATCACTCAGTCGGGGATGCCCGACCACAGGACTGACAGACATTTTGAAACAGGCGCCCGGGCTCCGTACTGACGCCGCCGATCGACAACAGTCGAGTAATCAGGAGTGGGCATGTTCCATCCTTTCAGCCTTGAGCGACTTAGGATTTTCAAACTGGGATGCGCATTAGTGTTGCTCACTACATCGCCTTCCCTTAAGAGCGTAAGCTGCCTCCGCGGCGAGAATCAGGAAACTGTCTATGTTGACAGGTGTGGCAAAGTGCCCTATGCGGCCTCGCGTTTCGTTTGCGAATTGCACAATCGAATGGTGGAAGACGCGGTACTGGTACCTGAGGTAAAAGGGTCGGTCAATTTCAGCCTCGTGAATTCGATCAGTTGCACTTGCCGCCACCGGTGTCTTCCATCGCGGTCCACGCTATCGGAGGTCGGGATCTGCCTTTACAAAGCTGTACTTAGCGCTAACTTGGATGCGGGGGCATTCGCCCTTAGGCTATTCTGGTCCATTACCCAACCATAGAGAAACTCTCCACCGACATTTAATGAACCGACCGGATTCCAAATCAGGTTGGTGGCGAGATATGTAGCATGGTTGTACGTTTTCGGAGCAACGAAACTCGTATTATTAACCGCAGCATAGGAGTACACAGCGCTGCTCCATAGCCTTCTAAGCCAATAATGCTGGTATGCCGCCTCAACCCCTACAGCTGCTGTTGCCACCAAATGTGGATTCGGAATACCCGACTTAGGCACTGGGCATAACGAGAATGCGAATCACCTGGAGGGGATGGTGACGAGAGGGAGGTTTTCGCGTTCGCCGGTATCGGCGAGGGTGAAAAACATCATCATGAGAGAAAACATTTGCTTGGAAAGAAGGTCGCTATCGTCGATCCAGAAATAGGTGTTGCGATAGGAGACATTGACGAAGGAGTTGTCGGGTTTGGATTTAGAACTGTGGATGCGGATGAGGCGGAGGATACTTGGTCTGCTCGTCGCCTCGGCCAAGAGCTCCTTTGACGCGCAAAGCTCCGAGTTGACCCAAGCGGCGGCGCACATTGTGGTGCTCGACAGGGTCCTTGCCCTGTATGGGCCGGAGACAAGAGAGGTCCGCGAAATCCTGCGCGGTAGTGTAGCGGGTATCATTGGAGATACCTGGTCTCACAGCCAGCATGCCTCTTCCCAATTCGGGGGGGCATCCACAGGTAGTGGAATTATGCTCGAGAAAATTCAGGCTCTCTCTGCAGAGAGCGAATTTCAGCGCGCGATGAAGTCGCAGGCGTGGAACATGGCGTTGAATCTCGGAGAGACTCGATGGTTATTGTACAAGGAGCCACTTCCGTGTCCAAGCCGATGGTAGTCATTATGGTCTTTTGGCTGACCATTGTTTTCGTCAGTTGGGGACTGTTAGCTCCCCGCAACGCTACCGTCGTAGCGACATTATTCACCGCTGCATTGTCGGTGTCTGGCGCGATCTTTCTGATATTGGAAATGTACAATCCTTACAGGGGGGTGATTCAAATCTCCAGTGCCCCAATGCAATCGGCTCTTGCTCTCCTTGGCCAGTAGCTGTGCAGCTGGGCTAACTGTTTAAACCTGGCGTTATAACAAGCAACCGGATCAGCACTGACCGTAACCTTGTGTTCTTAGCCTTGTACACGACACCCATTCCGCAGCCAAGGAGTTTTTCGAGGATGCCATTCCGCGTATGGTCAAATTACTCGAACGGCTTGAAATAGGGTAGCTTAGAATTTTGCACCTCCTGTTGCGGAAACAAATTTAATGGATCGAGATTTCGCAAGCGAGTGGGCCGACCCAGGGTTGCTGAGGAAATCGAGCGTTTGGTCGTGAGCATGGCAAATGAGAATCCCAGTTGGGGCTACGATCGGATCGTAGGTGCCTTGGCAAATCTAGGCCATCGTCTATCGGATCAGACGCAGTTTTGGTAGCGACAAAATCCGCGGTCCAACCAGCGCCGTTTCCAAATGTCATCGTCGTCTTCTTTTTCCTACACGCTATCGCTATGCGATGGTCGTCTCGGGAGATGGCGAGGTTCAAGCTTTGTCCAGCACCATCAGGCCAAACAGCACAGGAAGATAGAGGATCGAGATAAGAAGAAGCCTGCGGGCTACAACATTTGTCCGTTGAAAGCCCAGTCGCGCGGCATAGTACAGCAAGCAAGCACCAAATATCTCCGCTCCGATCGTGTACGTCCTACCTGCAGATCCTTGAAGCGTCGGAACCAGACTCAGCACAATCAGGCTTAGCGCCGGTAGCACGGCCTGATAAACCATGACTTGATTTCTTCTCTCTCCATGCGGAAGAACAAAGTAGCCAGCACGTTCGTAGTCCTGCCGGTACATCCAAGCAATAGCCATGAAGTGAGGGAACTGCCACAGAAACACGATACCGTACAGCATCCAGGCTTGTTCATTCAGTTGCCCCGATGCCGCGGCCCATCCGATCAAGGGGGCTGTGGCACCGGAAAAAGCTCCAACAAGCGTGCACCATGGAGTTTTTCTCTTGAGCGGAGTATAGGCCATGAGATAGGTGAGTGAGGTTGCCATGGCCACCAAACCCGCAAGCAGATTCGTCATCGCTGCGAGATAGAGGACACCGGCCACTGTGAGAAGGAGTCCGAACAAGAGCGCATGGGCGGCGTCGACGCGGCCTGCGGCGAGCGGTCGCCGTTTTGTCCGGCGCATTTGCGCGTCGAAGCGGCGTTCCACAAATTGATTCAGCGCGGCGGTCCCGCCGGCCACGAGCAAAGTTCCCAATAATGTATGAAACGCACGCAGGGATGGGAAGTTGTGCCATCGCATTGGACGTGCCAGGCAGAATCCGGCAAAGGTGGTGATCAGGATGAGCAGATTCACGTCGGGTTTAGTCAGCGCCCAATAATCGGCCAGCTTTTCAGCACTTGAGACACACCCTTTTTCCAGTATTGGGATCTCGAATTCGGTATTTGGTGTGGTCGGCATGTCCGATGAAGTCTCCCGCTGTTGCACTCTCCAAGGCTGCCACGGTTTCTTGCCTGCCTCGCGCGACCCTTTGAAAGGTATCAAGCCATGTAAGTAACAGGGGCATCAGCTCGCGGAAACTGTCGCTTTTGACAGGGTCACAATACCTGTCCCGAGAGACAGTAGCGGATTCTTACAACCTACCTACCATCGGGTCGTGCGGAAATCCGCAGGAAGTCTCGACGCGAAGGCTGTGGATGTGTGTCTCGAGTGGGCCACTCAAGAGAATTCATAATCTAGCTGGAGAACGAGTTCACGGAGGCTCCGGAGAAGGGGCTATGGTGTCGCGGAACAAAACTCAACCACGAGTTACTCGATCAGGGCCGCTTGCATTCGGCTTGACAACAATCATTTGCGTCGAACTCCTGCATGCACCGGACAAGGATCCTTGCGGGACCGCGTCTTGAGGAACAGCATGAGTACAGAGGACGGTTTCACCTTCCGATTAAGAGTGTTTCAGAGCCTACGCCCGATTTCGCGTAAAGGAGTTGTGCGAGATACCGTCGCGGGGTTTCAGTTGGCAGCCATGAACATTCCGCAGGCGTTAGGCTACACGAAAATTGCGGGAACACCGCTCATCACCGGTTTTTACACTCTGTTGCTGCCTCTGGTTGCGTTTGCCGCGTTTGGATCTTCGCGCTACCTAGTGGTGGCGGCTGATTCAGCGACAGCTGCGATTCTTGCAGGAGGTCTTTCCTCCATGGCGCCGCTGGGGAGCGAAAGGTACGTGGCCCTCGCGAGCCTGGTGGCGCTGCTGACAGCGCTGCTCTTGCTATTGGCGCGCCTGCTGAAACTTGGCTTCATAGCAGACTTCCTGTCGCAAACGGTCCTGCTTGGATTCCTGACCGGAGTGGGGTTTCAAGTGGGGATAGCGGTGACGGGCGAGATGTTGGGCGTGCAGGTGCATGCTCGCAGAACGGTTCTCCAATTGGCGGAAGTCATCGGAGGGCTTCGCAGTGTACACCGGCCAACCGTGTATATTTCAGTTGCCATCGTGAGCGTTATTTTTACCTTACGACATTTCGTTCCCAAGATTCCAGGACCGCTGATTGCGGTTGCCGGCGCCATTGCAACGAGCGTGCAGTTCAATCTTGCGGCACGGGGCGTGGACATGATTGGTCCGGTGGCCGGTGGGCTACCCCGGCTCCATATTCCAGCGGTTGGATGGAGAGATGTGGAACTGCTCACGCCGGTAGCGTTCTCCTGCTTGGTGATCGTCGTGGCACAGAGCGCAGCCACGGCTCGCGTTTACGCGACGCGGCACAATCAGCCTTTGGACGAAAACGCCGATCTGATCGGACTGTCGACGGCCAATCTGGCCGCCGGGCTGAGCGGAACGTTTGTGGTGAACGGGAGTCCGACGCAAACGGCCATGGTGGAAAGCTCGGGCGGGCACAGCCAGTTTGCACAAATCATGACAGCTGTGACGGTAGTGGCAGTATTGCTATTTCTGACCGGCCCAATTCAATACCTCCCGCGTTGCGTTTTAGGCGCGATCGTATTCGTAATTGCGGTGCGCTTAATCGACATCCGGGGACTTCTTAAGATCCGGCGAGAGAGTCCAGGAGAGTTTGCCCTGGCGGTGATGACGGCGGGTGCTGTCGTGCTACAGGGCGTGGAACAAGGCATAGTCCTGGCAATGGTAGTCTCGCTGCTGCGTGTGGTGCGCCACAACTACCGCCCGCACACCGGAGTACTGGTGATGAAAGAAAAGGGCTACTGGCAAACGGTGCCCGCAGGGCCTGGCGTCACTTCGGAGCCGCGAATGGCAATATACCGTTTCGGGGCGCCGCTCTTTTATGCGAATGTTCGCCGCTTTTCGGAGGAACTCCTACGCCTTGCTGGTCCCAGCCCCTGTGAATTGCGCTGGCTGATCATTGATTCGGAAGCAGTAACCAACGTCGATTACTCCGCGGCGGAGGTTGTTCGTGAACTGCACCGCGAACTCGCCTCACGCGGAGTTGTTTTGGTTTTCGCGCGTGTGCACCCGGCTCTTCAAGAGGACTTTGATCGTCATCACATCACAAAGACTGTGGGGCCGGAACATGTCTTCTCCCGTCTGCATGATGCCTTGGCGGCTTATCATGAATTCCAGCAAGCTGACTTACCGCCCGTTCCCAATGGGTAGCAGGTTAGAACAACGCCAGAAGGCGGGAGAGGGTTAACCCTCTGTCGTTGCGCGACCCGGTAGCGGCATTACTTTTCGGCAAGAAGAGCCGTTGAACTTCTGGGACGTCGAATTCTCTTTGCCGGCCTATTGGACCGTTGAAAGGTCAAAGTGCTCGGCTGGTGGAAAGGTGAAAATGGTCGCAAAGTCCCGATAACGGTGTATCGGTAACTGACACGACAGCGCCACAGGAAAGCGTTTAGACAAGCGGGAGCCACGCTGGCTGCGATCAGGATCAGTGATTATGCATACGCCCGGCAGTTTCGTGCGGCTAAAACGCTTCGGCGACACCCACGCTCCACGTGAATGTGTCTTTCCCCCAGGCAAAATCAGTGCGCAGGTTGACGTGATATTGCCTGCTGAGCAGAAAGCGAATCCCCGTGCCACCACTCGGCAGGAATTGGTCGGTGCGGAACTGGCCCGCTCCTGGGGCTACGCTGCCCAGCCCTCCAAAAGCGACAACGCCAAAACGCCAAGGAAGCACCAGCCGATATTCCAGCTGTGTAGCAAACATGTAGCGATCTAGGTAGCGTCCCGCCTGATAGCCGCGCAGTTCGTTGTTCACCCCATAAATGCAGTTGCCGTAAAAGGGAGGCTGACCGCCTGTACCGCAGAAGAATAGGTTATAGGCCAGTACCTGTTTGTCTCCGAAACTAAAGTACTTGTTAAAAGTGAATTTGTAGGACTGGAAGGAATATTTGCTGCCCAGCCCCTGCGAAAAAAAATCCCCGGTGAAGTCCAGGAGTGCTCCCTGCGTGGGATAAAAACGGTTAAGACGCGAATCGCGAATGACTCGAAAGCCGATAGCGCGCAGATTGTCGTGCAACCCGAGGTCCGGCGGAATCTTGGAAAGGTCGCCGGTCGTAGCGTTCAGCGTGATGAACGAGTCTCCATTAACGAACCGCGGTCCGACAAAGACTTTCCATCCGATGACGCGCAGAAACTCGATGAAAAAGATCTGCCCGGTTTGTTTCAGCGGTAACTTCAGTCCCGAATTCCCGTTGTCGAATCCGACGCCGTACAAGTCATAGTTGATATTACCGTGGGCGTAGAACGACTTGAGCTCGTAGCGGTCCTTCTTGAGGAACAGATCGGCGCCCAGGCCAAAACCTCGGGTACCATTGTCCGTAAACAATCCCGCAGCGCCGATCGCCGATGGTGGCGAGATCTTGGTTTTTTCCTCAAATGGAAAAATGTAACCGAACGCCGGGATGACGCCCGCACCGATCGCCGGGCTGACAATCGGCAAGGGTGCAACCACGATTGATCCTTTGTGCTTCCGCCTTTCGTCCTTATCGTCCGGGTTTTCATCTGGTTTTTCTGCCGGATTCGCCTCGGGCTGGGCAACCGGTTCCTGCGAAGCGCCCTCTACGGAGACTGGGTCATCTACCTGAGCTTGACTGCGCGGTGCAACTTGGGCCTTCAGATCTGGTTTGTCCTGAGCCGCAGCCGGCTGAGCTCGACAAGTACTGAGCCACCCGAGTAGGCAGAACCACAAAAAGCAAACCTTTGCCAATTTCCATGAGTTCCCAGCAGTCGCCGTACTTTCCTGGCGAATTTCACGTCCCGCTCCCGCTTTGTCTTGTGGCCAGTTCATTCTCGATTTCCAGAATCAGGCCAGCCGGCCTCAGGCGTCGCCTCCCCGCACTTTGGGAGTCAGGAACTGATGGCCCGAAAACCCGATGCCTCCTTCGGTATTAACGGTCCTTCACGCGACAGCTACCTCCGGTCCGTTACTATGTCGGGCGTAACTTAGGAAATCGCCTGTCGCAATTGACAGTCCCGTCGCTGGCTCCAACGAAATAAGGAGGTAACTTCCTAACGACTGCCAGACCCCTGTCTCCAGTGACAGATGTCAATTTCCTTACGAGGGTTCAGCTTCAAACGGGGCCGGAATTGTCCCCGATGGTCAGTTAAATCCTGAGGTGTCCAGCCGGGAAAGCGAAAGGAAACGCAATTCGAATGGCGACTCAAGAACCGGAGACTCGTAGCTTGCGCAGCGCTTTCGCAGGTGGCGAAACCCTCAAGCGTACTCTCGGCAATGAAGCCGAACTAGTAGCCAGCGCCAGATCGGGTTGTTCCGCCGCGTTTGAACAGATCTATAATCGCTACAACCGTAGACTGTACGCCATTGCCTTACGGATGCTTCAAAACCGGGAAGACGCAGAGGATGCGGTTCAAGAGACCTTCCGACATGCCTTGCTCAACTTGAGCAAGTTTCGGGGCGATGCACGTTTTCTCACCTGGCTGACGCGGATCGTAATCAATGAGTCGCTGATGACCATTCGCTGCCGGAAGAGAAAGCAGCATGAACCTGGTGTAGGCGAATCGAATGAAACCGCCCTAGCGGAAGCAGTGGACTCAGCTCCCACCCCTGAAAAACGCTGTGAGAACCAGGAAGTTCAAATCGCAATTCATCAAGCGATCTCTAGTCTCCACTGGAAGCTCCGGAGCATAGTGCTGCTGCGCGAGCTGAGCGGCTGCACCACGCGTGAAGCAGCTCAAGAGCTGGGCATTACTATTTCCGCTGCAAAAGCGCGGATGCACCGCGCACGGCATGACATGCGGCTGCACATTGAGAGTCGGACTCCGCAGCTTACGCGGCGTTTTTGTATCGGTGACCTCGGAACAGGAGTTGTGAGAAGAAATGTTCAAGACGGTAGCAGTCGGAAAGGATGAAACCTATGAAACTCTCTAATCGCACATTGCTGACGAAATTATTCATCTTGGCTGCCGTTATGAGTCCGCCGAGCCGGGCACAAACGCCAGCGCAAAAGACAGCACCTATAGCGAACGCGGCGGGTGCGTCCGATGCCGAAAAGAAAAACATTCAGGCTTACATCAATCTTATGCGCAAAAACGTGCGGCAGGACAACGCGGGAATAATGGGGGCGACCATGGTCCTGAGCGCTGCCGACGCCGCGAAATTCTGGCCGGTCCCAAAAGAACGAAGAAAAGTTCACGTCAACTGTTCGATGAACCGAGCTTCACACCCCGGCAATACCTTTGTTCTGGAGAATCTTGACCACGACTCGGCGATTTTCCGCCTGTCCTTCGGCAGTAGTGTCTGAGGCGACCTGCTGGCTGGTCCCCATCGCACCGGGGGCCAGCATATTGGTCAGCGGAATCTGGCAATCTTGCTCCAGGTAAACGGTCACATTCTCGGCCCTTTCGGAACTCAGCCTCTGATTCAAGGCCGCGCTACCGACTTTGGAAGCGTACCCTTGGACGAGTAAGATGTAAGCGGTTGTCCCTTTGGCTTGCTGCGCGAGTTTCTGTAACTCCTGCTTGTATCGTGGTTCGACGGTAGTGCTGCCATTAGCGAAATAGACGGTGGCCTCGCCTAAGATGTTGTATTCACCCAACTCTCCGAAGCGCTTGTTTGCTTGGGCAATAAGCGCTTTATTCTTAGCAATCCTTTCGGCGTTCTCAGTGGATTTGACTTTTTCGGCCTGAAGTTGTGCTTCTTGCTGTTGCATTTGCTCTTTCATAAGCTGCTGCTGCTGCTTCGTGGGATCCTGGCTTGCTTGCATATCTTCGGCGTTCTTTAAATCGGAACCCTTGAACTCGACAGAATCCGCGACGAATTGGTTTTGCCCATTGTAGGAGCCCTTCACTTTTACTGGTAGTCCGGGCATCAATGCCGCAAGCTCCAAATGTTTTTTTCGAAACAATCCCTCCGGCTCAATAACCTGAGTATTATCGGAAAGCGTCACGACGACGTTTCCCATGTCCTGGGTCTGGACGGTCATGTTGGCGCCATTGCGGCCGGTGATGACTCCTTGGACCTGAGATTGCGCCGCTGCATGATTGGCAAACGCAAGCACGATCAGGGCCATCGCCAACCCGGTTCTAATATTCCCCCAAACGATGCGTCTCATAGTGCAGTACTCCTTTAATGAAGCTGACCGCATGAGGGCTGCAGGACAAAGAGATAATGCGGTTGATCACGTAGCGCACGTATTATCCGACGCTGTACGTCCCGGACAACTGTCGCTTGTGACAGGTCAGAGAACAGCACAAGTAGGCAAGATGCGTGCACGAGCAGATGTGGATCCACCGCCGACGATCACTACATATTTTGTTCCCATGAGAAACCTCCCAGCGGCAGCTCCGGCACGGACTATGTGGGTCACCTGAGTCTCCCGGCTCTCATTCGACGAGCGTCAGGGCAGCATCCGCTCAGGGGCTCGATTTGGACCGCTATGTGACGACCAGGCTTTCTGAACAATGGCAAACAGGAAAGCCGTGGTGAGCCCAAAGAGAATCCAGCCGTTTAACGCTTCTAGTGAACCCATCATTTGCCAGCGCGGAGCCAAATAAAGATTCACATGGCCGTAACTCGTCATAGCATTCATCGAATAGAGCATGGCAGTTTGGCCGTTTGGCAACGCCCCGAGAAAGGTATAGGCAGCCGCCCAAAAGGACACTTCGATAGCGTGCAGGATGGCAGTGGACAATGCCGCCCCACCAACGACAAAGACGGAAAGAAAGACATGATGCCAGCGCTGCAGGGAACCACCCAACCGAGAGGCAACGTCCTTATTAATCAGTCCAAGACTGATCGCATGAAAAACTACATTTAGCACTATGAGACACAGCCCCCAAGCCAAATCCCTGCTCCAGGCAGCGCCACTTCCAAGTTCCATCGACATCCTCTCCTGGACGCTATCGCTATACGGGCAGCGCTTGATGAACGACGTGAAACTTTACTGCCAGAACGAATAGCAGCAGAACTGTCACTTGCGACAGTTCTGCGACACGGCAACTCACCAACAAAGAGGGCGAAATTGAGGTCTCTTCGATTCGCAGCAGCCCTTTTGCCCATAGTCGGGCGAGCGCCCACGGCATTGATAGTCGCTGAGCCGAAAAGCACTACCGCGGAATCTCTCCCATTGCGCGCCTCAGTTCTCCTTGTGCCAGCGACAATCCAAGGTTTGCTTCGAGCAGAGAAGCCTTCGCCGAACTCGTCTTTGCTGCCGCCTCGGCGCGGGTGGAGGCGAGAGCCGCGTTCTGCTCGAATTGGCGGTCGGCGACCAGGGCCGCCTCTGCTCTTGTCTTCAAGACTTCTTCTGCCACCGCTATGAAGTTCTGCATCTGTTCAACCTTGTCGTAGGCGATCTCAACTTGTACGGTGACCTCCTCTTTCGCTTTGGCGAGATTGACTTCCGCTTGCGAAAGCATTGTGCGCGATTCATCGATCTGTGCATTGCGGCGCCCGCCGTCAAACAGTTCGTAGGTAAATATGACTCCAAAAGTACCGAAGTTGTGCACCAGGAATGGGATTCCGCTCTGATAGCTATATCTGGCAAAAGCGGTCACATCCGGGATATATGCGTCTTTCGCCGCCGCCAGGCCGGCCTTGGCTTTCTCCACGGCTTGCTGGGCAGCCCGTATCTCAGGACTCTGCTCGCGCGCGATGCGGACGCACTCCTCGCGAGGGGAAATTGATGCCGAGGAAGCG
>Ga0306921_10008471_pt1 | contig 10864 bp, 9 predicted proteins | sample sta12Cox44000080_FD_203760 | JGI IMG/M metagenome (GOLD analysis project Ga0306921, IMG submission 203760) | Lab enrichment of tropical soil microbial communities from Luquillo Experimental Forest, Puerto Rico - statoxic.12C.oxic.44.000.080 (v2)... | ecosystem: Environmental > Terrestrial > Soil... | reverse complement strand
GGTGAAATGGGTCGCCGATCGCAGCGAGGCCTTCCAGTCCGACGCGCAAGGCCGCGACCATGTCACCCATGGCGAGCTGGCACTCGACAGGGACGGTAAGTTCCTTGGGTTGCGCGTGTCGACGCAGGCCAATATCGGCGCCTATGTCTCGACGTTCGGACCCAACATTCCGACCAACCTTTATGGCCCGCTGCTCGCCGGCGTCTATACGACCCCGGCGATCTATTGTGAGGTGAAGGTGGTATTTACGAACACCGTGCCGACCGACGCCTACCGCGGCGCCGGCCGTCCCGAAGCCACCTTTGTGCTGGAGCGGCTGGTTGATGTCGCAGCGCGCGATCTCGGCATCGATCGCGTCGAGATCCGGCGGCGCAACCTCATCCCGCTCAACGCCTTTCCCTATCAAACCCCGGTCATGCTGCAATATGATTCGGGCGATCACGGCGCCACGCTGGCGAAGACGCTCAAAGTCTCGCGTTGGTCGAGCTTCCCTACCCGGCGCGAGGAGGCGGCACGGCGCGGTAAGCTGCGGGGCATCGGCATCGTCACGTATATCGAGGCTTGCGGTCTGGCGCCCTCACGGGTCGCGCGCCAACTTGGTGCGCGCGGTGGCCTGTTCGAAAGCGCCAATATCCGCGTCAATCCCTCGGGCGACATCACTGTGTTCACCGGCTCGCATAATCACGGCCAAGGCCATGAGACGGTGTTCGCTCAGATCGTCGGTGACATGCTCGGCGTGTCGAGCAGTTTTGTCGAGATTGTCCACGGCGACACCGCGCGCAGCCCCTTTGGTCTCGGCACCTATGGTTCGCGCTCGGCCGCGGTCGGCGGCGCCGCCATCGCCAAGGCGGTCGGCAAAATCATCGACAAGGGTAGAAAAATCGCCGGCTACCTGCTCGAGGCCAGCGAGCAGGATATCGAATTCGCCGCCGGCAAGTTTACGGTCAGCGGCACCGACCGCAGCATGACATTCGGCGAGATCGCGGGCGCCGCTTATTTTCCGCCGGACGGGTTTCCGCTCGACATCCTGGAGCCCGGTCTCGAAGAGACCGCCTTCTTCGATCCGGTGAATTTCACCTTTCCTGGCGGCTGCCATGTCGCCGAGGTCGAGATCGATCCGGATACCGGCGAGCTGGATCTCGTTGCCTACACCGCAATTGACGATGTCGGCGTGGTGCTCAACCCGATGATCGTCGAGGGCCAGGTCCATGGCGGTGTCGTGCAGGGCGTCGGTCAGGCGCTGGGCGAGAACTGCGTGTATGACCCGGCGAGCGGTCAGCTGCTCACCGGCTCGTTCATGGACTACCGCATGCCGCGGGCGGATGACCTGCCGCCGATCGCGGTGGCTACGCAAAGCACCCCTTGCCGGCACAATCCGCTCGGCGTCAAGGGTTGCGGCGAAGTTGGCACCATCGCTTCTCCCGCCACGGTCATGAGCGCGGTGGTTGACGCGCTGTCGCCCTATGGCATCACACATCTCGACATGCCGGCGACAACGCAACGGATCTGGCACGCCATCCAGACGGCGCGCCAGCCCGGAGCGGCCAGTACTCAGGCAACCGCCTAGCGCCCGTCCATGGAGACCGCAATGCATGAAGCGGGGCACGGCATGATCGTTTACGGCTCGATGGATCGGCAGACGCTCGACGCCGCCTACAACAACTCCGCCGCCGTGGCCGATAGCGACCGATACCTCGCCGATTGGGTATGCCGCAGCGAGGCGCTCCGCGCCCGCATGCCCGATCACCTCAATCTGGCCTATTGCGATGCGCCGCGCGCACGACTCGATTTTTTCCCCACGAATCACACCGGTGCCGCGACGCTTCTGTTCTTCCATGGCGGCTATTGGCAACGCAACGCCAAGGAGGGCTTCAGCTTCATCGCCGAAGGACCGCTCGCCCATGGCTTCCATCGGTCGCGGGCTACGCCTTGGCGCCTGAGGCTACGATGGACGGCATCGTCCGCGGGGCGCGCACCGCGTTGCGTTGGCTTCACCAGCATCTCACGACATTGGGAGGCGATCCGGCGCGGCTCTATGTCAGCGGCTGGTCGGCCGGCGGCCATCTTGCAGCGATGCTGATGGACGAAGCGGTGGTGGCGGGCGGTCTCACCATCAGCGGCCTTTTCGATCTGGAACCGATCCGTCTTTGCTATCTCAACGAGAAGCTCGGCCTTGATGCGGAAGAGGCCCGGCGCAACAGTCCGTTACTGAATCTGCCGGCACGCGCGGCCAAACTCATTATTGGCTATGGTGCGGACGAGCTGCCGGAGCTCAAACGCCAATCACGCGAATTCGCGGCGGCATGGAGTGCGCGCGGTCTCCCGGGCAAGGTGATCGAGGTGGCCGATTGCCACCATTACGCCGTCCTCGAACAGCTCGCACAGCCGGACGGCCTTCTGACCAAGGCGCTCGTGGCAGCTGCCGGAACCAATCCGGGCTGACGACGATGCGGCGCGTTGGGAGAGTTGACAGAGATCAAGATTCCGGCTTCGGGTAAACCCCGCCGCAAATGATAAAACTGCTACCCGAGCCGGTGGATCGGATGGCTGATTGAGGCATTGAACTGTTGCAGTGTTGTCGGGGGGATGGAATGGCTGATCTCCTTGCAACACGCCAGACCCCGAACTTTTTATCGATTCCGCTGGCTGGCAATCTGCCTCATAAATAATCGCAGTCCCCCAGCCATGATCTCTCTCGCGCGAAAAAGCGCGGTGCGAGATCGAGGTTCGAATGCTGACCCTCTACCGGTCCCGGACGCCGCACACGGCACTCCTGCTGAATGTTTTACTGCCGCACCGCGGGTTTCTTTGAGGGCGCGGACTTCTTGCGGGAAGCCCGCTTCGGCTCATTGAGGGCATCTTTGACTGCCTTGCCTGCACGGAACCGTACTGCCTTGCTGGCTGCGATTTTAATCGTCTCTCCGCTTTGCGGATTCCGACCCTTGCGTGCGGGCCGTGCCGCCACATCGAAAGTGCCGAGGCCGGAGACACGGACCGCCTCCCCAGCCACGAGAGAGTCGAGAATGGCGTTTACGACCGCCTTCACCGCCTGTCCCGCCGCCGCTTGGTTTAGCTCAGTTGCCCGAGCAACTTTTTCGATCAGTTCCGATTGGTTCATTTCCGACCCTCAACTCGCACTCTGCTCTCTGCTGGTATTAGATCTCGACCCAGACTAAGCCGGCCTCAATACCTCTTTGCGTATCCTTCACTCGCTCACGCTTCAACCGCCGCACTTCGCACCGGCTGGCGCGGACGCCACGGCTCCGTCCTTCACTTCTCGGTGGTAACTGTTATTCTCGCGAATCGGCCCGGGACCCATGGTCAGCGATCTTCCGCTCAAGGCGTTGGTCGTTTAGGTTTCCAGTTGGGCCATCAAGTCGGATGCGTCCCCCGGAAATCCATTGTCTCTCCGGTCTCATCAATTCAGGTCATCTGTGTGGTTTCTCCTGGTCCCTAGACCGGCGGCTATCGGCACTGCGCCGGTATTCTGCGATGGCTGAAGAAGTTAAACCACCGGCGAAGACCAGAAGGCAACAATTGCCAGGCCGGACGAATTTTTGACGTCAACACCGCCGCGTCGGCGATTCGCTTCGGTGTGAGCGAAGGAGGCCGGCGCTAGCTTCCGCCACCTTTTGCGCAGTATAGCGCTGGGACGCTTGGCTGACGAACCCTCAGACATAATCGTATCGTGGAGGGACAAACCAAAACCGAAAATGAGATCGAGAAGGCAGAGCGATATGAGGCTCTCAAGCAGATGTTATTGCGTCTGCTGGACGATCCACAAGTAGAGCAGAAAATCGTCACTTTAGTGAGCCGCCAGCTTCGACAAATCCGGGTCGGATAGGCGGCCCGCCCGAAGTCTATGCAGGCCCCCGACTGTCAGGCCAAAAACGCACATTCGGAATCTCGATCATCGTCACGGCCAGAGTTTCAAAGCTGGTTAAGATACCGGCGAGGGGGCGTCCGCCCACTCGTCGGCGGGGATCGAGATCAGGGAGAGGAGGCCACATGTCTACCGTCTCGTCGGCGGAGGGAGGGAGGATTCGAGCCGTCGTTACCTCGCAAAGAAAAAGCGCTTTTACGAGACCGCCCGTTCGAGCTTTCAGGCACGGGTGCTCCGGAGAGATCAGCTCTTTGCGGTTCGGCGGATATCACCCAGGCGATCCTCGATGGGAGGCAGCCACCCGATTTGACGGCAGAGAAGCTCCTCGAGCACTCACGTCTGCCGCTGGCCTGGCATGATCAGCGGACCGTGCTCGGCTTTGCTTGAGCCGATCCGAATTCAAAGATCTACCGCCCGATCAAGCCCGGAGAAGGCTCCGACTTCGTTGGGACCGCGTGGCGTTCTCGCCGACCGCATCAGCGGCATTGCGGTACTGAAATACGGCCCGCCAGAGATATTGCCGCCGGTTGGCGCGATATCGAAACACCCTGCGCGTCTCTACCGACCCGGGCGCCAAGTCAGCCCCGCACCCCGCGCGGAAAGCCGGGGGTTCTCGACTTTCGAAAGCGGATGCGGGAGAGAGACAGACTCTCTGCTGGAGGGAGATGGATTCGAACCATCGGTTCCTGGCACGAAAGAGCCGGTTTTTGGTTGTGGAAGGCGAATTGCGGGGACCGAACGGGGGTAGCCAAAAAGGGTTGTTTCTTATGCGGTACCGATGGTTCGAATCCATCTCCCCCCAGCGCCGAGCCTGTTGCGAACCTGAACTCCTCTCGCCGCCATGAGCGCAGATTGTAACGGCTAACCGACCAGAAGCCGCCGATCGCAAGGTCTTTCGCGGTCAGCCGATAAACGGTCCCGTGTCAGGAGCGTTTTAGCGTGATGTCCTCGAAAGGGCCCGTGTAAGCGAAGCCGGGGATCAGGCCGAACCCCGATTCTCCGACCCGCGGCCCGACACCGTTGATAAAGGCGAGTTGCAACAGGGGTGCATAGATTGCCCGTTCGGAGACCAGCTGCTGCATCTTGTCCAAGATCGCCGCGCGTTTTTTGTGGTCGAGTTCGGCCGCTTGCTGCTGGTAGAGCACGTCGATCTCAGGGTCGCTGCCATAGGCATAGGGGCCGCCTTTGACGACAAACGCGGCGAGCCGGGTTGCGGCGTTGCCGAAGGCGGCGCTGGCGGCCTGGACGATCCCACTCTTGAACTTCTGGTTCGAATATCCCTCGAAAAAGGCGGCCCGCTCGAGCGGCCGAAGCTTCGCGCGGATTCCTACCGCCAGAAGGTTGTCGAGCACCGCCTCGCCGAAATTTGTGTAGGACGAGTCGACGTAGTGCTCGCCGGCGTCGAAGCCGGCGGGATAGCCAGCTTCAGCGAGGAGCTGCGTGGCTTTGGCCGGATCGTAGACGGGCTCCGGTGGCTGCCAATAGTATTCGAAGGTGTAGGGGATGATGCTGCCGGTGATCTTGGAGTAGCCAAGAGTGATCGCGTCATTGATGCCTTTCCGGTCGATTGCCAGGCTCGCCGCGCGCCGCACCCGCTCGTCATGCCATGGCGATTTCGGGTCCCATTGCTCGGGGAAGTAGATCCACCACGGCCCCTGAGGGATGACCGGCTTGAGGGTCAGTCCCGACGTGCGTTTGAGCTCCTCGGCGAGCTCGCCGCGGATCGAATAGACGATGTCGATTTCGCCGCGCTGGAGCGCCGCGAGCCGCGTCGTCTCGTCTGGGATCACTTTGAACACCAGGTGATTGACGCTCGGGGTCTTGCGCCAATACTGGTCGAAGGCTTCGAACACCAGTTCGACACCGGGCGTGAAAGAGACGAACTTATAGGGACCGGCGCCCACCGGCGCCTTCTTGAAACCCTCGTCGCCAACCTGCTCGACATACTGTTTTGGCACGACCCAGCCGGCTCCGCTGGCCGTCGCGTAAAAGGTCAGGAAATCGGACCACGGTGTTTTCAGCCGGAAGCGGAGGCGCCGGGGATCGAGGAGTTCCACGGCTGCCACCCGATCCTTGATCAGGTCATGGGACGCGCCGCGGTAGCGCTCGAACGAGAATTTGACATCCTCGGCAGTTACCGGCTCGCCGTTATGAAACTTGACATTCTCGCGCAGCACGAACTCGTAGTTGAGCCCGTCCTCGGATGCCGACCACGATTCGGCAAGGCATGGCGCCATCGGCTGGCCCGGCATCGGCTTGACCACCGCGTCGTGCAGCGCATAGAGCACCATGAAGGGGGTGATGATCCCTTGCGTATCGGCAGGGTCGAACCAGGTCGGAGCCAGCGAGACGTGGATGCCCCAGGTCAGCTGTCCCTCCGGGGCCGCGGCGAAGGCGGAGCCGGGTGAAGCGGCGAGACCGAACGCCGCGAGAGCGAGAGCCTCCCGACGTGTGATGCCAGATCCATGCAGGCCCGACTTACGTTTCCCGTGACGATCGGCAAATGAGCCCATGATCCTCCTCCGTTCTGCGGGCCCGTATGTTCGAGCCTCGCCGGTAAGGTAGGACAGATCTCACCTCGATAAAATACTTCGTCGGCCTCGGTGTCCGTGCTGTGGGCCCTATTCTGGCGAGGCGCGGCATTTGCCCGGCGCGGCGACCTGCGTCAGGGGATCGATGTCATGCGGGCGTCGATGGCAGCTGCCGCCACGATCGAAGCGAAGCTGTTCCGTCCGTTGCATCTCGGAGAGCTAGCGAACGCCTATGCGCACCTCGACCAACCGGAAATCGCGATTGGCCTACTCGATGAAGCCCTCGCAACATCCAAAAAAACCGAAGAGCGGCTGTTCGACGCCGAGCTGCACCGACGTCGTGGCGACTTATTTCTAATCCTCGGCAATGCCAGCCTAGCCGAAACAGCGCTTAGGGAGGCACTGACTGTGGCCCGCGCCCGGAATGCCAGGCTGTGGGAATTGCGTGCTGCGACAAGTCTGGCTCGGCTGTGGCGGAAACAGCGCCGGCACGTCGAGGCCCGCGATTTGCTCGAACCTTTATACGGCTGGTTTATCGAGGGGTTCGACACTCCGGATCTCCGGCGGGCGAGAGCACTGTTGAACGAACTGCGGTGAGGGCTCGGGTAAACCAAGACTCAACGCGATCGTCTTGAGGCGTTCCCAATCGATTCGCCTCTCAGGCTTTATGGCGCACCTCGCTCTCGGTTCTATAGAAGGCATCGCTAAACTGCTGCTTGGCTTCGTCGAGCGTCTCGATGATCTCGCGGTGGAGCTTGCCCAGCCCGCGGCTCATACGATCATCCCTTCCCCCTCGGGTTTTCCGGGGTGCAGATTGAGCCGAAAATGGTGCGAAACCCCGATTTTCCGGTCGTTTTGCGATACGCGGCGCGCCAAAGCCGTCGAACGGCGAAATCGGGTATCAAGAAAAATCAATGGGTTAGAATTTCAATGCGGAATCGCCGAGCGCTGCATCAGCTCGCCCAACAATCGCCCGCAGACGAGCAGCGCGATAATTTGGGCCAGGAAACTATCTCGGACGATCCGTGCGATCCCGTGCCAGCGGCGAAGCCCATCGCCGGCACGAGGCAGAACGCGAGAATCGCCAGCAGCGCTGGCATTCAGCGGCGAGACACCTGGAACACCCCGCTTCGGTTTAAATCAAGTGTCGGTCATATTGGGCGAGGAGACCGTCGCCGCCGATAAAGCGTGATTGGGGGTATACGTCGGTATGTGTACGGTCAAAAAGTCATCGGTGCCCAAGCGGCGCCGAATGAGTGCGCCAGTCCTCGTCCCGGTGGCGACCCCCAAGCGCAGCTGCCACTGCCGCGATAAACGCCCCGATCATCATGGTTATGCCAGTGTAGATTGAGAGGTAAGCACCCGCTTTGCGGGTTGCGTCCGCGACCTGGCGGGCTTTCGTCTCGACGGCCTTGACCTTTGCAGTCACATCGTCGACCCGCTTCTCGGCATCAGCTTGCGAAACACCGGCGCGCGCCGTCACGAGCTGAGCGAGATAGGTCTTGTCGTACGCTGGAACGTCGCCGTTTTTGATACCCAGTGCGAGAATGCGTGTAGTCTCAGCCTTCACATCCTGATCACTTACGTTTGCATCTGGGTGATCCGAGCGGAACAAGCTGTCGACGTAATAGCCGAGGGGATTTTCTTCAACAGCCACCTGTCTTGCGCCCTCGACGGCTCCCGATGCAATGGTCCCGGCCACGCGAGCCCCGCTGCTCAGTAGCGATGACACTGCGGACGCTAGAACGGCAGCACCGATCACCGCAGCGACAGCCCAGGCCAACAAGCCGTGAGCAGTATCGCGAAAGAAGACCTCATGGGTGTGCACGCCCACCCATTTCGTCCGAAGCCGGCCTGTCAAATAGCCGCCTAGACCGGAAGAAATCCACTGAACGATAATGAGCCAGATCGCTATCATCGCCGTAAAGGTTGTCAGCGAAGCTCCGGAACTCGGCCAAGGTGATACCGAAGCCAGACCAAAACCAGAGCCGAGAGCCAGCAGGATCAGCGACAATGCGGCGGTTGCGAAGGCTCCGCCGATGATAGCTGCCCAGGAAATCGCAGAAGTGGACGATTCCAAGGTGTGGTTCGCGTCGCCAACGCCGATGGTTTCGGTGCGACCGCCTACACAAGCGCTTACCATGTGGTGTCTCTCCTGCGGGATCAGTGCCAGAACAGGGCGAGCAGAATGATTATCGGGATGGGCACACCCAACAACCACAACAGGATTCCTGCACCCATATTTTCCACCTAGCTCCTGGCGCGAACGCGCCCGTGATGGGAAGGCCGATGGCTCGCTCCCTGCGGACGCGAACCCAGACCTCAGGCCCGAAGCTTCCAGACTGCAGGTGCACCAGAGCCGGAAGAACCTGCATGGCGGCGGCACCACACCCTTGGCGAGTGTGGCGCCTGCCTCATCTATCCGATCGCCCTGGGGCGCCCGTTTTTAGTCTTATCGGCCGGTGCTCGGGCCGAGCCGGCCGCCTTCCGGCGGAGAGGTCGACGTCCCGGCACCAGTATTGTGCTCTTCGAGCCGGTATTGCGCCATTTGCTGCAGTTGCTCTTTAGAGCGGTCAAGCGTCAGACGGTTGTTGTCTGACTTGATGTCGCTGAGCGGGATGGCGACGTACTTACCGCCCATTCCAAGGAAGGAACCGACGTCAACGACCACCGCATCGACCTTGCCATTTTTGTTGAGGACCAGGTCCTTTACGCTGCCGATGTTGCGATTCTGAACATCGTAGACGGTGCTGCCGATCATTTTGCTGGCGCGCACCTCGTCCGGTTGGATCGCGGGACTCGTCACCGTATTGGTTGTTACCACTCGCGTCTCATGGCTGGTCTGCGCGTATACCACAGGCGTGGCAGTGGCGAGCGCCAACGCGACGGCAGCTGTCATGGTGATTTTTGACACTTAACTCCCTCCTCTATCCGGGATTGTGATACCCCACAAACAGCCACTGTCACCCGTCCGTTCCGCAATACTTTCTATTGCGTTTAGTGGAGGGAATTAAAGAAGGCGCCGAACTGGCAGTTTTGCGGATTATTCGCGGAACCAGCGGCTAGCGCTGAGCGATTGTAAGATGTTTCAATATCGCGAGTGCAACCTATGACAACTCATCAATCGAAGGAGCAGAAGGAAACCGTCGGGCGTGTGATGCACGAGTTCAAGCATGGCGAACTGACGACCGCCGGCGGCCGCAAAGTGAGGAACCCGAAACAGGCTATCGCGATCGGGCTGCGCGAGGCTGGAGCGTCCAAATACGAAAACACGGAGAAGAACCGCAAAAATTTGCAGCGCACCAAGCGCCGGGAACGCCAACGCGCAACGGCAAAAGATACCAGCGAAGACCGGGAAATCACCCGATCTGCGCTGTACCAGGAGGCGAAGCGGCGAAAGGTTCCCGGGCGATCGAGAATGGACAAAAGCGAACTCAAACGGGCGCTGCGACAGCACTGACATAGGCTCGCTGCACGAAACGACGCGATTGCACCCGCCAACGTTTTCTGGGGCGGAGCGCACAACTCGGAGCGATAGGAGATTTCAATGGACGACGAAAGGGTCGAAGGTACCATGATTGACGCGGCAGGAAAGATCCACGATAGCGCCAGCGACCTCGCCGCCCGCACCCAAGCAGGTGCGCAAGACGCGCTCGAAAAGGCAAGTGCCGTGGCCCAGGACGTTTCCGCTGCTGCCCCCCGGCTCGCCATGCAAGCTGGCGAGGTAATCAAGGACGTGGCTTGCAATGCAGCAAATCAAGCCGGTGAAGCCGCAACCGCTCTCTATCGGCAGGGAGCCAACGCACAAGGTTATGTAAGCCGATATGTAGCGGAACAGCCGATAGCGGCTCTGTCGATCGCCGCCGCGTTCGGTTACGGGATTGCATACTTGATACACCATCGTTGATGCCCGCCTGCGGCCCGCGACTGGGGCGCGGGCCGCCGCATGCAAAGCCGCGAACACCCGATACTTGTGGTCGATCAGATCAGAAGACTATGACCGAGGAATGGGTCCAAAACTCCGACAGCAGCGAATGAAAGACTGCAATACGCAGGCACGCGGCACGGACTTGTGACGCCCGCAACCCTTTATGAGTTCCTGCCTAAGCGGCGCGTCGGCCGAAACCAAGAAGCCACACTGCCCAAACGGGAAGCCGTGCGGCAATTCCTGCATCGCTAAGGACAAAGTCTGTCACAAGTGAAGCTGCGTCGAGCAGGGATCAGGATCAGGTCCATCCGTTCCTCCGTTGAGGTTCTATGGACTTACCCTGGTTCCGTGGAGAGATGAGAGCTTGGGATCAGGCTCTCTGGCTTGACGTCATGTTGTCCTCCGGTTTCGTGGCATTCTTTAGTTCGGCCCCCGGCGGAGCCATTCTTCCGTCCCGACCCGCGCACTGACGCGGCTGCCGCGCGCAGTGGCGGTCAAGGACGGCCGCTTGCTGCGGCCGCC
>Ga0306921_10008470_pt1 | contig 10864 bp, 13 predicted proteins | sample sta12Cox44000080_FD_203760 | JGI IMG/M metagenome (GOLD analysis project Ga0306921, IMG submission 203760) | Lab enrichment of tropical soil microbial communities from Luquillo Experimental Forest, Puerto Rico - statoxic.12C.oxic.44.000.080 (v2)... | ecosystem: Environmental > Terrestrial >... | reverse complement strand
CCGTACGTTCGGCGTGGAGCAACCCCACCTCTCAATCATCGCCCGGGTCTCGGGCCCGGCTCGATCGCCGTGAGCCTGTGGTTTTCCGAATGGCGAAGAATGTGAATGGCCAGTTGGCGATCGTTGCCACTGCCCCGGCGGCCCATCCGACCTGGCCGGTCTGCCACCACGCCGCAAGCCCGGGCAAGAAGCCCAAGATGGCTAACGGGGCCTGCATCGCCGTGCCCGTTTGTATGCCGGCTTCCACTCGACCAGCAGCGACCGCTCATCCAGTTCCAGGCGTGCGGGCTGCTCGACGACGCTGACGGAGAGCACGGCGCCTAGCCAGCGCGGCGCGGATCTTCCCCCGGGGCCGCGACTTGGGATGTTCGCCACCGATAGGAAGAGCGATCGTCGGCGCCCATGAGTTCGATACCTTGCAGCTTGCACGGTGCGCGACGCACCGGTTGCCCGAGACGCCCTAAGGCGCGATCATCACCCCGTAACCCATCCGGAATCAGGGGATTCGCCTCAAAGACGCGGTTCGCTTCAGAGCCTTCTACTACCTTTAAGACAATCTGGACAGGAACAATACTATCGAAGTCAACGTGGGCAGACACAAACCCACGGTCAGCCGATAGGTCTTTCCGTACGTGGATTGTCTGACTTCTAGCTGCACGACGAGGATTTTTCGCATCTTTGTTGAAGTGAAGATCGAAGGAAGCCGGGCGGCCAGCACGACCATCATCCCCAACACCCCTCTTATATGGATACGATCCCTGCCACGTCAAGATGTGGTCACAACATGCGGTGTAAGAGCACCCCCATGGTCGCTATACCTGGAGATTAGTCGCAAGGCCCCGCCACTGAGGCGGGGCCAAGTCGCTGGAGGGATCGGTTCCAGCCGCCAGATCAATCCGAGACTATTTCCCCCGGCGATGATCAGCGCCTGCGCGTCGGTTTGGGGTGTGATGATCTCCGCCAAGCTAAACCGCATGGAAAAGCGGCTGAGATGGTACCTGATCGTCGCGACCAGCATCGTGCTGGCAGCGATCCACTTTCACTGGTGTGGAGGGAGGGCACGAAACGCATGATTAGCTGTTCATGCAGCCTGGCCATATTGTGAACACCATAGATTTGTCGGGATAATTGCCGCATCACCCGGTCGAAATATTGGTCAAAGATGGTCATCTTGGTCTTCCGTTTACGTGGGCTACGCGACCAGCCCGATCTCGCTCCTACCGCGCGACGTGAACGACTTCGACAGCATCGCGAAGCACCTCCACAACAGCTTTCCGAGCAGCTTCAGCCTCCGCTCCGGTCCCATAAGCAATAGAGATCCACGGGGTGCCTCGCTGAGGTCCGATAGAAAACCCGTAGCAGACAGCAACAGTGTCGGACTGTACCCAGGTAACGTCACCAATTTTGAGGTCTCGAATTGGAATTGTTGACATTCGGCTGCATCTCCTTCTGTTTCGGTTTCACGTTAGGGAATAGGATAGCGTCGAGACCTCATTTCGGAGGCCCTCTATGGATCGTATTGAACTGATCATGATCGGGGTCGGCGCCATCACCGGTGGGGTAATATACATTGGCAACCAACTACACCAGATCGCCGGTGACTTGAGACTGATTGCTCGACAGCTTGACCGTGTTGTCAGGGTCTTGGAGCGCGAGGAACGAGCGTAGTCCCTCGGCTCCCACCATTGTGATTAAAATCTATCAGAAGTTTGTGGAGGGGTTTTACCGGCCGCGCGACGCCAAATGTCCCCCATGACCCCCGGTCGGCCAGCAGGCCTCCCACTCTCCGACCACCCCAAGCCGACCGCAAAACAGAAAAGGGCACCCCGTCTCCGAGGTGCCCCTTATCCTAGAACAGCCGCGACAGCAGCATCACCATCGAAGCCAACGGGATGGGGATTACCCACCCGAGCGACAGCCGATAGTGGCTACCGTCCGACCGTTTGGCTTCGAGAACGAGAAATGCCATGGGCACCTCCGGTCTCGTGTGCGGGGTCCCTTCCGGTAGCCGCCTCGCACATCAGGCCAACGTGGGGATTTTGTCCGACCGTGACCGTCCTGTGATCCCCTAACACGTCGCGACTATTTTGCGTCGGGTAGATGGGGGGCGTTCAATCACAGGTCAAGGTGGGAACAGTAAATGAAAGGGGCGCCGCTGCGGCGCCCCTTCCCTATTTGATCAGACGCTTACCGCCCGAGGAGCCGCCTCCGGGGCTTGACCTCGGTCTGAAAGAGGCTCGGCGGGCTCAAGCCTCAGTGCGCCCGTACGGGGACGGAGACGCGCCAAGCTTCGCACTCGCGGCGGCTGCAGCCCGCTAGCCCGCACGAAGCTGCGCGCACACTATGCTGTGGAGAGCCGTCGTCAATCCACAATATCAGGTTTCAGATGACGTCGATACGACCGTGGTCCCGCTCCGGTGCCGGCGCCCCCTGTGAGCGGCCAAATTTCCCGGGTTCTCGTGGATGATAATTACCGTGTACGGAACGGAGACGTAAACACGGACGCGATGGCGAGAACGACGCAGCTCGTTCAGCAGGGATTTGTGAAAATCACGGAGTAATCCGAACGCTGAGGAGATCGCAAATGAACATCGAAAAGACCCACACCGCGGTTGTGTTCATCGACCCGCAAAAATGACGAGCTGAGCGAGAAAGGGGCAAATTGGACGGCCCTTGGAGCGAGCATCACCGAAAACCGCACCGTCGAGAACATGGAACGGATTTTCAAGGCCGCGAAGGCGAACGCGTATGAGGTATTTATCTCCCCACATTATTTCTATCCGACCGACAGCAGCTGGAAATTCAATGGACCGCTCGAGACTGAGGAATTCAGGACCCACAGTTTTGCCCGACGCGGACCGCTGACTCTGGAGGGGTTCGCACACTCAGGCGCAGACTGGCTGGATCGCTTTAAGCCCTACATTGAAGATGGAAAGACGATCGTCGCCAGCCCGCATAAAGTGTGGAGGCCTCAGACGAACGATTTAGTCCTGCAGCTGCGAAAACGAGGGATCAGTAAAATCATCCTTGGCGGCATGCTGACGAACATATGCGTCGAATCCCATCTGCGCGAATTTCTCGAGCAGGGCTTTGAGGTTGCAGTGGTCAAGGACGCGACTGCCGGACCTCGGCATCCGGCGTGGGGTGACGGCTATCAAGCGGCGATGATCAATTACCAATTTCTCGCACATGCTGTGCTCTCCACTGACGAAGCTGTTGATCGCATGCGTTGACGGCTACGACGGAGTCATGCCATGACAGCCGACGGATTAATCCTCTGCGTCAGCAAATTTGGTCCGAAGGAAACAATGGACCGGCTCGCTGCCGCGCTAACAACCCGCGGGATTTCAATCATGGCGCGTATCGACCACGCTGGCGCGGCGGCCGAGATCGGTATGGAGCTGCGACCGACCGAAGTTCTGATCTTCGGCAACCCGCGCGCGGGCACGCCGCTGATGCAGGCAGTGCAGACCGTCGGCATCGATCTCCCGCTCAAGGCGCTGGCTTGGCAGGACGAAGGTGGGACGACCTGGCTTACCTACAACGATCCGCAGTGGCTCGCCCAGCGTCACGGCGTCGGTGCCCGGTTGGATCGGCCCCTTCGTGTTGTGGCAGACGCCCTCGCCGCGGTTGCGAACGAGGCGACCGCGGAATCCGCAGAGCCACCGTAGCGCCAGACGAGACTGGAGGGGAACCTGCGATCTTAACTCGGGACGAAAAATGAGCAACGTACGGAAGACCAGACAAGTCCATCTCGCGCGGCGCTCGCCGGGCTACTGGCGCGTCACTTTTGATATCCCGCCACTGAATATCTTCGGCCCAGAGACGATTCCGCAGTTGAATGAGATTGTCACGGCCCTAGAAACCGACGAATATGTAAGGGTGGTCGTCTTCGATAGTGCCGTCGAAGGGTTCTTTTTGACGCACTACGACTTCCTCGCAAAGCTCGAGGACTCCACAAGCTTGCCTCTCGGCCCGACCGGGCTGCAGCCGCTCCCGGACATGCTCGTGCGCGTGAGCCGCGCTCCAGTTGTCTCTATCGCCGCAATCCGGGGACGAGCGACGGGGGCCGGAAGCGAGCTTGCTCTCGCGAGCGACATGCGGTTTGCGAGCCGCGAAAAAGCCATCTTGTCGCAATGGGAGGTTGGGGCCGGTTTGGTTCCGGGCGGCGGACCGATGGCACGACTCCCGCGTCTTATCGGCCGGGGGCGCGCGCTGGGGGTGCTACTTGGGGCAGACGATATTAACGGCGAGCTCGCCGAGCGTTACGGCTACGTCAATCGCGCTTTGCCCGATGCGGAGCTCGACGCGTTTATCGACAGGCTCGCGTGCGGATTTCCTCATTCGACAAACAGGCCATCGCGGAAACCAAGCGCCTGGTTGATATTGCCAGTCTGCCGCCGGACGCGGAAATTGCGCCTGAGTGGAATGCGTTTCTCGCTTCTCTCGGGCGACCCGCCAGCCAGACCAGAATAAAGGCATTGATGGAGCGCGGCTTCCACAGGCCCGGCGATGTCGAACAGCGGCTGGGATATCACGTGGGCCAGCTTGGGCGGCTGAGTAGACTGACCACGAAGCCGATCATGGCTGCAGCAGCGTGGGCGTTTTGGCAGCAATCGCCAACGCGGTGTATCACGCGACGGGTAAGCGCGTGCGCGACCTGCCAATCACGCGCGATAAATTGCACCACCAGAGGAAGTGCTCTAAGCGAAAGGAGAAATTCATGAAGATCCTGATGGTTCTGACCTCGCACGACAAACTCGGCAACACCGGCCGTAAGACAGGCTTTTGGCTCGAGGAATTCGCCGCGCCATACTTCGCGTTCAAGGACGCTGGTGTCGAGATCGTGCTTGCCTCGCCGAAGGGCGGCCAACCGCCTCTCGATCCGAAGAGCAACAAGCCAAACTTTCAGACCGACCTTACGCATCGGTTCGAAGCCGATGCAGACGCACAAGCGCGGCTCGCGACGACGGTTCGCCTCGACAGCGTCAAGGCCGAGGACTTCGATACCGTCTTCTACCCCGGCGGCCATGGCCCTATGTGGGATCTGGCAGAGGATCAGAACTCAATCAAGCTGATCGAGACAATGTTTCGAGCCGGCAAGCCTGTCGCGCTGGTATGCCACGCGCCCGGCGTGCTGCGTCACGTCAAGGCGCCCGACGGTAAGCCGTTGGTTCAAGGCAAGACCGTGACCGGCTTTACCAATGGCGAGGAAGAGGGGGTAGGATTGACGAAGGTGGTACCCTTCCTCGTTGAGGACGAACTGATGAGCCTCGGTGCCACCTTTTCCAAGGTCAAGAACTGGCGCGTTCACACGGTCACTGATGGCCTGCTGATCACCGGCCAAAATCCGGCATCGTCAGGTCCCACGGCCAGAGTTCTCATCGAGACGATGAACCAGCAGGCCAGGTAGCTCAGAAAAGCAATCCACCCGAAACGGGAGTGTCGGCTCAAATACGGGGTTGGCTGTCGTGCCCGTCGAGATAACCGAGAAACAGGATGTGAATAGGGAGAAGGAGGCGGGTCGGATCGAGGCGCGCTCGCCCGGAGAAGGCGTTTCGATCGAGGAGGAAACCAAATCGGCGCAGACGATCCCACCGCCGGATCGTCAGTCCAGGCGGCGGAGACGGTTGCTAATGGGCGTGCTCGGCGCCCTGATTCTGGGAGTCGCCTGCGTATTTGGCATTCCCTGGATCCGCTTCGCGCTCAACACCGTTTCGACGGATGACGCATACGTAAATGGGCATGTGACGTTGGTTGCCCCGCGCGTCAGCGGCCAGATTTCTCGGGTTCTGGTGGATGACAATTACCGTGTTCAGAAAGGAGAGCTTCTCGCTGCACTGGACAAGGAGCCGTATCAGATCGCCGTCTCTCAGAAGCGAGCCGCGGTCGATACTGCGAACACGGATCTGCAGGCGGCCATCGCCACCGCGCGCGGTAACGAAGCACAGGCGATGAGCCGGCGCTGGAAACTACAGAGTGCCGTGGAGGATCTCGAAAACCAAATCGCTCTTTTGCACGATCGGGTTGCCGCTCTCGATAAGGCCAAAGCGACGTTGGCACTGGCCCAAGTTAACTTCGATCGGGCAAAGCAACTGCTGGGAACTCCGGCTGAGAGCCGTCAGCAATACGACCAACGTCAGGAGGAATTTTTGACTGCCAGCGCACAAGTTATCCAGTCACTGGCTGCCGTCCACCAAGTTCGCGCGTCGTTGGGATTGCCACCGGAACCCAAACAGGGCGGCGATTTAGGCCAAGTGCCGCCCGATCTCGATCAGACCTTTTCCTCAGTGCTCCAGGCACAAGCAGACCTGATTGAGAGCGCAGCTCAGCTCGGCGTGATCCACTCCTTCGACCAGAGCCCAAAGCAGATGGTCGAGGAGTTCGAAAAAAAGGGCGATGTCGACCTCGTCTTCGCCAAGCTGGCAATGGAGGCTCCGGGCGTCAAACAAGCCGAGGCTAAACTCGAAGTCGCCAACCAAGAACTTGCTCAGGCTGAACTTAATCTGCGTTACTGCGACATCGTCGCGGAGATTGACGGTGTCGTCACGCGCCGCAACGTCAACCCGGGCGACTACGTTCAAATCGGCCAAAATCTGATGGCGATCCGCTCGCTCCACGATATCTGGGTCGACGCCAATTTCAAAGAGACGCAGCTAGCCGACCTCCGCATCGGCCAGGCTGCCGATCTCTACGTCGACATGTACGGCGGCCGGCGCGTCTTCAAGGGAAGGCTCTCCGGCTTTACGATGGGGACCGGATCGACGCTTGCGCTGCTGCCGGCGCAAAATGCCACGGGCAACTTTATCAAAGTGGTACAACGGCTGCCGGTCCGGATTGACCTCGAAGGATACGACCCGGACAAGGACACTCTGTTCACCGGTACTTCCGTCGTTCCATACGTCTACATCAACAAACCACCGACCGGACCAGACGCCGGGAAGTTTTTACAAACCTATGCGCCTCAATCACAAACCACTGGGTCGTCTCGGAGTCCGATGAGCACAAACAAGTGACCGTCGCGACGCTTTCACCGGCCGGATCCCGTGCGGCGGCGAACTCCTGGTTGGTGGCCGCCGTCGTCGTGGTGCCGACCTTCATGGAGGTTCTCGACACCACGATCGCGGTGGTCGCACTGCGCTATATCGCCGGCGGCCTGTCGGCTGCCGTCGATGATGCCGAGTGGGTCCTTACCAGCTACCTTGCCGCCAACGCCGTGATCTTGCCGATCACCGGCTGGTTGAGCGCGCATCTGGGCCGCCGCAACTACTTCCTGGCGTCGATAGCAATATTCACCCTCAGCTCTTTACTGTGCGGAATGGCTGGGAGCCTGGGTCAACTGATCCTGTTTCGCGTGATTCAGGGCTTGGCGGGCGGTGGTCTGCAGCCGAGCAGCCAGGGAGTGCTGCTCGACACTTTCCCGCCGGAAAAGCAAGGTGTAGCGATGACGCTCTTTGGATTCGCTGCGCTGATCGCGCCGGTCGTCGGTCCGACCCTCGGTGGGTGGATAACGGACTCCTACTCGTGGCGCTGGGTATTTTTGATCAACGTACCTGTCGGTGTCCTGGCGCTCGCCGGGTGTTACGCGCTGCTTCGCGATCCGGATTATCTCACCGCCCAGCGCATTGAGCTGAGAAAGCAGCCATTCCATTTCGACTCGATCGGCCTGTCACTGCTCGTCATCGTCATCGTCTGTTGGGAGGTGACGCTCAGCAAGGGCCAGGAGTGGAACTGGCTGGGTGATCCATTCTGGCGCATCCAGACGTTGGTCATTTTCTTTACGGTGGGGTTGGTTGGATTGATCTTTTGGGAGTTGCGTCACCGCAATCCCGTAGTCAACTTCCGTCCGTTGCGCGAACGCAACTTCGCCGCGTGCTGCATTATCATCTTTTGCGCCTATCTCGCGCTCTATGCCGCCAGCACTTCATTACCCGGTCTGCTTCAGTCCTTGTTTGGTTATGATGCGTTGAGTTCGGGGCTGGTAATGTCGCCCGCGGGGGTCTTTGCAGTCTTAGCGATGCCGATCGTCGGCCGCCTGCTCGGCCGCGGGACGGATGCCCGGTGGCTGATCGCCGCAGGGCTGTTGATCATGACCGCCGGGAACTATTGGATGTCGCAACTGAACCTGGACATCAGCCCAGAGCAAGTCATATGGCCTCGGGTGCTCGTGGTCGCCGGACTGGCGGTATGTTTCGCTCCTGCGAACGTGGCGGCTTACCTCTATACCCCACTGGCGTTGCGAGGGGCAGCCGTCGGCTTGTTGAGCCTTCTGCGCAACGAGGGAGGCAGCGTCGGGACGTCGTTGGCCCAGACCTTCCAAGAGCGGCGTGACCAATTCCACGTCCTGCGTCTCGGCGAGTACCTCGATTCCTTCAACGCGGCCGCCAATTCCTTTCTCGCGCGTGGGCAGGCGTTCTTCCTTCAGCAGACCGCCGATCCGGTCGCGGCGCAGCAGCTAGCTTTGCAGGAGCTCGAAAATCTGCGTCAGCAGCAGGCGTCGTCGCTTGCCTATTTCGACAGCTTTTGGATGATGGCCGTGTTGACGTTTGTGGTCGCGTTCCTGGTACTTTTAATGAAACGTTCTGTAGCCGAGAGAGGCGCCCACTTGGCTCAGAGCGAGTGATTACCGTCGACCCCACTGACGAGCCGCTTAGGCATCCGCCAGGGTAAAGACCGCGCAGGGTTTGGCGATGCCGCGCAGCGTGTGTTCGCCCAGCGGCACCAGCGGCCTGGCGGTCTCGGCGGCCACCGCGCCCGAGATCAACACCGAGCGGCCGAGCGGCCGGCACAGCCCCTCCAGCCGGCTGACCAGGTTCACCGCTGGCCCGATCGCGGTGAAATCCAGCCGGTCGGCGGCGCCGATATTGCCCCACAATATCTCGCCCAGATGCAGCGCCACGCCGAACGGCAGCGGCGGCAGCCCCTGTGCCTCCCGGGTCGCATCGAGATGGACCATGCCGGCACGGGCGGCGGCGACCGCGCGCAGCGCCGCCTCGCAGGCCTGGGTTGGCGCGCCGGTGACTGGGAAGATCGCCAGAACGCCGTCGCCGATGAACTTCAGCACCTCCCCACCGAAGGCATGCACCGCGCCGGCGAGGCGGTCGAACCAGGCATCGAGGGCGGCGATCATCGCCGCGGGCTCGGTCGCCTCCGAGAGCGCGGTGAAGTCGCGTAGATCGGCAGAGAGCAGCACGGCACGGATTGTCTCCCCGGTGCCGCGTCGCAATGCGCCGGCCTGCACGCGGGCGGCACTGCGCCGGCCGAGATAGGCTTCGAGCAGCGCGGCCAACGCCGCTCGGGCGGCCAGGGCGGTCAAGGGCGCCACAGCGAAGCGCGCGGCCTGGTGCAGCCGGCCGGCCTCGGAGGGGGCGAAGGGCCGGGTCCCAGCCCAGCCCAGCACCGGGCTGTCCGGCCCTGGACTGGCCAATCCTGGGCCGATTGTGTCCTCCTGCACCGAGCCCAGCCCAGCCAGCCAATCGCGACCGGCTTGGCTGAGCGGCCCGGCGCCGAAGCCCAGCGCCTCGATCACCGCTCCAGTCTCTGCCCGCCACAGCCAAGTGCGGCGGGCGATGATTGGATGCGGCACCGCGAGCGTCAGGGCACCAGCGGCCAGCGGCAGGCCGTCCGCCAGCAGTCGGCCGCCCAACTCGGCCAGGAACCGGTCTGGGCCGGGCGAGGCGCCGGCCTCGTCCACCAGCCAAGCGAGGGGCCCAGGCAGATCCATGTCGCGATCATGCCGCTACGGCCCACGGCCTGTCATCCGATTGCGATGGCGCTTCTGCCTGTCATGTTGTCGCGCAAATACGTGACGTCGGACTTAAGGAGAGGGGACATTCAGGGCGAGGCTGACGCCGTCACAACGAGTACGATGATTTCGAGAGCAGAAAGCAGTCACTCCGGGCCGGTGCGCCCGTGCCGGGGATCCGGGCCCGGATCGCGCCCCGCTGCAACTTCGGCCAGCCGGCCGAGGTAATGGGCCCATCCTTCCGCATGGCCGGCGCATTGCTCGGCATCGGGCAAGCCGCTGTGGGTCAGGCGCAGCAGTGTTCCGTCCGGCTGCTCGATCAGGTCGATCTCGACCAGGCTCGATCCTGGCGGCACCACCTCGCTGCCGTCCCAGCCGAAGCTGTAAGCCAGGCGGTGCACCGGCACCACCTCGCGAAACGAGCCGCGGGCAAAGCGAGCGCCGGTGACGTTGACGAGATAGAGCCCCCCAGGCTGCGGGTCGATCTGCGCCTCCGTTCCCATCCAGCGCAGAATCTTGTCTGGATCGGTCAGCAGGGCGAACACCGCGGCAGGCGGCGCCGGGATGTGCGTCTCACGGTGGACGACGAGGGCGTCTTGCATCGGTCTCTCCTATGGTGGCTGTAACCTGCCCCGCTTGAGGCGGAGGATATTAATGTGTCCCGGTCATGCGTGTCGTCATGGGCCTTCTCTCCGTTCGTCGGGTGTCCTTCGTCGTTCGCTCCGTACTCGGTATGACGTTTTTGCTGGTGGTTGTGAGACAGATGAGTATCGGGCATCGAATGGCGGGAGTGACAAGTGTGGCGGGATTCAGGTGGATTCGCTGATCACGGCCGCGGCGCGTGCGCTCGCGGCGGGTGATCCCCTCGGCGCACTGAACCGGGTCGCCTTGCGCGACGACGCGCCTGCGCTGGCACTTCGAGGCATCGCGATGGCGCAGCTCGGCGATCTTGTTCGAGCGAAGGCGCTCGTGCGACGCGCGTCGCGCGCCTTCGGTCGTGTGCCGGGCATGTTCAATAGCTCGGAGGTGAAAGTCCTCTACCCAACCTGATGGAGGTGAAGGGTTAGTGATGCGCAAGGGCTATCGCCGCGAGGCGGGGTCTGAAGGAAGCGTGGAACA
>Ga0306921_10008468_pt1 | contig 10865 bp, 6 predicted proteins | sample sta12Cox44000080_FD_203760 | JGI IMG/M metagenome (GOLD analysis project Ga0306921, IMG submission 203760) | Lab enrichment of tropical soil microbial communities from Luquillo Experimental Forest, Puerto Rico - statoxic.12C.oxic.44.000.080 (v2)... | ecosystem: Environmental > Terrestrial > Soil... | reverse complement strand
GCGCCGTCTCACCGAACCTAGTTGCCGTCAGAAACAGCATCTGGGCGATTGGCGGGTAGATCGTCGGCGCATAATTGTTGCGATTGATGTTTGGAAAGATCGAAGTGTCGCGCAGCAGCTCGAGTTCGGGATCGGTCGGAATATAGCGATAAGGATTGATCCCGGCAGCCTGGACCCGTCCGTCCCAGATGTATCGATTAATGTCGTCTGAGAGAAAGGCCGGCGCCGCGAGCGCGACCAATCGCAACAGAGCCGCGGTAGCCAGGATTAGGACCAATGTGGACCGCGGATCGGGGTGACGCAGCACAACCAATGCGGCTATCGCCCAGACCGCGCCCTGAAACAAAGATACGATGACAAACGCCGGCAGATCACGGTTGAACTGGGTGGCGAGGCCGGTCGCCCCGCCCGTCAGCAACAACCCGGCAAGAAGCGACAGCAGTTTCCGCCGGGAGGTGAACACCCCAACCCTACTGTTCGTACTCATTCAAAGATGCAAAAAAGTCGGCAGTCGTCGTTGTAAGAGCCCGCGGTGTCGCCGGCTGTTTTTGCCGTTTTTTTCAACAAATTATCACTCATCGGTATGTTCATTTCTCATTGGAGTAATTTTGGCTCCCTAGGGTTTGGGCGAGGGAGAGATCGGCGCATTCGAACAGTCGCTCGATCCCACCGTTTCCAGCCGCTACTTTCTTTAGAAAAGCCGCGGTGCAAGGCGCGCGATAGCCGTTGCGATAAGGGCCCGCTGCGTTCTGGCACAGTCGAATCTCCCGGGCAAGCGTTGCCAGTGTCGGTGCGTCATCGACATCGTACCATTCTGGCAGCACCGCTACTGAGACCCCGATTTCGTCGGCTCGGGCGAGGGTCTGCCGGAAGACCCGTTCAGTGCTCCAGTCGATTTCCTCAAACAGGCGTGGGTGAAAGTTTTTCAACCCGATCAGATAATATCCGCCATCGGCGGCTGGCCCTATGACGATCCGATCGCCCGAATCCCGCAGCTGCCGAACGGCTTCCACCAGTATGTCGGTGGGCAATGTCGGGCTATCGGCGTTGACGAGACATACCGAGCGGTACCCGCGGGTCAAAAGATCGCGAGCTGCGTGGAACAGACTGCGCCCGACCGTAGGCTCCCTGGGCGGCAGCAGCTCGAAACCATCGGGCAGCAACTCGTCGAAGAATGGCTCGGAGCCCAACGGATGATAGGCGGCGAAACCCTGGATCGGCAGCTGCTTTGCCGCGATTATAATATTAGCCGCGACATCCGCGAGAAAGCAGGTGTTGAGCTCGGCGGCTTCGACATAGGTCAGCGGTGGCACAAGACGCGTCTTGACCGCACCGGCAAGCGACGCCTTTGCCATGATCGCAACCGCGCATCGTTCTTCGCGCAATGCGGCTCCCTCCTTGCTGAGCCCGTCAGGCAGCGCTGAATCAGTTGTAACTGTAATCTTCCCCGAAGCCGCCGGATAATTATCGGTCATTAACAATGCACGACAAATTTCGGTTTCTGTAAATCGAGCTTAGTTTGGATCCGCGCGGTAAAAGGGTATGTAGCACAGCGCGCGGGTCTGGCGGAGCCTCTGATGATTCGACCGAATTGGGATATACCCACCGGCAGCCTGTTGCGACAATGCTGCGGACTTATGTTCCGATACGGACGCGGCATTGTCGTCAGTCAGCGATGTCCGTTTTTGTGACACCAGGCGGGTTAACTCCACCGGATCCATGCCGCCATGTGCGACATCGAGCACGACGTCGGCTGTCGCCGCAACGGCAGCCCCTCTTCTCCGGCAACTACCGCAGCGGCCTGGTGCCGGCCACTGTTCCGCTCGCTCCACGCGTGAAATTTCGTCACCCACGCGCGCCCATTTCCGAATGCGTAGAGAGTCGCCATCGAACCGCGTAATTGACGTCGCGGACGAGGTCCCGATATAAGCCCCGTCTTTGGTTCACGGCGAGATGCATGGCTAACCACAAATCAGCGGAAAAGCGTATCCGGCAAGCCGCCAAGCGCACGGTTATCAATCGCGCTCGAGTTAGCCGCGTGCGTACCTTTGTCAAAAAGGTCGAGACGGCGATCGCGAGCGGCGACAAGGAAACCGCTCGGTCTGCTTTCCGGCTGGCCCAGCCTGAGCTGCATCGTGCGATAACTAAAGGCGTGCTCCATAGGAACACGGTGTCGCGTAAGTTGTCGCGACTGGCGGCGCGAATCAACGCGCTCTGACTAGAGAAGGAGCTGTTACCGTTCCGCGGCGGAATGCCGCAGGCGAGAACGAGCCCGGTTTCATAGGCGCAGGAAGGCCCCGCTCCTCAGAGCCAAAAAATATCCTTGCGTTCCTTCTTCGATCCCATTGCCACGAATCCGACACATAGGTAAACTGCAAGATAACGGTGCTCAAAAATACGGGATATCCGTGTAAATCGCGGTTAGCGTCAAGAAAACGTCAAGCTGTTGAAATACAGTCCAGCGTAAATCGGCGCACAGGGAGGACGTCTCTTCCTGAATAGAGTAGTATGGCGGAACATGCTGTGGCGTCTCCGCAGGATAGGGTTTTACCGGATCGTAACCGGAACTGCTGCTGTTCTATTAATGGGGGTAGAGGGTGGCGCAAGCAATTCAAGAAGAGAATCCGACAAATCCGATGGCGGCGGGCCAAGCTGAATTTATCGAGGTTCTCGGTCAAATCAGGGCGGAAGTTGGCGAGGACGCCTTCCGCAACTGGCTCCAACCGGTCAACCTGGAGCAGGTCTGCGGCGGGCAGGCGGTCCTGGCGGCACCTACACGATTTTTGCGCGACTGGGTGGCGACACACTATGCCGATCGACTTCTCGCGTTGTGGCGGGCGGAGAACGAGCAAGTAAGACGCCTCTCGGTCGTCGTTGGCACGCCCGCAAAGCTCGCGAACGGCAATCACTTTCCTGGTCCCGATGACAATTCGGACGATCCTCCGGGCGCGCCGTCTCTCTCTGGGCCCGTGCCGCCCCTCGAAATCGGCGACGACAAGGCGCAGCTCTTGGCGCTCGACCAACGGTTCGTGTTCGAGAATTTCGTCGTCGGCAAACCGAACGAACTTGCCCACGCCGCGGCGCGCCGGGTCGCTGAAGCTTGCGTGTTCCCCGGTCACACAGTGCCATTCAATCCGCTGTTTCTTTACGGCGGCGTCGGTCTCGGCAAAACCCATCTGATGCACGCCGTGGCTTGGCACGTCCGCAAGTACGGTCGTGACCGAAAGATAATCTATCTTTCGGCGGAAAAGTTCATGTATCAGTTTATTAGAGCACTGCGCTACAAGTCGACAATGGATTTCAAGCAACAATTTCGCTCGGTCGATCTGTTGATGATCGACGACGTGCAGTTCATCAGCGGCAAGGAATCGACCCAGGAGGAATTTTTTCACACCTTTAATGCGCTGGTCGACGAGAACCGTCAAATCGTGATTTCCGCCGACAAATCGCCCTCCGATCTTGAGGGCATGGAAGAGCGCATGCGCTCGCGGCTCGGCTGGGGCCTGGTCGCCGATCTGCACCCGACGACTTATGAGCTCCGGCTCGGCATTTTGCAGTCAAAAGCCGAGCAGAGTGGGCTACATATTCCATCTAAGGTAATGGAGTTTCTCGCCCACAAGATTGCCTCGAATGTTCGCGAGCTCGAAGGGGCGTTGAACCGAATTGCCGCTCACGTCCAGTTGGTCGGTCGCGATATCACGCTCGAGAGCGTCCAGGAGGTGCTGCACGATCTGCTCCGCTCGCACGAACGGCGGGTGACGATCGACGAAATCCAGAGGAAGGTGGCCGAGCATTTCACCATAAAATTGGGCGAGATGACATCCGACCGCCGGGCGCGTGCCGTCGCCCGTCCGCGTCAGGTCGCGATGTATCTGGCGAAGCAGCTCACCACGCGGTCGCTACCGCAAATCGGCCGCAAGTTTGGCGGCCGCGATCACACCACGGTGATGCACGCCGTGCGCAAGATCGAGGAGCTGACGCGCACCGATCCCTCACTCGCCGAGGATGTCGAGCTGCTGCGCCGGATGTTGCAGGGCTGACGCGATAGGTCGTTCGGTGGAAAAAGGGAGTGCCGGCGCGGAACGTCGATCGTGTTATACTGCTTTCCCGTCGAGTCCGGATGACTAGACGGGAGCGCCGATCGTCTTCGGGCCATGACCGGAGACGGGCGCATCCGGGTCGGCAACTCTTGTGTAGCCAATATGAAACTGACCATCGAACGGGCGGCCTTTCTGAAGGCTCTGGGCCATGTACAAAGCGTCGTCGAGCGCCGCACGACGATCCCGATATTGTCGAACGTGTTGTTGCGGGCCGAGCCGGACCGGCTGGCTCTGAGCGCAACCGATATGGATCTCGAGATCGTCGAACGGGTTGCGGGCCGAATCGAGCGCGAGGGCCGCACCACCGCGCCCGCGCATACCCTCTACGATATCGTCCGCAAGCTTCGCGAGGGTGCGCAGATCGAAATCGAGACGAGCGGCGAGCGCAACGCCATGGTGCTGCGCTCCGGCCGCTCGACCTTCACCCTGGCTTGCTTGCCACCAGAGGACTATCCGCTGATGGCGAGCGGCGAGTTGCCGTACAACTTTTCGCTCTCGGCGACCGAGCTTCGAACCTTGATCGATCGGACCCGATTCGCGATCTCGACCGAGGAGACCCGCTATTACCTGAACGGCATTTATCTCCATGCGACGAAGGCGGACGAGGTGCCGGTCATTCGCGCCGTGGCTACGGACGGCCATCGCCTGGCACGGATGGAGATGGTCCTGCCTGAGGGCGCCGCCGGGATGCCCGGCATCATCATCCCGCGCAAGACAGTCCTGGAACTGAGAAAGCTTGTCGAGGAGAGCGAAGACGAGGTGCAGATCGGGCTAAGCGAAACAAAGATCCGGCTTACAATCGGCGAGGCGGCGCTCACTTCGAAACTGATTGATGGTACATTCCCGGACTACGATCGCGTAATCCCTTCCAACAACGACAAGGTCCTCGAGGTCGAGTGCGAATCCTTCGCCGAAGCGGTGGACCGGGTCTCGACTATCTCCACTGAGAAGAGCCGGGCCGTCAAACTGGCGATCGAAAACGGCAACCTCCGCGTATCGGCGACGAGCCCCGAAAATGGCACCGCCGAAGAGGAGGTCGAGGTGCGCTATTCTGCGAGCCCGCTGGAGATCGGGTTCAACTCCCGATATCTCTTGGACATTGCCGAGCAGATCGAGGGCGAGTGGGCGCAATTCGTCATGTCGGACGCCGGCTCGCCAACCCTGGTGCGCGATGGCGCCGATCCGAGCGCGCTTTATGTGCTGATGCCGATGCGGGTGTGAGTCGCCCGCCAACTTCACCCTCACCCGCTTTCAGTCCTAAAGGCACACGAGTGGGGGCTCGTCGCCCTACTCTCTAACATCAGAACAGCGCGGATATGCTGGCAAACGACGATGTTCGACCCCATATAATTCCTATGTTTGCCGAGGCACAGGAAGCCCGGATCGGAGCCGGTGCCGAGGCAGATTGCGTCGGTGTGACGCGATTGGTCCTGACGAATTTCCGCAACTATCGCGAGACCAAGCTCGTCATCGATACTGCACCAGTGGTGTTGACCGGACCCAACGGCGCCGGCAAGACCAATCTGTTGGAGGCGATATCATTTCTGGCGCCGGGACGCGGTTTACGGACAGCGAAGCTTGCCGACATCGATCATCAGCCCTCGCCGGGAAAGGATGAGGTCACCGGCGGCTGGGCCGTCTCGGCTGTCGTTGCGACCCGTCGCGGAAGCGTGCGTATCGGCACGGGGCGCGATGCGACGCTGGGAGAGCGGCGGATCGTACGCATCGACGGCGAGCAGGTACGCGGCCAAGCGGCGCTCGGCGAGTTGCTGGGCGTCTTATGGCTCACCCCGTCGATGGATCGTCTGTTTGTCGAAGGCCCGGCCGGTCGGCGGCGTTTTCTCGATCGACTCGTACTCGGCGTCGACCCGGCGCACGGCTCGCGTGTCGCGGCCTACGAACAGGCGCTGCGTGAGCGCTCACGCCTGCTGCGCGACGGCCCGGGAGACCCATCATGGCTGATGGCCCTCGAAGAGGTGATGGCTGAACAGGGCGTGGCGGTTGCAGCCGGGCGACTCGAGGCCGTGCAGCGGCTCGACCGGGCCTGCGCCGAGGCTGACGGCCCGTTCCCGCGCGCCCGGCTGGTTCTATCCGGCACCATCGAAAATTGGCTCGAAGCGATGCCGGCGCTAGCTGCCGAAGCCCGGCTCATCTGCTCGCTTAGCGCCAACCGCCAGAATGATGCGCAGGCCGGTGGCGCCCTACTCGGACCGCATCGCTCCGATCTGCGCGTAAATTTGGCAAAGTCGGGAATTGCTGCCGAACTCGCCTCGACGGGCGAGCAGAAAGCCCTGTTGATCTCGATCCTCCTCGCCCACGCGAGGCTGCAGCGCGAGGTCCGCGGCGAGGCCCCGCTGCTGCTCCTTGACGAGATTGCCGCCCATCTCGATGCGAGCCGGCGTGCGGCGTTGTTCGACGTCCTACTCCAACTCGACAGCCAGGCATGGCTGACCGGCACAGACGAACCGGTGTTCGCACCGTTGCGGCGCGAGAGCCAGTTTCTGGCGGTACGGAACGGCCGGCTGGCGGCAACCGTATGAACTCTGAAACCTCGAACAAGGAAAACATGGCGAATACCCCCGCATCCGACCCGCTTGACCCTCTCGGCGCTGGCGCCTCCAAGCGCGCGGCGAGCATTGGTTTGCCCCAGGAAACGGAAACAGCTGCGTCCGCGCCCAGCGGGAACGGCGCCGCCAACGGCGAGGATGCGGCCTACAATGCGCAGTCGATCGAGGTTTTGCGTGGGCTTGACGCGGTGCGCAAACGACCGGGGATGTATATCGGCGATACCGACGACGGGTCCGGCCTACATCACATGGTCTATGAGGTTGTCGACAACGCGATCGACGAGGCCCTCGCAGGCTACTGCGACACTGTCGCCGTGACCTTGAATGCCGACGGCTCCTGCACGGTCATCGACAACGGCCGCGGCATCCCGGTTGGCATCCACGACGAGGAGGGTGTTTCCGCTGCCGAGGTCATCATGACCCATCTGCACGCCGGCGGGAAATTCAATCAGAACGCCTACAAGGTGTCGGGCGGCCTGCACGGCGTCGGCGTCTCGGTCGTCAACGGCCTATCTTCCCGGCTCGATTTGCGCGTCTACCGCGGCGGGTCGGAATGGTTCATGCGGTTTCGCGATGGCGTACCCGAGGCGCCACTTGCTGAGGTGGGTCCGGCGCCGGTGTGGCCGTCGGACTCGAACCGCCAAGGTCAGGTCACTGGAACCGAGATCACCTTCCTGCCGAGCACCGAGACCTTCAGTAAGACCGAGTTCGATTTTACCACCCTCGAGCACCGGCTGCGCGAGCTCGCCTTTCTGAACAGCGGCGTGACCCTGGTACTGAGCGATTTGCGCGGGGTCGAGCCAAAGACGGTAACCCTGCATTTCGAGGGTGGGCTCGAGGCTTTCGTACGCTATCTCGACCGTTCGAAGCAGGCGCTGCATTCGCCGCCGATCGTGATCCGTGGCGAGCGCGAAGGCATTGTACTCGAAGTCGCGATGGAGTGGACCGACAGCTACCACGAGACGATGTTCTGTTTTACCAACAACATCCCTCAGCGCGACGGCGGCACGCATCTGGCCGGTTTTCGGGCGGCCTTGACCCGCACCGTCAACGCTTATGCCAATGACAGCGGCATCGCCAAGAAGGAGAAGGTGACGCTATCGGGCGAGGACATGCGCGAGGGGCTGACCTGCATCCTGTCGGCCAAGGTTCCCGATCCGAAATTTTCCTCGCAAACCAAGGACAAGCTGGTCTCCTCAGAGGTCCGCCCGGTCATCGAGGGGATCGTCGCCGACAAACTGACACAGTGGTTCGAGGAGCATCCGGCCGACGCCAAGAAGGTGGTCGCCAAGGTCGTCGAGGCGGCCGCGGCGCGCGAGGCGGCGCGCAAGGCGCGCGACCTGACCCGGCGCAAAGGGGCGCTCGACATCGCCAACCTGCCGGGCAAGCTCGCCGACTGCCAGGAGCGCGATCCCGCCAAGAGCGAGCTCTTCATTGTCGAGGGCGACAGCGCGGGCGGCTCGGCCAAACAAGGCCGCGATCGTCGCTTTCAGGCGATCCTCCCGCTCAAAGGCAAGATCCTCAATGTCGAGCGCGCGCGCTTCGACAAGATGCTGGGTTCGGCCGAGATCGGCACGTTGATCGCCGCGCTCGGCACCGGGATCGGCACCGAGGATTTCGACGCGGAGAAGGCGCGCTATCACCGCATCATCATCATGACCGATGCCGATGTCGACGGCAGCCACATCCGCACCCTGTTGCTGACGTTCTTCTTCCGCCAGATGGCGAGCCTCATCGACAAAGGGTTTCTCTACATCGCGCAGCCGCCGCTCTACCGCCTGCAGCGGGGCAACGCCAAGGCGGTTTATCTGAAGGACGACGCGGCGCTCGAAGCCTATTGCATCGACGCGGCCTTGAAGGATTCGGTGTTCACGCAGCATGACGGCGTCGAGCGCGCCGGCAACGATCTCCGCGACTTGTTGGAGCAGGCACGCGTGCACCGGCGTTGGCTCCAGCCGCTGGCCGGCAAGGCGGGGAGTATCGAGGTCGTCGAACAAGCGGCTATCGCCGGCGCATTGTCGGGCGCGATGCTGGCCGACCCGAACCGCGCGATCGAAGCTGCGCACGCAACTGCCGAGCGACTCAACCGCCTCGCCCCCGAGCACGAGCGCAACTGGACGGGCGAAGTCATCGCGGGCGAGGGCTTGGTGTTGAGCCGCACTCACCAGGGCATCGACGAGCGGCGTTTGATCGACGCAGCGTTGCTGCGCAGCGCCGAGGCGCGCCGGCTAGACGCCGATAGCGGCCGGTTGCGCGAGGTCTACGACCGCTCCGGGACCCTCGCGGCGCGCGACAAGACCTGGCCGATCACGGGCCCTGTCAGTCTTGTCGAGGCGGTCATGGAACTGGGTCGCCGCGGCATCGACGTGCAGCGCTACAAGGGTCTGGGCGAAATGAACCCCGACCAATTGTGGGAGACAACGCTCGACCCCGAGATCCGCTCACTGTTGCAGGTCAAGATCAGCCACGCCGACTCGGCCGAGGAGACCTTCTCGACCCTGATGGGCGACCTCGTCGAGCCGCGCCGCGACTTCATCCAGTCGAACGCCCTCAGCGTCGCCAATTTGGACGTGTAACGGAGACACCGCGAAGCTCAAGAGCTCGCCGCGGTGCGTTTCTCCAGCTCCTGCAACCGCTGCTCGAAGCCGTGCGCGTCGATCGCCTTGAGCAAGACGTCGACCAGCCTCGCATAGCCTAGCCCCTCGCCCGGCGAGATCTCTCCGCGGCCGGCCGCTGTCATGATCGCCGCCATCGCCGGAGCGAGGTCGCCGGCGTCCCGGACCTGCTGCATCGCAAGCGCGACGGCGCGGTCGCGGCGCGGCACCATCAGGCGATCGAGACACATCCGCAATGCCGCCGTATTGCCCTCGAGAGCGAGTTCGACCGCTTTGCGTGTCAAGGCTTGCGCCTCACCGTCCAGCAGCAGCTGGATAGCCCGCGTCGAATTGCTTCTGGGTTTGCGGGGACGACCGGCCGGGTTGCCGGATTGACCCTTTACAAAGGGCCGCCCCCGCTGTTTTTGCTGTTTTTCCACAAAATTATCAGCCACAGATGTCGCCTTCTCCGCAGAATCCTTGAGGTCCGGGGGGATCAAAACAACGTCGGTTTTCGCTCATTCTCCCTGTTTTTTCGCGGTCGCCAGAGCCGCCACTCCCCTCGTGGGCATCGCCTATTCCCATGTCGATATAATAACGTATTAAAGCGCAAATCACAATAAATAATTCTTGTGATCACACCAACCTGATCCGGTGGGGAATTTTCGTCGCAGCGCCGGGTTGTCGACTCAGGGAGGGTGTGAATCGTCAGTAATTAAAACATGACGCTTAGAGCCTGACCCAAAAGCCTATGTGCACTGATCATCAACAGCAAAGGACCGCTTTCGAACCTACAGCGGCCGCTCAGCCTTGGCCGCGGGAACGCGTCCTCATGGCCCCAAAGCCGACCTTCGGATCGGGAGTGCCGGTGGGTCATCATGACCGCCCCAGTTCTTAAAGAGCCCGGCTCTGGACAGGGCGCTTCAACCGAAGGATGATCCCTTCGGGCCCGTGGAGCGCGGCTATGGATGTCGGGGGTTGGCTCAGAGGTCTCGGCCTCGGACAGTATGAGGCGCTCTTTCGCGCGAGTGAAATTGACGCCGATATCCTGCCGGAGCTGACCGAGGTCGATCTCGAGAAGCTCGATGTGCCGTTGGGGCACCGCAAGCGTCTCCTCAGAGCCATCTCCGGTTTGGGCGCCCCAGGGACATTGGCCGAGACATCGGCGGCGCCCGCCGCAACGACCGATGCGAGGCCGCAAGACGCCGCCGAGCGGCGGCAATTGACGGTGATGTTCTGCGATCTCGTCGGCTCGACCGCCTTGTCGGTGCGGTTCGACCCCGAGGAACTGCGCGAGGAGATCCGCGCCTATCAGAACGCGGTTTCCGGCGTTGTCGCGCGCTATGACGGCTTTGTCGCCAAATTCATGGGCGACGGGGTGCTGGTCTATTTCGGCTATCCGCGGGCGCACGAGGACGACGCCGAGCGAGCGGTGCGGGCTGGGCTCGAAATAGCAGCGGCGGTGGCGAGGCTGGAGACCCGTGGAACGGAGCAGCTTGCCGTCCGCATCGGCATTGCCACCGGGCTTGTCGTCGTCGGCGATCTGGTCGGCGAGGGCTCGGCGCAGGAGCAGGCGGTGGTCGGCGAGAGCCCCCAACCTCGCG
>Ga0306921_10008467_pt1 | contig 10865 bp, 7 predicted proteins | sample sta12Cox44000080_FD_203760 | JGI IMG/M metagenome (GOLD analysis project Ga0306921, IMG submission 203760) | Lab enrichment of tropical soil microbial communities from Luquillo Experimental Forest, Puerto Rico - statoxic.12C.oxic.44.000.080 (v2)... | ecosystem: Environmental > Terrestrial > Soil... | reverse complement strand
GACGTGATCGTGGGCGTGCGCGATCAACCGATCGACAACGAGGCCAGCCTGCGCTTTCGGCTGGCCACCCTGAGCGTCGGCGACACCGTGCCAGTGAAGGCGATCCGTGCCGGCAAGGAGATCACGCTCGAGGTGCCGCTGATGGCGCCGCCCGAGAAGCCGTTGCGCGACAAGGCGATGCTCGACGGCCGCCATCCGCTCTCCGGCTCCACCGTGGTCAACATGTCGCCCGCCGTCGCCGACGAGCTCGGCCTGATCGAATGGCGCGACGGGGTCGCCGTGGTCGAGGTCCAGCCGGGCTCCTATTCCGGCCGCTTCCTGCGGCCGGGCGACATGATCACCGCGGTCAACGGCCAGCCGGTCAAGAGCGTCGCCGACCTCAAGACGCGCATCGCCTCGGGCGTGCAGAGCGTCAGCCTCAGCCGCGAGGGCCTGGCCTCGACCATCCAGTTCCGCTGATCTAGCCTCAGGGCGTGCCCGCCGAACTCTTCGCTTCCCTGGCCCCCACGCCGCTCGCCGAGCGCCTGCGGCCCAAGGCGCTGGGCGACATCCTGGGGCAGGACCATCTGCTCGGGACCGAAGGCCCCATCGGCCGCATGCTGGCGGCGAAAAAGCTCTCGTCACTGATCCTGTGGGGGCCGCCGGGCTGCGGCAAGACCACCATCGCGCGCCTGCTGGCCGAAGCGGTCGATCTGCACTTCGAGCCGTTGTCGGCGGTGTTCTCCGGTGTCGCCGACCTGCGCCGGATATTCGAGGCCGCCCGCCAGCGCCGCCGCGACGGCAAGGGCACGCTCCTGTTCGTCGACGAGATCCACCGCTTCAACCGCGCCCAGCAGGATGGCTTCCTGCCCTATGTCGAGGACGGCACGGTCACCCTGGTCGGCGCCACGACCGAGAACCCGTCGTTCGAGCTCAATGCCGCGCTCTTGTCGCGCTGTCAGGTGCTGGTGCTGCGCCGCCTCGACGATGTGTCGCTGAGTGTCCTGCTCGACCGCACCGAGATGGCGCTCGGCAAGACGCTGCCGATCGACGAACAGGGGAGACAAACGCTGTTCGCCCTGGCCGACGGCGACGGCCGCTACCTGATCACGCTGGCCGAGCAGCTCGGCCAGCTGAAGGAGAAGGGGCCGGTGCCGCCGGCCCGGCTCGCCAAGCTCCTGCAGAAGCGCGCGCCGCTCTACGACAAGGCGCAGGAAGCCCACTACAACCTGATCAGCGCGCTGCACAAGTCGCTGCGCGGCTCCGACGTCGACGCCGCGCTTTACTGGTTCGCCCGCATGCTCGATGGCGGCGAGGACCCCAAGTACATCGCCCGCCGGCTGGTGCGCTTCGCCGTCGAGGATATCGGCATGGCTGATCCCAATGCCCTGACGCAAACGCTCGCCGCCTGGGACACCTACGATCGCCTCGGCTCGCCCGAGGGCGAGCTCGCGATCGCCCAGGCGGTGATCTATCTCGGCACGGCGCCGAAATCGAACGCGGGCTACACGGCGTTCTCGGCCGCCAAGCGCACCGCCAAGGAGCACGGCTCGCTGACGCCGCCCATGCACATCCTCAATGCGCCGACCCGGCTGATGAAGGATCTGGGCTACGCCAAGGGCTACGAATACGACCACAACACCGAGGACGGCTTCTCCGGCCAGAACTACTTCCCCGACAACATGGCGCGCGAGGAGTTCTATCAGCCGGTCGAACGCGGCTTCGAACGCGAGATCATCAAGCGCCTGGAGTACTGGAAGAAACTGCGCGAGAAGAAGCGCTGACGCTACGAAGGGGGACCATCATGGCAGGCCCCGTCAGATCGATCATCGTTGCGTGCGTGCTTGCTGCCGTTCTTGCCCTGCCGGCGCTTGCCTGGCCGGACCGGTCGCTGCGCATCATCGTCGGTTTCCAGGCCGGCGGCAGCTCCGACGTCGTCACCCGCATCGCTGCCGATCGCCTGCGCGGCCAGTTGGGCGGCGCCACGATCATCGTCGACAACAAGCCGGGGGCTGCTGGCGCCATTGCCGCCGATGTCGTGCTGGGCGCTCATGACGGCCACACGCTGCTGACCTTCAGCGACAGCCTGCTGACCACGGCGCTCACCAACAAGAGCGCGCGCTACCAGCCGCTGCGCGACTTCAGGATGATCAGCCTGTTGTGCGAGGGCACGCTGGTGCTGCTCGCCGCGCCCAATGCGCCGTTCCGCGACTTCCGGGAGTTCGTCGCCTATGCGCGCGCCAATCCCGGCAAGATCACCTATGCCTCGGCCGGCATCGGCGGCCATCAGCACCTGACGGGCGAGTACATCTCGGCGGCGCTCAAGATCGAGCTCACGCACGTGCCGACCCGTGGCGGCGCCCAGGCGACCACCGATCTGGTCGGCGGCCAGGTCGACGCCGCCATCCTGGGACTGGGGCCCACTCTGCCGCACATTCGCGCCGGCAAGGCGCGGGCGCTTGCGGTCACCCAGGCGACGCGCGTGCCGCAGCTGCCCGACGTTCCGACCCTGACCGAGCTCGGTCTGACTGGCTTCACGGCCGACCAATGGTTCGGCCTCGCCGGTCCGGCCGACATGCCACCGGCCGTCATCGACCAGCTCGCCCGCGCGGTTGCCGCGGCGCTCGACGACGAGGCGGTAAGGCGCCGCTACGACGAGGTCGGATTCGTCGCAAAGCCTTCAACGCCATCAGAATTCACCGAGAAGGTCCGCTCCCAGGAGGCGCTGTGGCGGAAGCTGATCGCCGAGCGCGGCATCAAGATCGAGTGACGTTCCCCAGGATTGACGTCATGGCGCCGCCCAGCGCCGCGGCCGGATCCTTGACCGTCGAGGCGCTGCGCCAGCCGACATAGCCGTCCGGCCGCACCAGCACCGCGCCGCCGTTGTTGACGCCGTAGGCCTCGGCCCAGTCGCGGCCGCCCAGCGGATGGCAGGCGAGGCCAAGTCCTTCGGCCGCCGTCGCCCAGCCGTTGGGCTTGGTCGAGGCGAGGAGCGCGAAGCCTTTGCCGAACAGGTCGATGGTCGACAGGCGCTCGCCCTTGTGCTCACCATGGCGCTCCAGCCAGGCGTGCGGCGCGCGGCCGCCGGGGCGGGCCGACGGCACATAGTCGGTGACGCGGTTGGCGACCGGCACCGGCGGCGTGCCGTCGGGCAGGATCGCGGCCGACTCGTAGGACGCGCCGAAGATCATGCCCTGCTCATTGAGATATTCCGGCCGGGCGCTGGCGCTCTCGTTGGTGCGGTTGAGCCGGCCCATCGACACGGCGTTGATCAGGCTCTGCTCGGTGATCGTGCGGCCGAGCGGCTGGCGCTCGTCGTGGTAGGTGTCGAGCAGCGACGGCGCCGCCCGGCCGCCGAGCACGGCGGCGAGCTTCCAGGCGAGGTTCTGGACGTCCTGCACGCCGGTATTCATGCCGAAGCCGCCGGTCGGCGGCATCTCGTGGGCGGCGTCGCCGGCCAGGAAGACGCGGCCGTGGCGATACTGCTCGGCGACATGCGCCGACGCTGTCCACGGCGCCACGCCCAGCACCTTGACGTCGAGGTCGGGGACGCCGGCGGCATCGCGGATCAGCGCGGCCGAGCGCTCGGGCGTGAAGTCGGCCGCCGTGTAGCCGTAGGCCGCCAGCGAATTGACCAGGAAGCCCCAGCGATCGATGCCGTTGATGGTGAGGAAGGTCGCGCGCAGGCGCGGGTTCTCGATGAAGTAAAGCGCCGCCGGGCGATGCGCCGTCCACGGCGTGAGGTCGGCCTTCATCAGCACGTTGACGCTGTCGTAGACGTCCTCCTTGCCCAGCATTCGAACGCCGAGCTGGCGGCGCACGCGGCTTTGCGCACCGTCGGCCGCGATCACGTACTGCGTTCTGATCTTGCGCGTCGCGCCGCTGCTTCGGTCGCTGAGCGTCACCCAGACGAAGCGGTCGTCCTGGTCGAATTCCTCGAGCTCGGTATTGAAGCGCAACTCGCCCAGCCGCTGGCTCTCGGCGAAGGCGCGTAGCACCGGCTCGAGATCGTCCTGGGCGCAGAGACAATTGCGCACCGGGCTGACCATTGCGCTCTGCGGCCCCGAGCGCCACGGCACGCGCCGCTCGATCTCCTCGCCGGCCAGGGTCTTGGCCCACACGATCAGGCCGGCGCGCTCGGGTGGCAGGCCGGCCTGCCGGATCGCCGCCTCGACGCCCAGCTGGCGGTACATCTCCATGGTGCGGGCGTTGATGCCGCGCGCCTTGGGATGAAGCGCGGTGCCGGGATGGCGCTCGACCAGCAGCGAGCGCACGCCTGCCTGGCTCAGCAGGATCGATGCGGTGAGCCCTACCGGGCCACCACCGACGATCAGGACCGGTATGTCCGCCATGAGGTTAGAGTGGCGGAAGGCTGGAGCGGCGGAAAGGGCCTTGTGGGGCCTAACTGCGCGGGCGGGCCATCGCCTGGACGACGCGGTGGTCGCGGCCGTAGACGTCGTCGCGGAAGACCGGCGCGCCGTCATTGTCGACGCTCACCGTGCGGTAGGTCACGAACAGCGGCACCGAGTCGGGGAAGGCGTAGTGCACCTGCTGCTGGGCGTTGATCACGGCTCGCACCTTCTCCTTGTCGAAGCCGTTCTTGCCCTTGAACACCTTCTCGACGAAGTCGAGCGGGTTCTGCAGCCGGATGCAGCCGTGGCTGAAATTGCGGCTGCCTTCGGTGAACAGCCAGCGGTTCGCCGTGTCGTGCATGTAGATGCCGTACTTGTTGACGAACGGGAAGAAGATGTAGCCCAGCGCATTGCTGGCGCCCGGCTCCTGGCGGATGCGGTAGGGGAACGCCTTGGGATGGACGGCACTCCAGTCGATCGAGCCCGGATCGATCTCGGAGTTGTTGTCGCTCCAGCTGGCGAAGATCTTGAAGCCGTTGGCGGCAAGCGAATAGGGATCGCGCCGCAGCATCGGCAGGTATTCCTCGCCCGAGATCGCCTGCGGCACGGTCCAGTACGGGTTGGTCTGGAAGCCGTACATCACCGACTGAATCTCCGGCGTCGGATCCTTGGGCGTGCCGACGATTACCAGGCTTTCGAACACGCGCTGGCCACCATCGACGAACACCATCGAATAGTCGCCGGCATTGACCAGCACGTAGCGGCTGCCGAGGTTCTCCGGCAGCCAGCGCCGGCGCTCGAGGTTGGCGACGATCTGCTCGATGCGGTCGTCGATCGAGGTGTTGAGCGAGCGCGTGGTGTTGATGCCGATCACGCCGTCGACCGTGAGGCCCTTGGTCTCCTGGTAGGATTTCACCACGGCCGCCAGCGGCTCGTCGTAGAAGTCTGGCGTCGGACCGCCGAGCGGTGGCGTCGGCAGGCCGAGCTCGCCAAGCCGCTTGCGCAGGATCGACACGCGGCTGTCGGTCATGCCGGGCCGCAGCAGGTCGCCACTGGGCAGCGGCGTGAAGGTCGTGGCGGCGCGCTTGGCCCGCAGGTCGCTCAGCGCCTTCTGCAGCGCCGGATAGTCGCCCTTGGGCGGCAGGGCGGCGAGCCAGGCCGCGAAGTCGCTCGCCTCGGCGGCGGCCTTCAGGAGGTCGGCGCGCTCGACCTTGCGCTGCTGGATGTCGATGTCCTTGTCGACGGTGTTGGCGCGCACGCGGCCGGTCGAGACGTCGCTGGCATAGCTGACGAAGGCATCGGTGATCAGCCGCTCGGCGCGCGCCTTGTCAGCGTCAGACGCTGACTTGTCGGGGTCGGCGACCGCCTGCTCGAGATCGCTCGGCCGGTACCAGTCGGGATCGAGGCCATGCTCGGAAGCGGCGCGCAGTGCCTTGAGGAGCGCCTGGGTACGGGCTTCGCCGGCGGCCGAGCCGGTCCACAGCGCCTCATCAGCCCGGGAAGGAGAACTGCCAAGTGTGACGAATGTCACAAAGGCGACCAAATAAGCTGCCCACCGCACGACGCGATTGTACTCGCGCGGCACCTGCGACTCACGCCGAGACGGCGATGGGCTCGCGAATGGCAGCGGCGTGTGGCATTCTTGCATCGTTGAATCGATGATTGACGAAGCCAATCCGCAAGTGGCGCCACCGTCCGCGGTGGGATTCGTTGCCCTGCAATCCGGGCAAATCGTCGGTCGTTATGAAATCATCGACGTTCTGGGGCACGGCGGCTTCGGCATCACCTATCGCGCGCGCGATACCCGCCTCGATCGCGAGGTGGCGATCAAGGAGTACCTGCCAGCGGCGCTCGCCGTTCGCCAGGGCGGCACGACGGTGCTGCCGCGCTCGACCGAATCTGCCGCCGATTTCGCCTGGGGCCGCGATCGCTTCGTTTCGGAGGGCCAGACGCTGGCCAGCCTCGAGAACGCGCCGGCCATTGTGCGCTTGTTTGACTTCATCGAAGCCAACGGCACCGCCTATATCGTCATGGAGTTGGTGCGGGGGGAGACGGTCGAGAGCCGCCTGAGGCGGGTCGGCAGGCTGTCGGCTGTCGAGGTCGACGCCATCCTGTGGCCGCTGCTGGACGGGCTGGCACGCGTGCACGACGCGGGCTTCCTGCATCGCGACATCAAGCCCGCCAACATCCTGCTCGACGAGGCCGGCGCACCGACGCTGATCGACTTCGGTGCCTCGCGCGCGGCGATGGTCGGCCGTTCGACCTTGCTGACGGCAATCTTTACGCCGGGGTTCGCGGCGGCCGAGCAGTTTACGTCCGCCAGACAGGGGCCATGGACCGACATCTATGGACTGTCGGCGACGCTCTACAACGCGATCACGGGCCGGGTCCCGCCGAGCTCTTTCGACCGCATGCTGGACGACGACTACCAGCCTCTCATCAAGCTCGCGCCGGCCGGCTTCGCGTTTGCTCGTCTCGCAGGCATCGACAATGGGCTCGCAGTGAGGGCGGCCGATCGCCCGCAGTCGATCGCGGCCTGGCGGGACATTCTCTCTCGGGACGCCGATGCCACAGTCGCAGTTCGCCGCCTCGCTGCGCGGTCGCCTAAGTCCAAGCCGGCCGCGGCGTCTGCTCGCTCACGGCGTATCGCGGTTTATGCCGGCGCAGCGGTCGCGATCCTTGCGCTGGCGATGGGCGGCTACTTCCTGCTCGCGGCCAAACCCCAGCCGCAACAGGTGGCCCTGCAGGACATGAAGGTGGAGGACCTCGAGAAGGCTCTGGAGGCAAGGCGCCGAGCAGACGCGGAGGCAGCCGAGAAGCGCAGACTCGAAGAGGAGGCGCAGAAGAAGGCCGCTGCCGACGCCGAAGCCAAGCAGGCGGCGGACGCCGCGCTCGCCAAGGCGCAACTGGAGCGCGAACAGGCCGAAGCGGAACTGGTGAAGGTCAAAGCCGAACTCGAGGCACAGAAGAAGGCAGCGGCGCTGCAGACCGACGGGGTGCGCCAGGCTGCGGCTGAGGAGGCGCAGAGAAAAGCCGAAGCGGAAGCTGAGGCGCGCCGCCAGGCTGAAGCCGACGCCCGGCGGAAGGCGGCGGCAGAAGCGGAAGCCCAGCGATTGGCTGACCAGGCCCTCGCCCAGGCCCAGGCCGAACGCGAGAGGGCGGAGGCCGAGGCCAAGGCCAAGGCCGAGGCGGAAGCCAGGCAAACGGCCGAAGCCGATGCCAAGATCAGGGCCGAGGTCGAGGCACGAGCCAAGGAGAAGGCCGATGCTGAAGCGGCTGAGAATGGGCTGCGGCTGACGCAAACCGACCGGCAGCGCCTCCAGGTGGCGCTCACGGCCCAGGGCTTCGACACGCGAGGCACGGACGGCGCCTTCGGTCCGCGCACGCGCGAGATGGTTGCGGCGTGGCAGAAGGCGCGCAATCAGTCGGCCACGGGATTCCTGAATGCCGCCCAGCGCCAGCAGCTCCAGCGCGAGGCGGCGGCGGCCCTGCAGAAATACGACGACGACAAGAAGAAAGCCGAGGAAGACAAGAAGAAGGCGGAGGAGGAAGCCAAGAAGAAGGCCGACGAGGAGGCCAAGGCCAAAGCGGCGACGGCGGCTCCTTCGACCGCCACTGCCCCCGCGGTATCGACCTTCGACGGCACCTATAGCGGCGTGGTGACGCTCAGGGGTGGCAATCTTTTTGTATCGATCACTCTCACGGTCTCCGGTGGATCGGCGAGCGGACAGACCTCCGATCGCGCGTGCGGCGCTTTGCCGTTCACCCTGGCCGTGTCGCCGGCCGGCCAGATCAGCGGCAGCGCGAGGGCACTCGATAGCGCGGTACAAGCCTGTGTGTTCGAGACCTTCAGCGTGAGCGGCAAGGTGAACGGCGGCGTGATCGAGCTCGAATTGAGCAGGCCGGGGACCAGAGGCAGAGGCACCCTGAAGAAGGGCTAGGCCGCCGGAGCGGCGACAGTTGGCCGGTCGATCGTCCGGAAGCCATGGGCGGTGAGGAAGGCCAGCAGATCGCTGGTTGCCCGTTGCCGCAACGCGACCGTGCCGCCACCGGCGCGCGCGCCGCGCGTCACGCAGTGCTGGCGCGCCCAGCGCTGGTAGTCCGGCTCGCTCATGGCGCGACCGGCGGCGACCACGAAGTGCGTTCCGTCGTCCTCTATGAAATTTGTGCAGCACGACCAGTTTTCCGCGTCGCGGATGTCGAACACCGGGCCGATCGACTCCCAGCCGTGATGGGCGCCGCTGAACACCTTGACCTTGATCCGCCGGTTGCCGGCCGCGCGCATGCGCTCGGCATAGCCGACGGCCAGCGCCGCCGGCGTGTAGTCATCGCGGCCGGCCAGCATGAAGTAGATCGGCCGGCCGTGGGTGGCGGGATCGCGGTGCTGGGCCGTGGCGCCCGGGCAGATCGCGACATGCAGGTCGAACAGGTGAGGGAAGCCGCCGCGCCAGCGCTGGCGCACAGCGATGGCCGTGGCAAGGGCGGCGCCGCCGCCCTTGGAAACGCCCATTACGCCGATCCGCTCGGGATCGATGCGCGGGTCGGCGCGCAGCAGCGCCAGGGCGGCGAAGGCGTCGCCTTCCATCTGTGCTGCCGACACCAGGCTCTGGTCGGCCACCGTGCGGCGCACGCCGCGGCCGGTGAAGCTGTCGACGATCAGGGCGGCGCAGCCTGCGTCATTGAGGGCCTGTGCATAGTAATGCTCTCGATGGCGCTGCACGCCGGCGCTCGAGGTCAGGATCACCATGCAGGGAAATGGCGGTGCTGCTTGCATCGGCAGGTGCAGGCTGGCGGTCACGCGCGCCGGCCGGCTGGCTGCGGGATGGTCGAAGGTGAGCGTGTCGAACGACACCGATTCCATGGACGCTTTTTACCTTGTCCCGTAGGTTGCCGGCCATGACCCATTCCCCGTCGTCCCGACCAAGGCCCGGAGGGCCGCGTGGAGGGACCTTGCTTCGGCGAATTGGCGGCGAGTCGTGGAGAGAAGGCCCCTCGACTTCGCTTCGCTACGCTCGGGGCGACGGAAAATGAAAGTTCAGAGCCGCGCCGTGACGGGCGACGAGGCGGGCCTGCGGCTGGATCGCTGGTTCCACCGGCATTTCCCCGAGCTCAGCCACGGCGCGCTGCAGAAGCTCCTGCGCACCGGCCAGGTCCGGCTGGACGGCAAGCGGGTCGAGGCCAAGGACCGGGTCGAGCCCGGCCAGACGGTGCGCCTGCCGCCCGGCGTCACCGTCCCGGCGCCGGCCAAGGCGCAAACCAAGGAGCGTCCGGCGGTCTCCGATCGCGATGCCGCCGAGATCCAGAAGCTGGTGATCCATCGCGACGCCGAGGTGATCGCGCTCAACAAGCCGCCGGGCCTGGCGGTGCAGGGCGGCTCGGGCACCGAGCACCATATCGACGGCATGCTGGACGCGCTGCGCTTCGGCTACGAGGAGCGGCCGCGGCTGGTCCATCGCCTGGACAAGGACACGTCGGGCCTGCTGCTGATCGCGCGCACCGGCCAGGCGGCCAAGCGTCTGGCCGAGTCGTTCCGCGACCGCGAGACCGAGAAGCTCTACTGGGCCGTCGTGGTCGGCGTGCCGCCTCGCGCCGAGGGCACCATCGACCTGCCGCTGGCCAAGCGGCCCGGCGCGCGCGACCGCGAGACCATGCAGGTCGACCACGAGGAGGGGCAGAAGGCGCTCACTCATTTCCGCGAGCTCGACCGCGCCGGCAAGCGCGCGGCGCTGCTGGCACTGTGGCCGCGCACCGGCCGGACCCATCAGCTGCGCGTGCATTGCGCCGAGATCGGCTGCCCGATCCTGGGCGACCGCAAGTACGGCGGCGAGGAAGCGCTCTTGTCGGCCGTCGCCGACTCGCGCCGCCTGCACCTGCACGCCCGGCGGATCACGCTGCCGCATCCTTCGGGCAAGGGCGCGCTCAAGCTCCAGGCCGAGCCGCCGCCTCACTTCCGCCGTACCGTCGAGGCATTTGGTTTCTCGACGAGCGGTGATTGAGCGGGCCCCCTGCTGAAGTTGCGCATTCCCTGGCGGCGGCTGCTCTGGCTGGTCATCGCGCTCGTGCCGGTGGCGGCGGCGGGCACGATCCTGTGGCTCAGCACCCGCGACCTGTCGCGCTACCAGGCTCGCCTCACCGAGCAGATCCGCAAGGTCACCGGCCGCGAGCTCGCCACCCGCGTGCCGCTGTCGGTGCATCTCGGCCGCGAGCCGGCGCTGGTCGCCGAGGGCGTGACGCTCAGCAACGCCCCGTGGGGCACCCGGCCGGAGCTGGCGCGGGTGCGCAAGCTGACGATGTATCTCGACCCCTTCGCCCTGCTGCTGGGCGAGGCCCGGGTCGGCCGCGTGCTGCTCGAAGGCGCCGACATCCGGGTCGAGCGCAACGAGGCGGGCGACACCAACCTCGAGATGCTGCCGCCGCCGGACGGGTCGGGTCCGCATCCCGGCGAGAACCGCTCGCTCCGCCTGAAGCCCAACCCGGCCTTTCCCTGGATCGACACCATCGAGGTGCGCGATTCGGTGCTCACCATCGTCGAGG
>Ga0306921_10008466_pt1 | contig 10866 bp, 10 predicted proteins | sample sta12Cox44000080_FD_203760 | JGI IMG/M metagenome (GOLD analysis project Ga0306921, IMG submission 203760) | Lab enrichment of tropical soil microbial communities from Luquillo Experimental Forest, Puerto Rico - statoxic.12C.oxic.44.000.080 (v2)... | ecosystem: Environmental > Terrestrial >... | reverse complement strand
GACCGCCCCGTTTCTCGTTCGGTGATAATTTTGGCAGAGGCCGGCTGATAGCCCTTGTCGCTGAACAGTTGCAGCAAGCTCTCGTCGGTCATGCTGTACGGCAGACCGCCTACGTAAAGTTTGGTCATGTTTTCCTTTGTTCTGATTCTGCTCGACCGGCGGGCTACGGACCTCAAGTGCCACAGGCAGGCGAAACCCCAACAGCATCATATTACGTTTGTGCGCTTATTGCATAACAAGGCCGGCATGCTTCGTGCATTCAAACCATTTCAGTTACATCGAAAAAAGGGCAGTTTCGCTGCAGCCTATCCCCTATCCCGCAACTACGTTGACGGGCGAAAGAAAAGCGGCAATACTGGCGCGTCGCGGGCTTGCGCTGTCGGTTCTCCACGAGCCTTTTGCGCGACAGGGAATCATGATTGGGCAACTGCGCGGAAGACTGACGGACAAGCGTCCCAACCAGGTGATGGTGGACGTGGGCGGCGTGGGATACTTGGTTGCCGTGCCGCTTTCAACGTATGCGGCGCTCGGCGAGCTACACGCCGAAGTGACGCTGCTGATTCACACGCATGTGCGCGAAGATGCGCTGGCGCTTTATGGCTTTCTCTCTTCGCGTGAGAAGCATTTTTTTGAGTTGCTGCTGGGTGCTTCCGGCGTCGGACCGTCGCTGGCGCTGAAGATCTTGTCCGGCATGACGGTGGAAGAGTTGGTGCCGGCGATTCGAGGCGCCGACGTAGTGCGGCTGACGAAAATCCCCGGCGTTGGGCGGAAGACGGCGGAACGCATGGTGGTGGAGCTAAAGGACAAGTTGGAAGCGGTAACGGTCGCGGAAGAAAAGGCGCCGGCGTCGAAAGCAGGGGTGGAAGCGGATGTGATTTCCGCGCTAACCAATCTCGGCTACGACGGGCGTCAAGCGGAGAGCGCGGTGGCGGAAGGGAAACGCGCTACGGGCACGACGAGTTTCGAGAAGCTGTTGAAGGCGGCGCTGCAAGCGCTGACCGCCCCAAAAGGACAGAGCGCGCGATCGGGAGCGTGAAGCAGTTTGCTCGGCAACGGAGTGAGACGCCTCGGCTGCGCTGAGAAAAAGAGCATGCGCTCGACGATGTAACACCAAGCGACGAACAATGGCAGATGCGACAAAGCGGGTGATGATGAGAGAGCGCGACATGCGCGAAAGGCCGCAGAGGATTGTCTCGGGCGCTGCCTACGACGAAGACCTTCGGCTCGATGCCAGCGTGAGGCCGAAAACACTCGCTGAATACATCGGCCAGAAACGTGTCAAAGAAAATATCGCGATCGCCCTGGAAGCGGCGCGAAATCGCGGCGAGGCGCTAGATCACGTTCTGCTTTATGGGCCGCCGGGGCTCGGCAAGACCACGCTGGCGCAAATTATCGCCAACGAATTGGCGGTTCCGATCAAAACTAGCGCGGGGCCGCTGCTTGAACGCAAGGGTGATCTGACGGCGATACTGACCTCGCTCGAAACGCGCGAAGTATTTTTTTTGGACGAAATTCACCGGCTGCAGGCGGCCGTCGAAGAGGTGCTGTACCCCGCCATGGAAGACTTCCGCGTAGACCTGGTGATCGGGCAGGGGCCGGGAGCGCGAATCCATCCGTTTCACCTGAATCATTTCACGCTGGTGGGAGCGACAACGCGAGCGGGACTGATTACGGCGCCGCTGCGTTCGCGATTCGGGATCGTGCATCGGCTGGATTTTTACGAGCCGGAGGACTTGCTGATCATCCTAAACCGCTCGGCGAAGATCTTGCATATCGCGATGGAGTCGGGTGGAGCGGAAGAGATTGCCAGGCGATGCCGGGGAACGCCGCGCATCGCAAACCGCTTGCTGCGCCGCGCGCGGGATTTTGCGGAAGTGCGCGCGGGCGGACGAATCACGCGCGATGTCGCGAAGGAAGCATTGTCCATGCTGGGCGTTGACGACAACGGACTCGACGAGGTCGATCGCAACCTCATGCTGGCGCTGCTCGACAAATACGGTGGGGGGCCGGTCGGAGTGGGCACGCTGGCGGCGGCGCTCGCAGAGGAAGAGGACGCCATCGAGGAGATGTACGAGCCGTACCTGATGCAGATCGGGATGATTGACCGGACGCCGCGGGGCCGCATGGCAACGCAACGGGCCTATGAGTATTTCGGGCGGGAGCTGCCGAGGCGCCAGCCGCGCCTGTTCTAGCCAGGTTCTTCGTTTGGCGTCGTCGGTTGTCCATCGGGAACCGGCCTCATCAAAGCCGGCCAGGTCGTCCCTCCTTCCTTCGTGAGCGGGTCAGCAAAACCACGAAAACAAGGGACTGGCACGAGGCATTCTTTGGCCGAAATGAAAAAGAGAGTTTACTTGTCGCTGGGGGCGAATTTGGGCGACCGCGAAGCGAATTTGCGGGCCGCGATCGGGGCGCTGCCAGGCGCAGGGGTGGAGGCAGGGAGGATTTCGTCTCTTTACGAGACCGAGCCGGTCGACTATTTGGACCAGCCATGGTTTTTGAATTGTGTAGTGGAAGGCGAGACGAAACTAGGGGCGTTAGAGCTGCTGCACGCATTGCGCGAAATCGAAACCACCATGGGAAGCAAGAAGGAGTTTGCGAAAGGGCCGCGGCTGCTGGACATTGATATTTTGCTATACGGAAATGAAACCATCGCCACAGCCAAACTGCAAGTGCCGCATCCGCGAATGCTGGAACGGAAATTTGTGTTGACGCCGCTCGCCGAGATCGCGCCCGAGCTGCGGCATCCCACCTGGAAAGGGACAGTGCAAGAACTCGAGAAGGCTACTTTAGACCGCAGCCAGATCAAGAAGTACTAGTTGAAGAGATCCCGGATTGCGCCAACGACGGCTCGGTCTTACGAGCGGTTGATCCAAAGTGGCTTCCGGCTTGACCGCAGCGCTTCTCAAAAACGGGCGAGAGTGAGAGGATGAGCGCAATCGGAAAGGCCAGGAAGCCAGCCATGAAAAAACAGATTGCCGTTGCACTCGGATTGCTAGTCGGCGTTGTGTGCTCAGAGGCGCAAGCCCCTCGAGTACATGTGAAATTGCGCGTGGTGCTGGTTGACAAGGATCTGAATCAGAAGCCGGTGCCGTTCGTGGTGGTGAGATTGAAGTCCGGCAGCGCGGCTGCCGTGGAAGCCAAGACGGATTTGAGCGGGACAGCACTGGTGCAGGTGGCGGCCGGGCATTACACCGTTACCTCAGCGAATTCCGCCGAACTCGGCGGGCGGAAGTATTCATGGAACGTCGAGGCAGACATCCGTGGCGCAGACCAGGAAATCGACCTGACGAACGACAACGCCACCAGCGAGAGTTACGAAGGCGGGAGCGCGTCCGGCGCGGGAATGGATCTTACAGCGCTGTTCGGAAGGCTGAAGAACTCGATCGTGACGGTGCGCAGCGAAGCCTACGACGGATCGGGCTTCCTGGTGGACGCAAGCGGCTTGATCGTGACGAACAACCATGTGGTGGAGTCTTCGAAGTACCTAGCGGTGCAGTTTGACCAGAAGCGAAAGGTGCCGGCGCAGCTGGTTGCGGTAAATCGCGACAAAGACGTGGCGATACTTTGGGTAAACCCCAAGGCGTTTCCGGACTCGGTGGTGGCGCCGATTATTTCGGTGGATGCGAATTCGGCCCTTGCCGTCGGGCAACAGGTCTTTACCATCGGCAACCCGCTGGGACGGGAAAAAGTGCTGACCACCGGCGTGATCAGCAAGGTCGATAAAGAAGCGATCACCAGCGACATCAACATCAACCCGGGAAATTCGGGCGGCCCGCTGTTTACGATGGGCGGGCTCGTGGTGGGAATCACCACCGCCGGCCTGAGGCGACTCGCTTCCATTGTGCCGATTGAGCCGGCGCGGCCGCTGCTCGATCAGGCTAAGAAGACCATCAGCGGAACGGCCCCTCCGGCGGCGAGCCTGCTGCCCGTCGAGCCGGCGGACTTTTTCCCGCCAGACTATCTGCGCGGGCTGCTTTCGCACGAAAAGATGGACACCCGGCCGTACTTTTTCGACATGGGACAGTTCCAAGTGGCGTTCATCACCCCTCCGGTAAGTTATTTTCTGCGGCACGAAGACGACATGGCGGCGGCGCGAAAGGCGATGAAACGCTCCGGCGGCGATCCGTCTAAGGCCAGGCCGCCCGCGGAGGCGCTCGAGGATGCGCTGGATTTTAAACCCGTGGTCATGGTGAGCGTGCGCCCGAAGCTGGGAGCGCTGTTCAAACTCAAGTTCAAGAACGGATTTCAGAGCATGCGCGTGCTCTGCGGGGGCAAAGAGCTGGCGCCGATCGATCCCGGCCGCAGCGAGTTTGAGCTGCACGACGATCGCGGACGCACCATGGACACTACGTTTCAGGGACGATATTCGTATTTGCCCGACGCCATTTCCCCGGCATGCGGGAGCGTGGTGCTCGAAGTCTATTCGGAAAAAGACCCCACGGCGCCGGTGACGAAGACGGTGGATGCGGCAACGATCGAGCGCGTGTGGGCCGACATGGAACCCTACCGGAAGATGCAGGCCACCAAGTAGCAAAAACCGCCATTTTCAGCGTGCCGGCCGCAACGCGCCGCGCTGTCCGGCTAGCTGGTGCGATGGATGAGAAGGCGATGCAGGTTTAGCACCTTGGGGTCAAGGGCGTCGAGTTCGATGAGCGAGAGGCGACCCTGATTGATCTGCCGCCAGCGATAGACGCCCGGCTCGGTTTCTTCCTGAATGCGGCCATTCGGATTGCGTAGAAATTCCGAGGCCTCATCGCGTGAAGCAACCTCGCGGTAGCCGGGTCGGGCCAGCGCTTCGACCACATAGCTGCGCAGCAGCTTGTTCCAATACTGACGAAAAAGGTCGCTGGAGGCGAAGATATCGCTCCAGGCCACTTCGCTGCCATAGGCGACGATCACCCCAACGACGCGTTCCCCTTTCAGGCCGGTGGTGGCGCGGGCGAAGCGACGCCCGATCTCTTCGATGTAGTTGTCGGCGGAGTTGCGGACCGAGCGGGACTCGTAGATTTTCTGGTAGGACTCGGTTGGCGCGTCATTCGCGATGGTACGGGAGAGAGCCGGAGGGGCGAGTACCGGAGGCGCAGCGTTGGCCGTAGCAGCTCCAGAACTGTGCGCACCCGGCTTGGCAGTGGTGCCTCCGCGGACGGCGCCCCAGACCTTGCTCTGGTCGCTCTCGACAGCCGCCTGTTCGCGGACACTCGGGTGGACGATGGTCTTGGCGTCGGTGAAATTGGCACCGGCCGACCAGCGGCCGTGCTCGACGCAAAAGACGTCGAGCGGGAGAGGATCGGCCCCGACGGGTACCAGGCGGTCTTTGCCGATGATTCGGTCCTGTTTGCCGCCGCTCACGAGTTCACCGGCTAGCAGCAGAAGCGGACGTTTACTGCGGTTGATGAGAACGAGTTGATTGACGGATGCGCCGGTTGAATACGTAGGGCGAATGATGCCGTCGCGGCCATTGCGGCTGCGAGCCATGCCTTCAGAGCCTTGTTCGCGGACCACGACTTCGCCGGCGGCGAGGCCTTCATCGAGGGTGAGGAAAGGACTTGTGTCGCGGTCGCTCGAACTCACCACGGGAAAAACGGTGAGGTTCTCGTAGGTGACGGGATCGAGCAGGCGCCAGTCTCCGGCAGGTTTGCCGGGTGGTGGAGTGGTGGAGTTGGCGTTGCAGATAAGTCCGAGCGCAGCGAGAGAAGACAGGCCGAGCAGGCCGGCAGAAAGAGAGCCAAACAGGTTACGATCCATAAAGAGCCTCCTTAGCAGGGCCGCCGTCGAGGCAAGCCACTGCATGGATAGAACGGAGGCGGAAAGAAGTCTTGCAGGGAGGCGGCTAGCGAAGGACAGGATCGCTCGTACTTGCGGCAGGGGTTGATCCTATCCTATCCGCTTGCGTGCGAGCCCATCAAGAATCGCGTGTCCGCAAGTGCTTCAAGCGATTAAGCGGTTCGACATATAGAGCTCCGTAGGTGCAGAAACGTTGCAAAAGGCAAAACACGGCGGCGACTGCATAGGCCCTATTGCCGATACTTCGGCATGTGCTCAGGGTAAGGAGTGGTATGCTATAGTAAGGAACGGAGAATTCACCATGAAGAAGGCGGCGCGCATCACCAGCAAAGGACAGATCACTGTTCCGCACGAAATTCGACGCGCACTCGGAGTTTTGCCTGGCGATAAATTACTCTTTGAGAGGGACGGCGCGAGCGTCCGCATCCGACCCGTGCGAACCAAGAGCCCATTTGAAAAATATCGTGGCATCGGGAGTCCTAGTATTGCCAGTGGGAGGAAGGCGGTTGTGGAGTGGGTTCGTAAACTGCGCGGGCGATGAGCACTGCTATCGACAGCAACGTCCTCATCGCCCTATGGAATGAGGACGATACCTTAAACACTCACACGCGTTCGGCGCTTGACAATGCCTTGGCTCGGGGCCGTCTCGTTGTTGCCGCGCCAGTCTACGCGGAGTTACTTGCCTCCCCCTCCCGATCAGAAGCCTTTCTTGATTCCTTCTGCAAAGAGACGGGTGTTGCGGTGGATTGGAATCTTAATGAAGCTACTTGGCGGGCTGCCGCGCGTGCTTTCCAACAGTACGTGGCTCGCAGAAGAAAGCAGAGAGATTCCGGCCCACGCCGCATTCTTGCCGACTTCCTCATCGGAGCTCACGCTTTGCACAATGGATTCCGGCTACTCACATTGGACGACCGTTTATACCGAGCTGCTTTTCCCCGCCTTGTGATTCTCAGCGTGTAATCTGGGTACCCCCGGCAGCTTGGATCTATCGGTTCACTCGGATTGCGGATTCGGGAGCAGGGACGTTGAGTTAGGCGCCGCACAAGAATGCCTTGCCCGCAAGTCATTGAAACAATGGTGATAGGTAGGCTAGCCGGGACTCATACCCAGACCTCCTCTGTGTCGAGGATTTAACCTGCTTTGGTTTGAAGCCTCATCGAAAAAATCAGCGATTGGGATCGCCGAGGTTACCGAGGCTTTTGCGACGCTTGTTTTGGTTGAGTTCCGATTCCTGGCGTTCGTATTCGGCCAGCTCTTCCTCGCTGTAGGAGTACGAATCGCGGGCAGCGAACATGGAGTTGGTCTTGGCCGCCAAGCGTTTCTTTTTACGGAGGCCGCCGAATTCGTAGCGCACCTGTCGCAGCGGTGCGTCGATCGCTTTGATTTCAACCAGCAGATCGCTGACTTTCTCCAAAAAGTCGTGCAGGTGATACGGGCGGACGACGTAGGGCAGACGGGCTTGTTCGATGGCGCGGATGAACTGGCTGCCGGTCATTTCCGGAATGAGGAAGAGGCAGCGGACGCGGCCGCCTTCTTCGACCGGTACGGAAGAGATTTCACGCAAGGTGAGGAAACCCGGAGAGTCGACGCCGAGCAGGGCGAAGTTGGCGATCACCAGGGACCACACGCCGACGCGAAGTTCGGTCAGGAGCTGCCTGGCGTCCGAAGTGACTCGGACGCGCCAGCCTTCTGAGTCAAGGACTTGGCGAAGGGCCAGAGCGGCCGGACCGTCCTCATCGAGGACAAGGATGTTTACGGGAAGCGGTTCGGTCGGTTGCGTAGGGGACGCCATTCTTTCGAGTATAGGCGGCTCCTGAACCCGCGCGGCGGGTTGCGCTTGAGGCGGCGGCTTAAGGGGCACCTGTACGGAAGGACTGGCTTTAGGGCGATTTGGCGGAAATTTGCTTGCAGTTTTCGGCCAGTTTCACGGGGTGGTCGGGATCAGTTTCATCCTGCAGGAAGCCGTCGAAACCCTTACTCCACCAGACGACGCGGCCCTCGGCATAGCGCACGCCAGAACCGGACTCGACCTGATGCATCGCATAGGACTTGTCCTTGAACGTCACGCGGGCATGGTTTTCGCGCAGGGTGACCTTTACCGTGGTGCCGCCATCGCAGCTGTAGGAAAACTTGCGCGGGACGGGCATGCGATGGGACTTGGGCTGGTCAGGTGACGACGCGGTTTCCTGCGCGGGCGCCGAGAACGAGAAGATGAGGAGTGAAATAGCGATCGAAGCCGCTGCGAGTAGAGAGGCTTTGCCGAACATAGAACTCCGGCCGGGCTAGTTCGATTGTGCCACGATTACTGGCCTATGACGAGGTAGCCGCCGGGGCGAATGCGCTTGAGGCCGGAGCCGTCCCAGAAAATGCGATAGACCGAAGCATTCCTGGCCGCGTCGCGCGCCGTGAAAAAGACCTGGATACCGTCGCGGGACCATTCGGCGGCGGAGGCGTTGAGATTCGAAGCGGTGAGAGGAACGCGGCGCTTGGACTTGAGTTCATACAGGAAAACATTGCTGACGGCTCCGGCGGAGGCCGCGACGGCAAGTAGGTCGGAATTGACCGGGCTGAAGCGCAACGTGTCGGTAGCGCCAATCTGGTACGTCGTTCCATAAACGTCGCGAAGATCCATCGAGGAAGCCGGGCTTTCGGTTTTGAGGAAGTAGAGCTTGGCGGCATCGGTAGCCAGAACGGTGTGGATGTCCTGCCAGCCATGAAGGGCCAGGACCGGAGTCGACGCCAGTTGCGCCGCGCGGTCGGGAGCACTGGCCGGGACAGTCCATACCTGAAACTCGCCACCTGAAGACTTCAGAAAGGCGATCTGCGAATCGTCCGGAGACCAGAAAGCGGCTTGCGCTCCGCGGATCAGATCGGCAGCCCTGGCCGTAGTCGCGTCATAGAGGACGACGGTACGATCGCCGGCGGAATCCTCGCGGGTATAAAGCAGTCGCTTTCCGTCGTGGGAAAGAGAGAGTTGCGAGCCCTTGGAAGCCACGAGCTTTGCCGCTTCGCCGCGGGCGAGCATGACCTTGCCGGCGGGGTCGAGATAGGCGACCGCGGTCGGCGGCTTGAAATTGGTGATGAGCGGCGGTGTGAGCTTCTTTTTTTCGGGATCGTCGTCGTCGAGGTTTTTCTGCTTGAACTCGGGGAATTGATCGGGAGCGATTCTGGCGCAACCTTTGAGTTCACCGATTTGCGCGTGGGTGACGAGGGCGCGGAAAGAATACTTGGTTTCCGACACGTTGTCCGAGCAGGCTTCGCGCGAGACGCGGACGGTAACGTCCGCCGTAGTGGCCGAATCCTTGGCGTGGTAGAGCCAGGCTTCGGTCGTGCCTTCCTGCTCGATTTCGCCCGGCTCGAGCGGTACGGGCGGATAGCCGGCACGTTCGAGGCGTTCGGCGCCCTTCATGCCGATGCGGAGGCTCCAGGAGGGTTCTGTGCCGGTGGCGATCAACAGGATGGGGTAGTGCTTGGACTGAGGTGCAGGCGGGGACGGGGGAGTTTTTTGCGTTGAGGATGGCGGCCTTGCGGGCGTCGCGGGCTTGGCGGGGGCTTGCCCTTGGGCATCGGAAGCGAGAGCCAAGCCCAAAGCTAAGGTCAGAAAAACAATGGAGCTTTGCGGCTGGGCTGGCATCGCGAGCTGTGGTCCCTCGACAATTCAGTGGATAAGTCGCTCGAGGATTAGACCAAATGGGGGAGGGTAAGGCAAGGTTGGGCGAGATGAGGAAGGCCCTGCCACCCGATGGCGAAGAAAAGACGAAATAGCTCTTGACAGGGCGAAAGAAAGGCGAAATACTCGGGCTGTTTCGAGGTGGGCTATGTCCCCAGTATTTCGTTCCTTCCCCTCCCCTACGGCGTCGGGCTTTACGGCCCGGCGACGCGCTCGAACCTCCTCAGCATTCCTCTTTCCTGTTAGCCCTGAACGTAGCCCGAAGCAACGGACCGAGGAGCTTGCCCCTCTCTCGGCTCCGGGCAGTGGCGTTCTGGACTTTTTCAGGTCAGGGTTTGTAGCGACCGACCCTGAAACCCGTGAAGCGGATTGCCCTCCGCTCGCGCCGGCCGGAAGCGGTGAGATTTGCCGCGACATGCCGGATTTCCAGAAGGCCGCTGTTGATACGCCAGAAGCAGCACCGGCGTCAGTCTGCGACGAGCAGGCTTCGCCACTGGTCGGCATCGCCCGCCTCGCTTCCATTTCGCCCATGGCTCCGACCCGGCGCCGATCGGAAGAACGGCCCGAGTATTTCTTTCTGCCGGTGAAGTCGCTCTTAAACCGCTGCGACTCGAATCGAGTGCCGTTTGACTGGACGATCAATCCCTACCGCGGATGCGAGTTTGCGTGCAAATACTGCTACGCGAGGTACACGCACGAGTTCATGGAGATGGACGGCGCGGCTTTCGAGAAGAAGATCTATGTGAAGAAGGATGCGGCGGTGCTGCTGGCACGCGATATCGCGACCAAGTACAGGTTTGAAGTGGGGCGCGGTCGAGCGCCCGAACACATCGGAATAGGGACTGCCACAGATCCCTACCAACCGGCGGAGCGGGAGTACGGCGTGACGCGGGCTTGTCTTGAAGAGCTGGCGCGGCATGAGGGTTTGAGCCTTTCGATCACCACGAAGTCGAATCTGATTACGCGGGACATCGATTTGCTGCAAAAGATTGCGGCGAAATCGCGGCTGTTTGTGGACATGACCGTGACCACGCTGCGTCCGCGGCTGGCTCATATGCTCGAGCCGCGGGCACCGCGTCCGGACTTGCGACTGGCGGCGATCCGGAAACTGCGCGAGGTGGGAATCAGGGTGGGTGCCATGGCCTCGCCGCTGCTGCCGGGCATTACGGATCGCGAAGGCGAGCTTGAAGCGGTAGCTCAAGCGGCGAAGGAAGCCGGGGCGCAGTGGTTTGTGTCGGGAGTGCTGTTCCTGATGCCTTCATCGGCAAAGACGTTCTTGCCGTTCTTAAGGGAGAAATTTCCCCGGCTGGTGCGCCAGTACGAGGACTGGTATGTGCGCAACGCATACGCGCCGGAGGCCTATCGCGAAAAGATCGCGGAGCGGGTGGGGCGGATCAAGACGCAGCTGGGGA
>Ga0306921_10008464_pt1 | contig 10867 bp, 13 predicted proteins | sample sta12Cox44000080_FD_203760 | JGI IMG/M metagenome (GOLD analysis project Ga0306921, IMG submission 203760) | Lab enrichment of tropical soil microbial communities from Luquillo Experimental Forest, Puerto Rico - statoxic.12C.oxic.44.000.080 (v2)... | ecosystem: Environmental > Terrestrial >... | reverse complement strand
CCCAGTATGTCGCGCCGCCCTCCGCAGGCGCGGCCGGGACCCAGCTGATTACCAACGGCCCGCAGACCAACCCAGGTGACGTTTCACCATCCTGGTCCGCGCAACGCAACGTCGTGGAGAGCGAACAATACGAGAGGCTGCTCAAGGGAAACCCGGCGTTCCGCCAGGCGCGTATGCGCAAGGAGTGCGGCCCGATTGCCGATCCGCAACTTCATCGACAGTGCCTCGACAGCTTTGCTCGGTACTAACTCTACCGCAGTCGGGTAGGAAGGCGGGGCTTAGCGCTCCCGGCCGCTCGACCTCAAAATGGCCGTGGCATGTCGACCGCTTGTTGGATTACTCGCTCATGGCGGCTGACATTCACTCTTATTGGAACCGATGGTTCGAAGACTCTCTGCTGGAGGGGAGTGGATTCGAAATTTCAGTTCCGCGATTCTGGCGTGCGGCAACGGGCTCGCCGCTCACGCGCGGCCTTCACGGCGAGCCTGCGGCGGCCGCACGACACAGTTAGTTGATGCGATCATAACGCATTGATCTGGCGTTCGAACACCGTCGACCAATCCGTCAGAAATTTGCGCTCTTGAATTCCGGGGAAAATTGGACGCTTCGGAACCTGCTTGGTTCGGAGACTATCGCGGGCGTCTCTTGTATATTGGCCTGCGCTCAGTTGGCCGCTTCCCGCCAGGCCCGGACGGGGAACGTTGCTGTTCGTCGCGGCGACGGACGCGGGCGACTGGCGCACGAGAACGTCCAGCTACGACGCACGCTCTTGCCCGAATATCCGGACATCACGCTTTACATCGAGCATCTTCGTTCCCGCATCTGGAACGAGCCGCTCGAGGAGGTGCGGCTCGCGAGCCCATTCTTCCTCCGCTCTGTCGATGTGCCGATCGGCGCCACGAAAGGGAAGCGGGTCGTCGAACTTCGCCGCCTCGGCAAGCGGATCATCTTCGCGCTCGAGGATGATCTCTTTCTCGTTCTTCATCTGATGATCGCCGGGCGCCTTCGCTGGCGACCGCGTGGCATGAAACCCATCGGGAAGATCGCTCTCGCGACGTTCGACTTCCCAAATGGGACGCTGCTCGTCACCGAGGCGAGCTCGAAGAAGCGGGCGTCGCTCCCCAAAGCTGCTTGATTTTTTGACATTCGGGAACCGAATACACATGCTGCAACCCGTTAACACCGGGAGCAAAATCGGCCTCGCAAAGTTCGTATGCCGTCCTGAGCTTTTCCTCGGCAGAAGAGAGGTTGTTGCTGTCGATTGTGGTTTCTCGGAGCTGACAGCCCATTTCAGACATCGCAGATGTGCTTGTAAGCAGCAAGCCGGCGACCAGTGCAAACGTAATCTTCATCATCTGGCTTCCTCCTTCACCAAGGCCCCCGCATTAATTTATCCGCGCGTTCGCGCCTCTTGGTGGCCGACGCCGGAGCTTGCTAACCGCATCAGATCACGGCGAGCAAGGCCTACCCGCTACCGCCGATCAACACCATCCGACTAAGCCAAGCGCGCGTCGGCAGCCACGAGACCTGCATCTTCAGGAAATCTAATTCGTCAAGGACTGTCGCAAAATGGTTTCGCGCCTGATCGGCCTGTCGCCCGGTCAGACGGTATTCGGGATCGTCGGCAAGATCGGGCATATGGAACCACCTCCACCCTCTCGCGCGCGAGGGTGGAGCACGCGGTCCGGACCGAGAGCGGGTCAAGCACGGCGCGCTTGGATGGCCGAGTGCGATCGCGCACCGCAGAAGAGCAGGTTGAATACCGCTTCGCGGGCGAGCGGACCGTCGTCCGCTGGCCGCCGGGTGACGCTGCAGTTGGACCCAATGCTGTGATCTTCGCTCTCAACAGTCGCAAGAGGCTTTCCGAGGGGAGTCCGACAGCGCTGGAGAGCGGGGGCTAGAATGCGGGGACCAGCGGGGCGAGTAGGACGTGTTCTTCGATGCCTCGGACGCCGGGGATCGTTTCTGCCGCGACCCGCAGCGCCTGCCTCTTTTCGGTAGGCTCATCCTCAGAGATCCAGAAATGAACGATGCCGTCGCGGACAATGATGTCTTCCGGCCAGACCCGCGCCCACTCCTCACGCCCGAGCTCGGCGAGGAGGCTGGCGCGGATCGAGCGGTCGTCGCCCTCACCCTCGCGCAGTGGCGCACCCTTTGTCGCCCCGACCGCACGGACAATGTTTGCCCGGCTGACTGAGTCATCGGTGGGCGCAAATGCAAAACGCTCCTGGAAAACCACGTTATTGAGCAACGCCGCACGCGCGCAGAACCCCAAAAATGATCGACGTGTGCTCCCGGTGCCGAACGAACTGATCCGCAAAATCCTCGAAGCCGGCGTATGCGCCCCGAGCGGCGGAAACATGCAGCGCTGGCGGTTCTTGGTAATCCGCGATCCGGAGGTTAAGGAGACCGTGGGGGCCTTATACAAGCGGGCCTGGGGCGAGCAGGTCGCCCCACGGTATCGGTCGGGTGAACCGGCCCCTGGCACGAGCCGGGAGCAGTTTGCGAGGATGCTGGCGGCGGCGGAATATCTGGCCAACCACATCCACGAGGCCCCGGTGTGGATCGTGCCATGCCTCGAAGGTGGGACACCGACCCGCACGTCTGGGTCGTCAATCTACCCGGCAGTTGAAAATATGCTCCTGGCGGCACGAGCACTCGGCCTTGGCGCGACATTGACGAGGCTGTATTTGCAATTCGAGAAGGAAGCCGAGGCCGCATTCGGCTTGCCGCCGAACGTTCACTCGTATGCCCTGCTGCCGATCGGTTACCCGGTGGGCCGGTTCGGGCCAGTCCGCCGTGTGCCGCTCACCGATGTCGTCTACGGAGATCGGTGGGGGCAGCCTTACCGGGATCTATAGAGATCCAAGGTGCCTTGTATTCATTGGCGATCGATCTGCGATCGGCGCTCGACCAGCGAACGCTCCTCTTCCCCTTCAGTGACCGCCGCTATTTTGTCCGATAGAGTGTGGGCCGGAAAAGCCTTGCAAACGATCGGCTTTGCTTCGAGAAGCCGAATGCGCGGTCTTTACGTAGCGGGGAACCGACCGGGAAAAAAAAGCCCCACTGTGGAGACACTGGGGCTTTGAGGAAGGACGATCCAGGTTGGGGGGTCGGATCGTCCTAGGACAAGTTTATCGACCTTTCGTTACACTAATATGATTCAGATCAAATTCCCAGATTCGTGGAATGACTGCGCAACACAGTGGGGAATCGCTCGTCGTCGTCAACTCTCGTCCAGGCGGAGGGTGGCTTTATTCACAGAGGATGTGATGGTAATGCGACAATTATGAGACGTTCTCGCATGGCGGATGACCATTCATGCCGTGAGGTACTGCGTAAGAAATACGGTTGGAAATCAAATAATTAGCGAATTTGCCTATATTTTGTGCAATCTGTCGGGCCGCCAAGCGGCCTTAATTGGGGAATCCGTTAAGACGATCTTTTCCACAAGCTTATCCACCGATGTAGTGGATATCTAAAAAGCCGCCAAATCCTACAAGTCAGGTCAGTCATTTGACGATATTTTGGCGAAAAGCATGACGAATTTGTGACGGTTCCAGGGCCCATGGTAGCCGTGATCTCAGGGTTTCAGCCGCACGAGCTACTCGACCGGACCTCCCGCCGAGTCCTCATCCCGCCAAAAGTGGCCCTGTTCTTCCGCCGAGAGGCCACTCCGACCTGACCGTATGCGACTTCGATCCTCCCGCGAGGAAGGGCTGCTTTTTGACAGTTCACCCGGTGCGACCGCTCGTATAATATGGTTAACAACCATCCTTTGGCACCATGTTTTCAGGCACCCAGGTGCCTAGCCCAAGCCGAGAACGGCAATTGAGGGAGGACCAAAAATGCGGTCGATTTTGAATGAAGCCTTGGAGTGGCTCGACCGTGCTGAGCAAGCGCGAGAAGTGGCTGGGCAATTGATCGACCCCGACGCCAGGAAAGCGGTCTTAGAGCTTGCCGAGAGCTTCGATGGGCTCGCCCGAGCCGCCGCTACACCCGCCGTTATCCGGAGAAGGGAACTGGCTACGAAAGAGCAAGAAAGAAGCTCATGATTCCTCGCGCCCGGTTCTCAGCCAAACAGCCAGTACGCCTCGCTGGGTGGAAACGACCGGGGCACCACCGCGGATTTTAACTCCGGAAGAGCGGGCCAGGGTCTCAGAGCTTCAGGACATGCTGATCGAACTCTTTGTCGAACACACGGAGGCAGTGGCGGGGAGGCAGGAGGAACGAGTTAAGGCAACGGAGGCTGAAATCGACAGTCTTCTACGGGAAAAGGAAGAGATCGAGAAATGGGCGGTCTTAGGATCGGCCTAACCACCCCAATGCTGACAGATGTCGCGTAACCGGTCATCTTCAGTTGAACCGCTGAGCTAGCGGGTGCCAAACCCGGACAGGGATGTTATGGCGTACCGCTCGCCACCGATTGACGCGGCACTAATTCCAAAAATTCCTGAAGCTGCTGCTTATAGAACCTTGCATTGCCCGTGGTGAAATGTCCGCTGGTCTGATCGCTCGCCGGGATGAGATACAGCTTCCCATTCCTAACTCGTTTCATCGCATCCAGCATTATGCCGGTTTCCGGCGGGTTGCGTTCATCGTCGGCGGAGTTGATGGCAAGCACCCACGCCTCGATCTTCTCAAGCCCAGGAGCGGGGTCGTAGTCGAAGGATGAGCCCCATTGCCACAAGAAATCGTTGGCGTCAGCATCTATTGGGGCGGCGAGGCGGGCATCAACGATCTTGTCAGCCAGTTGGCGCGTTGGTGCCTGTTTTTGATAATTGAGCGTGCCACCTGCGGTCGCAATCACATAAAATACCCTGGCGCACTTCAAAGCACGCGGCTGGTCCACGTAGTTCCCGTTATTGTAATCGGGATCATTCCGAATAGTCTCCAGCATCATTCGCCGCAGCATCCAGTTGCGGCTCGCCATCGCGGTTGGCTGTGATGCCATCGGCACCAACGCGTCCATGTAGTGAGGATATTTCTCGCCCCAGACCCAAACGTGCATTCCACCCATCGAATTACCGGTGATGAGCCGCACATGTCGAATTCCAAGGCCCTCCGATAGCAGTCGATATTGCGCATCGACCATATCGGCATAATCGTACTGCGGAAATTTCGCCTTAAGGCCGTCAGATGGTTTCGAGCTACGCCCGTGCCCTAGTGCGTCTGGGATGATGACGTAATACTTTGTCGCATCAAGCGGCTGACCAGGACCGAATAATTCGCCCGCAAACGCAGGAGTGAGGATGGATTCTGCCGATCCACCGGTCCCGTGCAGCACAATGGCCGGTGTTCCAGTCGGCTCACCGATCGTCATATAGTGCAGTTTGACTTCCGGCATCACCTCGCCGGTGTGAAACACGAAATTTCGTGCAGTCCATTCGCCCTGGTTTGGCGCGGGATAATCTGCTGCCGACGCTGTAATCGGCAACACGAATGCAAGCACGCTAATCGTTTTGAAGAGGTTCATCGCAAATCTCCCGGCAGGCCACACATGAATATGGAGAAGCCAGAATTTTGGCAAGCGGACCACGCCTCGTTTTTTACTGCCGCTCTGCTCGCTCCACGCCGGTCAAATCCATAGACCAGGGCAGGGCCGAGCGGCACCAGATCTGACGAACAGGTAAGGCGAGTTCGGCACGCTGCTCGATCGCACCGACGCGCAAGGCATAAGTAGACGGGTTCGGCTCAGGCGCGGCGGCATAGATCGGCGTGCCGCATTCCGGGCAGAAGCCGTGGGCACGCTTGCTCCCACTTTCCGCGGTCTTGATGTAGATCTTCGCGTCCCGCTCTTCATCACGAATGTCCCCGGCAGACTCGCGATGTTGGTTCGAAATGCCGTGCCGGTCAGTTTTGGCAATCAGTGCAGTGACAGACCCTAACCGTGGCCGGATCGACCTCTGCTTCAAAAGTGATTTGCCCACAATGACACCCGCCCGTCACTTTCATTGTCGCCCCCTAGTCCAGCAGCCTGATTTCGCGAGTCGCATCGCAACGCTACGCCTGCTCGGGCACGCGGCCAAGGCGAATTAACCCCACAGAAAACATGATAGCGAAGGGGCTCTCGGGTTGCGTGAGCGTTCGCTCCCACGGGCTTGAATGGTTTACAGCCCCTCGGATCTCTTGCCAAGTTGAGCTATACTCTCGGTTGGGAAGGTGCCGAGACGTGGAAGCCCAATCGGTCGAACGGAAGCTCGCGGCGATCTTCGCAGCCGATGTCGAGGGCTACAGCCGCCTCATGGGGCGGGATGAGGTAGGCACGCTTCGGACCCTGACCGAGTACCGGGCTATCATCGATCGGTTAATAGCCTCGCATCGCGGTCGGATCTTCAACACGGCGGGCGACAGCCTCGTCGCCGATTTCGCCAGCGCCGTGGATGCCGTGCAATGTGCTGTCGCGGTGCAGGATGCCACAGCCAAGGAGAACTCTAATCGACCTGCCGGTGCGCAGATGCGGTTTCGGATCGGCATCCACGTCGGCGACATTATGGTGCAGGACGACAACCTTTTCGGTGATGCCGTTAACATTGCGGCCCGGTTGGAAGCTCTTGCGGAACCCGGTGGCATTTGCGTTTCGGGCGTTGTGCAGGATCACGTGGGGACAAAGCTACCTATCGGGTTCGTTGATCTCGGCCCTCAGCATGTCAAAAATATCGCCCATCCGATTAAGGCATACCGGATCGATAGTGACACCTCGCCGACCGCTACCCCGCTTGAAGGTGCCTCGCTTCCTCTTCCCGACAAGCCGTCAATCGCCGTGCTCCCGTTCCAGAACATGAGCGGCGACCCGGAGCAGGAATACTTCGCTGATGGTATGGTCGAGGAAATCATCACAGCGCCCAGCCGCGTCCGTTGGCTGTTCGTAATCGCCCGCAACTCAAGCTTCACATACAAGGGCCAAGCCGTTGATGTGAAGCAGGTGGGCCGTGAACTAGGCGTTCGCTATGTGCTCGAAGGCTCAGTTCGTAAGGCAGGTCAACAGGTCCGCATCACTGGTCAGCTAATCGACGCCATAACGGGCACGCATCTTTGGGCCGATCGCTTCGACGGCTCATTGGAGGACGTTTTCGAGCTTCAGGATAAAGTGGCAGTCAGCGTTGCGGGCGTGATCGAGCCGGCATTACAGAGTGCTGAAACCGAACGTTCCGCGAACCGCCCGACGAATGATCTCACTGCCTACGACCTCTATCTGCGCGGCCACGCGATGGCTTTCGGGTCCGTGAGGCAAGCTCCTGAGGCGCTCCGCCTGATGGAGCAGGCGCTTGCGCGTGACGCGAGTTACGGGCCCGCACTGGCTTTCGCCGCGTTCTGCTGTTTTCGGCTGGTTCTAGGCGATCGGAACGAAGAGACGCCGACAGAGGCTGTGAAGGGCGTAGATTTTGCCAAGCGAGCGTTGGAGATGGCCGGTGACGACCCTCGTATCCTGGCGCATGCCGCCCTCGCGTTGGCCTTTTTCGGCGAGAACATCGGAGCAATGATGGTATTAGTTGACCGCGCATTGGCGCTCAACCCGAGCTACGCCCGTGGCTGGCACATCAGCCGCATTCTCAGGGGTTGGGCAGGCGAGCCAGACATCGCGATCGAGCATGTCCAGACCGCGTTGCGCCTCAGCCCCCGCACCCGAGTTGGCTGGGCTGCCTCTGTAATCGGTTATGCAGATTTCGCCAGCCGACGCTTCGATCAGGCATTACCAAAGCTGCTCCTCGCGATCCAGGATGATCCGAGCTACCCGCTGCCGCTCTGCTATCTCGCCTCCTGCTATGCGCACATGGGCCGACTCGATGAGGCACGAGAGGTTGTGGCGCGGCTGCGCACGATCACCTCGGTGGTGATACCGAGCGCAAGCCACCTCCGGAACCCGGAGCAGCGCGAGCTTTTCCTATCGGGTCTGCGTTTGGCAGTCGGTGAGGGAACGTGAGCCAGATTCGTCGGCTTGCCGCGATCCTTGCCGCTGATGTCGCGGGGTATTCGCGACTGATCGGGGGGGACGAGGAAGGCACCCTCGAACGCCTCAAAGGGCTGCGCCGCGAGGTTATCGACCCGAAAATCGCCAAACACCGGGGCCGGATCGTTAAAACGACCGGTGATGGCTTGCTGGTCGAATTTTCCAGTGTGGTTGATGCATTGCGCTGTGCCACCGAATGGCAACACGGAATTGATGAGCGAAATGCCGCCATAGCGGACGGCGATCGGATTGAGTTCCGTATCGGCGTTCATCAAGGCGACATTGTTGTGGAAGACGACGACATCTTCGGTGACGGCGTGAACATCGCGGCTCGGCTGGAAGGTCTAGCCGAGCCCGGAGGCATTTGCGTATCGGCACGCGTCCAGGAGGACGCAGCCGGGCGTCTCGACCTCATTTTCGACGACATCGGAGACCAGAACCTAAAGAACATTACTCGACCGGTGCGGGTGTACCGAGTGCGGCCTGGGAATGAGCCCAAAGTGACACAGACCGAAAGCAGACCGACACTCACACTGCCCGATAAACCCTCGATCGCAGTGCTGCCCTTCGCCAATATGAGCGGCGACCCCGAGCAGGAATATTTCGCGGATGGCATGGTCGAAGAGATCACCACTGCTCTCTCACGCATCCGCTGGCTGTTCGTCATCGCTCGAAATTCGACCTTCTCATACAAAGGGCAAGTGATCGACGTGAAGCAAGTCGGTCGCGAATTGGGGGTCCGCTATGTCCTCGAAGGCTCGGTGCGTAAGGCAGGCGAAAGGGTTCGCATCACCGGGCAATTGATCGACGCCGTGACCGGCACGCATCTCTGGGCCGACCGGTTCGATGGCTCGTTAGAGGATATATTCGAGCTTCAGGACAAGGTAGCACTGAACGTTGCAGGGGTTATCGAACCAACACTACAAGCAGCGGAAATACGCAGATCCAGTGAAAGGACGACCAATGATCTGACCGCATACGATCTCTACCTGCGCGGCTATGCAATGTATTTCACGTCAGCTAGGCAAATCCCTGAAGTGCTGCGCCTAATGGAAGAAGCGGTTTCGCGAGATCCAAATTACGGTCCGGCCCTCGCCTGGGCCGCGATGTGCTGTCATCGGCTAATTTACGACAATCGGAGCGAGAATCCTGAGGTAGATCTCCTGAAAGGTGCTGATTTCGCCCGGCGAGCCCTCGAAGTCGTGGGCGATGATCCGGGTATCCTAGTGAACGCCGCTTTTGCCCTGGCGTACTTCGGCGAGGACATTGATGCGATGATAACGCTCGTCGACCGTGCGCTGGCCCTCAACCCGAGCTTCGCTCGTGGGTGGCACCTCAGCGGTGTCCTAAGGCTATGGGCGGGCCAGCCGGACATCGCGATCGATCATCTCCGTACCGCTTTGCGGCTCAGCCCTCGAGCCCGTACCGGCTGGTCTCATGCCGATCTCGGGGCTGCCTATTTCGTCAGTCGGCGTTTTAATGAGGCGGTGCCGGAACTGCGCCTTGTGATCCAGGAAGATCCCAGCTTGCCGTTGGCGTATCGTTTTCTCGCCGCGTGCTTCGCTCACATGGGACGGCTCGACGAGGCGCGAGAGGTCGTCAATCGGCTGCGAACAATCACCCCTGTCATCGTGCCGGATGCCAACTTCCTGCGGAATCCCGAACACCGGGAGCTATTTCTGTCCGGTCTACGTTTGGCGATGGGCGAAGGAACCTGACCCAGGTCGATCACCTGCGCGACCGTTCGCGCTGATGAGGGCGCAGACGGGGAAAAGCAGCCCAATGTGAAGGCAATCTATTGTTGTAATCCACCCAAATCAGCGAAGACCACAGCCCAACAAACTCAAAGGGAGCCTTTCCAGTGAACAAGATCAGGGTATGTCACTCTCTGTTGGTGCTTTTGGGTGTTCTCGGATCGTCGTGGCCAATTTCTGCTCAGCAGCCGATCCGGATTGGTGCCACGGTGTCGATCACCGGAAAGGCGTACTCTGTTCAGGGCGGCTACGGTCGTGAGGGATATCTGCGGTGCCAAAAGCATGTGAACGCACAAGGCGCGCTGGTGTCATGCTTCTAGTTCAAGCATTGGGCTCCGACATCCGGCCTCTCAGCGGTAATGAGTACCAGATTGACCCTGGCTCGAACAGGAGCAAGACCTCGTGTTACAGGATTTCGCGCTGTCGGAGTGGAGCGCATGATCCGCGACGGCGGAATCAAGGAAGCCACGACGATCGCCGCACTCGGTTTGTTGTGGCTGAAAGGTTTGCTGTAGAGTTTCCCGATCAGTCGCTCACGAGATCTGCGAGAGCGTTTGGTCTTCCCCCAGAGCAAGCTCGCGCAACGACCGCTGCTGACAGCTTGATAAATGCTGCGAATCTCTGCCGCGGATTGCTGTCGCTTTGATGATCTGAAATTGGCACTGACGAATTAGCGGTACCGGAGCAATGGCCAGGGAGTCCGCTCTTTCCACTTCCCACTACAGGAAGACTATCCGGTCTTTTGCCAGCTTGCGTTATAGGCGCAGACTCCGAGTACCTGAGCGTGAAGTATCCGGGTCTGGGCATCGAAATTTCCGTCGAAATCTTCATCGATCGGCACGGAGTTGATCTGCCCGGCTACCGCCGCCCCATAGCCGGTATGCATCTTCAAATGCCCTTGCGGCGTCACGTATCCTGCGAACCTCACGCCGAGCGCGTCAAACTGCGCAAGACCATTGGTAACGGTCAGTGTCGGCGGCTCAGCATAATTTTGGCATTTTACCGTACCGGTTCCGCCTCCAGGAGCGAGGGTGTTTGCGCATTCCGATGATGTCGGCCGGGCATTCCGATTGATGTCGGCCACTTGTTCCGATCGAAGTCGGCCGGCCGTTCCGATTGATGTCGGCCGGGGTGGCGGGGCGCCCGCTGGTCGGGTGTGATC
>Ga0306921_10008458_pt1 | contig 10871 bp, 8 predicted proteins | sample sta12Cox44000080_FD_203760 | JGI IMG/M metagenome (GOLD analysis project Ga0306921, IMG submission 203760) | Lab enrichment of tropical soil microbial communities from Luquillo Experimental Forest, Puerto Rico - statoxic.12C.oxic.44.000.080 (v2)... | ecosystem: Environmental > Terrestrial > Soil... | reverse complement strand
GCACCGCTCCTGCATTTGGCGGAGTATTCTTCGTAGGAAGGCTGCTTAACGCAAGAATTAAGCTCGATCAACAGGAAATTAGTACCCCGTTTGTGCGGTTTGGCCTGGGTGCGCACAAGATGTCTCTCAGGCCATCCGCGGTTCAAGCGACTTCGATAGTCAACACCTGGCGACCCCGGTAATAGCCGCATGAAGGGCAGGCGATGTGGCCGCGCACTCGACTGCCGCATTGCGGGCACTTTGTCAATTGCACCGCATGCCAGCGGTTTGCCGCCTTCCGCGTGCGCAAACGCATCTTTGAGGTCTTTCTTTTCGGTACTCCCATTTTAGTTCAATTTCTTCGCTTCAGCTTCAAATCGTCGAGGATATCCCATGCATGGGACCCATTGGATTGATTTTCGACGTTTTGGTATTTTAACCGCGGTCCAACGCACACGCTCTTCCGATCCCAATCGCAATGCGGATGGGCGGGAAGAGCGAGGAGAATATCCTCTCGCAGCCATGGCGTCAAGTCGACCAGTTCGGTTCCCGACAACTCGATTTGAGCGACGAAGTTTTGTATATGTACCGGATAAACGAACCGCTTCAGGCAGCTGACGCAAACCAACTCAAAATCCGCTCCTATTTCGCCGGTTGCGAACAGGCTCGACCCCGACATTCCGATATCGAGTGAGTACTCGACGGTTCCGATGGGACGCACTTGATCATCTTCAAGCTCGAAAATGTCGCCTACTTCTTTGCCTTCGAGGTGAATCCCTTCTGCGGGGATCTGCTTGAGATGTACTTTCATGGTCTTTACCTCCTTTGCCCTTCTGGCAATCCGTAACGGGGATGACACTTCACCGCTCTGGACCGAAGTCGAGGGCGGCTCCTCGGTTTACAGGTTATGTTTGCCCGTGCGTTTGCCGAGAAACTTATTTGCTAACGCTCGAGCAACCCAGTCTGGCACAAACGATTCGACGTTGCCACCCAATCGCGCAATTTCTTTCACGATCCGTGAGCTGATGTAGGTGTATTCTTCCTTAGGCATCATGAAAATGGTTTCAAGCGCCGGTTCCATCTTTCGATTCATCAGCGCCATCTGAAATTCGAACTCGAAATCCGATATCGCCCGAAGTCCTCGCACGATGGCGTCGACGTTTTGGTGTCTCGCGAAATCGACTAGAAGCCCGTCGAGCCTCACAATTCGCGCATTCGGAATGTCATCGCAGCTTTCGCGCAGCAATTCGATCCGCTCGTCGATCGAGAAGAGAGCCGATTTGTGTTTCTCGTCGTTGAATGCCACCGCGACGATGAGGTCATCGAATAATCTGCTTGCCCGCTGGATAACGTCCAGATGTCCGTTGGTGACCGGATCAAAGCTTCCCGGATAGATCGCTCGGCGCATGGACTATTCCCACTCGATGGTGCTGGGCGGTTTGCTGGATATGTCGTAGCAAACTCGATTGATTCCACCAACCTCGTTAATGATTCGCGAAGAAATACGCGCAAGAATTTCGAATGGAATCCGTACCCAGTCAGCCGTCATTCCATCATGGCTTTCCACAATCCGAAGCGCCACAGTGTTCTCGTAGGTGCGTTGATCACCCATCACACCCACCGACCGAACCGGAAGAAGGACAGCGAATGATTGCCAGACTTTATAATACCAGTCGGTGGCTTTCATTTCGCTTACGACGATTTCGTCCGCCTGTCGCAGGATCGTAAGGCGTTCCTCAGAGACATCGCCGAGGATTCGCACCGCGAGACCGGGACCCGGAAAAGGTTGGCGAAATACGATTTCGCTCGGCAGCTCAAGCTCGAGACCCACCTGGCGAACCTCATCCTTGAAAAGATGACGGAGCGGTTCGAGCAGTTCAAAATCCATCGTTTCCGGCAGTCCGCCGACATTGTGATGGCTCTTGATGAGCGCGGCCGGATTTCCCGAGATGGAAACGCTCTCAATAACATCCGGATAAAGTGTTCCTTGTGCCAGAAAACGGTAGCGTCCCTGACCGGTATCCTCGGCCTTAAGCTCTTTTGTAGCTTCTTCGAAGACGCGTATGAACTCGGTCCCAATAAGCTTCCTTTTTTTTTCCGGGTCGGTGACACCCCTCAGCAGGGCGAGAAAGCGGTCTGAAGCGTCTACATATTTGAGCCGGATATGAAAATGGCCGCGAAATATTTTCTGAACGGTTTCCGGTTCCCGCATTCTGAGCAGACCGTTGTTGACGAAGATACAGGTTAACTGGTCGCCGATTGCACGATGAATAATTGCGGCGGCGACCGAAGAATCAACCCCTCCAGACAAGCCAAGGACCACTTTATCGTTGCCGACTCTACTTCGGATTTCGCGGCAAGTCTGTTCGATGAATGATCCCATCGTCCAATCGGGTGAACATCCGCAGGCGCGATAGAGAAAATTCTCGAGAATCTCTTTTCCTAGTGGTGTATGAGCGACTTCAGGATGGAATTGGAGCCCAAAAAACAATTTTTGGCGCTGTTGCACGGCTGCGTATGCTGAATTTTCGGTGCAACCGATCGACTCGAAGCCCGACGGAAGTTGAGTCAGCTTATCGCCATGACTGTTCCAGACTTGGAACTTGTCCGGCAAGCCTTCGAAAAGAGGACTGTTGCCGGTTAAGGTCAACGTTCCTGGCCCGTATTCTCGGCGATCGGAGTATTCGACGATTCCTCCCAGATGGTATGCCATCAATTGTACGCCGTAACAGATGCCGAGAACGGGAACTCCGAGGTCGAAAATACCGGCGTCAATTTTCGGGGCGTCGGGTGACAGGACGCTTGCAGGTCCGCCGGAAAGGATAATCCCTCGTGTTCCCGTTGCGCGTATATCTTCGCTAGACGAATGGAACGGCAGAATTTCGGAGTAGACCCGGCTTTCGCGGACGCGCCGCGCGATGACCTGGGTATACTGAGAGCCAAAATCGAGAATGACAACCTTCGAACCGTGAAAAGCTTCGTCGCTGCTCATTGGAGGAAAAAAGAACTATGGCAGAAAGGTCGGAACTGAGAAAGAAATTGATGCTTTTCGCCATAGCTCCGAGGCAGATTCGACGATATGTTTGAACTTGCGGTGCGCGAGAGAAGAAGATCGAAAATCATTCCAGCCTCTCTCCTTCTCGAAGCCTACTGTACGGGGATCTTTCCGATGGCTATGGAGAACGGAGAGATCGCGTGGTTCTCACCTGATCCACGTGGAATCATTCCCCTCGACGCGTTTCATGTTCCTCACGGGTTGCAGCGAGTTTTGAAGAAACAGAGATTTCAGATCCGCTTGAATTCCGCTTTTGAAGAGGTGATACGGGCGTGCAGCGAACGTTCCGAAACGTGGATCAGTGAAGAAATTATTGGGAGCTATGTCAATCTTCATCAACTGGGGTTCGCGCACTCTGTTGAGACCTGGTTGGATGAGAAACTGGTTGGAGGGTTGTATGGGGTCAGCGTCTACGGAGCATTTTTTGGAGAATCAATGTTTCATAAGGTTGCCGATGCATCCAAGGTTGCTCTCGTGGAGCTTGTGAAACGATTAAACCAGCGAGGTTTCCACCTTCTTGACACCCAATACGTCACTGACCATCTCCGAACATTCGGTGCCGTTGAGATAGCGCGTTCAAAATACATGCGTGTTTTGAGACAAGCCCTTTCCTTGGACTGTAAATTCATTTGAATGTTAGCGTCCCGACCCCGAAATAGCATCATTTCAGTTTCCGACCTTGGAGTCGTACGCGGGGGAGCCGAAATTCTCCGAAGCATTTCATGGATTGTCGAACCGCTAGAGAATTGGGTTATTCTTGGCGCGAACGGTTCAGGCAAGACCACGCTTCTCAGCTGTGTCACCGGGTACGTGACCCCCTCCTCAGGAGCGATCCGGGTTCTGGGAAAGGAATATGGTCATGCGGATTGGCGCGAACTCCGGAAAGAGGTCGGGCTTGTGAGTTCCAGTATCCGCCATTGGATCGAGGATGATCAAACTGCGCTCGATGTGGTTGCTAGCGGCCGTAATGCCGAACTTAATTTGTGGCATTCGCCGTCCGGCGACCTCCGCCGGGAGGCACTTGGAAATCTGCGGAAGGTGGAAGCCTTGAACATCAGAGACCGGCCGTGGGCATATTTGTCTCAGGGAGAGCGTCAGCGAGTGTTGATCGGCAGGGCAATGATGGCAAAGTATCGGATTCTGATTCTCGATGAACCTTGTGCCGGGTTGGATCCGGTGGCTCGGGAACGCTTTCTTGAATTTATGAGCCGGCTTGCGGGCCGGCGCAAGACGCCAAATCTGGTGTTTGTGACTCATCACATAGAGGAAATATTGCCCTGCTTCAATAAGGCGCTGGTCCTGCGCAGGGGAGAGATCCTTCTAAAAGGATCTATAGCAGATGTAATTACTTCCGGCGCGATGAGTGCAGCGTTCGGTCGGAAGATCTCTGTTCGCAAAACGAACGCCAGATTTCAGCTTCGCATAGCGAGTTGACGCGGGTGGACTGCCCTGATCCAAGGCGCGCAAGGCAGGTAGGGCCGCATCTCCGAGCCGACCGTTATCCCGGTGGGAGCTCCGTTTCGCTTTGCTATGCCGTTCTCGGCGGGCGGCTCGGAGATCCGCCCCTACCGAATTGGTTTTTGCTGCGGGTGGCGGCCGCATCTCCGAGCGGCCTGCGAAAATGCAGGCTCTGGCTAGCCAGGACTGGCACGAATATCGCTTAAGATCTAAGCAGCCTTGAGTTTTAAGGGTGTTGCGTGGTTGCTATTTTTGGAGGCAGCCATTCTCAATGGCCATGAGCATCTTCTCCCAAAATGAACGTTGCCGGTGACACCTTCGGTCTTCAAACGATGCTTCTCCCTAGCCCTTCCCTGGCGCGCATTTCTCACGCCCCCGTGAGAAATGGGCAAAACGCAACGCCGGTGCTGCAAAAGGCACGAATCGGAGCTAGCATAAACCTCGCAGGCGCTACACGACCGATGTTTAAATCTGCTTTCGTATTGCTGCTGCTTTCGACAGCCCTCGTCGGCTGTGGTCGTAAGCCCGAGGTTACTCGCTCAGCCCCACCCAAGAATGTTCTCGTGACGGCAGTCCGAACGATGGACGTGCCGGTTCAAATTCACGAGTTCGGTCGGATTTCATCGCCGGAGACGGTAGACATACGACCGCAGGTGAGCGGCAGAGTGACCGAGGTTCACTTTGTTGAGGGCCAGGAAGTAAAAAAAGGTGATTTACTCTTTGTGATCGATCCGCGACCTTTCCAGGCAAGTCTGGAGCAATCGCAGGGCCAGCTGAAGTCCGATCAGGCGCAGCTGGAATTGAACCGGAAAAATTTACAGCGTGACGAGCAGACGGGTCCGGGGCGCTTCGTATCGGCGCAGCAAATTGATGCCGATCGCGCTCAGGTTCAGATTTACGAAGGAGCGATAGCCAAGGACCAGGCGGCGATCGATCAGGCGAAGTTGAACCTGGAGTACTGCTATGTGCGTTCGCCGCTCGACGGCCGGACAGGACGGCGGTTGGTCGACCCCGGTAACTACGTAGCCACCGGAGGATTGACTCTGGTAAACATTCAGCGGCAGGACCCCGTTTATGTCGATTTCACCATCTCCGAGAACGATCTTGCGCGCCTTCGTCAGGACATGGAGCAAGGGGACGCGCTCAAGGTCGATGTCGTGACGCCGTCCAGACCCGATGTTGCCAGGACCGGCACGCTCAGCTTTCTGGACAATAGCGTCTCGGCTCAGTCGGGCACTGCCATGCTTCGCGCAACGATTCGGAATCCGGACCGTTACTTGTGGCCGGGTCAATATGTGAATGTGACGCTCACACTGCAGATCTTGAAAGACGCGCCGGTTGTTCCCAGCCAAACCGTGCAAATGGGTGGAAAGGGCACCTATTTGTTCGCAGTGACCGCCAACAACACGGTCGAACAGCGCCAAGTCACCCAGGGTGTAAGATATCAGGACCTGGTTGTTGTTTTGCAGGGAGTCAAGGCGGGCGAAACCGTGGTCGTCGAAGGCCAGCTTGCACTTGGGAACGGAATGAAGGTGAACCCAAAAGAGTATCCATCTGGCACCCCGACCCAGCGGGGTGCCTTGACCGAGCGGAATGGTCCGCAGGATTCAACTCCAAGTGGTAAAGAGGGAAGTTCTGCAATCAAGCCGGGGCCGGCGTTATGAACTTTTCCGAGCTCTTTATCCGGCGTCCGATAATGACGCTGCTGCTGACGATCAGCGTCACTGCGTTCGGAATTCACGTCTTCCGGCAGTTACCGGTCAATGACCTGCCCGCAGTCGACTATCCGGTGATTCAGGTCAGCGTGACCTACCCCGGGGCGAGCCCGGAAACGATGGCGAACACTTGTGCGACGCCCCTCGAGCAGCAATTCCTTCAGATCCCCGGTTTGGATCTGGTGACGTCGGCTAATCAAACAGGCCAATCGACCCTGGTTCTCCAGTTTTCTTTGGATAAAAGCCTGGGTGACGCCGCCACAGACGTCCAGGCGGCTATCTCCCGAGCGGCAGGTTTTTTGCCGACGGACCTGCCCCAGCCCCCTTCCTTCCAAAAGACGAACCCGAACGATCAGCCGATTTTCTACGTGGCTTTGGTGAGCGACACCATGACCGAAGGGGATCTCTACGATTACGGCAACACGCAGTTGGGTCAGCAGATCGCGATTATCAACGGTGTGAGCCAGGTCCAGGTCTACGGTGCCAGGACAGCTATCCGGATCAAGGTCCAGGTAAACAAACTCTCCTCGCTTGGTCTTACGATGACAGACGTGACCAATGCCGTTGGCCAAAGCACCGCTTATCTGGGCGCCGGACAGTTGGACGGAAAAAATCGCACCTATCTCCTTTTTCCGAACGGCCAGTTGTCTAGTCCACAGCAATACGAAAATGTCATCATTGCCCGGCCAAACGGGCAGGCGGTGTATTTGAAGGATGTGGCGACGGTGTTGAAAACCGTGGAGGACGAGCGGATAAGCCGAGATTTCTGGGCGCGAGGTTACGGTGAAGCGCCGGCGGAAGTGGTTCTGGCAGTCAGCCGTCAGGCAGGCGCCAATGCCGTGGAAGTAGCTCAAAAGGTCAAAGACCTGCTCCCAGCGTTCCAACAGCAGTTGCCCGGCTCCGTTCAGCTTATCCCGTTATACGACCGCTCCAAAACCATCATTGCGAATGCCGACGACGTCGAACATACCCTGCTTATAGCGTTTATGTTAGTCGTCATCGTTATCTTTGCCTTTCTCGGTCGGGCGACTGACACCTTGATTCCCGTGGTGGCGTTGCCTCTTTCAATGCTTATCACCTTCCTGGTGATGGGAGCGCTGAATTTCAGCCTGAACAATCTGACTCTGATGGCATTGACTCTGGCCATCGGCTTCCTGGTCGACGACGCTATCGTTTTCCTCGAGAATACCGTCCGTCTGATGGAATCGGGGCAGAATCCTATGGAGGCAGCGCTTAACAGCGCCCGGCAGATCACATTCACGATTATCGCCATGACTGTCTCTCTGGCTGTTGTGTTTCTGCCGTTGGTGATGGTTACCGGCATTATCGGACGCATTTTCCGGGAGTTTTCCGTAACCATAATTGTGGCAATTTTTGCCTCAGGCATCGTTTCTATCACTCTTACGCCCATGATGTGCTCGCGGGTGCTCGGCTCCCGTAGCAAAAGCGACCGGACCTGGGTAGAACGGAACGTGGGGCGTCTCATCAAACAAATCACTGCGATTTACGGGCGCAGCCTTTACTTCTTCCTGCATCATCGCTGGATTTCCGCTCTAACCTGGGTTGGATGTTTCGCCCTCACAATCTGGGTCTTCGGAATTCTTCCCAAGACATTCATCCCCGCCGGCGACAGCGGGTTTATTCGCGGAATACTTTTGTGTCAGGAAGGGATCTCCCCCCAGCGGATTAAAGAGCTGCAAAAGGAAGTCGACGCGGTGCTGCGACAAAATCCGGCTGTAAACGAATCGTTTACGCTTGCCGGTTTTTCGCGGGGATTGCCTTCCAACCAGATGTTGGCACTGGCATTTTTAAAGGATGTCAGCCAGCGGCCGCCCATCACGCAAGTCGTTGCCCAACTCACCCAACAGATTTCCCAGATACCGGGTATTATTCCTTTGATGCGACCTGACCCGGTTCTGCAGATCAGCACCGGGGCGACGAAAAATAACCAGGGGCAATACGCATTCGCGATTTCCGGTGTCGACGCCAATCAGGTTTATCAAGCCGCCCAGCAGATGATCGCCGAGTGTCGGCAATTTCCTGGCTTTGCAACCGTTTCTTCCGATTATTTTGCGAATACGCCAATGCTCGGCGTGAATCTGAATGAGCTGCAGCTGCAGTCGTACGGATTGACTAACGTCAACGTCGAGCAGCTATTGAAAAATGCTTATTCCCAAAATTACACCTATCTGATCAAGACACCGATCGATCAGTACAAAGTGATCGTTGAAGCGGAGGATAAACAACGAAGCGACCCGACCGACGTTAATCAGCTGTATTTCAGACCTTCCGGCGCGCAAACTATCATCCCCAATCTGACCGTCGCGAATCCCGTGCCTTTGGTGGGGAGATTATCCGTAAATCACATAAATCAATTCCCTGCGGTAACATTGTATTTCAATTTAAAACCGGGGGTTTCAACCGGAGAGGCGACTGCTTTTATCCAACGGACCGCGGCTCAGAATCTTCCGTCTACGATCCGGGGCCGACTCCAGGGGGAGGCGCAGACCTTTAGTGAGACGTTTTCGCAGCTTGGTGTTTTGCTTTTCGTTGCGGTCTTCATCATGTACGTCGTTCTTGGAATCTTGTATGAGAGCTGGTTCCACCCAATCACAGTTCTGTCTTCGCTGCCGGTCGCTGCGGTAGGAGGGCTGTTGACTTTGCTGCTTTTTCACTCTGAGCTCTCCCTCTATTCTTATATCGGGATGTTCATGCTGATCGGGATTGTGAAGAAAAATGGCATTATGATGGTCGATTTTGCGGTCGAGCAGCGGAGGGCGGGAAAGACTCCGGTCGAAGCGGTGCACGAGGCGAGTATCGAACGATTCCGGCCGATCATCATGACAACTTTGGCGGCGCTGATGGGGGCGATTCCGATCGCGGTAGGATTTGGTGCGGACGGTGCTTCGCGCCAACCGCTAGGCCTGATTTTAGTCGGCGGGCTGGTGGTTTCGCAACTAATTACCTTGTATGTGACTCCGGCCATTTACCTTTACATGGAGAGCCTGCAGGAAAAACTTAATCATCTGTACGATAAATTGGAGAAGTGCCGGAAAGTCGAAAAGCGGGAACTAATGCGTCAAGTGTGAGGCAACGCAGCCGGGCAAGCACGGCTAACCCGCAAAAATCACGCGGAAGCCAAGTCGACGCGCTGATTGCGGTTAGAGAGCTCTTAAACAGCCGCTTCGCGTCCGTTTAAGAGCGGATTTCTAAACAAGAGGAATGGAAACAGTCCGTTTGAAAATTCTCTTTCGGAAAAAGCAGCAGAATCGGCCCCGCTGTCGCGGGGACGGATTCTGCTGCCGGAGCCTGAATCGATCAGATAGTCTTTTAAATCAAAATTCTCTGAAATTTGTGATCGATGCAGGCTAAAGAAACATTGAGTATCATTCCAAAAGCGGTGGTTCTCTCTTCCGCGCTGATCCTGCTTTGCCAATGCGATCAGCGACCTCATGTTATGGCGTCATCGCCTTCTCCTTCGCCTGAGTTAATTGAGAAGCCATCGGAATCGCCCGTTCCGACCCCTCCACTCACGCCAACTCCCGACATAGCCGCGACGCCGGCTCCCAGCATGGCCGCGACGGCGGCTCCGAGTATGACTGCGACCCCGGTTCCGAGTATGGCTCCGAAACCGTCAGTGCCGGAAGCAACTCCCGACCCCCAATCCTTTGAGGAGGGAATGAAGCATGTTCTAGCCTCTTCTCAGTCTGGCTTCGTTGATCTTCGGGGTAAGTTCAAAAGAACAGAGAACGGGACGGGCGCATCACCGCTTTTCCGCGTCCGAAAGCTATACGAGGGAGCATTTCTTTGCGGGGGATCCGTCTCAGCCGAGCTGGAGGAGATTTACTATCGGAGAGACCAGCATCCCGGTTACAACTATCGATTGCTTTTTCAATCTCCTTCGCCGAAGGAATCGGCCGCGAAGTATGACGACCTGATGGTGCGTTTGCAGCAGCTGCTCACCGGCTTTCAGCATACCCACGCCAGTGGTTACGACGCTTGGGCCCGCTCGGACAGCGCTAACACGGCAGTTCTGCTGAGCGTTCAGGAGCAGCCTGGCTTGTTACAGCTTCAAGTTCACGTCGCCTTCCCGGCACCGAAATGGTGAATGGGCGCGGAGTCCCCTTTTCGGGCCGCTTCTTAGGGCTGGGAACCTGGTTCCGTTAGGGTGAGATTTCAGGCTAACCGGTCTGATTCTGGATCTCGGCAAACGTTATGGATGCTACATCGACGCCGACCGTTTGATCCGGATCGAACACCTCGATTCGGCCAGGGGCTGTTTCGACGACCAGCCGGCTGTACGGAGTAACCCAAGCTTGTTCGCGAGTAAGAACGTGGATCGGATTGCCACCATGGCGGTGGATCGTAAATGGATGCCAGTCTTTGGCTTTCAAGAGTTCCCTGACTCGGTCAATCATAAGATATGGCTAATACCAAAGCGCGTACGATACAAGCCAGACGTTATCAAACTGTCGGTGCAACTCCGCGATCAGTAAATTGTGAGACGGGCGTTCCCGACCGTCCCTGGAGTTTGGCCATTTTTTAGCGCCGAAGGCGTGACGTCACGATAGCCTAGCTCGCAGGGCTAGGAACCCTAGGAGAGGACGATCAGCGCTGGAAAGCGCGCCTCAAGGCGGATTCCACATCAAGCCACGGATCGAGGG
>Ga0306921_10008456_pt1 | contig 10874 bp, 8 predicted proteins | sample sta12Cox44000080_FD_203760 | JGI IMG/M metagenome (GOLD analysis project Ga0306921, IMG submission 203760) | Lab enrichment of tropical soil microbial communities from Luquillo Experimental Forest, Puerto Rico - statoxic.12C.oxic.44.000.080 (v2)... | ecosystem: Environmental > Terrestrial > Soil... | reverse complement strand
AATGCGAGCAACAGCCAGGAGATCGGTAGCGCCTTTGCCGCGTTCGAGCGCGAGCGGCCCGACGCGCTGTTCGTTAGCATAGGACCTTTATTTACTGCCCGGCGCGTGCAACTTGCCACTTTGGCGGCACGCCACATGATGCCCATGACATCAGGCAATCGTCAAATTACCCAAGCCGGCGGGTTGATGAGCTACGGAACCAGTATTACGGATGCGTTTCGTCAAGTCGGCGTCTACGCCGGTCACATCCTCAAGGGCGAAAAACCTGCTGACTTGCCGGTGATTCAGGCGACCAAATTCGAACTAGTCATCAACCTGGAGACAGCTCGCATCCTCGGCCTCACAGTGCCGGACAAGCTGCTCGTTGCCGCCGACGAGGTGATCGAGTAAGCCGCACACAGCCAAGTTCGGCTCGACCAGAGGATAGTACTGCCGTCCTCCTTCTCGTGTGGGCGGGCGTGATCAAGATGCCGACACATCACTTCCGACACCACGCCTCCTCCCTGAGACAGCGAGGTGGGAACCCACCTGCGCTACAGCCCCAGATAGGCCCGCCGGATCTCCGGCATCGCCGCGAGCGTGTCCGGCGAGCCCTCCGTGAACACACGGCCCTCCGCGATGACGTAGGCATAATCGCTCACCGCGAGCGCGAGATGCACGTTCTGCTCGACCAGGAGGATGGTGAGCCCTGCCTCCTTGAGCTTCTTGAGCGTCATGAACAGCTGATGGACGAGCACCGGGGCGAGGCCCAGCGACATCTCGTCAATGATCAGGATCTCGGGCTCTGACATCAGGCCGCGTGCGATCGCCACCATTTGCTGCTCGCCGCCAGATAATGTGCCGGCAATCTGTTGTCGGCGCTCGGCAAGCCGTGGAAAAAGGCTGAAGACCTGATCGAGACGATCCGAGTATTTGCGCGCGGCACGTTTCGAGAACGCGCCGAGCTGGAGGTTCTCGTCGACGGTCATGGCGGTGAACAGTTGGCGGGCTTCCGGCACCAGCGCGAGGCCACGCGCCGCCTTCGCGTGCGTCGGCAGGCGCGTCACATCCTCGCCCTCGAACATCACGCGTCCGCGCCAGGGCGTGATCGTGCCGGCGATTGCGCGCAGCATGGTGGCCTTGCCCGCGCCGTTGGCGCCGACGATGGAGATGAACCTGCCGCGGCCGGCGTTGAGCGAAACGCCCCAAAGCACCTGCACCTCGCCGTAGCCGGTTTCCAGCGCTTCGACTGCAAGGAGCGCGTCGGCCATGCTTCAAGGCTCCCGTTGCAGCTCGGCGGCAAGCTTGGGGTCGCCGAGATAGGCCTCAATGACCTGCGGGTGGCGAGCCACCTCGGCCGGCAGGCCCTCCGCAAGCTTCTCGCCGAAATTCAGGACGACGATGCGGTCCGACAGGTTCATGATTGCCTGCATCAGGTGCTCGATCATGAGGATCGTCACGCCGCGCTCGCGGATGCGGCGGATGACGCCGATCATGTGCTCGACCTCGGTCGGGTTGAGCCCGGCCAGCACCTCGTCGAGCAGGAGCAGCAAAGGCTGAGCCGCGAGCGCGCGGGCGAGCTCGAGCCGCTTCTTTCCTGCGATGGTCAGATGCAGCGCGAGCATCGAGGCGCGGTCCTCGAGGCCGGCCACCGCGATCGCCTCGCGCGCCACCTCGCTCGCGCGGGCAAGCGGCAGGCTCTCGCGGCCGAAGCAGGCGCCCACCGTGCAGTTCTCCAGCACCGTCATGTTGGTGAGCGGCTGCACAATCTGATGGGTGCGCGCGAGGCCATGATGGGCAATGCGGTAGGACCTTTCGCCGGTGATATCCGTGCCTCGGAACACGATCCGCCCGCTGTCCGGCGGATAGACGCCGTTGATCAGGTTGAAGAGCGTCGACTTGCCGGCGCCGTTCGGTCCGATGAGGCCGAGGATTTCGCCCTCCTCGACAGTGAAGCTCAGGTTGTGCACCGCCTGCAGGCCTCCGAAGCGCTTGGCGAGCTTTTGCAGGTCGAGCAACGCCGTCATTCGAGCACCTTCTTCGTGCTCGGAAAGCGGCTATAGACGAAGCCCATGAGCCCGCCGGGGAAGAACAGCACGATGATGAGCAGGAGCACCCCGGACAGCACCAGCTGGAAGTTCGAGAAGGTTTCCGAGGTCAGGAGATAGCCGCGCAGCTCTTCATAAAGATAGGCGCCCAGCGCCACGCCAGTCACCGTGCCTTGCCCGCCCAGCATGGCGACGACCAGCGCCTCGGTCGACAATGTCAGATCGAAAGCATCGGAGGGTTGAATGAAGGCGCTCTTGAAGAAATAGAGGCCGCCCGCCACCGCCGGCAGGAAGGCTGATGCGCTGTAGGCGAGCGCCTTGTAGAGCGGCGTTGGCACCCCAAGAATGGCCGCCGCGTCCTCGTTCTGTCCTATGGCGAGGAGTCCCAGGCCGAACTTGGAAACCTTGATGGCGTAACTCAGATAGAGCGACAGCCCCATCACCGCTACCATCAGAAAATAGATCCACCACAGCGCGCTCGCAGGCCCCCCGAGCGGCTGGAAGATCGCACTCGACAGATAGATGCCGGCGGCCCCTCCCCAGGGCGTGAAATTCTGGGCAAATGCCTGCACGGCCTCGACGACGCCGATGGTCGCGAGCGCGAAGAAGGCACCCCGCAGCCGCAGAATGCCAAGCCCGAAGATGAGTGCCAGCGCGCTCACGGCGATGCCGGCGGCGACGAGGCTCAAGCCAAGCGGCCAGGCATACGAGTTGACCAGCCAGACGCAGATGTAGCCGCCCAAGCCGAAGAAGACGATGCTGCCGAAATTCACGTAGCCGGCATAGCCGAGCATCACGTTGAGATTGCTGGCGAGCGTAATATAGAGGGCGGCGAGCAGCAGGCTCTCGCGCAGCTCCACATTGTTGCCGATTGCCGGCACGAGGGCGAACACGGCGATGACGAGCGCGATGATCCAGAAGAACGGCCGGCGCAGCAGCCGCGGCATCACAGCGCTCCGCGCCGCGACGCGAAAACGCCGCCGGGAAACGCGATCAGGACGAGGACGAACAGCACGAACTCGATCACCAGCGTCCAGCTCACCGGCACGAAGGGCGTGACGGCGCCCTCCAGAAGTCCGAGTGCAACGCCGCCGAGCAGCGCGCCAACGGGATTGCCGAAACCGCCGAGCACCGTGACCACAAAGCTCTTGAGCTGATAGGCATCACCGGAGAGCACTGTGAACGGAAACAGCGTACCGATCAGCACGCCCGACACCCCCGCGAGCGCAACCCCGAGACCGACCGAGAAGGCCAGCACCCGGGTCGTCGGAATTCCGACAAGCTCCGCCGCCTCGCGGTTGTTGGCAACCGCGCGGATGGATTTGCCCAACCGGCTGCGATGCAGAAACAGGTAAAGCACGGCGGCAATCACCGCCGCCAGCACCGCCGCAAGAATGTGGGGACCGGGAAAGGTGTAGCGACCGATGCTTACACCAGGCACGGAAACCTCAACGTTGAACAGCGCAGTGCCCCAGACGCCGGTGCCGATGCCGATCAGCACGAGATTGACCGAGAACGTCGAGAGCAGGCTCATCAAGGGCGGCCGTCCGACCATACGATGGACCGCGATCCAGTAGAGCAGCAGACCGACGAAGAAGGCGCCAATCAGCACCGGCGGCAACGCGATGTAGGCCGGCAGCCCAAGCGCGGTTGCCATCAGGTAGAGCGCGAACATGCCGCCCACGATCATGGTGCCGTGGGTCAGGTTGATCACGTCCATGACGCCCCAAATCAGGGTCAAGCCCATGGCGGCAAGGCCGTACACCAGCCCGACCAGCAGGCCATCAATGATCGAAGCGAGGATTCCGAGCATGCCGGCTTACGCAGTCGGGACCGGCGGGGTCGCCGGTCCCGGCCCGCTCAGTGCGTCGCGGCGGAGAGTGGGTAGATGAGATCGGCGGATTTAGCCGACGTCGGCCAGACCACCTGGCGGCCGAGCTTGCCGTTCTCGCTTTGCCACTGTGCCAGCACCATCTCGTGCGCGGCCTGCAGCCCGTGATGCTGTGGATCGGTCGCGAACTTGATATGCCCAAAGAAGGTGGTGACGTCGGTTGCGTTAAGTGCCGCCGTTACCTTCTCCGGATCGATGGAGCCGGCCTGCTCGATCGCGTGTTGCAGGATCATGCCGCTCGTGTAGCCCGAAGCGGCATGGTAATCCGCCTTGGCGTGGAATTTGTCCTGGAAGCCCTTGGCAAATTCCGCCGCGGTTGGCCCGAACTGCGGCTGGTAGGAGACCTGCGGCTCCCATTGCGACGGCACCGTGACGCCCAATGCAGCCGCGCCCAGCTCGGCGAACTTGTCATCGCCCGGGGCCACCAGAATCGACATCCACTTCACATCGGCTTTCTGGTCGTGCATCTGCCGCGCGAGCGTCGCACCGTCCGAATAGTGCCCACCGCCCAGGAACGCATCGGCGTTCGATGAGATGATCTTGTTGACGATGGGTCCGAAGTCCGTAGTGGTCGGCGCGTAGGATTCATCCATCACGATGTCGAGCCCGGCGGCCTTGGCCTGCGCCTTGGTCGCGGTCAACACCGTCTTCGAGAACGGATCGTCGGAGTAGACCACGGCGATCCGGGCGTGCGGATTCTTCTGCTTGAGCGCCTCGACCGCGCCGGACAGATAATGACTCGCCGAGGTGATGACCATGAAGAGATATTTGTTGCCGAGCTCGAACGGCTTTTCCTCGGCGCCGCCGCTGTCGATCATGATCTTCCCGTACTGCTCCGAGATCACGGCCGCCGGAGCCGTAAGGCCCGACGAATAGGGACTGAACAGGAATTGCGCCTTGTCCTGATTGATCAGGCGCGTGTAGAGCTGCTGCACCCGGCCACCGACGGACTGGTCGTCGTAGCTGACGAATTTCACCTTGTATTGCTGGTCGCCAACCTTGATGCCGCCCTTGGCATTGACCTCGTCGCGCCAGAACTCATAGCCGCGCTCCTGACCCGTCGAATCGACGTTGAGCGGGCCCGTGCGCGAGGCCGTGAAGCCGATGGTGATGGTGTTATCGGCCGCCCACGCCGGTGCCGCCGCAATCATTGCGATTGCGGCAAGCAGGCAAACTCGTTTCATGCGTTCCTCCTTGTCGCCCCCACCCTGTGTCCTTATTGGCCTTGTAGGGGCTGCAAGGTCGGGCCGTGCAGCCGCTAACGTGCAACAACAGCACACGGGTCCAAATCGTTCATTCGCCGGGGCACGGTGATCAAAATGTCGCAATTGCGACCCAGCCCTCCGGGAACTTCATTCCCCCGCAATCGGCGGCAGCTTGAGCGCGGCATCCACCAGCGCGGTCGCTCGCCTGAAATCGAAGTTGCGGTAGACGTTCTGCTTCACCAGGAAGGAGGCGCCGCCGTAGAACTTCTCGTACTGCTGATGCCGGCCGCCGAACTCCGAGCCGATGAAGTCCCAGGCAAGCCGCATCAGCGCGACGCGGCTTTTCGCGTCGGAGGAGGCGGAGCGCATGTAGCGCTCCATATCGGGCGCCGTCGCCGCGCTCTCGAAATCATGCACCGAGGACGGCAGCGTAATCATGGCCGCGCCAGCAAGCTCGCGGATGATCTCGAGCATGCGGCCGTTGAGCTCGGACTGCAGCGCCATGGCCGAGTAGAGCGCGATACGAGAGGGCCAAAGCACGCCCTCGGCGTCGATGGAGGCAGTGCTCTCGTGGGCGAGCAGCATGGTCTCGTAGACCGAGACCAGCGCGGCAAGCTCCCCCATCATGATCTGCACCGCCGGGTTGGCCGCGTTGCCGGTCATCTCGTTCATGCGCTGCGCAATGCCGATCATGAAGCGCAGCTTGGTGACATAGCGCACCTGCGCCTGGTGATTGCCGTAGAGATGCGAGGGCGTCTTCGACCACTGGTCGCGCGAAATCTCGATGTTGCGATAGATGAACACCCTCTCCCACGGCACGAATACGTTGTCGAAGATCACGTAGCTGTCGGATTCATCGAAGCGGCTTGAAAGCGGATAGTCGAAGCTGTTGGTCGCGCCGATCGCGAACGGCCGGCGCGGATAAAGCTTCACCCCTGGTGCATTGACCGGCACCGCGAGGCAATTGGCGTAGTTCTCGTCCCCGGGCTGCAGCGGATGGATGCAGCTGAGATGGATGTAGTCGGCAATCACGCCCGCGGTGGCGAGCTGCTGCGCGCCCGCGATGACAATGCCGTCGTCGCGCTCCTTGACCACGCCGGCATAGAGGGCGGGATCGCTCTGTTTGTGTGCGGGCTTGCTGCGGTCGATCTGCGGCGGCACGATCGCATAGGCGACGTAGAGGTGTTTGTCGCGCATCTCTTCGTAGAAGGCGACGACATTGTCCGCATAACGCTGCCCGCCTGCCGCAAACACGCGCGGGGTCGCGGCATAGCCGCAGAAGAAGCCGGCGACATGATCGGGAGTGCGGCCCATCAGGCCGAAGGTCGCCTCCGCCCAGGTCTCCGAGAAGGCGCGCCGCGCGGCGAGATCGGCGTGACTGCGGGGAATCTGGAACGCGCGCAGCACCGGCTCGCCGGTTTTCGGCGAGCGGAAAGTCATGCGCTCGCACAGCTCCGGGGCGGCAGCGATGTCGTAGAGCCGCCCAACCGAGCGCGCAGCCTCGCGGAAAGCGCGGTGCGCGCTCACGTCCTTGACGCGCTCGCCGTCGATGAAGACCTGACGTCCGTCGGTGAGCGAGCGGAGATATTCCGAGCCGGTTCGCATGGGACTACGACCTTATCGTATTGCCGATGAGCTCGACCAGCTTCTGCGGCGTGACCGGGGTCTGCGCGATACGCACCCCGAACGGCGCGAGTGCATCCTCGATGGCGGCGATGACCGCCGCCGCGGCCGGAATGGTGCTCACCTCGCCTGCGCCCTTGGCGCCAAGCGGGTTGAGCGGTGACGGCGTCTCTTTGTAGAGCGTCTCGATCGCCGGCACCTCCATCGCGCCAGGAAGGAGATAATCGGCGAATGAGGTGGTGACCGGCTGCGCAGCCTCGTCGTAGCCCATCCATTCCAGAACTGCGTTGCCGATGCCGTGCGCGATGCCACCGCGCACCTGACCATCGACCAGCAGCGGATTGATCAAGGTGCCGGAGTCCTGCAGCGCGACATATTGGAGGATGCGAACGCCGCCGGTCTCGGCATCGACCTCGACCACAGCGACGTGGCAGGCATTCGCATAGGCGAGCGCATCGGTGCGCCAGTTCACGTTTGCATCGAGGCCGGGCTCGATGTTGGGCGGAAACCCATAGCCGGGGGCGCCCTTGAGGATGCGGGCAAGCTCGCCCAGTTTCACCGCGAGCTGCGGCGCGCCGACCACGCGCACTTCGCCGTCGGCGAGCTCGAGATCGTGCTCGGCCGCTTCCAGCACGTGGCTTGCGAGCTTCTTCGCCTTCTCCGCAACCGCGCGCGCTGCAAGCAGCACGGATGAGCCCGCCGTCACTGTCTGGCGGCTGGCAAATGCGCCGAGACCCAGCGATACGCCGACGGTGTCGCCCGCTACCACGGCAATGTCGTCCGCCCGCATGCCGAGCTCGCTCGCGCAGATCTGCGCCAGGATCGTGCGCAGGCCCTGCCCGATGGCGGCGGCGCCGGTGCAAACCGATACCCGCCCGGTATTGGCGACCCGCACCAACCCTGATTCGAACGGCCCGCGGCCCGTTCCCTTGATGCCGTGCGCAAGGCCAATCCCGATATGGCGCCCGTCGTCGCGCGCCGCGGCCTTGCTGGTGGCAAAATCGCTCCAGCCGGCCGCCGCCAGGACCATGGCCTGCGAGGCGGGATAATCGCCGCTGTCGTATTGCATGCTCGCGCCAGAACGCGCCCTGAGCGGCTTGGTATACGGCATCTTTTCCGCCGGGATGAGATTGCGTCGGCGCACATCGGCGCGGTCGAGCTGCAGCTCCCGCGCTACCCGGTCGATCAGCCGCTCCATGGCAAAGGCCGCCTGCGGATAGCCGGCGCCGCGCACCGAGGATACGGGCGTCTTGTTGGTCGCGGCCACTACGACCTCCATGGCAAGTGCCGGCAGCATGTATGCGCCGCTCATCATGGAGGCGGAATTGTAGGGGATGTTGACGTCCTGCAGCGCATAGGCGCCAAGGTCGTGAACGAGCCGGCCGCGGATGCCGAGCAGCTTCCCATCCCCATCCACCGCAATATCCAGCGACCAGTACTGATCACGCTCCTGCGCGGCATTGGTGAAATGCTCGCGGCGGTCCTCGATCCATTTGATCGAGCAGCCCGTGAGCTTGGCCGCGGCCACCACAGCGATGTCCTCTGGATAAACGCAAAGCTTGGGACCGAAGCCGCCGCCGACATCGGGGGTGGCCACGCGCAGCGCGGTCTCATCGAAGCCGAGCAGGAAGGTGAGCGACTGGTAGAGGTCATGCGCCTTCTGAGTCGAGGCCCAGACAGTCATGGCGTGCTCCGCCTCGCGCCAGTGCGCGAGCAGGCCGCGACATTCGATGGGATGGGCGCTGCCGCGGTGCTGCCAGAGCTCCTCGTGGAAGACATGCGGGGCAGCGTTGAACGCAGCGTCTGCGTCGCCGTAGGCGACCTGGAACTGCGCTGCGATGTTCGAATTGAGCTCGCGGCGAACGGCCGGCGCCTTGGTGGTGGCCGCCTCGCGGCAGTCCGACACCGCCGGAAGCGTCTCGTAATTCACCACCACTAGGGCGGCAGCGTCCTCGGCGAGATAGCGATCCCGCGCCAGCACCATCGCGACCGGCTCTCCGACATACGATGTTTCCCGATCCGCAAGGGCGAATGACCAGAAACGATCGAGCGGGGTTCCGGAATTGGAATGGCGCAGCATGCGCCGATGCGAGAGGACGGGCGCGAGATCGTTGAGCGTGAGCACGGCGCGCACGCCCGCAAGCGCGAGCGCGTCGTGAGTCTTTACGGCATGGATCGCGGCATGGGGATGCGGGCTGCGCACGAATGCCGCATGCAGCATGCCGGGAACGGCGATATCGTCGATGAAGCGGCCCTTGCCGGTCAGGAGCGGCCGGTCCTCGAGCCGGGGAATGCGTTGGCCGATCAGCGACGGCACGGCTCAATCCCTCCCCAGCCCAAGTCGGATATTTCCGACTTGGGCCACCTGAAAGTGCCGAACTCGGGCAAGCCCGAGTTCGGGTGGGGAGGGTGGCCGGCGCAGGCAAGTATACGCAGCCTGCGTACACTTGGCTGCGTGCGAAGCGCCGGCGGCCGGGTGGGGAGCTTGCGGCAGGCGCAATCGGCTCGATCTCCACAGGAAGTCCCCACCCGGTCTCGCTTCGCGAGACCACCCTCCCATTCGGGGAGGGATTGGAGCCTGCTGCTTCATCGTCACGCTGCTCACATCCTACTTCGCCACGGCCAGCGCCGCCTTCTCGATCACGGCCTTGGGCGTGGAATAGAGCTCGGCGAGCAGGCTTTGCATTTTTCCTGCGCCGAGCGGGTTGACATCGATGTCGAGCTTGCGCGCCTCGGCGAGGAACTCGGGATCCCGCATGGTCTGCTCGAACGCAGCGATCAGCGCCTGCCTGCGGTCGGCTGGGATGTCCGGCGGCGCGGCAAAGGGCCGGGCCATTTCCTGGCTGGTCAGAAACAGCTTGAGAATCTGAACCTGCTCCTCGTTTTTGACGAGATCGAGCGCCAGCGGGACATCCGGCAGCTCCGGCTGCTTGCGCAGTGCCGCCTGGATGACGAGATTGACCCTCTTCTCCTCGTACCACTTCCGATGACGCGCGATCAGCGTGCCCCACGACAGTCCGCACAGGCCGTCGACCTCACCACGCTCCATGGCCAGCATCGTATCGTTGGTGCCGGGATAGCCGGCGACCAGCTTCCATTTGGCGCCGAACACATTCTTGTACAGCAGCGTGTAGACATCGGGATCGGCGCCGCTCCCCTCCCCTCCCATCACGACCTCTTTTTCCAGGCTGTCCTTCCAGGTCTTGACCGGGGACGAATGCCAGGTGACGCAGAGGCTGACCTCGTTGGTGATGCTGCCGAGCCAGGTGAAGCGGGTCGCGTCGAACTGCGCGCCGGCCGGCGGAATAAAGGAAATTTGCCGCCCGCAGGCTGCCGGCACCGGTAAGGTTCTGCGGGACTATGGTGGGCCGGCCAGGAATGTATTGCGCCATGTGCCGCGCCAGGAGCCGGCCATAGAGGTCGTAGCCGCCGCCCACGCTGTAGCCGATGATCAGCGAAACGCTTTTGCCTTTATAGAAGTCCTCCACCCCCGCTGCAGCCGCAGGTTCCATCAGCAACGCCGCAAGCGCAGCTGCCAGAACGCTGGAGCGAACGTTCAGTCGAGTACGGCTGGCGGGCATGTCCGTTCGTGATGACGGGCGTCAATACCTGTTACAGGAAACCGCTCTACTTGCGCAAACGCGGCGGATGCGCAACATCCGCAATAACAACGGAGGAAACGACAGATGCGCCTGGTGCTCGCGACCAGCGCCGTGCTTGCGCTGATGAGCGCATCCGCTGCGGCCCAATTTCCCAACAAGCCGATCACGGTGATCGTGCCTTTTGCCGCCGGCGGGCCGACCGACGTGGTCGCCCGCCTCATCGGCGACCACATGTCGCGCACCTTGGGCCAGACGCTGGTGGTGGAAAACGTCGGCGGCGCCGGCGGGTCTCTGGGCATGACCCGCGCCGCCCGTGCCCAAGCGGACGGCTACACCATCGCAATCGGTAATACCGGCACGCAGGCGGCGGCCCCGGCGCTCTATCCAAATCTGAAATACGACCCGGCGAACAGCTTCGCGCAGGTCGGGATCGTCAGCCACACACCGCAGGCGATCGTCGCAAAGAAGTCGACATCCGCCGGCGATCTGAAAGCGTTCATTGAGTATCTCAAAGCCAACGACTCCA
>Ga0306921_10008453_pt1 | contig 10875 bp, 9 predicted proteins | sample sta12Cox44000080_FD_203760 | JGI IMG/M metagenome (GOLD analysis project Ga0306921, IMG submission 203760) | Lab enrichment of tropical soil microbial communities from Luquillo Experimental Forest, Puerto Rico - statoxic.12C.oxic.44.000.080 (v2)... | ecosystem: Environmental > Terrestrial > Soil... | reverse complement strand
CTGGTATCGCGATACGATGCAGGCGGACCGGGCTCTTGTTTCGTCACCCTATGCTTCGTTCAGCATAGGCACACCGATGATCACCCTGAGCGCACCGCTGCAACGGCAAGTACGCGGTGTAGTCGCCGCCGACCTCAAGCTCGATAAGTTCAGCGATTTCGTCTACGCGCAGCGACCCGGAGAACATGGAACGGCCATAATCTTCGATGCGTTTGGTGTGCTGATCGCGCATCCCGAGTTCGCCCAGCTGGTCGACTACGCGATGACGCATCCCTCTCACCCCCAGCTCCCCGAGATCAGGGAGATTCAGAGCGGGCTGGTCGGCGCAGTAATGCGGAAGTGGGATGGCAGCAATCGCTACGAGGGTAGCATTCGCGACGAAGATGGGCGGGATTACCTTTTTCGTGTGCGGAAATTTTCCCAGGGTGACAAATATAGCGGCTACTCGCTGTTGCTTGCAGCTGAAGACGACTTCGCGCAGAACGTGCGAAATTTACAGATTAAGGGAATAATTATTGCACTGATCGTCGGCGGGTGCTTTTTGCCTGCGGTCTGGATCTTCGGCAGCCGGATGTCGACTTCGCTGAAACGGATAACCGCTCAGGCGAGCAGGCTCCGGATGTTGGCGGCGCCCGATGATGCGCCGGTCACTTCCCGTGTCGCGGAGATTGACGAGCTCGGCAGGACCATGGCGGTCGCCCAGCGCAGCATCTGGTCCTTCGCTCGCTTTGTTCCGAAGGATATCGTCAAGGGAATCATTGATAGCTCAATCTCCACCGAGCTTGGCGGGGTGAGGCGAGAGGTCACCATCCTGTTTACCGACGTCACGAATTTTACCGGCATTTCCGAAGCGGCCGACCCCGACAGTTTGATGCACCAGACATCGCGCCATTTCGCCGCGCTGACGGAAGCGTTTCTTGCCGAGGGCGGGACTGTCGATAAGTTCATTGGGGACTCGGTGATGGTGTTTTGGAACGCTCCCCATTTGCAGCTCGATCATGTCGAGCGAGCCTGTCGCGCCGCGCTTTCGGCCAAGGCGGCGAGCGAGGCGCTCAATACTCAATTCGAAGCCGAGGGACTGCGGCCGTTCGCAGTTCGCCTCGGCATTCATTTCGGCGATGCGGTGGTGGGAAATGTCGGTTCGGCGGAGCGCATGAATTATACCGCACTGGGCAATAGCGTGAATCTGGCAGCGCGCCTCGAAGGGCTGAACAAGGAGTACGGGACATCGATCCTTGTCAGCGAGGCCGTCCGCAAGCGGGTCGAGCATTGCTTTCGATTCAAGGCGATCGCCTCGGTGATCGCCAAGGGGATGACGACGGAAACGCGCGTCTATGAGTTGGTCGAAGCAGTTGCGTGAGGAGGCGCAGTCGATCACCTCGCCCCGCTTGCGGCGAGAGGGAAACCGCGCGCAGCGCGGGCTCCGGGTGAGGGGCAAGCTCCCCGCCCTACCAACGGCTGAATTGCGGTCGCCAGGACGCCCCTCACCCCACCCTCTCCCCGCGAACGGGGCGAGGGAGCATGGCGTGGATTTAATCCACCATTGCCCTCGTCCACGTCAGCGGTCAGGGCGAGCTTCCTGCTACTGCACCTGGCACGCGCCGGTGCTGGGAGGGTCAGGCTGCCAGCACGGCGCTCCGGTCTCCGTCATCAGGCGGTTCAGCGTCTCTGCTTCGCGGGCGAGCACCGCGCGCGGGTTCTGGCCGCGCAGCACGACGAACTGAAACGTCTCCATGAACACCTTGTCGAACTCGCCACCGCGCTGGCCGAGGCCGATCGGCAGCAGCGCGGGCAGCGCATCCTTCGCCGACTGCATCTTTTCGATCGCCGTGGCGGCCAGCTTCAGGCCAGGCTCGAGGTCCGGCGGCAACTCCGCTTTCACCACGGGGAAAAAGCCGACGCTGCGTGCGGTTACGATCTGCGTCTGCGGCTGGGTCAGATAGTCGATCAGCGCCATTGCCGCACTCACGTCGGGCGCGCCCTTCACCACCGCGAGGCCGGCCAACACCGGCACGTAGCCCCGCCCCTTTGGGCCGGACGGAGCCGGAAACGCGACGAATTCGTCGGGTTTCTGGCGCAGCGCATCGAGCACGCGGGCGACGTGGTCGAAGCCGATCCAAACGTCGCCTGAGAGCAGCAGCTCCTGCATGAAGTTGTAGCTGGTGGAATTCGGGTTGACGCTCTTCCATAATGACGCGACGTAAGTCCACATCGCTTCGGCCGCCTCCGAGCGGAACGGCACAACGACGCCGCCGGTGTAGGACGGGTAAAGAAAGCCCTCGAAGAAGCGGTGCATCAGCCCTTGCGGCCCCGCCGGAAAGCCGAGCAGGCGCTTGCCGGTCTTCTGCTGAATTGTGCCGGTCCAGGCAGCGAGCTGGTCGTAACTGAGCGCGTTGACGTCCGCCCCATCGGGCAGATAGGGCAGCGCCGCTTTGTTGGCTACCATGATGTAGCTCGCCTGCATCCATGGGATATAGAGCTGGTGCGCAGTGCCGAATTTGCCGAGCGCCAGCAGCGGGTCCGGGATGCCGCGGCGTGTCAGCTTGCCGACGAGGTCATCGAGCGGGACCAACGCATCGAGCGGCACGAGCGGCTGCAGCTCGCCGTGCAGCGCGCCGACGACATCTATCGCGTGCGCCCCGCCCTGTTGCTCTGCCTCGATGCGCACCGGAAACTGCTGCGGCTGCTCGGTGATGTAGTCGACCTCCCCCGCGAAACCCCTGAGGATCAAGTTGCGCATTTTCTGCGCCTCCTCGATCGGGCGCAGTTGCGTTGACACGAAGATAAGGCGCCTGGTTTGCGCAGCATCCGCTGTCGCGGTCAGCAGCCCGGCTGCGAAGAGCGAGAAGCTCAGCCACGCAAACATTTTCCGCATATTGCCTCCCCCTGGAACCGTCTTCGCAGATATTACCTATTCTTCGATCCACCCGGGGAGTGCCTCCCCGCGCGGCTCGGGGTGGGCGCGCTGCGGCTTTCGGCGACGGCAACCGCATTTCGGCCGAAATTGAATAGCCAAGCGCCGATCACACCCGGCACATGGTGGGCGTTGAAATCGTTGGGCGCCGAGGCGCGGTCGCCAAATTACCGGCGCGGGTGTATCGTGGAATGGCGAGGCGGCGGCCGAGCAGCGGAGACGATGTGATGTACGAGCGCAAAACGATCCTGAGACTCGCCGGGCGAGCCGCTGCGATCTCGCTTAGTGCCATAATCTTGGCAGCCATGCTGCCGTGCGGCGGTTTCGCAGCGACGCAAAAGGCGGCGAAACCGTCGACGACCGAAGAAGCGTCGCCGAAGCAGATCCAAGAACTGATGACTTTGCTCGCCGATCCGAAGGTGCGCAATTGGCTTGAAAAAGAGAGCAAGGCCGAAGCTGCATCGGAGCAAGCCGCCACGGAGGAGTCCGTTTCGCAAGAGCTCGATGGCCGCCTCGCGGCAATCCGCGAGCACATCGTTGCTCTCGCCGGCACGGTCCCCGATTTGCCAAGCCAGTACGAGCGAGGTCACGACCTCGTCACCGCAAATCTCGGCGAACACGGCAGGACCAAAGCGCTCCTGCTCCTCGCTTTCTTTGTCGGTCTGGGCATCGGTGTCGAATGGCTGTTTCGCAAGGCGACGCAGCGGATCCGTGCGCGGCTCGACACGCTCTCATTGGAAACCGTAGGGGATCGCCTGCGCGTCGTCGCTCTGCGTTTCGCGTTTGCGGTCGGCCTCGTGGTGGCCTTTGCCCTCGGCAGCATTGGTCCTTTCCTGGCCCTCGATTGGCCGCCGTTGCTGCGCCAGGCGTTGTTCGGCCTGCTCATGGCTTTTCTTGTCCTTAGGATCGCCAAGGTCGTCGGCCACTTCCTGCTGGCGCCCGATCACGAACGCTTCCGCCTCGTACCGATGGGAACGGTAGCCGCGCGTTTTTGGCTCCGTCGGCTCGTTTGGTTCGTCGGCTGGTTTGCCTTCGGTTGGGTGATCGTCGGGTTCGGGGTCACTATCGGCTACACGCTGGAGGCACGCCAGCTTGTCGCCTATGCGCTCGGGCTCGTTCTCCTCGCGATCGCGCTGAACGCGGTTTGGCGCCGGCCCGTCGCGGTTGACGTGGCCGGCGAAGCGCCGTCATCGGTAACCCATCATTTCGGGCGGGGCACGGTCAACGTGGCGCTGACAATCGGGATCGTGCTGCTATGGGTGTGCTGGGTCGTCCGCGCGACGGCGAGCTTCTGGCTCCTTCTGGTCGTCATGACCCTGCCGCTCGCGATAAGCATCACCCGGCGCGCGGTCGAGAATGTGCTTCGACCTCCCGGCTCGACGCAGGTCGACGGCGGTGCGCCGAGCGTGCTCGCGGCGTGCATCGAGCGCGGTATCCGGGCGCTGTTGATCATTGGCGCTGTTGCGGTCCTGGCTTGGGGCTGGGGTATCGACCTCGCCCATCTCCGCGATCAGGAGACTTGGCTTGGCCGCCTCGTCGACGGCGTGTTGAGCGCTGTCGTTATTCTGCTGGTTGCCGACGTTCTGTGGCACGCCATGAGAGCGGCGATCGATCGCAAGCTCGTCGAGGCCGCCGACCCGGGTCAGCCGAACACCGACGAGGCGCGAAAGCGGGCCCGGCTGCGCACCTTGCTACCGATTTTCCGGAACATACTGTTCGCCGTCATCATCGCCGTCGCTGTGTTGATGGCGCTGTCGGCGATGGGCGTGCAAATCGCCCCGCTGGTCGCCGGCGCGGGGGTTGTCGGTATCGCGGTCGGCTTCGGCGCGCAAACCTTTGCCCGTGATGTGATCGCCGGCATGTTCTACCTGCTCGACGACGCGTTCCGGGTCGGCGAGTACATCCAGGCCGGCCGCTACAAGGGCACCGTCGAAGGCTTTAGCATCCGTTCGGTCAGATTGCGGCATCACCGCGGCCCGGTCTTCACTGTGCCGTTCAACCTCTTGGGCGCGGTCGAGAACATGAGCCGCGACTGGGTCATCGACAAGATCGCGATCGGCGTGACCTATGACAGCGACCTCGAAAAGGCACGAAGGCTGATCAAGCAGATCGGGCTTGAATTGCAGCAGGATCCGGAATTTGCACCGCTGATCCTCGAGCCCCTTAAGATGCAGGGGGTCGACGAGCTCGGCGATTACGCAGTCACGATCCGAGCGAAGATGATGACCATGCCGGGCGAGCAGTTCGTGATCCGGCGCAAGGCCTATGCGATGATCAAAAAGGCCTTTGACGAGAACGGCATCAAATTCGCCTTCCCGACCGTGCAGGTAGCGGGCGAAGGCGAAGCCACCACCGCCGCGGTCGCGCAGCGCGGGCTGGAGCTGACCCAGCCCGCGGCGGCGTAACGCCATCGAAGAAATGGATTCCGGATCCGTCGGCGGCCTTCATAAAGGAGGACGAGAGCCCGTGGGTATTTCGGAACCCGTTCTTCAACTACCATTTCGCGGACGGATGGTCCGTCGGTTCGTCGCCCGAGATCACGGCGAACTGGATCGCGAGCGGCGGGAAATGGACCGTCCCGGTCGGCGGCGGCTTCGGCAAGGCGTTTCACCTCGGCGGACAGGCCATGAAGGTGGACTTCAATGCTTCTTACAACGCCATTCGGCCGAACGCCGGCAACGATACCTGGCTGCTGCAGGTTGAGCTGACCTTTCAGTTTCCGGACTAGAGGCGCCAGCGGCCTCATCCACGCGGAGAAACGATAGATGCATCAACCCTGGAGACTAATCCTCGCGCTCTGGGCGAGCACTGCTGCAATTGCGGCGGTGCCCAATGCCGGAGCTGCACAGGAAGCGCCCTTACCTGGCGGCTTCGAGCTCTTCGTGACGCCCTATCTGTGGATGGCGAGTGTCCACGCGACGACGTTGACGCCGCTGGAACGCGAGCCAGAAGTCAACTCCGATGTCAGCTTCATCCATCTTCTGGGGCATCTCGACGGGGCGCCATTCATGGGCTCATTCGAACTTCGTAACGGGGATCTCGGGTTTCTCGTCGACGCGATCCACCTGCCGGTCAGCACGACCATCAGAACCCATGACATCTTTTTCCAGGGTGGCAACGCCGAGCTGCACGTGAATATGGGCACGGGGGTCGTCCTCTGGCGCGTTCTCGAAGACCCGGTGCAGTTCGCCGATATCGGGCCCGGGTTTCGAGCCTGGGGGTTTGAGTCCGATCTGGCGCTCAATCCGGGTCTGCTTCCAGGGGTAAGCGTGAGCCCCTCCGGAGGTTGGACCGATCCGCTGATCGGCGGGCGCTATCACCGCGACCTTGGCAATGGTTTCGGGCTGACCGGCTATGGCGATTTCGGCGGCCATGGCGGCGGCGCGCATACCGATTGGCAGGTGCTCGGCACGGTCGATTACACCCTCAACCCGTCCTGGAACCTGCATCTCGGCTACCGCAGCCTCAATTTCAGTATTACCGGGAGCGAAGGCAGGTTTGGCTTTGACGTGCATATGCGGGGGCCGATCTTGGCCGGCACCTTTCGTTTCTGACCCGTCGCGCCGAGATGCGCAAATGAATGCAGCAGGTCCTGCCGATATGAGAGAAACTGCGTTTACCATACTCTCCCTGCGCTCAAAGTGGCGCTTGCGGCAACTGCGCTCGCAATGGTCGGCTGCTCCGGAATGATGAATGCTCCAACCGCGCAGAGCGTCGCGGGCCTGTCGCCTAGGGCAATCTAACGATCATCCGACCGGCGTCGTGCGCGACGTCGGATCAGCCAGAAAATGGGGGTAGAGGGGGAGGCGGCAGATGGGACCAGAACGATCATTGGCGCCCCGCGTGCGGGCGGTTGCTGTCTTGCTGATCCTGGGTGCGGGCTTCGCATCTGCAGCGAGCGCGCAGGTTGCGCCGATCGCTGACGGCGTGCCCTTCCTGATCCGCTTCGGCGGCACGCTGCGGGGGCTGAAGCCGGGCGCGCCGGTGGAGGTTCGGGGCATCCGCATCGGCGAGGTGACGAGCGCCGGCGTAGACTACGCGCCCGACAGCAACGGCTTCGTCGTCCCGGTCGGGATCGTGCTGCAGCCGAGCCTGTTTCCCGCTGCCGGTGGGCACCCACGCTCCGCCGCGGAGGTCTATGACGCGGCCGATGCCTTGGTGCGGCGCGGGCTGCGCGCGCAGGTTTCGGACACGCAACTGCTGGGCGGCGACGCGATCGTCACGCTCGATATCCAGCCCGACGCCGCGCCGGCGACGTTGGACCGGAGCGGGAAAGTGCCGGAACTGCCGGCAGGGCCGACACCGCGGGAGAGGATCGCGCAGCAGCTCCAGCCGCTGATCGCCAAGCTCGCCAATGCGCCGATCGACCAGGTGTTCGCCGAGCTGCAGGACTCGATGGCCGCGCTGAGGCAGCTCGTTACCGGGCCGGAGCTGCACGGCGCGCTGGAGGAGCTGCGTGGCGCCTCGGCTGACCTGCGCAATGTGGTTGATCGCCTCGGTGCACACTCCGATGCGCTGATCGCCAATCTGAACGAGACGGTGCGTTCGACGAACCGGCTAATCGACCATACCGGGCAGACGCTTGCCACGATCGATCGGCAGGTGGGCGACCGCTCGCCCCTGCTGGCCGAAATCCGCGGCCTGGTGCAGCAGATGGACGGGGCAGCGCGCTCGCTGCGGCTGATGGCCGAATATCTCGAACGCAATCCCAATGCGTTGATCACCGGCAAGTCGGACAACCGGCGATGAGGGGGCATTGGCTCGCGGCCACGGCGGCGGCGCTGCTGCTCGCGGCTTGCGGATCGACGCCGACACAGGTGTTCGATCTCTCGCCACAGGTTCCGGATGCGCCGGCCGCCGCCGTGCAGACGCGCGGCGGGCCGCTGATCTGGGTCGATAAGCCCTCGGTCGCCGGCTATTTCGACCGCACGCAGATGGTCACGCGCGGCGGCGCTAGCCGCATCTCGATCCATGAGTTCGAAATATGGAGCGATCCGCCCGCCGACCTCATACAGCGCGCCATCGTGGACGACCTCGCGCACCGATTCGGCGCCGACCGGGTGATGGGGACGCCCGCTGCGCATTATGCGACACCGGGATGGCAGGTAGCGCTCGATGTGATTCGTTTCGATGTGGATGACGGCGGCGACGCGGCGCTGGATGCGCGTTGGACACTGCTCGCGGGGTCGAGCGACCGCCTTGTCGCGAGCCGGCGCGAGCGGATCGAGGTTCCGTCCGGCGACGCGGCCGATCCGGCCAAGCGGGTGACGGCGCTGCGTGCGGCCGTGGCGATGCTGGCGAGCCGGATCGGTGACGCGATCGCGGCGGCCGCAACGCCAGATGAACGCAGACGGTAGCCGGAATCCTCGGACGAGGGAGCAGCTACTGACGCAGGGGTCGGTAGTGCTCACGTTTAAACCTGAGCACTACCCAGGGGTCTCTTTATTTGGCATTTCTGCCGAAAGTGGATAGATGGCCGATTTAGTCGCCCGCACAATCACCTCCACGGCGGGCATCTCCAGAGATCCGCTGCGGAGGAGAAAGATGAAGGCACGCACGCCATCTCAAATGGGTGAGACTCGGCCGATCACTCTCCAGCAGTACGAACGGTTCCAATTTATGCGGGGCGCGCTCTCCAAAGAGGGCATCACCATCCCGCTACCGACCGGTAATTAACCTCAGAGCGGGACCTCATCAACGATCGTCTTTCACCAGGAGGACCAAATGAAACAGCTATTCCTGTTGGGGATATCACTCCTCGCCGTCTCGGCTTGCGCCCCACCATCCCCGCCACCTGCCGTTGCCGGACAAGCGATAACGCCGGTTAGCTACGCCTCCGGATCATCGGCCAACACGACGCGTGCTTTCGACGGGTCGTTCACGGGTCTTGCTGTACGGAACGTCGCTGGAGGTTCGATTACCCCGGGGCAAGTACGGCTTCAGTAAACTGCCCGAACTACACTGCATCTTCGCTCCCGCCCGTGACCATCTCCAACGGTCTCGCACAGTTCCAGGCGATCGGTCTCACCTTCCAGGGGTATGTCACCCCGCAAGGTGGTTTGGCGATGAGCTCGGGGGTCGGTCAAACCTTCCAGGGACAAATCGACAGCCGCAATGTCCTCAGCGGTCAGGTGCTCGGGCGCTGCGCCTATGACTTGAGCTGGCAAAAAAGCGCCTGATCGCAGTCGCTCCGCAAACCGGTCGCAAAAGCGGCATCTGCGGGCGCGGAGCCTCTGCGCCCCGTTGTCCTCACTCCAGTTCCTCTTGGTTAATACGAGTACAGTAGGCGAAACAGATCGATAACAGTGTAACCCAGGGCGATCTCCCCAGGGCCACGCAGCGGAGGAGCGTATGACGTAGGGCAAACCGACGACTGCCGCCGTAGCAGCCTCGGGCGCTGGTTCTGCTTCTCTCCAACGAGGTGAACATGAAGTTGCACGGCCGACTGCTCTTGACTTTGCTGCTTGCGGCGGTCGGGGGCCTCGCCTTCGGCACGAAGGCTCTCGCGCAGACCGATCCGCTCCCCTCATGGAACGATAGGCCCGCAAAGCACGCGATCGTCGAGTTCGTGCACGGGACCGCTGACCAGGCGAGCCCGCAGTTCGTGCCACCGGAAGAGCGCATCGCCACCTTTGACCAGGACGGGACGCTTTGGGTCGAGCACCCGATCTACACGCAGGTGGTCTATTGCCTGGACCGGGTGCCGGCTGTGGTGAGAGCGAAGCCGGCGCTCGCGAACGTCGAGCCGTTCAAGACCGTGCTGTCGGGCAACCGCGAGGCGATGGCAAAGCTCTCGATGGACGATCTCATCAAGATTGCCGCCGCTACACTCACCGGCATGAGCGTCGACGAGTTCCAAACCGAGGCTAGGAAGTGGCTCGACACCGCCAGGGACCCGCGCTGGAAGCGGCCCTACACCGAACTGACCTACCTGCCGATGATCGAGGTGCTGAAGTACCTGCGCGCCAACGGTTACAGGACCTACATCGTCACCGGCGGCGGCCAGGATTTCGTGCGGGTGTACTCCGGAGAGGTGTATGGCATCCCTCCAGAGCAGGTGGTCGGCACCGCCGGCGGTACCAGTTACGGCTATGAAAAGAACGGCCGGCCGTTTCTGACCAAGGAGCCGAAGCTGCTGCTAAACGACAACAACGCTGGCAAGCCGGAGGGCATCCACCTGATGATCGGACGCCGGCCCTATGCCCCATTCGGCAACTCGACCGGCGACCGCCAGATGCTGGAATACACGAAAGGCGTCGACGGCGCGCGGCTCGCGATGCTCGTGCTGCACGACGATGCAGAGCGCGAGCACGCCTATGGTCCAGCGCTAGGGCTACCCGGCACCAAGGTCGGCACCTTCACACAGGCGCTCTACGACGAGGCCACGAAGCAGGGCTGGGAAATTATCAGCATGAAGAACGACTGGAAGCGCGTTTTCGCTTTTGAGCAATAGTGGAGGGCCAGGTCGAAATCGGCACAGCGCTCTCCGGAACTCGCCGCGGGAAGCGGGACGGCACGGCGGCGTTGAACTTGCCAGACACAACATCCTTGTTGTCGGGGTGGGCCCGGGCACCGTGTTGGACCCCTGACGCGAAAGCGCGAGTCGTGTAGAATCTGCCGTGAGTAACGTGCGTGAGCCAGGGGGATCCGATGAGGAGTGCACCTGTTCTGGATAGCGGTGAGGTGACGATAGCCGATACTTCGGCGGAGGCGATTCCGAACACAGCCGGATTTGCCCGTCGGGCGGGTGCCTTCCTACTGCACGAGTTCCTTGAAATCTTGCCGCCGACGATCTTCTTTTTGCTCGGATTCAACCTGATCGTGCTGACAACGAATCTGATCCTTGCCGATTACGGGGCCCAAGTCGCCAGCTTCCTGATCGCTACAACGAGCGCGCTGGTCGTTGCAAAGGCGGTGTTGGTGGCCAACGCGATGCCCGCGATCCGCCGCTACGACCGCGC
>Ga0306921_10008450_pt1 | contig 10876 bp, 10 predicted proteins | sample sta12Cox44000080_FD_203760 | JGI IMG/M metagenome (GOLD analysis project Ga0306921, IMG submission 203760) | Lab enrichment of tropical soil microbial communities from Luquillo Experimental Forest, Puerto Rico - statoxic.12C.oxic.44.000.080 (v2)... | ecosystem: Environmental > Terrestrial >... | reverse complement strand
TGAGATCGAGAATTTTCCTCAACCTCATGTTATTGGTGCCCGCCGCTTCCCCGTGCGTCCTTCACGACTGCCGAATGCCGGGTTCGCGAAAAGCATCGTCGGCGAAGCTTGAGCGGAATTTAGTCTTTAGTCGGCGTACATGACGCAGCTACGCCTTTACCCGGCTCGCTTGAAATACTGCACGGCCTTTTCGTGCTGTTTGGCTTTCTCCATTGTGCTGAACGTTCCAAGATTTCTTCGCTTGCCGGTCTTCGGATCCTTCTTGCGCGAATAGAGCCGGTAGTCGCCGGACTTGAGTTTGCGGATCATGGCGTTGCCCCGCAGAAGTGGATTCGCGCATGCGTCAATGGGATGTACGGATGGTTGTCGAAGCGGTCGAATTAAGTCCTACTGGATTCATAGGTGCGGGTGTAGCCGGCTGAAGCCGGCTCGGGCTGGTGAAAAGACCGCTGGAACGCCGAGCTGAAGGTCGGCACTACCCAAAATACGGAACGGAGCTGAAGCTGGGCTCTACCCATGCGACCAGCTATAGATACAGATCCAACTATCGGGCGGCGGCCGTTTCGCGCTGCGCTTCTACCCGGTCGGTATGGGCAGCGGCTGACAGGTAAGCCCCACCCAGCAGCAGCATGCCGCTCCAGAACGACCAGAAGATTAGCGTAACCGAGACGGCAAACGATCCGTACACCTCTTGGAAGTTCAGCCAGGGCAGCAGAAAGATGTAGAGGTACTTGGCCGCTTCCGAGAGCAGCCCGGTGGTGATAGCAGCCGGCAAAACGGCGCGCACTGGCACTCGACCGTGAGGCAGGACCCAGTAGATGAGGAAGTAAATCGCGATCGTGGTCATGATGGCGAAGGCCTTCATCACCACGAAGGCCACGCCCCGATAGACAACGCTCCCGTTGCCGATTGCCATCCCCAGCATCTTCAGGTTTTGCGCTGTGAGATAAATCGACAGCAGCGCGAGCGATCCGCAGGCAATTGCCAGCAACACTGACACCAGCGCGTTCATGATGTAAGAGCGGTTCTTGGTGAAGCCCCAGATGCTGTTGAGCGCAACTTCCAGCGGAAGGAAGATGCCTGTGGAAGTGATCAGCAGCATGATCAGCGACAGTATCTGTCCGCGCCCTTTGACGCTGGCCAGATACTGCAAATTGCGGATCACGAAGTCCTGATTGCTTGGCAGGAAATCGTGCAGGAGTTGCAAGACCACGTTGTACATCTGCGGCGAGTGAAACACGCGGCGAATCACCGTGAGCAGCAACACAATTAGCGGACACAGCGAAAGCAGGGAATTCGCCGCGACCGAAAACGCGTAAGTATGGACTTCAGTTTGGGTAAGGTATCTAAGTGTCGACCACCCATAGCGCCGTAGCCGCCCCAACAGGCCGAGCGATTCCGACTCGTACTGGAACATGTGCTGCGCGTCATCCTGGCTTTGCAGGCGCTTGGCGGCTGAGCCGGTCTGTAACGGGTGTGACTCTAAGATGATGTCAGATTTGGACTTAGGCGCTAAGGAAGGATGAGCTTCCGCATTCGATTCTCGCCCCTGCCCCGCATTTTCAGGCATTTTTGAGCCGGAACCGGGTCCAATCGCCATCTCTTTCGAATCGTAACAGAGCGGTGGCGCCCATTTAGGAGGGTCACTTTCGGGCTATATTTTGGCAACCTCGAAAGACTTCCCAAGCTACTGTGATTAAAACACTTGCGAAATTCCAGAGTTCCTGCAATGATTCTTTCTCCCTCTCGAAGGTCAGAGTCGGAGCATTTCGGCGGTTGCCGAATGGGCGATTTGGGTTGATGTTTCTGTCTGCAGTCAGAAATTCACGCATCGCACGAAGTCATGCACTCTGTCGAACGTACTACTACTAGTGCGACAACGCAGTGGCACGGCTTTTTTTTCTTTGCGGTAAAAGCTGCGAACTGAGCCGCAACCCCGTTTCCCGGCAACGTGGAGACGTCGCCAGACATATGTAGGTTGCGTCCGGAACTTCCACAAAGCAGGGGTTATCTCAGGACGAACATTCGAAAGGAGTAGGTTGTGAGAGAAAAAGGCACAGTCAAGTGGTTTAACGGAGCCAAGGGCTACGGTTTCATTCAGCGTTCAACCGGTGAAGACGTCTTCGTACATTTCTCGGCGATTCAGGAGTCGGGATATCGCAGTCTGAACGAGGGAGAAACCGTTGAGTTTGAAGTGAACAAAGGCCCCAAAGGTCTCCAGGCCGCTAACGTCGCGCGGGTGTAACCAGTCTCCGCATGCGAACTGCCCGGCTTTCCGCGCCATTTCAGTAGACCGCATTACCGCTAGCGACCATAACCACCAAACCCTCCCCTAAGGGAGGGTTTCGCCGTCTCTGGGAAGGATTATGCCGCGACCCGAACTCAACTCAGACCTTGAAAAGGCACCGGGATGCCGAAGTGAAGCTCGGCTCTACCATGCGGGTGGAAAACGTAATGCCAAACAACGCTAATGCGGACAGCGGGTTTCCGTATCGCCGTCAAAGAGAAGCCCACATAACCGGCTGAGTTCGCGGCACTCGTCTTGGCTGAGTTTGCGAAGGTGGGTTGCAGTTCGACCGTCGAGCTCTGGCTGGATAGTCTCAAGCAGCTTTAAGCCCTTTGGGGTAATGCGAGTGATGGCTTGTCGGTGGTCGTGCCCGCCACGCTGCCGGCGTACCAGTCCTCGCGCCTGGAGACGGTCCACAAGCCGGGTCACGTCGGGAGCGCGCTCAATCATGCGTTCGGCTATAGCACAGCGAGGGTGGCCTTCGGGATACACACCACGCAGAATCCGTAACACGTTGTACTGTTGCCGAGTGAGGTCGTGATGTTCGCAGACCTCATCCATGAGATCGCTGACCGTGCCGGCTGCAACCGCCAGGCTGAGCAGCGCTTCCTGCTGGGGGCTGGCGAAGCGGGCCTGCTTTAATCGGCGGCTGAGCGCTTCGGGCATTCCATTTCAGTTATAGCCAGAAACCGGTTTGTTGTCACACTTAGTCATTCGGGGTTGAGGTGCTATTGCTAGAAGATGGCCGTTCCGTCCGAGAATGTAAATTGTGAATCGCCCATTCTGCGGATTCGGCAACATCTGCATCTGGATGCTGGGCCAGTTCTTGCAAAACTGTAATGAACCGCTCTTCCCCACTGTTGCCCATGGCGATGGCGACGTTGCGAAGAAGCCCGATAAGTCTCGCGCGTTTGACCGGTGTGCCACGAAAGGTTTCACGAAACTGCTCTAGGTCGAGACTGGCCAGCCACTCCAGCTCAGGATTCACAAGTGTCCCCAGGGCCTCAAATTCAGGAATGCTGGTAATCGGCGCGCGCCGGTTCCATGGACAGACGTCCTGGCAGATGTCGCAACCGAACACCTGCCGTCCAATGCCGGGGCGAAGTTCCTGAGGTATCCTGCCGCGCTTTTCGATTGTCAGGTAGGAAATGCACTTCGTTGAATCGAGCTGGTAAGGTGCAGGGAAAGCATTCGTGGGACAGGCATCCAGGCAGCGCGTGCAGGAGCCACAACGATCAGGGGGCGGTGTATCGGGCGAAAGTTCGACCGACGACAGCATTACGCCTAAGAACAGCCACGAGCCGAGCTCCTGGTTCAGGATGCAGGTATTCTTGCCGATCCAGCCAACTCCGGCATACTTAGCAAAGATGCGTTCGATGACCGGGCCCGTGTCGACATAACACCAGGTGCGAGGAGCGCCGAGGTCACTCTGTACGCACATTGCAACGAAATCGGCCTCCAGCTTGCGCAGCCGGGGGAGCAGCACATCGTGGTAGTCGCGCATCCATGCGTAGCGCGAGATCCAGCCTTGGGTGGTCGAACCGGCATGCGTGGAATAAGGCTGATCGGTGTTGTAATCTATCGCGCAGACGACGATCGAGCGTGCCCAGGGCGCTGCCTGACGCAGAGAGCTGCGCTTTAGCTCGCCGGCATCGTTGCGAGATTTGAGATAGCCCATCTCACCCGCTTGTCCCGAGGCTATCCATGCAAGAAAGAATTCGTGCTCGGTGGTATCAGCGGCGCTTGCGATGCCAACTAGGTCAAAGCCTGCTTCGCGCGCAAGTCGCTTGATTTCGCGTAAAATTTGAAGACGGTCGAGCACGGTTTCAGGAAGCGCCGCGCTGATTATACGGTTGAGTAAGACTGTGGTGGCCGGTAGCGTCACTATCACAATAACTTCTAGGGCCACCAAAATTACTCATTCGATTTTGTCTCTGAGAGTGATTCCAATCTTCCTCAAGCGGAAACGAGTGGACTCCCTGTCGCTTGGGTTAAGATGCAACAAACTCTCGAAGCGCAGGGAACAATGGAATCCAGAGATTTCGCATTCGCGAGCCATGATACGCGCATAGCTGCAACCACGCACCATAGAGCGATCGTGATCTGTCCTGCCCTACTGCTTTCCCTTCTGCTGGTCGGCAGTGCGTTTGCGCAGGAGACGCCGCTAGGTTCGCAGCCGGCGGTGCAGCAAGTTCCCGATGCTCCGTCCACCAGCAAACAGAAACAATCAGCGTCGTTCGGGCACACGGTTGGCGCGATCGTCAAGACCATCGGCGAAGACGAATGGACCATGATCAAGGCCCCGCTCCAGACCGAGGGCTTGGGCTTCGAGACGGGCACACCCTTCCGCAACAAGACCCTCTATTGGAATGCCGCAGTGCTCACCGGCACGGGAATCCTGATCGCGAACGATGAATCGATCGCCCGCCAGGTCAACCCAGCCTGGCAAACGACAAGTACCAACATCTCCAATGGCCTAACCTACGGTACGGCGGCGACTGCCGGCGGTATTTATCTGGCAGGCTTATTCACTCACGATGAACATGCCAAACGCACGGGCGTGCTCTCTGCCGAAGCCGCAATTGACAGTGCCCTGTTTTACGGCGGCCTGAAGCTCATCTTCAATCGTGACCGACCCTATATGGGCAACGGCGATGGCAAGTTCTTCGCCGGGAACTTCAGCAGCGGCTCGTTCCCCTCCGGCCACGCCGCGTTTACCTGGACGCTCGCTTCGGTCATAGCGCATGAGTATCCAAAATGGCCGGTCGAATTGGCGATGTACGGGGCGGCGACGGCTGTCGCCACCACCCGCGTTACCGGTGGCCAGCACTTTCCTTCGGACGTATTTTTTGGGTCGGCTATGGGTTACCTGGTTGGCAGGTACGTGGCTAATAAAGACAAGCACCCGCAACGACATCCGCATTCCAACAACAAAGTGGCGCAACTGCCCGGCGCCATTCTTGATCATGTGACCATCCAATAGTTTGGTGTTTACGCCGCGCCACGACAGCAGACAGTGCCTGATGCACCATGATGGGCGAGGCGTTCATTTCGTTTCAGCGGGTTCGCAGGATCGCATGTTGGACATCTGTCCTGCTTCTCGCCGCATCGGTGTCGGCCTTGGCGCAAGATAGTCCCAGCAATCTACGGGGAGTAGTCTCCACCTCGGGAACCCCCCTTGGCTCCGTGGATGTCCGTCTCTTTGAGCGGAACGGCACGCAACCGATTCGTAAGACCGTGACGAGGGCGGACGGGCGCTTCCACCTCTTCGGACTCCGTTGGGGGGCGTACGATCTGGAATTCTCGGCTGACGGCTGGCAGAAACGAAGTTTCTCCATCGAGCTTCGGCCCAGCAGCACGCTCGACGTGAGTGCCGAGCTTTCGCCTGCATCGAACGACCAGCCTCAGCCGCGGAGCCAGGTGATGGAGGAAGACATCTGGTTCGGCACAAACTTCGCGAATTTCAACCTTCAGCAACTTCCCAACGGTCGCAATATTTGGTCGCTGCTGCAAACACAGGAGCCCTCCACCGTCACCAATCGTTTCGATATCGCAGGGACGGAGACGGCCGTGCCCGCACTCTTCTCCGCCTTTGGCGCCTCCTGGACAGAGAACCAATACCGATGGAATGGTCTTGACGTAACGGACCCATATCAACCTGGGTTGCCGGACATCAATCCCGGTATCGACGCGCTCTCCGAATTCCAGGTGATCACCGCCTCGAAGCCCGCCCCATCGCAAGGCTCGGGGGAATCGCTGGCGCTGTCTCCGACGGCATCAGGCAAGGGTTGGCACGGGGCTGCACAAATGTATCTGTCAGGAAGCGCGCTGCAAAGCAACAACATGGACTCGCGCTTACGGAACTTCGACTTCCCCGGGCCCGAGCAACTCAACTCCCTACTGGATGGCAGCCTTCAGTTGGGAGGGCTGTTTCCCGTCGCCCAGTATCGATTGCCCTGGTTCCTTTCTGTGTCAACACAACAGGTGGCACAGACTCTAGGCGGCTTTGCTGCGCCCATCGATACCGGAGTCGATCGCATTTTGCTGGACTTCACTCCCTGGTCCACCCGCTCCCAACGCCTCGACGTTTTCTACAGTGGGCAGCACGTATTTAATTCCGCGCAAGGCGCCATGCCGACGGTTTCGCCTGAGTCCACCACACGGGGCAACGATAATTTCAATCAGTTTCAGGCACTGTGGAGCCGTTCGCTGAATTCGACCAGCTTGCTCACCGCAAGTTTTGGCGCCGTGAACGCCATCGTCTCGTCCAGCTTTCAGAGTGGAGCGCAAGGTATCAGCACGGTCGATTTGCCGCTCCTCACCTTCACCGGGCCAGCACCCCTCGCAACCTCCGGTCTTCGCACGCGCTACGAAGCCCAAAGCATAATCCGGTTCATGAGGAACGAACCATGGGGCAGCCACAGCATCAGCGCCGGTTTCGACTGGAGCGGGAGCAACATCACCCAGCGGTGGTACGCAATGGGCAACGCTCAGCAAATCCTAGTGAACCGCGTGGGTAGCGAATACATACGTTGGAATACTCCCACGCAGTCGCAGCAATACCTGCAGAATGTCGCCGAGTTCGTGCAGGATGCCTGGCAGCCGTGGAAGTGGCTGAGCCTGCCCATCGGCCTTCGCATTGATACCTCCACCGGGCAAGCCAGCGGCGCGAGCAATCACATCAGTTGGACGACAATACAACCCCGCATCGGGTTCGTGATACCGGTGTGGCCTCTGGGAATGGTCCTGCAGGCCAGCTGGTCGCGCTATGGTCAACTGCTACAAGGACGCTATCTGGATTACGGAAATCCTGCCGCGCTCGGACAACAGGTCTATGCCTGGCAAGCTTTGAAGGGCGATGGTGTGGCGCAGCCGCACGAGATTGGGCCGCTGCTGCGCGTTGGAGGTGGACCTTACTCGGCCATCGCTGCCAGTCTCTCGCGGCCCTACACCGACGAAATCAGTGTCGGCGTGCAGGAAAACGTTGCCAACCGAATCACAGCCTACGTCCGCTTCTTCCGGCGCGACGATCATCGATTGATCGCCCTGCAGAATGTAGGGGTGCCTTTCTCGCAGTACACGCCGGTACCATATCCCGACCCGGGCAACGACGGTATCTTTGGCAACGCCGACGATCAGGTCCTGACGCTGTACAACCAAAATCTGTCAGCCCTGGGACACGATTTTCTACTCCTGACCAACCCCGGATTGAACGCTAGCTACAAGGGCTTTCAGGCCGCGGTGCTGTTGCGGCTCAAGGAGTCCTGGCAGTTCTCCGCCAACTTCACCGCCGGACAGACACTGGCACACACCAGTCCGGGCAATTCGCCTTTCCAGAATGACACTGGCGTCATCGACACACTCGCCATCAATCCCAACACGCTGGTCATGACGCCGGGCAGGACGTATTTCGATCGCGGCTACATGGGCAAGATCACGCTCTACTATGCCGCGCCGCACGGCTTCTACCTATCCGCCGTCGCCACCTACTTCGATGGCGCGCCCTTTGGACGCTTGCTCTTCGTGACTGGCTTCAACCAGGGCCCATTTTTTGTCCGGGCGACACCGGTTGGGCATCCTGGCGGTTTCCAGACCCAACTCAACGCTACCGTTGACGCGCGCCTCGCCCGCGATTTTCAACTGGAGAAGGGCACTCTTTCGGCGTATCTCGACGTGTTCAATCTCATGAACTGGAACAGCAACACGCAGGAATCCGCACTAACCGGTCCGCAATTTCTTTCGCGCATTCCGCTGGCGGTCGAAGCACCGCGGACGTTCCGCTTCGGCGCGGCCTGGAGATTTTAGAGTGCAGACTGGAACGAACCGATCGTTCAGCATCGCGCGTCGAGAGAGGCGATTCAACCGAATGCAAACCCTGCGCGTCCAGACAAGCCTGATGTCGGTTTTTACGGCTGCAATAGCAATTGGTCTCTTCGTCGCTAGCTTGCCATTTTCCGCGTTGGCCCAGACAACAGACGAAGTTTTGTCTGATCCCCTGCGCCGTCCCGGCTGGAATTATGGCGGCGCAATCACCGGCGGCTTCGCCGTGGTGCAGGTCACCAGTTCCAACTTCCTCACCGCAAACCGCAACATCAGCAACCTGGCTTTGTCATTCCGCGTGGCCCGTGTGCTTTCCCATGAGCGTGGGCCAAGCCTACTTCGTGGCTCCTTCGAATGGGATTGCAATATCATCCCGGTTGAAATCTTTTGGGTCCTGGGCGCGCACTACGCAGGCGGCTTTGAGCCCGTCGCCTTTCGCTGGAACTTGACCGGCAACCGCCATCGTGTGGTGCCCTTCGCCGGAGTCGCAGGCGGGCTCTTATTTAGTCCTGAGAATTTTCCGCCGGGCAATACTTACCAGATGAACTTCACGGCTGCCATTGAAGCCGGTACCCACGTATTCGTCCGGCGCCGCCGCTCGATCGATGTGTCCGGACGCGTGTTCCATCTCTCCAACGCCTACCTCGGAGCATTCAACCCGGGAATTCCCGTAGGCCTGCAGTTTACTTTGGGATATAGCTGGTACTGAGCCCAAGACATCAGAAGCAGCCTGTCCTTAGGCCACGAAGTACTTCGCCGCCGGATGGTGCACCACAATGGCCGACGTGCTTTGCGGCACAGCTGCAGCCGCCCTGACGCCAGTACTAATCGACGATCTCTCGGTTTAGGTTGAACCGCAAAATCAAAAAGGCCGCGAATTTCGCGGCCATTTCGATGAATCTTTGCTGAAACTAGGTTCCCTTCGGAACGTCCGCTCCTGACGCAAGTTGTGGCGGCTTGGGCATCAACCGCCCCTCCGGGCCATTCATGCTGTAGATGGCGTTCGATCCCATGTGCGCAGGTACACCCGCCAATAGCTGCTCCTTGCGGTACACCAGGTTGCTCACATTAAACGTCGCCAACTCGAAGCCGTGACCGTGCGTGATCGCGTCCGTCGGACAGGCCTCGACACAGTAGCCGCAAAAGATGCATCGGTTGTAGTCGATGTTATAGACCTTCGCGTAACGCTCGGCTCCGCTGATCCGGTTCTCCGCCGTATTCTCGGCCGCTTCTATATAGATGCAGTTCGAGGGGCATGCCGCTGCGCAGAGAAAACAGGCTACACACTTCTCCAGGCCGTTCTCGTCGCGCTGCAGCACATGCATGCCGCGATAACGCTCCTGAAACATGGCTCCGCGGTTCGGGCCGGGGCCGTCAGGATAATTCTCCACCTCGGTCGGCTTGAACATCTCGCTGAAGGTGATGCTCATGCCTTTGGCGATGGCGGCAATGTTCTTAACGATTCCCATACGCTCGATCAGTATAGCAATGTTAGGCTTGAATGCCCCTACCCCGGGTCCCTGAGGAGCGCCGCTTTTGCCCTCGTTGGGTGGTTACCGCCCTTCACGGCGGTAACAGGGGTTCAAATCCCGTTAGGGACGCCGAGAAATCAAGCTGTTAGCGGCAGGCGGCGTGCTCTGCCGCCGGCCGACGCAGTTACAGCGTGACAGCTGTTTGCGTCCTTCCTAACGGAACCGGGCATAATACGAGGTCAACGGCGTTGGAGAGATTCATCTGCCGGTGGACTCACAGTTAGAGTCTGCAAAACAATTTGGCCCTGCTGGGACTTGTCAGGGCGCAGCACTAGGCGTTCCTGGAGCCGTAAGTTGGCTTCCAGAGGGCTCGACAACACGATAACTGACGGTCCGGTGGTGGCGCGTGCGAGACCTCGACATTCGGAGTGCGGACCCAGTCTGTCGGGAGCGTGAGAGGAAGATGCTAGGATGTGAGATGTGCCGCGAGGGAGATTTTGGCGCTGGGCTTGGCCGTTTAGCATTGCCGTAGCGGGATTAGGTACTGCCGCAGTGGTCCTCTTCCGCGGCTGCTGGCACAGACATATGAGCTGGCCGACGCGATACGACGACGAGTATTCCTATCGAGTCTGTACTGAGTGTGGCATCAAGCGACTGTTCGATCCCGAGTCTTTTCGCGGTTATGGGCCTTACAGCTATGATCTGCACGAACTCTTTGCCAGAGACCGCGCACGCCGCACGAGAAGGCAAAAGGTTTCCCTCAAATCATCCTGATCAGCGATTAGGAATCTAGAAAACCGCAGAATCTCTTTTGAGGCGCCTCATACATGTTTCCGCTGAGACAGGCAAATCGGGAGATGGCGGGCACACCTGGACTGCACCCCAAAAGTGAGCCAGGAAATTAAGGGGCCAGCTACATTGAACGGAGGAGAACGATGCTGGTGCCCCGACAACAATATTCCCGCGAATTGAAGATTGCCTGCATGCGCGAGCTGGACTCGGGCAAGAGCATGGCTGAGATAGCTCGACAGTATCAGCTCAGTCCTAAACGGCTGGAGACCTGGAAAGCGGAATGGCGAGCCAAGGGCGAGTTGGCATTTCCCGGCAAAGGCGCGCGTCCCCAGCCTCAACTGGACACTGAGGACATTGCTGAACTTGAGCGCAAGATCGGCCAGCAGGCAATGGAGATTGATTTCTTAAAAAAAGTCTTGCAGCGCTTCAAGGAACGTCCCCTGCCACTCGCCGACAATGGCGCCAGCACATCTACCAGCAGGTCCAAGAAGCGAGCAAAACGAGG
>Ga0306921_10008449_pt1 | contig 10877 bp, 6 predicted proteins | sample sta12Cox44000080_FD_203760 | JGI IMG/M metagenome (GOLD analysis project Ga0306921, IMG submission 203760) | Lab enrichment of tropical soil microbial communities from Luquillo Experimental Forest, Puerto Rico - statoxic.12C.oxic.44.000.080 (v2)... | ecosystem: Environmental > Terrestrial > Soil... | reverse complement strand
GCGGGAAGTGCCCGCAATGGTGGTGCATCTTCCGGGCGGGGTGTACTGGGGATTTTCCTTAATCGAACCTTACGGATCATGCGAGATGGAATTCGTAACCGACCTAGAGAAGCTTCACACAGACTACGGATTTCATGCCTCGCATCCGATGGTCGGCGATCCCTGTAATCGCGCTGTATTCGACTTGACAAGATACGGAAGCGGGCCGGCGGGACTGGTCCGCGGCGAAATTGCGCATGGCGCGGCGGTGCGCCCGCCGCTGGCGATTGAAGTTGAGCTGCGCGGTAAACAGGTGCTAGCGAAGAAAATCGAGTAGCATTTTCACCTCCTTGGTTATCTTTCGTCGCCGCCATTAAAAATAACTTCCGCTGCACCGGCTGACTAAGCCGGACAGCGGCAGATGTCGAGAGCAACCATTGTGCCGAGTCCTGATCGGCACTTCTTGCTAGTTGTTCAATGCCTCTACTCTCCGGGCAACCATCACCGGAGTGTTGTTTGCAGCGGGACTAATGAGGATGAATCCCACCACGCGCAAGTGAATCGGCTGGTTGCCGGTAAGAGCCGCGAGGCCGCTCAAATTCACGTAATTTGTGAAGTTGGTAGACATCACGGTGAGCGGCTGTGGCAGCAACACGCCGGCAAGATACTTGTCGTTAAAACTGAACGTGCCGTTGTTGCCGTTCTGCACGTTGGTGCTTCCCACGACCCAGTCACCGCGCTGTCCTTGGCGTTCGAGAACCACGCGGTGGACCACCACGCTCGGTGGAGACGAACTTGTGTCAAGCTTGCCGCCGAAGAGAACGCGCTGCCCGGCGAGCTGGGTGGACGGCCCAAAAAGAAGCGAAGTGAGCGGTATCTGCAGGTCCGCAATCATGTACTTTTCATTTCCAGTGAGAGGAATCGTGTCAATCTGACCGAGCGGATAACCGGCCAGATCGGGAAGCTCAGCGCGGGCGTAGATATTGAGGCCGCTCGCCTGGCTGTTGGACGACTGAACGAAAGTATCCAGACCTTCGAGAAAGAAATGATCTTTCGAAACAACTTCCACTTCGGTTGCGGTGATATCACGCGTAACGCGATTGAGAGTGCCGGAGACTTCCACGATGGTATTCGAGTCGAAGCTGGACGGCATCTCGCTGGAATCAAAATTCGTAGATGACGTAGTATCGACCGTGAATTGACGGCTGTGCGGGCCTTGAATCACGAACTGGTTCCCCGCCGGGTTCACGCTGACGACTCCGGCAAAGAAACAATCAATTTGCGCGTCGGCATCGTCTACGGAGAGACCTTTCACGTCGAAAGTGGGAGTAAAGTTGCCGGTCACGTTGCCGTTTGCATCTGTCTGAATGGACTGCCTTAGATCGAGATCCATGAAGAAGCCGACGAGATCATTGTCAGCCAGGACGAGAGGCGTCTCGAGCGCCTGAGTGACCGTCATCGGCGACACCGCCGCGTTAATCGTGTTGAGGGCCGACGGTGACTGTGTCGTGTCGAGATATTGGATTACGACGGAGCCGACCGTGATATTCGCCGAGGTGTAGGTGCCAGCCGGCACGTCCTCGAGATCGAGCAGGCTACGCAAACCGTTTAATTTGGCGAAATCGACCGTCTGCGGGCCGTTCAGAAGATTCACCGTTGTGGTGCCGTCAGTGAGAGTAATGCTGGTGATCTGTACTTGAACCGACACGACGCTCGGAAGCGTGGGGCTATCCGTGCCGATTGTGAACATGCTACCCATCTGCTGGCTTGTCTGCGTGGCGGAGGAACCTCCCCCGCAACTGGACAGCGCTAATATTGCGAGCAACGAAGCGAACACACCCATAGCTTTCGGAAGGCGCATTGCAAATCTCCTTTTCAAACGCAATTCCTTTGAATTAGGCCAACATCCGATTCAGCTGCTGGAGAATGAACACAGGGCCGACTGGAAAGTTGCGCAAGAACACTATGAATCCGGCCGAAGCGACGTCGCGAGACAGCGCTCTAGAATGAACTGTCGAGACAGCACTTAGGGTGTCCGGGGCATCGTAGTAGACTGCTAAGCCGCCGGGGGTGGCTGGCGGGCCAGTGCGCTTTTTCTTCACTTTCTGCCAGGGTTGAAGGGAGCAGTCATGGGGCGTCGGATAGTTCTTTGCGTTGCGGTGCTGGTGCTAACTGGTGCCGCGGGTTGTTCGAAGAAAGTGGACGATGCGACCCTTGCGACGCAGATCAAGTCGCAGATGTTTTCAGACGCCCAGCTGAACGGCGCAAATCTGGAGGTTGCTTCGCGGGATGGGCAGGTAACACTGGCAGGCATGGTGCCGAACGATGCGGCTCGCTACGAAGCTTACAAGATTGCGAACGAAACGCCTGGCGTCACGAAAGTAATCGACCATATAACTGTGGCGCCCCCACCCGTGCTGGAGCCCAATCGACCGGCGAGCAGAGCAGCCCCTAAGTCCAACGCTTCGAAAGATGTCCCCGTTTCCCGCGCTCCTGACAAGCCGCGCAAAGCGCCCGCCAAAAATCCCCAAGAACCTGATAACCCTGATAACAATGAGCAGATTGCTGCCAGCACGCCGCCAAACCAGCAAGAGCAGTCTTCTGAGCTTGCGGCGACTCCAGAGGCGCAAGCGCAACCCGTCGCGCCCCCCGCTCAGCCGTCGCCGCCGCCCGCACCACCTCCTCCTCAGCCAAGACAGATCGATGTTCCGGCAAATTCGACGCTGACTGTACGGATGATTGACGGCGTGGATTCGTCGGTGAACAGCGCCGGCGAAATCTTTCACGCGTCGCTCGAATCGCCGCTCGTGGTGGACAACGACGTGGTAGTCCCGCGCGGCGCGGACATTTACGTGCGCCTGGTGAGCGCGAGTTCAGCGGGGCGCATGAAGGGAAAAAGCGAACTGCATCTGGAGCTGGTGAAAATGGAGTTTCAGGGACGGTCGTATCCGCTAGTCAGCAACACATATTCAGCCACCGGAAGCTCTCGCGGGAAGGGCACGGCAGCAAAGGTGGGAGGCGGAGCGGCGCTGGGTGCCATCATCGGAGCGCTTGCAGGAGGCGGCAAAGGAGCGGGGATTGGCGCCGGGGTGGGAGCTGCGGGCGGAGCTATTTATCAGGGAGCGAGCAAAGGCAAGCAGGTAAAAGTCCCGGCAGAGACGAGGCTGGACTTTGAACTCGAACAGCCAGTTACAGTGACCGTGATACCACGACCTTCCAATTTTCTCGTGGGCCAGCAGTAAAAAATCAAAGCACAGACTGCTTATCGTGTGGGGAACGAAGCCCGGGCGATAGCCGCGTATTTGTTTGTGCGGCAATCCGGCGCCGCAAGCGGCTCTCGCGGCTTGCGCACTCACAGTGAGTTGTTTACGATTGCACGCGGATAAATCGCGTGATCGGCCAAACAATATCGCACTATCGAATCATCGAACCGCTGGGAAGCGGCGGGATGGGGCAGGTGTATCGAGCCGAGGACACACGGCTCGGGCGGCAAGTGGCGTTGAAATTTTTGTCTGAGGAACTGGCTCGAGATCCGGCTGCTCTCGAACGCTTTCAGCGCGAAGCACGCGCGGCTTCATCGTTGAATCATCCGGGAATTTGCACGATTTATGATGTGGGCGAGCACAACGGACGCCCTTTTCTTGTGATGGAGCTGCTCGAGGGCCAAACACTTCGCGAGCGCATCGGCGGGCGCCCGGTGGCGACCGATTCCCTTCTCGACCTTGGCGCTCAGACCGCGGATGCGCTCGATGCGGCGCATTCGCGCGGGATCGTTCACCGGGATATTAAGCCGGCGAATATTTTTGTAACCGCGCGCGGCCAATCCAAGATTCTCGATTTCGGGCTCGCGAAGCAGACCGCGTCGCGCCGGGTCGCCGAAGCGGTTGGCGCGGGTAACACGGCGACGCAGCCGACAACGGGCAATTTGATGTTGACGAGCCCGGGCTCGGCGCTTGGCACGGTGGCCTACATGTCCCCGGAGCAAGCGCGTGGAGAGGAACTGGACGCGCGCACCGATCTCTTCAGTTTGGGGGCAGTTCTCTACGAAATGGCGACAGGCCAGGCCGCATTCAACGGAAACACTTCGGCTGTGATTTTCGACGCAATCCTGAACCGCACGCCGGCCGCGCCGTCTACTTTGAATCCGAATCTTCCGGCGAAGCTGGAAGAGATTATTGGAAAGGCTATCGAAAAAGACCCGGATTTCCGCTATCAGACCGCGGCTGAACTTCGCGGAGACTTGAAGCGATTGAAGCGCGACACTGATTCTTCCCGCTTGGTTAGCGGCTCTGCAAGCCGGTGGACTGCGAGTCCCAGCGCGCCATCTCCACCGTCTGCGCCCGTACTGGCCATACCCCTCTCATCGCAACCCCAGTCGGGCGAGGCAAGTGCTTCGACCGCAACCCTATTTCGATGGGACGGATGGATGCGCCTTGCGACGGTGCTAGCGGTACTAGTAGCGCTGGCAGCGGCGGTCTTGTTCATTCATGAACGCAATGGGCGAAAAGCTGAACCGGCATTCGCGCAGATGACGATAACGCCGATTTCGTCATCCGGCCACACCTACGGCGCCGCGATTTCGCCGGACGGAAAATGGCTCGCCTATATTTCCGATGAGGAGGGAAAGTCCGGAGTCTGGGTGCGACAGCTTGCGACAGGCAGCACGGCTCAAGTGGTGGCTCCTTCGATCGGAAAGTTCAAGGGAATGACATTTTCTCCCGATGGAAACTATTTGTATTTCGTGAAGAGCGAGCCTGGTAGCGGGCTTTCCAGGCTCTATCAAGTTCCCTCACTCGGAGGAACGCCACGCGAATTGGTCGTCGACGTGGATAGCCCAGTGACGTTTTCCCCGGACGGAAAGCAGATCGCTTTCGTGCGGCAATCGAGTACGGCGGGAACTTCGAGTTTGCTGGAAGCCAACGCGGACGGTTCGGCGGAGCATGCCATTGCCGTGCTGCGGGAGCCGCTTTCATTTTCGGCGGAGGGCCCCGCATGGTCGCCGGACGGGCAACGGATCGCGATTGGAAAGTCGCTCAGCGCAGGTTTTCAACACTATGCCATCGAAACAGTAGCGGTTGGCAGCGCCGCGGAAACCCAACTCGGAACAAAGGACTGGGGCTACTTGAGGCGGATGAGCTGGATGCCGGATGGATCGGCCGTAGTTTTTGGATCGCCGATCAGCAAGCCTTCGCTTAACGCTCAATTATGGATGGTGAGTTACCCTGGCGGCGAAGCGCGGCGAATTACCAATGATCTGAACTTCTATACCGGAGCGAGCATCACCTCCGATGGCGCCACGCTCGCCACGGTGCAGCTCACGCTCACAGGAAATTTGTGGCTCGCTGGAGCGGGAAGCAGCTCGTCATTTTCACCGCCAAAACAGATTACCTCTGGAATAAGCCGCGCGGATGGCGTATTCGGCATCTCATGGACGCCTTTGGATCAGATCCTCTATAGCTTTTATGCTTCCGGCACCACGAAACTCGCGACGACTTCTCCCGACGGCACGAATGCCCACGACGTCAGCGTTGGGGCGGGAGCGCCGATGTTCCCGTCCGCATGCGGCGATGGGCAGCACGTGGTGTTTACCGTGAATCGGCCAGAGCAGGGATTGTCGGTGTGGCGCGGCGACGCAAATGCTGGTGAAGTGAAACAGCTCACGAAAGGGCCCGCGGATGCGTGGCCAATCTGTTCGCCGGATGGGAAGACGGTCGTGTACGTGAATCTTTCCGCCGAGTCCGCCACGCTAATGAAAATCGCGATTGAAGGGGGAACGCCGGTCAAATTGAGCAAAGAACCATTTCAATATCCGGCGATTTCGCCTGACAACCAACTCATCGCCGTGTCATACCATCCCGATCAAGCCAAACCCGCGAAACTAGCTATCGTTGCGGTCGACAATGGAGAAATTCGCAACGTCTATGACGTCCCAGCGGAGACCGTTTTTGGCGGTGAAGGAGGAAGTGACCTTGAGTGGACCAAGGATGGGCGCTCGGTGCTATTCGTAGTAAACAAGAGCTCCATAGCAAGCTTGTGGGCACAGCCTGTCGGCGCCCCGGGATCAGCTATTATTTCTCCTAAACCAATCATGAATTTTGGCTCGGGCTTCGTGTGGGCCTATGCCCTTTCGCCGGATGGAAAGCAGATTGTTTACTCGCGTGGAGTCCCTGCTACGGATGTGGTTCTAATTTCTCATTTCTAGTTACAGGAAACCTGCTAGTCGCTCGTGAAATTTACCGGAGGATGCATGAAGGTATCGCGGCGTGAATTACTGAAGACCGCTTCTATTGGGGGCGCATGTGCTACCGCTGCCGCGATAAGCGCACCGCTGGCTGCCAGCGGACACGCGCTGCAAATTTGGCAGCGCACACAAGGCGAATTACCTCCCGCCTTCGATAAGTTACAGCCCTTGGGCGACCGGGTTAAGCCCATCCGCGTCGAGGAATTGCAGGGACGCATTGCACACGCGCAGGAGCTGATGACCAATGCGAAACCGCGATTCGATGCGCTCTACGTGACGCCCGCCACCAGTCTCGAATACTACGTGGGAACACCCTGGGGCCTGAGCGAACGAATCGTTGCTCTGATGATTCCCCGCGACGGGCAGCCATTGATGATCTGCCCGGCCTTCGAGGAAGGGCGTTTGCGTGAGCAGCTGCGTTGGCCGATCGAGCTGCGGGTCTGGCAGGAGGATGACAGCCCCTACGCTTTGATCGCGAAATGGCTGGCTGAGCGCGGAGTTCGCACGGGGCGAGTGGCCGTCGAAGAAACTTCAAAGTATGTATTCTTCGACGGGTTGCGGCAGGCGGCTCCGTCGCTCGACTACGCGAGCGGCAATCCGGTGACCGTGGGGTGCCGCGCGCAAAAGAGCGAACACGAACTGGAGTTGATGCGGCTGGCCTGCTCGGTGACGTTCGATGTGTACAAAGCCACATTCGCCTCGCTCCGGGAAGGCATGACGCAACGCGAAGTATCGGGCATGATCTCGCGCGCCTATAAGAAAATGGGCCTCGATGGCTACGGCATTGTGCTATTCGGGGCTGCAGCCGCTTTGCCGCACGGGACGCGTGAAGAGCAGGTGCTGCACGAAGGGATGGGTGTGCTGATTGACGGCGGAACGCGGGTCGAGGGATACGAATCCGACGTGACGCGAACGAGCGCTTTGGGAAAGCCCTCGCCAAAACTGAAGCACGCGTTTGAAATTGTGCGAAGCGCCCAAGACGCAGCGCTGGCCGCGGCTGTCGCGGGCCATGAATGCGGCACCGTGGATAGCGCCGCGCGCAAGATTGTTACCGACGCCGGCTTTGGTCCAGGCTACAAGTACTTCACCCACCGCTTGGGCCACGGCATTGGACTCGACGGACACGAGGCGCCCTACCTTGTGCAAGGCAACAACACTATCCTGAAGCCGGGGATGACCTTCTCCAACGAGCCTGGAATCTATGTGGTAGGCGACTACGGCCTGCGCAGTGAAGACCTGATGGTGATCGCTGGCTCCGGCGAAGCGAAGCTGCTCACGCCCGCCTTCGCGAGTTCACTCGAAACCCCGATTGCATAGAAAAGCGTCTTGATCGAAGAAAATGCTGAGTTCACTATTACGTACCTATAGCGCTTTCGCAGGGATTACGACCTTCTTCATTGCGGCCTGAATCTTTGGAATCATGTCATTGATTTGATCATCCGCCGGTCCCTTGGGATCAATTCTCAGGTATTCCTGAGACTCATGGATCGCCCCGTTTCTCTGCCTCTCTTGCGTTTCCATTTGCGCACAGCAACAAAACCACCCCAGGTTCTTCTTCCGGGGTTGAGTTCTAATTCGAACCGCTCTACAATTTGCGGAGGAAGCGCGTTTCGCGTGGTCTCCTTTTCCTTGGCTTCGATCGACCAAGCAGGAGGTCAGAGAATGAAACCCCTCCGGTTGCTGGTTCCGTTTACTATGCTTGCAATCATATTTTTGCCTTGTGACACCTTCGCGCAAGGCCGCGCCCTAAACAATGTTCAAGTTCAGGTCCAGGTTCGCTACTCCGACGGCACTCCTTCTCCCGTGGGAGTGTTCGTCGAGCTGGACCTCGAGAACGGCGAGATGCTGGAACAGAGTCAAACAAACAGCTCAGGGAGGTGCCATTTCTTTCCGACCGCAGGTCCTACCGTTTACATTGTTCGGGTGAAGCAGCCGGGATATTTGGAAGCGAGGGTGCGGCTGGATTTGCAAAACTCTCAGTCCGGCCTTGCAAATCTCACATTGAAGCCAATACCGGGACAAACTGCGCCACCGACACCGAAGGATGCAACAGGTTCAACAGTCTCCGCCATCGATCTCTCCGTCCCCGAGGCCGCTCGCAAAGAATATGATCTGGGCCAGCACTCAATGGAAAATCATGATCTGGATGGTGGCGTGGCCCACCTGAAGAAAGCAATCGAACTCTATAGTCAATTTCCGCAGGCCTACACGCTGTTGGGGATGGCGTACAACGAGCAGAGGAGGTGGAAGGACGCCCACGCCGCGCTTGCGACCGCTATCCTGCAAGACCCCAAAGCTGTGGAGGCTTATTTCCAGTTGGGCGCCTGCTTGAATCAGCAGGGAGACACAACGGGCGCAGTAAAGGCCCTTAACCAGGGCTTGCAGCTCGACGCGGAAGCGCGTGGCGCCGCTGGCGCTCACTACGAACTCGCCAGAGCTTATATGGCGTTAGGACAGTGGCAGGACGCAAATCCTCATGCTGCGAAGGCCGTGGCGCTACAACCCGACGTTGCTGTCTGGCACATCTTGATGGGTAATATCGACTTGAAGAAGGGCGACGGCCAGGGAGCCATCACTGAGTTTCAAGCGTACCTGAAACTTGATCCCAATGGCCCGGCGGCGGCCTCGATTCACGATACGATCCCTAAGATCCAGGCGGCCATGGCGAAGAAGTAGGCGCGTCTCCCGAGCTAATCTGCAATCTTGCTGCCGCGCAAATTACTGTTTCTTTCCGACCGAAGACGAGGCGTCGTGGCTCTGATGTCTACGGAGAAGGCGAGCGAGGCGTCGTGCCTTGATCACAAAATGGCTGGCTGGGCGCGGAATTCGCACAGGGCGAGTAGCCGTGGAGGAGACAACAACGTATGTTCTCTACGACGGGCTTCGGCAGGCGGCTCCATCACTTGACCGCGCCATGTTGATCGGGTAACGGTGGGATGCCGCGCGCAGAAAAACGACCATGAACTGGAGCCCATGCGGCGTGTTCGGTTACGTTGATGTCGACAAAGCGACGACTGCTTCGCTGTTAGAACGCATGAAGCAGCGCGAAGCGTCGGACATGATCCCGCGCGCGTATATCAAAATGGTCCTGAAGGCTAGCAATCGTGCTGTTCAGTCTGGCTCCAGCGCTGCCGTACGGAGCTGCGAAGAGCAGATCCTGAGCGAGGGCATCGGCGTGCTAATTGACGGCGGAACACGCGTCGAAGGATATGAATCCGACGTAACGCTAACGAGTGCATTGGGAAAGCCGTCGGCAAAGCTGCAGGACACGTTTGAAATTGTGCGGCAGAGCCCCCAGGACGTGACGCTCGGCGCACGCCGCAGCATGCTGCAATTTGCGGTTCGGTGGATGACACCGCCCGCAAGTGATCACCAACAAGAGGATTCGGTCTCCGTTGCAATGCTTCGCGCATCGCATGGGCCACGGCATCGGAATGGATGGACACAAATGGCCTTATCTTGTGCGAGGTAATTTGACAATCCTAGAGCCGGGAATGACATTCTCAAACAAGCCTGAAGCTACGATGTCATGGTGGTTGCCGATTCAGAGGAAGCAGAGCTATTAACGCCCAGCTTCGCGCCTTTACTCGAAATCCTGCTTAGCTGACTGTGACGAGATGGACAGGAATATTACGAACTACTTCTTCATTGCGGCTTGAATCTTTGGGATCATTTCCTTAATCTGATCGGCAGCGGGTCCCTTTGGATCGATTCTCAAGTATTCCTGAAATTCGCGTAGCGCCCCATTGCCGTCACCCTTCTTAAGAAAGATATTGCCCATCAGGAGGTGCCCGGGCGCAAAATTCGGCTGAGCTGCGACGACCTTTGCAGCATGAGGCTCCGCATCCTGCCAGCGATTTTGCCCCATCCAAGCTCGCGCAAGCTCGTATTGAGCGGCGGGCACTTCCGGGGCGTCAGGATTCAATGCGAGCCCCTGCGTAAGGGCTTTCTCGGCCCCGGCATAATCCTTGGTTTGATTCAAGGTTGCTCCAAGCTGAAGGTAAGCCTCGCTAGCCTTCGGGTCAAGCTCTGTCGCCCTCCGCAAGGCGCTCTCTGCATCCTTCCATTTTTTCTGCTCGTTGTAAGCGGTGCCGAGGAGCGCATAGGCCTGCGGAAAAGTTGGATAGAGATCAATTGCCCGCTTTAGATGCGCGATGCCGCCTTCAAGATTATGCTCGCTTAGGGCGCTCTGTCCTTTATCGAGTTCCTTGTGAGCGTTTTCCGGCACGCCTAAGTCGCTCGCAGAAACTGACTTACTCGCATCTTCGGCAGACGCTCGAACAGGCTGACCTGGTATAGGCTTCAAAACCAGAAGTGCCATACCGGTCATGACGTTTTGTAGATCTACTCTAGCAGAGGCTTCGAGATAACCGGGCTGCCTCGCCTTAACATAGTAGACAGCTGGGGCTGGCGGGATAAGCTTGCATTTCCCGGATGAATCTGTTTGGGTCTGATCGATATAAATCCCGTCTTCTGCCTCCAGGGTTATTAGCACGCCCTGGGGTGCTACCGAACCACCCGCCAGCCGAACTTGAACCTGAATTTGAGCGTTAAAAAAGGGATGACTTGCCGACCCGCCCATTTGTGCCGACGCAGTTTTTGGAAGCCACACCAGAACCAAAAGTCCGAGGATAAGGAGCGCGCGACTCAATCGCAT
>Ga0306921_10008448_pt1 | contig 10877 bp, 12 predicted proteins | sample sta12Cox44000080_FD_203760 | JGI IMG/M metagenome (GOLD analysis project Ga0306921, IMG submission 203760) | Lab enrichment of tropical soil microbial communities from Luquillo Experimental Forest, Puerto Rico - statoxic.12C.oxic.44.000.080 (v2)... | ecosystem: Environmental > Terrestrial >... | reverse complement strand
GCGTCAGCGGCAGGTGCGCGAACAGCAGGCGCGTCAGCCGCGAGGAGACGTTGGTTTTGACGAACCGATCGACGATCCCGTCCGCACCATGCCGGAGGTCGCCGAACACCGCGTCCTCGGCGGCGCGGTGGGAGGCGGCGTCGACGACCCGAACGCCGTGGTCGAAGCGCGCCGGCTGAAGCCAGACGAGGTCGGCGCCGACAGTCTCGGTCTCGTCCCCGAGCTCGGCGACGAGCGCGGCCACCACCCCGGCGGCGTCGCGGGGCTCGACGCGCCGCCGCTCCATGTTTCCCGGGAGGTGGCGGGGGAGGGGGATGCTGCCGTCGTCGACGACGACGACGTGCGCGTCGCGCAGCCGCGCCAGCAGCCGGACCGCGCGATCGACGACGCGCACCCCGCCGACCTGCATGCGCGCGCCGCGCGCTTCGTTCTCCGTCGCGAGCAGGAGGACCGGAACCGCGCCGAGGGCCTTGGCGCTCGCCCGCCGGGTCGGCAACACGGTGACCGGGGCGATCCGATCAAGCTCTCTCGCACCTTCAAACATGAGCGCGCTGAACCTCCACTTAGGCCCGCCCTTAGGGGTCCTGAGGATGCCATCCCACCCCCCCTCACACAAGAGGGTGGAGCCCGACCGCGCGCGTGGGTCTCCGGGCCCGCGCGGTTAGGTCCGCTTAACGCGCCGCAAGCCTGGAGCTGCGGCGTGAGGTCACGCACGCACGCGCAGCGCGGCCGGCAGGACCTCGAACGACGCCGGGAGAAACCCCGGCGTCTCGCCGTCGAGCTCCACCGGGATCTGCACGTCGCTCTCCACCGGTTCGGCCGTCATGGTCCTGACGCGCGCGCTGGCCACGTCCTCGAGCTCGAGGTGCGTGCCGTCGTAGAGCCGCCCGATGCGGGTCAGCACGTCGGCGCGCGAGAAGTCGCCGACGGCGACCAGATCGAGCGCGCCGTCGTCGAGCCGCGCTTCGGGGCAGATCTTCATGCCGCCGCCGAAGAAGCGCCCGTTGCCGACGGCGGCCATCAGCAGGCGGCGGCGCTCGCGCGGTTTCCCGTCGAGCGACAGCCAGACGTCCGTGTTCTCGTAGGAGAGCAGCGCGCGCAGCGTGGCCCCCAGGAACGCGACGCGGCCGCCGAGGCGCTTCGACGAGGCGTTGGCCCGGGTGGCGACCGCGCTCGAAAAGCCGAAGGAGGCGACGTTGACGAAGTGCCGAACCGCCTCGCCGCCGTCGGCCGTCCGGAACCGCACCCGCCCGGCGTCGACGGGCCGCGCCGGCGCCTCGCGCAGGTGGCGCGCCGCCGCGCCCGGGTCGTGAGGGAGGTCGAGCGTGCGGCGGAAGTCGCCGCCGGTGCCGCGCGGGATGAGCGCGATCTCCGTCGTCGTTCCGGCGCCGGCCGCGAGCACGCCGTCCGCGACCTCGGAGATCGTGCCGTCCCCGCCGAGCGCGAGGATGAGGCGGCGCCCGGCGGCGGCCTCGCGGGCGGCGATCGCCGACGCATCCCGCGGGCCAGTCGTGAACGCGCTGTCGAGCTCGCCGAGCCCGTCGGTGAGCGCGCCGCGGATGCGCGCCCAGCGCTTCTCCGACAGGCCGCCCCCCGAACGCGGATTCACGATCACGAGGGGGCGCACGGGATCCAAGCGCGATCTTCTAACAGACCGAAAGGGGACGGGCTACGGCGTAGGCGAGCGGCAAGCTATGGTTGGCGCCATGATCGCCGGCGTGCTCCTCGGTCTCGGCGCGAGCGCCTGCTGGGCGCTGGCCAACGTGGCCGTGCAGCGCGCGGGGCATGCGGTGGGGCCGTACCGGGCGCTCCTGTGGTCGCAGGCCGCCGGGCTGGTGTTCGTCGCCGCGTTCGCCCTCCCGATGGAGCACCCATCCTTGGCGCTGGCCCCCGCGACGCTGGGGTGGGTCGCGGTCGCGGGCGTCGCCGCGCTCGTTGCGTACGTCTGCCTGTTCTACGCCTTCGCGCACGGCCGGCTGACGCTGGCGGTCCCGATCATGGCCTCGTGGGCCGTCATCGCCGCCGGGCTGTCGCTGTCGCTGTTCGGCGAGCGTCTCTCGTCGGGTCAGCTCGCCGGCGGGGCGGCGGTCGTCGCCGGCGCGATCGTCGTCTCCCGCTTCGCCCAGGCCGCCGAGGCGCCCGCGCGGGCGGCGGCCGCGCCGCGCGCCCCCCGCTGGCTGCTGGCCTCGTTCGGGGCGGCGGTCGGTTTCGGCGTGCTCATCCCCGCCATCCGCGCGCTCGGCCCCGCGTTCGGCGACGTGGGATCGATCGGCGTCGTCTACCTGGCGGACGCGCTGCTCGGGCTGCCGCTCGCGCTGCTCTTCCGGGTCGACCTCGCGCTCCCCACCGGCCGCGCCTGGCTCCCGGTGCTCCTGGCCGGGCTGTTCGAGACCGCCGGCTTCGCCTGCATCGCCGTCGGGGCGCGCCTCGCCCCGCTGGCGCTGGTCTCGCCGCTCGCGAGCCTGGCCTCGGCGCTGACCTTGCTCGCGGCCTGGATCTTCCTCGGCGAGCGCCCGGGACGCGGCGTGCTCGTCGGCGCCGTGCTCGTCTCGGCCGGCGTCGTCGTCCTGGCGTTGTGACGGTCAGAAGCGGGGCAGCGGGATCACCATCGGCGCGCACTGCAGGCGGGTCGGCGACCGGGTCTCGGGATAGGCGAAGACCAGCTTGCGGGTGATGGTCTCTCCCGGGCCGAGCACCGGGTCTCGGCTGGCCGCCGCGCTCATGAACGAGTCGGCGTCGACGAGCACGGGGACGACCACGTCGCGGCCGTCGTCGAGGTCGCAGCGATCGAAGTTGAAGCGGCGCGGGACCATCCGATCGTTTCGCAGCGTGACGTGGGCCCAGATGAAGCGCTCGCCCCGGGCCGGGACGTGGCGGACGTCACCCGAGCTCCACCTGGCCGGACCGTCGGTGAGGAGGCGCAGGATCAGGCTCCAGTCGTCTCCCTGGCGGCTCTGCGGGTGATTGACGATCTCGCGCGCACAGCCTGCGGCCACGATCGTCGCGAGCCAGGCCGAGAGGAGTCGCGTCTTCACCGGGGGGGAACGGAACGTACAACGAAACCGCGGGGCCGGTCGCGGGCCTTCGCGCCCCTGGAGCGTGGAGGTGAGCCACCCGGGCCAGGTGCGGACACCGAACCGCCAGCCGCGACCCCAACGTCGCGGGCGAGAAGGAAGCACCGCGATGAAATCAGCCCATGTCGTTTCGTTCGCCTTCGGGAGCCTCTTCGCGCTCGGCGCCGCCGCGCTCGTGATCGAGAGCTGCAGCAGCGGCGAGGTCGTCAACGGGGGGCCGGGGACCGCCGGTTCGTCCGGGTCCGCGGGCAGCTCGGGAAGCGCCGGGACGACCGGAACGGGGACCGGGACTGCAGGGACCACCGGGACCGGCACGGGCACCGCGGGGACGACGGGAACGAGCACCGGGACCGCGGGGACGACCGGGACGGGCACGGGGACCGCGGGGACGACGGGAACGAGCACCGGGACCGCGGGGACGACCGGGACGAGCACGGGCACCGCGGGGACGGGAACGAGCGGCACCGCCGGCACGACCGGGAGCGCCGGCGTCACCGGGAGCGCGGGGACGACGGCGTCGGCGGGGACGAGCGGCAGCGCCGGTCGCGGCGGGGTCAGCGGCACCGCTGGCACCACCGGCGCGGGCGGCGCCTGGCCCCCGTCGCCGAACTGCGCCAGCCTGACGACGGCCGCGGGTGGAGCCCCCGCCAAGGCCGGCGCCTGTACCGCCTCCGATCCGCAGCTCTGCTACAAGACCTGCGGGCCGTCGAGCATCGGCTACAAGTCCGAGACCTGCATGACGGGCACGTACCAGGAGATGGCCGGCTGCAGCTTCGACCCGAGCGGTACCTACTCCTGCTACAAGATCCTGACCCCTCTGGATGCGAGCTGCCCGACCACGGCGCCCATGGCCGGGGCGTCCTGCTCACAGGCGCCCTGCACCGTCTGCAACGTGAACGGCATGTACATCGACTCTTCGAATGCCATGAAGACCGGCTACTGCGTCTGCCCGATGGGCGCCTCGCCCAAGTGGACCTGCGCCGCCACCAACGCCTGGCCCTGCCCCTCCGGCAGCGGCTGCTGACCGCCCCGGGCGACGGAGCGCGCCGACGGCCTTCCCGCGGCGCGCGGGCGCGCTAGCATCGGCGCGTGCTCCCGAATCGCGTGCGCTGGCCCCGTCCCCGCAGCCGGCGGGCGTTCGTGGTGGTGGTGCGCTGGCTCTGGACGCTGCCCACGAACCTCGTCGGGCACCTCGCCGGCTTCGTGGTGAGCGGCGGGCGCGTCCGCCGCGTGCGGGGGCCGGCGGCGGTCGGCTGGCTCTACCCGATCAGGCGCGGGCTCGGGCTCGACTGGGTGGGGGCGGTCACGCTCGGGCAGGCGATCCTCTACCGGCCGGACATGCTCGACGGCGAGAGCCTCCGCGCGCGGTTGACGCTCGCGCACGAGCTCGCGCACACGCGCCAGCACGACTGGCTGGGTCCGCTCTACCTCCCCGCGCACATCCTCGCCCAGTCGATGAGCGCGCTCGTGTCGGCCGTCACGCGCCGGCCGGCGATCGTGAGCCGGGTGCACGACTTCAACCCGCTCGAGCAGACGTTCATCTCGCTCGCGGCCGGTGCGACGCACGGTCCTCTGCCAGACGACATCGACACGGAGCGGTTCCTCGCGGCGTTCGGCGCCTGAACGTCAGCCGGACGCTTCAGGGGTACGCTTCGGACGGGCTGGCGCCGTAGCCGGGCTCCTCGTCCTTGAGGCTGCGCCGGATGGAGGCGCGGTACTCGAACGAGTCGACCTCGCCGTGGACCGAGACGCCGTGCTCGGCGGCGGCGCGGACCACCTCGTCCTCCTCGCCCGCGATCATGAGCGTGCACCCGACATCGTTGGGCATTTCACGACAATCCGCGACCTTTCGCATGGGGGGACCTCCCTAGGAGTTAACCCTGGGTTCGCCCGGCCCGCGGTCAACCCTGGGATCGCCGGCCTCGACCGCCGCCGCTCGCCCCCGGTCCGCGGGCTGGTAGACTGCGCGCCGCCATGGCCCATCAATACATCTACACGATGCAGAACCTCCGGCGGGTCCACCCCCCGAACAAGGAGGTGCTCAAGGGGATCTACCTGTCCTTCTACCCGGGCGCGAAGATCGGCGTGCTCGGCGGGAACGGCGCCGGCAAGTCGACGCTGCTCCGGATCATGGCCGGGGTGGACAAGGACTTCTTCGGCGACGCCAAGCCCGCGGATGGGATCCGGATCGGCTACCTGCCCCAGGAGCCGGCGCTCGACCCCAAGAAGAACGTGCTCGAGAACGTCGAGCAGGCCGTGGAGAAGACGAAGGGGCTGCTCAAGCGCTTCGACGAGGTGAACCTCAAGCTGGGCGAGGACCTCAAGCCCGGCGAGATGGAGAAGCTGCTCGAGGAGCAAGGGAAGCTCCAGGACGCCATCGAGGCCGCGAACGGCTGGGACCTCGACCGCACGCTGGAGATCGCCATGGACGCGCTCCGGCTGCCGCCGGCCGACGCCGACGTCACCAAGCTGTCCGGCGGCGAGCGGCGGCGCGTGGCGCTCTGCCGCGTGCTGCTCGAGCGGCCGGACCTCTTGTTGCTCGACGAGCCGACCAACCACCTCGACGCGGAGAGCGTCGCCTGGCTGGAGCACCACCTGCACGAGTTCCCCGGGACGATCGTCGCCGTGACACATGATCGCTACTTCCTCGACAACGTCGCGGGCTGGATCCTCGAGCTCGACCGCGGGGCCGGGATCCCGTGGGAGGGGAACTATTCGTCCTGGCTCGAGCAGAAGCGCAAGCGGCTCGAGGCCGAAGAGAAGGCCGAGTCGGCCCGCCAGCGCACCCTCGCGCGCGAGCTCGAATGGGTGCGGGCTTCGCCGCGCGCGCGGCAGGCCAAGTCGAAGGCCCGCCTCGCGGCCTACGAGGAGATGCTCGCGGACGAGCAGCAGAAGCGCGAAGAGTCGGTGGACATCAGCATCCCGCCCGGGCCGCGCCTCGGCGACGTGGTGGTGAAGGCCGAGCACCTGCGCAAGGCCTACGGTGACAACGTCCTCATCGAGGATCTGACCTTCAACCTGCCGCGCGGCGGGATCGTCGGCATCATCGGCGCCAACGGCGCCGGCAAGACCACGCTGTTCCGGATGATCACCGGGAAGGAGAAGCCCGACGGCGGCAGCCTGCGCATCGGCGACACCGTCAAGCTCGCCTACGTCGATCAGAGCCGCGACACGCTCGACGGCGCCAAGACCGTCTTCGACGAGATCGCCCAGGGGGCCGAGATCTTCGAGATCGGCAAGCGCAAGGTCCCGGCCCGGGCCTACGTCGCCGGGTTCAACTTCAAGGGGACCGACCAGCAGAAGCGGGTCAAGGACCTGTCGGGCGGCGAGCGCAACCGCGTCCACCTCGCGAAGGTGCTGCGCGAGGGGGGCAACGTGCTGTTGCTCGACGAGCCGACCAACGACCTCGACGTGGACACGTTGCGCGCGCTCGAGGAGGCGGTGCTCGCGTTCGCGGGCTGCGTCGTCGTCATCAGCCACGATCGCTGGTTCCTGGACCGTGTCGCCACCCACATGCTCGCGTTCGAGGGGGACAGCCAGGTGGTCTGGTTCGAGGGGAACTACCAGGACTACGAGGCCGACAGGAAGCGGCGCCTGGGCGCGGCGGCCGACCAACCCCACCGGATCCGCTACAAGAAGCTGATTCATTGATGGTACGATGGCGACCATGATTCCGTACGACGAGCTCGAGCGTGCGCTCGCCCGCTGGAAGGCGCGCGCGCAGGGTGGGGGGTCCGGGCCGATCGACGCCTCGGCGTCCGTGGAGTCGGAGGCGGACGCCGTGGAGGCGACGCCGATGCCGGTTCCCGCCGAGGAGCTGGGGAGCATCCCCAACATCGCCAACGTCCCCGAGCGGACCGGCGAGATCGACGTCGCCGAGCTCGAGGCCTACGAAGAGGGCGAAGAAGAAGCCTGAGGTGGAGTCGATCTGGTTCGGGACCCTGGGAGGGTCCCGCGCCCCCCGCGATGAGGTCGGCCGAGCGAAGCTCGTCCGCCCTCGACGCGATCAGAGCTCGTCCGCCCTCGACGCGATCAGAGGTCCGCCCTCGACGCGATCAGAGCTCGTCCGCCCTTGGCGCGATCAGAAATAGAAACGGGCGCCGATGCCGCCCTCTGGGTCGAGCCAGACGCCGGGGAAGACGTTGAGGTCGAAGGCGATCTCGAAGTAGAGCTCGAGGAAGGCCGGGTTCTGGAACATGAGATCCAGGCCCACGGGCGCGCGGGCGGCGACGCGGATGCAGTCGCCGGAGCAGCTGCCGATCCAGGTCATCCGTCCGCCGACGCCGAGGTGCCAGTCGAGCTGAGCCGACTTGCGCACGATGTTGGACTGCCAGAGGTAGTCCATGTTGAAGGTGCCGTCGCTGTAGCCGCCCCGGTTGCAGACCTGAACGCCGTTCTGGACGTAGCAGCGGTCGATGACGCCGTAGGCGTAGAAGCCGAGACCGAAGTCGAGGGCGTTCGTGGGCCCGACCCAGAGCTTGGCGGTCAATCCCGTCGGATCACCCAGCTGGCCGCCGAGGCCGAACTTGCGTGAGTAGCCGACCTCGGTCGCCTGAGCGGACTGCCCGAACGCGGCGAGGAGCGACACGGCCACCAGGCCGGCGAGGATTGTTTTTTTCATGGCCGCTAGTGTAGGCACGAAAGAGCTTCGATCGACAGTTTCCAAACGCACGCCGAGGTGGCAGGTGTCGCAGTTTGCGGTACAAACACGGCGCAGTGTCGAGCATGTGCCGTTCGGTGGGAGGCGCGGTCCTGATCGTCGCTGCGGCCGTCGCGGGGGCTGCGCGAGGCGCGCCGCTGGCGGGCGCAGCCGCCGACACCGACACGTTGCCGGAGGCGCCGGATGTTTCGCCGGAGCGTCGCGCCATCCAGATTGTCGACGGGCGCGAGCGCATCGTCGACGCGGAGGTCGCGCGTGCGCGCGGGATCACTGTCGTCGATCTCTCCGACGATTGGGCGCCGGCGGTGTTGGCGCGCGACAACGGCTACCGCGCGGTCTACGTCGGGCTGGCGACCGATCGCGGTGACGGCGACGGGCAGCCGCTCGCGGCCGGCGAGCGCAACTACCTCGAGCTGTACGGCATCCCGCCGTCGCTGTCGGTCATGCGCCGGCGGTTTCTGGAAGATGCAGCGCGCCCCTGCGCGGCGGCCATCGACGCGGGCAAGCTGCTCGCCGTCGACGAGATCCGGACCTGGGGCGCGTCGAGCGAGCCCAAGGAGCTCGCCAAGCAGCGCGCGCTCGGCCAGCGGCTCGAGGCGGCGCGCGCCGCCGCCGGCGTGCCCGATCTGGCGGCGCTCGCCGAGCGCGACGCGCGCACCGCCCGCGACGTCGAGAAGGTGCAGCGCTTCGAGGCCGAGCGGGCGGCGTTCGCCGGGGTCGAGGCCCGGCTGGTCTGCGAGGGGCTGCTCGATCCGCGCAAGCACAAACCGGGCTCGTACGACACGGCCATGCGCGCGGCCGCGCTCGACTTCCAGCAGAAGCACGCCGTGCTCGATCAGGCGGACCTCAAACGCGGCACGCTCGAGGCGCTCGCCCGGCCGCCGCTGGACAACGATCTGCGGGACCTGCGCCGCGTGCTCACCGAGCGGGCCATGCACGCCGCCGGTTTTCTCGAGGATGGGTCGATCGGGACCTCGACGTCCGATCCCTCGTACCCGACCTACCTCGGCGCCGACGGCGCGCGCCACCGGGTCCCCGATCTCGCGACCGCCTCGGCGGACGCGACGCTCGGCCGCCTCGGCATCACCACCGCCGGCGACGCCGTGGCGTTCTTCCGGCGACACCCCGCGGCCGACTTCCGCTGGCTCAAGCTCGCGGTCCGGCTCCCGGCGCCGCCCGAGTACTACGGCCGCGCGATGGAGCTCTCCGCCGAGATCGACCGCGGCGACGTCTGGTACGACTTCCCGTTCGACGCCGCGGGCGCCCGGGTGCCGCAGCCGCGCGAGCGCTTCCCGACGCTGACCCTGTACGTGAAGTGGCGCGGCGAGCGCGTCCCGCTCGTGCGCTGGCGGACGACCGTGGGCGGCTGGCGGGCGGAGCTCGCCTCCGACGGGCAGGAGTACTACCGCTACAAGGGCTCCGACGTGGGCCCGCGCGTCTGGCGCCACATCGTCGCCTCGCCGGTCTGGATCCCGCCGCCGTCCTCGCCGCTTTCATCCTTCGTCAAAGAGAAGCGGGTGAACGGCACTTACGTTCCCGTCACGAACTACGACGAGACCGGCCCGGGTTATCTGTCGGCCTACGGGCTGGCGGCGGCGATCCACGAAGAGGTCCACCGCGGCCCCGATGGCGCCCGCTACAGCGACAACGGCATCCGCACCCACGGATCGTTCGACTACATGTCGCTGCGCGGGCGCTTCTCGCACGGCTGCCACCGGCTCGACAACCAGCTGGCGATGCGCCTCTTCAGCTTCGTGCTCGGCCACCGGCGCGTCCGCACCCTGGGCGGAAGCCCGCTCGCCCTCCGGCGTGCGTTCTACGCGCGCGGCGAGGTGTTCGAGATGCGGCTCGCGACCCGCGGCTACTACTACGAGCTCGATCCGCCGCTCCCCGTCGAGGTGCTCCCGGGGACGATCCGAGGGACCGCCCAGAAGCCGATCGCGGGCTACGTGCGCAAGCCCGGCGTGAAGTACGCGTCGACGCGCATGCCGTCGCTGCGCGACACGCCGGAGAGCCGCGCGGGCGGCGGAGACGCCCCGTGACCCGGTCGCGCCGTCTCCGGGTCGCGCTCGTCGCGCTCGTCGCGCTCGTCGCGCTCGCCGTCGCGGCGTGCGCACGGCGGCCGTCCCCTCCCGCGCCGTCTCCGGCCGCGCCGCCGCCCGCCGCGGGGTCGGCCGCGCCGAGCGCGCCGCCCGCGGCGGAGATCGAGCCCCCGGAGCCCCTCGAGCCGCGCGACCCCAGCGACATCGTCACGATCAAGCTGCTCGCCGACGCGCGACGCGAGGCCCACGTGTTCTGGGGCCGGAAGGATCTCGGCGTCGCGCCGCTCGAGCTCAAGCGACCGCGCGGCAGCGGCCCCCTCGACCTCCTCGTCGTCGCGCCCGGCAGCCTCCCGCTGCACACGCGGGCCTTCACCGACCGCGACGAGTCGCTGGCGCTCCACTTCTACTCGACGGAGCAGGCGACCGGTCTGCTCGGCTGGAAGCCCCCCGACGCCGACCCCGACCCCGGTGTCAAAGCGAGCACGAAGCCGGTTGCGCCGAGCCCGAATCGCACCGCCAAGCCGCCCACGGCCGCAGCGTCGTCGCGTCACCGGTTTTGAAACAACGTGTAAGGCGATCCCCTTTTTGCTTCCATGTTGCTGTCGTTTCAGCCACGATGCCGCCAAATTTTCCGTCGAAAAGGAGAACCGCGCGAATGGGCAAGCCAATGTCGAAGTCCGAGCTGATCTCGAAGCTGGCCGAGGAGAATGGGGACAACCTGACCCGCAAGGACGTCAAGAGCGTCCTCGAGGCTCTCGCCACGGTGGGCTACAAGGAGCTCAAGAAGACGGGGACCTTCCTGGTGCCCGGTTTCGCGAAGTTCGTCGTCATCAAGAAGCCGGCCACCAAGGAGCGCAAGGGGATCAACCCCTTCACCAAGGAGCCGACCGTCTTCAAGGCGAAGCCCGCCCGCAAGATCGTCCGCGCCCGTCCGGTCAAGGCCGCCAAAGACGCGGTGGCGTAGCCACCGACCCGGCAATAGCGGTGGTCCGCAAAGGGGCCACCCTGCCGGGGACCCTCCACAGCTCCGAATCGCCGCTATATTCGGGGGGCGATGGATGGGCTTGCGAGCCAGTATCGGGAGGTGCGACGGCGGACGGA
>Ga0306921_10008446_pt1 | contig 10879 bp, 15 predicted proteins | sample sta12Cox44000080_FD_203760 | JGI IMG/M metagenome (GOLD analysis project Ga0306921, IMG submission 203760) | Lab enrichment of tropical soil microbial communities from Luquillo Experimental Forest, Puerto Rico - statoxic.12C.oxic.44.000.080 (v2)... | ecosystem: Environmental > Terrestrial >... | reverse complement strand
TACTCGCTGGGCATCAAGCACGTTTCAGTGATCGAGCTGGTGCTGGGTGACAGCGGCATGCTGGCCACCTCGTCTTCTTCGCAATGGCCTTCGCATATCTGATAATGATCTACTTCTGAGGCATCCAGCCTCTTCCGGCTTAAGGTATGACCGATAATGACATCGTCCTGGTGACCGGAGCCAATGGCTGGCTTGGCCGCCGCCTCGTGCGCGCGCTGACGCAAGGCCACCCTGAGATGGGAGCCCTCGGCGCCGGCGGCCGCCGCGTGCGCATGCTGGTGCGGCCCGGCGAGACGGCCGACGATCTCATTGCACTCGGCGCCGAGATGATGGAGGGCGATGTTCGCGATGCGGCGGCGCTGCGCACCCTGTGCCGGGGGACTACGGGCGGAACGCTGATTCATCTCGCGGGCGTGATCCATCCCTTGCGGGGCACGCGCGAATTCACCGAGGTCAATGTCGAGGGGACCAAGGCCGTTGTTACCGAGGCGGGTAGGGCCGGTGTGCGCCGGGCGGTGGTGATGTCCTCTAATTCCGCAATCGGAGTCAGCCACAATCCGTTCGAAGTCTTCGACGAGGATTCGCCCTACCAGCCCTACATGGGCTATGGCCGCTCGAAGCAGCAGATGGAGGAATGGCTGCGCGCGCCTGCGCGCGGCAGCGACCTGCCGCCGGTCACGATTTTGCGCGCGCCGTGGTTCTACGGCCCCGAGCAGCCGGCGCGGCAGACACGTTTCTTCACTATGATTAAGGCCGGCTGGTTCCCAGTTGTCGGCGACGGCCGCAATCGCCGCTCCATGAGTTATGTCGACAGCCTCGCCTACGGCATTCTGCTTGCCGCCGCGGTACCACAGGCGGCCGGGCGCGTCTACTGGCTCGCCGATGAGCGGCCCTATCCGATGAGGGAGATCGTCGACACGGCCCGCGAAGTGTTGCGAGACGATTTTGGCATGACGGTCAAGGTCAAGACATTGCAAATACCAAACATCGTCTCGGACTTGTCGCGACTCGGCGACGCAACGCTGCAGTCGCTCGGCCTTTATAACCAGGAACTGCACGTGCTCTCCGAAATGAATTTGACGATCGCCTGCAGCATCGATCGCGCGCGGCGAGAGCTCGGCTACAGGCCACTGGTCGATCTGCGCGAAGGCATGCGCCGCAGCGTCAAATGGTGCCTGGACAATGACATTGAAATTTGAGGTGATCAACGACACGCAGGAGCTGGAGCGGCGCGAGTCGATCGATGTTATTTGGCGAAGGCGCCGAACAGCCGCACACCCACTGTTGCTGTTTCCCGAGCATTGCTGCGAAGGCCTATTGCCATGGTTGACTCAGGCCGGGCCCTGATCTCGGCAAGCGGTGGTCTTCTCGCCTGATGGCGATGCCGCCAGCTGAGTGCTTGAGTGAGCGCAGGCAAGAGCGGAGGCACGTCACCACATAATCGCGCTGCGCCGCGGCCAGCAAGTAATAATAAGAGATATGCGCCCCTTGGTTGACCCGTGTCCGCGCGCCGAGGCCGGGCGCTTCGCCACCCCGACCGTTCCGCGCCCCGCCGATGCCAGCATTCTGTTCCGTACCTGTCCTCCATTTCGCGATGTCGGGGCCGAATCAACTCGCACCCCGTTTCCATCCTATCGGGGGACAGCTACCTCACGGCTCGCTCGGAGCAGGGCCCATTAGGGCATCTAATGCAGCTCAAGGTTCTTCTGAACAGCGAGCTCAAGCAGCTGGTCGCCGCCATCCGCGAGCACCGCGATCTGTCCCATCGGCTCGATCTAATCGCCAGCGTGGATGGTGTCGGGCTGCGAACCGCGGTCGCCATCCTGGTGCGCATGCCTGAGATCGGCCGCGTCAGCCGTGAACAGGCTGCCGCTATCGCCGGCCTTGCTCCCTATGACGATGACAGCGGTCTGCGGCGCGGCTCGCGACACATCAAAGGTGGGCGTCAGCGATTGCGGCAAAGCCTCTACGCTGCCGCATTGCCGGCTGTCTTTTACTGGAACCCCCAACTGAAAGCCTTCTACAGGCGTCTCCTCGCAGCCGGAAAGCCGCACACGCTTGCTCTGGTCGCCTGCGCCCGCAAGCTCCTCATCTTCGTCAACACCGTTGTCGCCCGCGGCACCTCTTGTAGGTCCTCAGCAGTCACCACGTAATGGTTGCTCAGCAAGCTCCGCAGGGAAAACCGTTCCCCTTGCTGGCGCGTGAAGGGCGACTTGGCGCGTCTGTAGCTAAAGCTGGGCCGCACTCTCATCCCGATGGCAGGATCTCATCGATCAACCGGTTGTTCGCTGCGTCGAATGGATTGACGAATCTAACCCCCGCCAATTCAAAGCCATCCTGCAGGTCCTCCGTGACCAGATGGCGAACGCCGGCCCGTTGTGCTGTAGCCCATAACATCGCATCCCAGAACGCCAACCGGTGTTTTTTCACCGCATCGAGCGCCGCAGAAAGATCGTCATCCTCAGTACCTTGCACAGGTAGCACCGCTCGCCACGCATCGATCGTCGTTCGGACCTCGTCGACCCCTATTCCCGCCTTGCGGATTGCCACGCTGCTGAACTCTGCGAGGGTTTGCAGCAATAAGATGGACGACCCCGTCCGCATTCCCCGTACCAGGAGATCGCGCGCCTTGTGTGTTTTTGCGAGGGGAGCCGAAAGGGTGGCATAGACGAGGATGTTGGTATCAAAGCTGACCATCATCGCTCGTGCATTTCATCGCGCGTGAAAGCTAGTACGACCGCTCCCCAGGGTAGACCTTGTGCCATCACCTCGATGGCATGATCGATGGCCGCTTGCCGTTCTGGCGTCAGCCGCGGCGGGTGATAGGGGGACAATAACGCCACGGGCTTGCTCCGTTTCGTAATCAGGATTTCCTCCCCCCGCTCCACGCGCGAAAGCAATTCGGAGAAGTCGTGGTTGGCTTGGCGGGCGCTCACCGTTTTCATGGTCGAACCTTCAGAATGTAGGACAGGTACTACATGGGGCGCACTGGGACGTCAAGATGTGCGAGGATTGGCCCTGGGTTGAGACGCCTCCAATACCGCTAGAAATCTGGCGCATCCCCTCGGGATGTTTGCCTCGGCCGCGAGGGCGGTCGGGAACTGACAAAGGTAACGGTCAACAGCGGGGAACCGATCAGCATCGGTTAGTCGCGTCAGCGAGGGAGCTCTAGTTACGCAGACGATGCTGACAGTCTTGACGCAAAATTCCGCAGGAGCGCCGGCTGCATCAGTAGGGAGTGGCGCCAGAAAGGCGAGTTCTCCTTCTCCCCCGGGACCGAGCGACTCCCAGGGCGGGGTCCGCCGTGCGGCCCAAGTCGAGTGTGAGCTCCCAGAGAGGCTCGGTCCCAGGGCGGGGTCCGCCGTGCGGCCCAAGTCGAGTATGAGCTCCCAGAGAGGCTCGGCCGGGGCCTCTCGGGTGCCAGACGCGCGTTGCCAGGTCATGCCGTTACCAGCGATAATGTCGTTCGCGCGAGGGGTGATTCGTTGAGTGGTATGGTGGCCCGTATGTCCACGAATAGTAAAGGCACAGAAGTCGCGGCAGCCGGAGTTTCGGGGCAGGCGCAGCGTTTATCACTGTTCGGCCCGCCGCTGCTCCTCGAGGGCGAGGATAGCGCCGCCTATGATGAACTTGTCGGTCGTATCTGCGCGGCGGTAAGGCCGGCGGATGTCATTGATGAGATTTTCATCGCCGACCTCGTGGCCTTGCAATGGGAGGTCTTACGGTGGCGCCGCTTGAAATGGAGTTTGATCCGAGCGCGCGGACTTGCAGCGCTGGAAAGTTTCTTGGCTGGAAGGCTTGACGACGATCTGTGCTCGGAACTCGTTGCGGACCGTCTTACGGAAATTCTTCGGGACCATGTTCCGCAAGAGTACCCGGATTCTCTGCCGACGACGGCGCGCATGTATGCCCGGAATGAAGTCGATAAGAACAATATCAATGAAGTGCTCGCCTGCTTCAACCTGAACATGGACCGCATCCGGTGCGATGCGCGGGCCCGCAAGGCAGAAGAACTCGTACGAGACTATCAGCGGCGCGAACCGGACGCCGTGAAGCTGACCGATGAGCTTTTCGCCAGCGCCGGCATGAGCATGGACACCTTCATGACCAAAGTACTCGGCGACAAAATCGACGATATCGAGCGGATCGACCGTTTGACCGCCATCGCCGAGACCCGCCGCAACGCCGCCCAGCGCGAAATCGACCGGCGTCGCGCGGTTCTCAGCAAAACGCTGCGACGCAGCGTGCACGAGATCGAGGACGACGATTTCGCGGACGGCGAGTTAGTACGCGAGCTGCCGGCAGCCGAATGAAAAAACGCGGCTTGCCGAGCGCGCGCAAGATCACTGCCAACCGCGTGAATGCACGGGCCAGCACCGGCCCGCAAACCACCCGGGGCCCGCTCGCGCAGCGAGAAACGCGCTTCGCCACGCGCTCAGCCTTCCGGTTGGTTCGATTCCAGCCTTGTCAGAGGAGGTGGAAACGCTTGCGCGTGAGATCGCCGGGCCCGGCGCTAACGCGGCAATCCAAGAGCTCGCGCGCCGCGTCGCCGAAGCGCAGATCGACCTGCGCCGCGTGCGCTCTGCGCGCCATCAGTTCCTCTCTGATACTTTGAGCATACAAGATTATGACTCTTACGCAAACGTGCGGAGGAAATTGAGGATCTTGAGCGCTCTTCTGCGGCCAAATCCGCCAGACATATCAACGGAAGCCCGGGAGTTTGCGACCTCGACCTCGACACCGCAAGGGCCGGACGAGCTCGCGACCATCTATCGGGAGAGGCAAAAAAGTTACTGGCCATGGATCGCTATGAACGGCGAGCGCTGTCGCGACGGAAATTTGCAATTCGAGCCTTCGATGAGGCGCGCCGACGGAGCTCTCGCGATTGCAATAAGGGACTGTACGATAGCCAATTTTGGCAAAAGAAGCCAAATTGGTTAAATGTTTTCAAAGGCAGCCTCTGAGGCCAGTAATCCTTTCCCCGGGACACCTCAATTTTTGAGTTTCACGCAGTCGCCGATCTGGTTTGCCACCGGCGTCGGCAGCCACCACTCGCGCGCCTCTTCGGTCCTTACGCCGTCAGCTAGAACGGTTGCGTTTCGGTTTTTTTGGAGTGCGTCGAGAACCGCTCGCTGATCTCATGGCGAGCGTCAAAGCGCTCGAGACAGGGTTCAGAGGCGGAGCGGAAGATCGACTATCGGTGATGGACCCATGTTCTTCGTCCTTTCTAAGCTTCTGGGTGTCTTTGCGTTCCCGTCCAATGTTGCGATTTTGATCGGAATCCTTGGCCTCTTGTTGCTGTCGACGCGCTTTGCGCGCGGTGGACGGTGGTTTGCATTCGTGAGCCTTGTCGTTCTGGCGATCCTTGGCCTCTCCCCCGTCGGTAACTTGCTGATCATTCCGTTGGAAAACCGCTTCCCTCCGTGGGACGCCGCGCGCGGAGCGCCTGACGGGATCATTGTTCTTGGTGGCGTGATCGATCCGTCGAGCCCAGGCAATCAGATAATGCTCAACGAGAGCGCCGAGCGCCTCACCGTCGTCCCAGACCTGGCACGGCGCTACCCCAAAGCCCGAATCCTATTTTCGGGCGGCAGCGGCGCGCTAATAGGTGACGGCCGCGCGGAGGCCGGGGCCGCAGCACGGCTGCTCGAGAGTCTCGGCATTTCGCTAGATCGCGTCATCCTTGAGGGTCGATCTCGCAATACGGTGGAGAATGCGATCTATTCCAAACTGATCGTCCACCCCAAGCGCGGTGAGCGTTGGCTGTTGGTGACATCCGCGTTTCACATGCCTCGGGCGATCGGCGTGTTCCGCAAGGTGGGCTTTCCAGTAGAACCCTATCCGGTCGATTGGCGCACACGTGGTGCGGAAGATATGATGCGCCCATTTGCGGTTATGAGCGACGGGCTGCAGCGAAGCGACACTGCCGTGCACGAGTGGGTCGGCCTCCTGGTCTATTGGCTCACCAAACGCAGCTCAGAGCTGTTTCCGGGGCCAACTCAAGACGCCCTCTGAAGGAATAGACTTGAGGGCACCTCGAAAAATTGCTCCCACTGGCGATCGCTGACAGCTCCGGAGTGAACGTAAATGAATCGGAACGAGAACGAAGCGGAATCATTCGCGGGCAATTTTATGGCGTTTGGCGAGGAGGCGCTATTTTTCGAGGTGCCCTTGAGTCTGTTATTGGTCGATGAGCAAAAAACTGCCTGCGAGGCTACCCAGGATGCAACTCTGTGAGGCGCGGCCGTGGCCAACTGATCCGGTCATCGTTGTGGATGCCAGGCGTGCCTCTCAGTTCCCACATCGTCTCGCCTCAAGTGCTGCCGTAACCGCCGCAACCCTGTTGTCATTTGAAATGTCGCGCTGTCTTTTCTTTGTGGAACTTAAACGCTGGCTGCGCCTTCGCGCTTGGCGCGAACCATCCGAGCCACTATCTCCGGCAATTTGACGGTTGAGCGCCTGTCGAGGATTTGCGCCGCCTTTGAGGGATCACCGAGCGAGCACATGATCTCGCTTGATCGTACCAGCGAGGAATCATAGTCAACGTGATCTTGCCAATTAATATATAAGCCCGACCTCTGCGAATGCCGTCGCCACGAATTCCTCGAGCGATTGGGCGACGCCCCGAAGCAACATCGAAGTCCACGTGCGTGAGCTCATGGCCGATCGAGCACAATGGACGGGAAGCGCATCGGACCTTTTGCAAGTCGGCACCAGTCGGACTGGCTGGCCAAAAAGCCCCCGCGCCCTTGCTGGCCGGCTGCGCCGGGCACAGACCTTCTTGCGCACAGTAGGGATTGAAATTGCCTTCGGCCGCGAGGGGCGGTTTGGAACGCGCACAATCAGGATAACGGCCATAGGCGAGACCAATTGCATGACACCGTCAGCACCGTCAGCCGCGTCAGCTCCAATGGACATCGAGCGGGTCTAAACCACCCTCGGCCCGGACTAGAACAGGCGCTTTAAGCGCAGACGATGCTGACGGTGCTGACGCAAATAGCCGACCTTGCGGCAGAAAAAAGGGCTCGCTGACGAGTTCGATCTTTGCCGGTCAATAACAATTTGGCTGCAGGCCCTCGGCTACGGTGACGCGCCCGGTCTACGATAGCTGATGTGTTGATCAAAGACGGGGCGAGGGACTGGAAAGGCCTTATATTAAGCAAAATGGGTCGGCGACTTTAGCACCGCTCGGGTTTGCCCACGCTCAGCCTACGGACGACTCCCTGCGCATGTACGCGATCGACATCTGGCAAAACCCGCCACAATCGCGGGGACCCGGACGCGGCGTATATTTGGGAAAGGGCCTGGTTCTCACCGCCGCCCATGTCGTCGGCTCTGTTGCTCGCACCAGGCCGAGCGTGCTCATGGCGGGTATGGACCTGCCCGCAAAGGTCATCAGGGAGGGAGCGTGGCTCTGACGCTGCTCTCCATTGACGAGCAGACTGCTGCCTATCTAGGTGCGCCGCATGCGCTATGTGAAAAAAAACCCGTGGCCCGGCGAACCGGTCATCGTCGCGATTCCCGAAGCGACGGCGCGCTCGCATATCATCTCACCGCTAACGCTTCCCTTAGTATCCCAGAAAATTTTCCACGCTGATCAGCGATGTTGCAACCACTGGAAATTCAGGATCGGGCAGCTCCGGGTATATCTGAAGTCGGGACTGATCATGACCGGTGCCCACCTGACTGCTATTGATGCCACGATGAGCGTCCCGCATCGCCGGCGTGAGTGACGGGAAAGACCAGATGAGTGACGCACAGCGAACCAAACCGGGCCGTTTTCACCCTCTCGCGTTGGTCGAGTGCGAGGCCGTCGGCGACGAAACCCGCATCTGGGCCTTCGCCCACGTCATGAAAGGGGCCCGGATCGGCGCCGGCTGCAACCTCGGCGAAGGTGTGTTCGTCGAGAGCGGCGTCTCGGTCGGCGACAACGTGACGGTGAAGAACGGGGTGGCGCTCTACGATGGCATCACCGTCGAGGATGACGTGTTCATCGGCTTTCAATTGCCCATAACTTGGGCGGCTTGGGGTCGGCCACCGATTGGCAAAATCTTGAATCGAAAGAATCGCTTGTGATTCCTTGCTGAGCACCTGATTCGCGAGGAGGGGTGCTCCATGGGACTGACATTGAGGGATCGAGCGGCAAAGAGCGCTCTGCGATCCTCCCCATGCACGGAAGGTTGGATTGATCGAGAAATTGGCGAATGCGAATTTAGAGATGCTCGGCTTGGCGACAGATTCCGCAAACTGCTGGGGCAGATTGGGAGCGCCATGGGACAAAGCATTCCGCTGGTCTGCCAGGATTGGGCGAACACCAAAGCGGCCTATCGTTTCTTCTCCAATGACCGGGTCAGCGAGGCGGACATTTTGGCTGGTCACTTCCAATCGCACGCGATCGTGCAGCTGCCACCGATGGTCTTGTTCTTATGCTCCACGATACGACCGAGTTTAGCTATCTAAAGAGAGAAATCAGAAGCGATCGGCATCACCAAGAGCATAAACAGTGGGCGGGACAAGGTGGGTCGCCTGAGATCGCACACGGTTTGCGGCATCCTAATGCATTCGAGCCTCGCGGTTACGATCGCGGGCGTGCCGTCTCGGGTTGGCGGCTGTTAAGTTCTGGACCCGGAAGAAATTCAAGGGGACCGCCGCGCTTAAGAAAAAGATCAATCCGACGCGGATTCCCATCGAGAAAAAGGAAAGCATCCGGTGGTTGGAAAATTTGAAACAATCCACGGAACTTCTGGATGATCCAGGACGATGTGTCCACATCGGTGATCGCGAGAGCGACATCTACGAGCTTTTCTGCGCGGACAGGAGATTGGAACCCACTTTTTGGTCAGGGCCTGCGTCGATCGTTTGGCCGGAGACGGCGATCACACGATCACCGACGAGATGGATGAGTTCGCGGTCAAGGGGCTGCATCGTGTTGAAGTTCGAGACAACAACGGCGATCAGGACGAAGCTATTCTCGAAATCAGGTACCGCACGATTCGAGTCCTGCCGCCGATTGGAAAACAGAAGCGATATCCTGCGCTGACTTTAACGGTGATCCATGCCGAGGAGCGCGGGACACCCAAGAACAGAAAGAAAATTGACTGGCGGCTGATCACGGACCTGCCCGTTCACTCCCGCAAGGACGCCGTCGAGAAGCTCGAATGGTACGCTTTGAGGTGGAAAATTGAGGTGTTCCACAAAATTCTCAAGTCGGGTTGCAGAGCCGAGGAATCGAAGCTCCGGACCGCTCAACGCCTCACCAATCTGCTCTCCGTCTTTTGCATCTTGAGTTGGCGGGTCTTCTGGATGACCATGCTCAACCGCTCCGCCTCAGATGCTCCGTCAGATCTCGCGCTGAGTGAGGTCGAAATTGCCCTGCTTGATCACCTCGTCAAAGATAGAGACCAAAAGCCGCTCCAGCGAAAAACTCTATCCCACTATGTGACTAAAATCGCCCGGCTTGGCGGCTATCTCGCCCGCGCCAATGACCCTCCGCCTGGCAACACGGTCATGTGGCGAGGGCTGTCACGCCTCACTGACATCGAATTAGGCGCTACCGTGGGGGCGAAAATTGTGGGTAATTGAAAGGTTCATCGGCCCCCACGCGGTGTTCACGAACGATCTGCGGCCGCGCTCGGGCAAGTTCAAACGACCCCCCGCCAGCGAAGTTCTCGCCCACCCGAATCGCGCGCGGCGCCACCGTCGGCGCCAACGCCACTGTCGTCTGCGGCCACGAGGTGGGCAGGTACGCGATGGTTGCCGCCGGCGCGGTGGTGACCAAGGACATCCCCTCTCACGTGCTGGTCGGCGGCGTCCCGGCCCGGACCATGGGGTTCGTCTGCGCCTGCGGCGAGGTGCTGCCGGCGTCGCTCCGCTGCGCCTGCGGCCTCGGCTACCGGCGCGCCGGCGCCGGTCTCGCGCCGCTCGACTGATCGCCGAAAACCCAGCTTTCCCGGCCAGCGTGCGGTTCAGCTCGGGCGAAAATCATTATCGAGGAGAATCGGTTCGGTTTTGAACCGGAAATCACCGCGCAAAAATGCGGTGCGTATCTATGAGTTGGGCATCGCCTATCGCGGCGAGCGCCTGCGGGCTTCCGGTCGCGACGGGGAAACGGTCAAGACCGAATCCCCGTCGCCTCTCCTAACATTCCACCTGGACCACTCAGTGGGGGCCAATCAGCCCCGTCACCCCGTCGTTCTCAACGCGATCGAGGATGTGATCGTGCGCCCCGATCTTGCCGACCGCGCTATCCTACTGACGCTCGCACCGATTGCCGAACGGCAACGCCGGTCGGAACATGCGCTTTGGCAGGAGTTCGACCTCGCCCGCCCGTACATCCTTGGCGCGCTCCTCGATGCGGCCGCGCATGGGTTACACATGCTGCCGCGGGTGCGCCTCCAGCGGTTGCCGCGCATGGCTGATTTCGCGCTCTGGGCCACAGCCTGCGAGAGCGCATTTCAACCCGCGGGCACTCTAGAAACCGCTTATGCCAACAACGGGCGCGACGCGATCAAGAACATGGTCGACGTCGACTCGGTGGCGGCCTGTGTGCGCGAGATCATGGCCGACCGAGCACAATGGACGGGAAGCGCATCGGACCTTTTGCAGGTCGGGCGTTCCAAACCGCCCCTCGCGGCCGAAGGCAATTTCAATCCCTACTGTGCGCAAGAAGGTCTGTCCCCGGCGCAGCCGGCCGGCGAGTGCGCGCGGGCTCTTTGGCCAGCTGATGACGTACAGAATGTTTCGCACAATTAGGTAGGGCTGGCGGCCCCGAATCTGGCTGAACTGGAGGTGGCTAAACGCAACCAGGCCAGCAAGAGGGAGCCGCCATGTCAGACGATACACCGAATCTGCTGAACAACGTCATCACGATTGACGATGA
>Ga0306921_10008445_pt1 | contig 10880 bp, 10 predicted proteins | sample sta12Cox44000080_FD_203760 | JGI IMG/M metagenome (GOLD analysis project Ga0306921, IMG submission 203760) | Lab enrichment of tropical soil microbial communities from Luquillo Experimental Forest, Puerto Rico - statoxic.12C.oxic.44.000.080 (v2)... | ecosystem: Environmental > Terrestrial >... | reverse complement strand
TCGCGCCGCGGTCGCCCGCTCAGGTGAAACCGCAAAGGCCGGCGCAAGCGGGACCTCCTAGCCTAATCGCGCTCCGCTGGCTCGGAGGATCTTATGGAGCTGACCCCGCTCGTCCCGACCGGCCGTCAGGTCATCGAGCGCTATGGAGAGAATGGCTTTCGAGTCGCGGGGATAATCTACCGCGGCTCAGTCCTGGTGTTCCCCGAGCGGACCCTGCCATGGTCGGCAGCCAGAGTCTCCGACGTCACTTGGGAGAGCCTGACGCCGGTCGTCGAGCATGGCGGGGTGAAAATTCTTCTGCTCGGCCTCGGCCGCGGGATGCGCGCCGTGCCGCCCATCTTGCGTAGCGCTTTGCACGCCGCCGGCATCGTCCTCGAGCCGATGGACACCGGAGCCGCCTGCCGCACCTACAACGTCCTCGTCGCCGAAGACCGCCGCGTTGCCGCAGCGCTGCTCCCCCTCTCCGAAGAGCTATAGGCGCGCTTCTTGCAGGGTCTCCGGAGAAAAACCGGTGGCTCAGCATGGCGGCAGACGGTTCGAGCGTGTTTCGGGCGGCTCCCGGGATCGGCCACAATGGCGGACCGCCGATCGATCCGGGTGTCGAACGGCGCAGATTCTGCTGGCGGAAGGCTCATGCGTTCGCATGGCGCACTCCGCCGCGCGAAATCGCGCTCGGCCGGCTGGCTCGCGCCACGGCGCTCGGCATGACCTATCGGCAATACACCGCGGTGTTGCTGGATCGCGGCGTCCATCTGTGAGAAAGGCCCCGTTGTAGCGAGGCCTTTCTTCGGACGACCGGCGAACTCAGCGGGCTTTCGACAGGTTCTGCGCGACGAAATCCCAATTCACCAAATGGTCGAGAAACGCCTGCACGAAATCCGGACGGCGGTTCTGGAAGTCGAGATAATAGGCGTGTTCCCAGACGTCGCATGTGAGCAGCGCCGCCTGGCCTTCGGCGAGCGGATTGACCGCGTTCGGGGTGGCGGTGATCTTAAGCTTGCCACCGTCGGCGATCAGCCACGCCCAGCCACTGCCGAACTGCCCGACCGCCGCCGCCTTGAATTGCTCCTTGAACTTGTCGAGCCCGCCGCAGTCACGGTCGATCGCTTGGGCGACCTGCCCGCTCGGGGAGCCGCCGCCGCGCGGCTTCATCGAGTTCCAGAAGAAGGTGTGGTTCCACACTTGGGCGGCGTTGTTGAACACGCCGGTCCTTGATGTGTCCCGATAGCTCGACTTGATCAGCTCTTCGAGCGACTGGCTCTCCGCCGGGGAGCCCTTGACGAGGTTGTTGAGGTTCGTGACATAGGCTTGGTGATGCCTGCCGTGATGGAAGTCCATCGTTCGCTCGGAGATATGCGGCTCGAGCGCGTTCTTCGAGTAGGGCAGGGCGGGCAGTTCAAAAGCCATGGCGACCTCTCCGGGTTATGGTGAGCGTTGCGTTTTGCGGGGATTAATTAACAGGGAAACGGCGGAAGGGGAAAGCTGTTCCCCCGGATCTGGGCGCCTTTCCCCTGTCGCCGCTCTGGTTCATCGTCACGACCACGACCGCTTCCAGACCGCAATATTCGCCCCGTCCGGGCGACGCGAAGCGCTGTTCGCGCTTTACGCGTTCAACTACGAGATTGCCCGGGTGCGCGAAACGGTCCGCGAGCCGATGCTCGGCCAAATTCGACTGCAATGGTGGCGCGAGAATATCGCCGCCGCCTTCGAGGGCGGGGCGGTGCGCCGCCACGCCGTCGTCGAAGCGCTGACCGCTGCGATCCGGGCATACTGTTTGACGCGAGCTCATTTTAACCGGCTGGTCGATGCGCGGGAGGAGGACCTTGTCGAGGAGCCTTTGGCCAGCCTCGATGCCTTGGAGGAATATGCCGAAGCGACCTCGGCGCGGCTCGTCTATCTGGCCCTCGAGACCCTCGGTGTCCGCGACCCCTTGGCCGAAAAAGCCGGTTTCCACATCGGTATTGCCTATGCGCTCGCCGGGCTGTTGCGCGCCATGCCCTATCGAACGCGCATCGGCCCCGCCCTAGTCCCGGCTGAGATCGCCGCCGCGGCCTCGCGGCACCTGGCCGCGGCGCGAGCGCGGCGGGGCGCCGTTCCGCCCGCGGCGCTTCCGGCGCTGTTGCCGGCGATAGTCGCGGAACGCTCGCTGGCGCGGCTGAAGCGCGCCGGCAATGACCCGTTCGACCCGGCGCTCACCGCCCCGGACACGATGCAGAGCTGGCGGCTCGCGATTGCCTCGCTGCGCAAGCGGTATTAGCGGCACTGAAAATCCGGCAGGCGGCGTTCGGCCATGGCCTTGATGCCCTCCTTAAAGTCCTCGGTGCGGCGCAGCCAGTCCTGCTCGACGAGCTCGCGCTCGGTGGCGGCTTCGATCGCGTCGCACAACCCACGGCGCACCGTCTCGCGCGTCGCCATGACGGCGAGCGGCGCCGATTGCGCGATCTCGAGCGCGAGTGCCTGGGCGGCGCTGCGCACTTCGGCGAGCGGCACCAGCATCTCGGCGAGCCCGATCCGCACGGCCTCGTCGCCGGGAACGCGGCGGCCGGTATAGAGCATCAGCGCCGCCTGCTGGGCGCCGACCAGCCGCGGCAGGGTCGCGGTCAGCCCGAAACCCGGATGAAAGCCGAGCCGATTGAAGTTTGCGCTGAACCGCGCCTCCGGGCAGGTAACGCGAAAATCCGCGACCAACGCCAACCCCAGCCCGCCGCCGACCGCGGCACCATGCACCGCGGCGACGATCGGTTTTCGGGTGCGGAACAGCCGGATCGCCTCCTTGTAGAGATGGCGCCCGGCGCCGCTGCGGCTGCCCTCGGCTACGGTCCCGGTTTCCATGCGCCTGGAGAAATCCGCACCGGCGCAAAACGAGCGGCCCTCGGCGGCGAGCACAATGGCCCGGCATCCGGCGTCGGCATCGAGCTGCTCAAAGGCCTCGCCGATCTCGGCGATCAGCTCGCTGTCGAAGAAATTGTGCGGCGGCCGCTGCATCTCGACCGTGGCGACGAAGCCGTCCCGGCTCACACGGATGTCGCTCATTGCAGGTCTCCTCAGAGCTTGCGTTTGACGATCAGCGCGTCGACCACGGTCAGCCCTTGCCCCTCCGGGTGGACGATGACCGGGTTGAGGTCGATTTCCTCGATCAACTCGGCATGGTCGGCGGCAAAACGCGATAAGGTCGCGATCAGTTCGGCGAGAGCCGCACGGTCAGCGGGCGAGGCGCCGCGCGTTCCGTCGAGCAGTGCCTTACCCTTTAGTTCGCCGAGCAGCGACAACGCCTCCTCCCGACCGATCGGCACCGGCGCAAACGCGACATCGCGCAATACTTCGACGTGGATGCCGCCGAGCCCGACCATCAGCATCGGGCCGAAATCCGGGTCGCGGGTCACGCCGAGGATGATCTCCTGACCGGGCGATGCCATTGGTTGAACAAGCACGCCATGTATCGCCGCGCGGGCGTGAGCTCGTTCCGCGTTGGCGACGATGCGCTGATAAGCCTCACGCACCGCCGTATCGCCCGTGACGCCAAGGGCGACAGCGCCGGCCTCGGTCTTGTGGGTAATGTCCGGTGATTGGACCTTGAGCGCGACCGGCCCGCCGATCTCGACCGCCGCTGCTGCCGCCGCCTCGCCGCTCGCAACCAGCACCTCGGGCGGGCGCGGCACACCGCAGAGCGCAAGCAGAGTCTTGGCTTCGGCCTCCGTCAGCACCCGACCGGCGGCGGTGAGGGTTCGGCCAACCTCCTGGCGCACATCCGGCGGGGTCTCCTCGGCCATTTGCGGTCGGCGGCGCCGAGCCTGGAATTGGGCGTAGTCGACCAATGCGCGGATCGCCCGCGCGCAGCTCGGCATCGAGGTATAGCAGGGGATGCCAGCCTCGGCGAACGCCGCCATCGCGCCCGGTGTGGCCGTCGTGTAGGTCGACAGGATGATCGGCTGTTCGGTGTCGCCGGTGACCGCCGCCAATTCTACGGCGCGCTGCTTCGCGGTTGCTTCGTTGGCGAGCGAACCGATCAGCAGGATCACATCGATCCGCTTCGACTGGCGGACGATCTCAACCAGGCGGGCATAGCCAACCTCGTGGATCGCCTGGGCGGTACCGTCGACCGGGTTTTGCGCCGAGGCGTAGGAGGGCAGGAGGGCAAGGACGCGCTGTTGGATGTCGTCTTCGAGAACCGGCAGCTCAAGGCCGTGCGCCGAGAGGATGTCGGCCATCCACACCGCACTGCCACCCGAGCCGGTAATGACGGCGACCCGATTGCCGCGCGGCAGCCGGCAGAAGGCGAAGGCGCTCGCGATATCGACCATGTGGTCGAGGTCCTCGCCGCGGATGATTCCGTGATGGCGGAAGATCGCATCGTCGATGATGCCGGCATGCGCCAGCGCGCCGGTGTGTGAGGCGGCGGCGCGCCGCCCGGCGACCGACCGGCCGACCTTGGCAACGATCAGGGGCTTGCCGGCCTCCGCCGCCTTGTCGGCGACCGCGCGAAAGCGCTCGGGCCGGCGGATCCCTTCGAGATAGAGCAGGAAAATGTCGGCATCGCCCTCGTCGAGCCACCAATCGACATAGTCATGCGCCTCGAGAACCGTCTGATTGCCGGCGCTGACCTGGTGCGTGAAGCGAAGCTGCCGGTCACGGCCGCGGCTCAGAAACGAGAATGTGAGCGCACCGCTCTGACAGCTCACAGCGATCGGCCGGGCCTGGCCCGAGACTGGCGGAAAACTGCGGTTCGGGTCGTGGAACACCGGGCTGAAGGTCGCGACGAGCGGCTTCAGCGGGTTGACGACGCCCTCGGAATTAGGACCGCAGACGACCATGCCGAAACGCGCGGCGACGGCGTGCAATTCGCCGTCGCGGGCGCGGGCCGCCTCGTTGCTCTCCTCGCCAAAGCCTGAGCTGATCACCACCGCAGCGCGGATCCCGCGTTCGCCGCATTGCGCGAGGGTCTCGACGACGTGCGCGGCCGGCACCAGGATTACCGCGAGATCGGCCGGCTCCGGCAGCGCGGCCGCGCCGGGATAGGCCTTGAGCCCGAGCACTTCGGCTTGGCTGCGCGTCACCGGGTAGATGCGCCCGTCATAGCCGTGGCCGATCAGCGCCCGGGTCAGGCGGCCGCGCAAGGTCTCGGTGTCGCCGGAGGCGCCGATGATGGCGATGCTGTCGGGCGACAACAGCGGCTTCAGGTCGGGCATCGGCTCAGCGCAACCCGAGGCCGCGGGCGATGATGCCGCGCAGGACTTCGCGGGTGCCGCCTTGGATCGTCAGTTTGGGCGCGATCAAGGTGGCGTAGCGCAATGCCTCTTCGAACCGATCGTCGTTGCTGTCGGGCTCAGAATCGCCGGACTGTGGCGCCAGCAGGCGCACCTTGTCGGGCAGTGCCTGCTCGAAATTAGTGCCGAGATCCTTCACTACCGCGGCTTCGACCGACGGCGTCTTGCCGGCCTGCAACATGCCGGCGACCGACAGCGACATCCGCCGCAAGGTGGCGAGATGGGCGACCTCACGCCCGATCCCCTCGGCCAGACGCTCGCTCGGTTCCTCACCGGCTCGGCGGACGAGCTCGACCAGCGCCGGAAAGGTCTCGATCCAGCGGTCGGGACCGCTGCGCTCATAGGCGAGCTCGTCGGTCGCCTGCTTCCAGGCCATGTCGACCTCGCCGATCAGATGGGCGTCCGGCAGAAACGCGTCGTCGAACACAACCTCATTGAAATCATGGCCCCCGGTCAGGTTGATGATCGGCCGGGTAGTGATGCCCGGTGTCTTCATCTCGACCAGGAACTGGGTCAGCCCGTGCCGGTGGTTCTCCTTGGTTTTGGGCGAGGTGCGCAGCAGCGCGATCATGTAGTCGGCGTGGTGCGCGCCGCTGGTCCAGATCTTGCGCCCGTTGACCAGCCAGCCGCCATCGGTCTTGGTCGCCCGGGTCGAGGCGGCGAACACGTCGGAGCCCGAATTCGGCTCGCTGAGACCGATGCAAAAGCACAATTCGCCGGCCGCGATCCGGGGCAGGATCTTCTGGCGGATCTCTTCCTGGCCGTAGCGCAGGATGACCGGCCCGCTCTGCCGGTCGGCGGTCGAATGCGCGCGGGTCGGCGCGCGCGCCGCCAGCATCTCCTCGGTCACAACATAGCGCTCAAGCTGTGAGCGCTCGTGCCCGCCGTATTTCTTTGGCCAGGTCATGCCGATCCAGCCCTTGGCGCCGACCTTGCGGCTGAACTCGCGCGAGAACGAGCCCTTGCCGTCACCCAGGACAAAGGTTCCCGTCTCCGCCTCCTGGCGCAGAAACGCTCGCACCTCCTGGCGCAATTCCTTGGCCTCGGGCGGCAATTCGATCGGGTCGAAGCGGAAGCTGAAATTCATCGGTGCCTCGCGATCGCAGTATCTTTATGAGCCTTGGGTGATGAAGGACCACAGCTGGTCGGCGCCATGTCGGGCGACCATCCGCCCGAGGCGCTGGGCCCAAACCGCCTCGTTGCCGAACTCCTCGCGCCAGGCCCACAGCCGCCGCGTCGCATGATGCAGCGAATGCTCGTAGGTAAACCCCATCGCACCGTGCACCTGATGGGCGATCGCAGCACCCGTGCCAGCCGCCTCGCCGCCGCGCACCTTGGCGATCGCCACCTCGGCGAGGCCAATCTCCGGGCCGGAGCAGGCCTCCGCGGCTCCATCGGCCGCCGCGCTCGCCGCAGCCACCTCGCCCGCCAATGTCGCCAGGTTGTGCTGGATCGCTTGGAACTTGGCGATCGGGCGGCCGAACTGCGAGCGGTCGAGCGCGTGCTGGACCGACTGTTCGAGGATCTTTTCCAGCGCTCCGGCCATCTGCTGCAATCGCACGGCGGCACCAAAGCCGACCAGCAGGCCCTGGTCGAGCGCAACCGGCTGTATCGCCACGGGGACAGCGTTATCGAAGGACACCTCGTCGCGCGGCTCGCCGGCAAGGCTGGTCGATTGTCTGATTGGCAGACCTTCGGCCGCGACCAATGCCACAGCCGCGTCATTGCCACGGTGCGTCAGAACGGCGATGTGACCAGCGTTGCGGGCGAACGGCACACGGCGCGCGCGGCCGGCGAGCTTGCCGTCGTCCCGCAGCACTATTTTACCGTCGGAATGGACCGGCGCCACGGTCATCGGCCCGCCCGGCACGGTGATCCCGGCTCGGGCAAGCAGCCAACCGGCCATCAAGGTCTCGGCGAGCGGCAACGGGGCGGCAAACCGACCGGCGACGCGCAGTACGGCGAAGCCGTCGGCCATTGTCGCCCCGGCGCCGCCGAGTTCGTCGGGGACCCAGGTGAGCGGCAACCCCGACTCCTCGAGCGCGTCCCATAACGCCTTCGGCCATGCGCCCTTCTCGGCGTCGTTGATCGTGGCCGGCTCGCACAAATCCTGGAAGATGCGGGTCGCGGTGTCGACGATGATGTTGTCCGAGGTGTAGCTCATCTCGCTGCCGCTCCGGTATCACCCGTTACCGGCAATCGTAGATCAGCCGAACAGCGACGGAAAGCCTTCGGCTGCCACGGATCCCGGCTGCAATCTCCGATTGTGCCGTTCATTGCGCGTTGCTGCATCTGCAGCAAATCTGCAGCAAGATCTCTCTTCGAAGTTGTAAGATCGCGACGACAGAGTGCTGGACCAACCGGGCCCTTGTGCAGAGAGTCCCCGTTGTTTTTGCTGTTTTTGCAGGAAATTATCAGCGGCGAACCTCACCTTCGCCGCGGGAACCCTCGATTGTCGGAGGCCGTGCGAGGCAGTGAACAGCGGGACAGCGTCCGAAGCCGGCAACCATTTTTTTTGTGAAAAAGAAATTATTTGCTACAATAGCACGTAAGGTGAACGGGGTCAATCAAATTGCGATTTGCCGCTTTCCGGGATCGGTGCCAGGCTCTACGCTGCCGGGCAGTCATCCGGCGGGTCGAGCACTCACAACCGATAGGTATCCCGTGTTTATCGCGATGAATCGCTTCAAGGTCGTCCCCGGGTCACAGGCGGATTTCGAGAAGGTTTGGACGACACGCGACACACATTTGCGCGACGTGCCCGGCTTCATTACCTTTCACCTGTTGCGGGGACCCGACCGCGAGGATCACACCCTTTACTCGTCGCACTCGATTTGGCGCAGCCGTGCGGACTTTGAGGCGTGGACCCGGTCGGAGGCTTTCCGCCGGGCGCATCGTGACGCCGGCTCCAACAAGCCGCTTTACCTCGGCCATCCTGAGTTCGAGGGCTTCGAGGTCCTCCAGACGGTAGAGGGCGCACCGTCGGCACGCTGACCTGAAGAAGGGTAGGGGAGCGGCGGCGATTATGGGTTAATCTCGGCGCGAACAACCCAGCGCAGTGTCGAACATGCCCGCCACTCGCCGCCTTGCCGCGATCCTCGCCGCCGATATGGTCGGCTACAGCCGGCTGATGGGCGAAGACGAGGCGGGCACCGTGCACGCATTGCGCGAGCATCGAGCCGCCGCCGACCCGCTCGTCACCCAGCATGGCGGGCGGATCGTCAAGACCACCGGCGACGGGATGCTGATCGAGTTCAGCTCGGTGGTCGGCGCCGTCGAATGCAGTCTGGCACTGCAAAAGCTCGCGGCGGAGCGCAATGCAGGAATTGCGGGCGACCGCCGCCTGGAGTGGCGCATCGGCATCCATATCGGCGACGTACTGGTCGATGGAGACGACATCCTTGGCGACGGCGTCAACATTGCGGCGCGTCTTGAAGGCATCGCCGAACCCGGCGGGATCTACATCTCGGAAGACGCCTTTCGCCAGGTACGCGGCAAGGTCGAGGCCGAGTTTGCCGATATCGGCGAGCAGGGCCTGAAAAACATCGCCCGCCCATTGCGGGTCTATCGGATCGGTCCGGCAGCGGCCCCAGAGCAGGTAAAGGCCCCGTCCCCGGCCCTGCCGCTGCCCGACAAGCCCTCGATCGCGGTACTCCCGTTCGCCAATTTGAGTGGAGACCCCGAGCAAGAATACTTCGCCGATGGGATGGTCGAGGAGATCATCACCGCGCTCTCGCGCATCCACTGGCTCTTCGTGATCGCCCGCAATTCGAGCTTCACCTACAAGGGCCAGGCGGTGGACGTGAAGCAGGTGGCGCGCGAATTGGGTTGCGCTACGTGCTCGAAGGCTCGGTACGAGAAGCCGGTAACCGAGTGCGCATCGCTGGGCAATTGGTCGACGCCATCACCGGCAACCACATCTGGGCCGACCGCTTCGACGGCGCGCTCGACGACATCTTCGAGCTTCAGGACCGGGTGGCATCGAGTGTCGTCGGAGCGATCGAGCCTCGGCTGCGCCAATCCGAAATCGAGCGCGCGGTACGCAAGCCCACACAGAGCCTGGATGCCTACGATCTCTATCTGCGCGCGCTTGCGCACTACTATCGCTACACTGAACTATGCCGAGGCGGTCGCGCTGTTACGGCAGGCGTTGGCAATCGACCCGTCCTACGGACCGCCGGCGGCTTTGATCGGCTGGTGTCAGTTGATCCAGCGACTTCAAGGATGGGGAACAGTATCGGATGACGACATCGGCGCCGGCATTCGCCTAGCGCATAAGGCTCTTGAGGCTGGCCGCGACGATCCCGATACGATCGTGGCGGCCGCATGTACACTGTTCTACGGCGGCGGCGAGACGGCGCTGGCGGAGGCGGTTCTCGATCGCGCCTTGGCGCTCAACCCAAACGCGGCCCCTGGCTGGATGGTCAGGGGCTTCGTCCATGCGGCCGGGCGCAATCAGCCCGAGCCGGCGATCGAGGCACTTGAGCGGGCATTGCGTTTGAGCCCGTTCGATCCGCCTGGTTTTGTCAACGCTACCTGGCTCGCGCAGGCTCACCTTGCCGCGCGAAGCTTCGAGAAGGTGATAGAATGGGCCGACCGTGCTTTGCCCGACCAGCCGCGTTTCATCGCTGCGGTCCGGGTCAAGATCATCGCCTTGGCCTATCTCTGCCGCCTCGACGAGGCGCACGCTGAGCTCGGCCGGATGCTCGCGCTCTACCCCGGATTGACGATCGCCACATTCCGTCCGACGACCGCCTCATTCGATCCCGAATACACCGAGTTCGCTCTCGCCGGCCTCCGCTTGGCCGGAGTGCCGGAAGAATGACCGTGACCCGTCGGCTCACCGCGATTCTCGCCGCCGATATGGCGGGCTATTCGCGGCTGATGGGGCTCGACGAGGCGGGCACGGCGAAAGCATTGCGCGAGCATCATGCCGCCACCGAGCCGCACGTCGCCAGGCATGGCGGGCGTGTCGTCAAGACCACCGGCGATGGAGTGCTGATCGAGTTCGGCTCGGTCGTCGGCGCCGTCGAATGCGCCGTGGCCCTGCAAAAGCTCGCAGCGGAACGCAATGCCGGGATCGGCGACGAACGCCGCATGGAATGGCGCATCGGCATCCATCTCGGCGACGTATTGGTCGAGGGCGCCGACATCCTGGGCGACGGGGTCAACATCGCAGCACGGCTCGAGGGCATCGCCGAGCCGGGCGGCATCTGCATCTCTGAGGACGCATTCCGCCAAGTGCGCGGCAAGGTCGAGGCCGGGTTTGCCGATATCGGCGAGCAGAGTCTGAAGAACATCGCAAGGCCATTGCGGGTCTATCGCGTCGGCCCATCATCGACGCCTGAGCCGGCGGCGGCGCCGGCTGGCTTGCCGCTGCCCGACAAGCCATCGATCGCGGTATTGCCGTTCGCCAATCTCAGCGGCGACCCGGAGCAGGAGTATTTCGCCGACGGAATGGTCGAGGAGATCATCACCGCTCTGAGCCGTATCCGCTGGCTTTTCGTGATCGCCCGCAATTCGAGTTTTACCTACAAAGGTCAGAACGTGGACGTGAATCAGGTCGGGCGCGAGCTCGGTGTGCGCTATGTCCTCGAAGGTTCGGTGCGGAAAGCC
>Ga0306921_10008443_pt1 | contig 10882 bp, 18 predicted proteins | sample sta12Cox44000080_FD_203760 | JGI IMG/M metagenome (GOLD analysis project Ga0306921, IMG submission 203760) | Lab enrichment of tropical soil microbial communities from Luquillo Experimental Forest, Puerto Rico - statoxic.12C.oxic.44.000.080 (v2)... | ecosystem: Environmental > Terrestrial >... | reverse complement strand
TACACTGACAATAAGCAATATCGAGCGTATCTGACAGCCTACTATCCCCGACGGTGGAATGTCTACTCGAGGCAGTGCTCGTGGCGGAGGGATTGGAGCGAAGAATAATTTTAGGCGAACTCTAAGGGCCAAAGATCGATCGAAACGCCTTGCCTGGGATTTCTTCTTGGCGGCAGTGCGCATGCGAACAAACTTCGAACTGCCACCCCGGAGCCAGATTGCCTGCCTTGCCGTCACAGCACAGAGGCGAATAAAGAGGCGAGGAAAACGCAGTGCCTATAAACGGCGGCTTCCCCAAGGCCTCGCCGTAGGACGAAACGCTGAACGAGTGCCTCACAATCTCCTGTAACGTCGATCATCCAATCGAGGCAAAGCAGCCTGCGGCGTCGCCTCAATTGCCTTCGCCTTCATCTCTTCAATTCGCTTTAGCCTACGGTCGAGAAGGGTGGCGAAATCTTGCTCCGAAACCACGGCCGTTACTGCAAGCTTTGGAACCTCAAATGGCAACGCTGCTATTGCGGCTCGCATTCTAGTACTTAGCGGTAGCTGGTCATTACAATAGACCGCCTGCAAAAACTCTAGTGACGTGGCCTTATCCGTAATCATCTAAAACCTCCCTCGGGGGCAATGGGGACTATGGGGACTAACTTCTTATATTACAAACTTAAAAAGGAGAGGATGCCACCGGCTCTACATTAAAGATAGAGAATTTTTAGTCCCCATACTCCCCATACTCCCCAACCTATATTCGGCGCCAACTCTGCGTTGGCGTTGGCACGACTTGCGCTTGCGGCTTAGCACGCTTCCTGATTACAAGACCATCTTTGTCTCCTTCACCGGTCTTGCGGAGGTCAACATCAAACTCGATTTCGATGTCACAGACTTTGCGCAGGACAGCGGCGGAGCTGCGGAGTTGGCGACCGAGCCAAGTCGCATTCTGAGGCCAATCTTCATGCTTCAACAAATCCCCCTCGCCGCCTTTCCTCACTGCCTTTGTTAATGCCGCCAACAGCGGCTTAGTGTTGCCGACCCATCTTCCACCAGATTGATCGATCAACAGCGCCACGGCCATAGCTACGGGATCTCGGTCAAATATAATCCGCATAGCCCGGCCTTGGTTGGCTGTAAAGGCGTCAAGGAATTCCCCGTCCCTAAAGCCAAGTGCTCGACAACCAGCTTCAGCCCACCTAGCGAAGTCTGCCATCCGGACTCTGCCATAACCCTTCAACTCAACGTCTTTATAAATCCTAAGTGCGCCAGCAACCCCGTCTAGCAGCGCTCCAAGAACTTTAGGCCTGACCTCGCCAAATTCTGCCCAGAACTCTTCCTCGTACTTCTGAGTATCCTCATTCAACATCGGTAATTCTTGGACTATCGATCGGTCTGCAAGGTCAGCACGTTCCGCAAGATCGCTTGGAATGCTATTGAGCAAAGTAGGCCTACACACTCGCATCATAAATTCATCGGCATCCGTGTAGAGCTGACGCTTGGCATAGCCGCTGCCTGTGCTAATCCGACATAGAATGTCGGCTTCTTCCCACCCGATCCGACTAATATTGTCGAATGCTAAAACCCAACTGTTAAATGCACCAACATACATATCGTCTTCTTTCCTGAATTGGCGGAGATCAGCGAAGCTGGGATCAATCAGCTGTTGGTGCACCAAACAGGTTGAACTCTTGGCCGTTCCGGCGATGCCAGTAATACACAGCAGCGGGTAGGGACCACTCGGCCTTAGCGCACCTAACAGCCAACCAACATTCAGCACGAAATCCTCATCCCTCACATTTACGAATGGGCGAAGGTCTCGAATGCTTCCGCCTCTCACAGGAATTGGTAAGGCCAACATTCCAGGCTTTCTTACGAAACGAACCCACGGCACTCCCTCCGTCACCAATCGCCAGCCATCCTTAGTCACTTTGACCAATTCCCAATCCCTTCCTCCTAAATCGAGCCATACCTCACCTTCAGCAACGGCACCACCAACTCTCAACGCAGGCACCATCTCTTCCCTGGTTGCAGCCAGCCCCCGCATCGTAGCGATCCCCTCATGCAACGTTGCACTGCTCATCACCGCTGGAATTCTACGTCCATCAACCTCCGTCCAATGCCTTCTTCCGTATTCGGTCCTAACCCAAGTCTCGAACGCACCATCGCCTAACCGATAATTCTCACAACGCTTACCGACGATGATTGAGACGTAGGGCGCCCGATCCATTGGATCGACCCATAGCTGAACCTTGCTGTCATTGAGGACAAGCGACAAGACTTTCTGAGATTGGGTTAGGTCCTTCTTCTCTTTCTTCTCCTTATCAATGTTGAGCATGACGGCACGGTGCACGTCCATCTGTTGGACTTCCAACTCTTCCGCAATCTCGGCTTTCCGTGTGTTGTAGCGAAGCCGCTCTTCGGTCTTATCGCTTTGGAAGATTTTGGCTAGCTCCGCTATCCGTTCTTTCCGCTGATCGGCGGTGAGGAGAGTGATGTTAAAGCCTGGCTTCGATTTGATTCCAGCGACGTTTTTTCCCAACTCCTCCGTCGCCGCTTCCTCAACGGCAGCCTTCTCCCCTTCTTCATCCTCAGGCTCCGGCTCGTGCGGTTCTGGCTTTGGCGCCGCATCGACTGGTTTCAATATGGACCTTGCGGCCTTAAACAACTCTCTCGCCTTCTCGGCAGCTTCGAGCCCATATTCTTCTCCAAGCCCTACACAAATAACTTCCTGTTCCTCGGCACTGTCTCCCTTAAATTTGGCAACAGCACCCTCAACCACTCCCATCCACATCGGGACTACTTTGGGTTCGTCCACCATCACGCCGCTCCATCAACCCAAGATCAAAATTAAAGGCCTCCGTGAAAGGAGGCCTTTATTCATCTTCATCGTCGATCGGGCCGTATAAGCCCAACCTACATGGATCTAACGCCCTTCGTCTGAGACGTTCCTCCCTTCGCTGACGCCTTTGCTCTTCCCACAGGTCCATCCTGATAGTTACGAAATCGGACCGCCTAACCCTAACTGCACCTTGTTCGCTTGAGGCGTAGTTGGGATCGACTCTGCTCACATGGGAGTCAGCGTCTCTCACAACATCGTTGTCTCTGGTCACGACCTTGGGCCTTGGCATTGGCCTTTGCCCAATCAACTCTTCCAAGGCTGCTATAAGCTCGGCTTTTCGTTCTGGGGTTACCGCCATCACATCCTCCTGCCCACCCGATCTGGAATTTCGACTCTGCTAACTCTGATTTCACCATCGCGTCTCACGGCCATTCCTCGCCACCAATTCGGGTCCTTCTCGCTGACGATCACAACGGCGTCGCGGACAATTCGGCCATTAACACAAACTAGCGTCGGTCGAGGGCGTGGCTTGATCTTATCTAGATCATCAAGCCAAGCTTTAATCTCTGTTTGCGTCGTCATCTCTCTCACTCCCAAGTCCAACATTCACAACTGCTTCTCCCTTCTCGATTGCGGCCGCTATCAACCCTCGCCATGTCTCTCGAAACTCATCGATCAGGCTTATTGGGACAACGGCCAATCCCTCATCGAGTTTGACCCACGTCCCGCCGTTCATCCTTCTAATTTCGACTCTCATTCCGCGCCTCCTACCTTCAATGAGAATGGAGGCGCAATCACAACGTCGGGGAGCGTTGGAGGGACGCTAGAAATAAACCTGAAAGGATGTGATTGCGCCAAGCCCATCAGAATCTCCTTCGTACCTTCGATGGAGCAGCACGTCCCCGATCACCGCCATCTGCGGGAGTGACACGGCTACGTTCTGGCGGTGATGGAGGCGTTTCCGCCGAATCCCCATCGATGACTGCGGAACCGGAACGTTCGTCCGCTTCACCAACGTTGGCCCCGCCTTTGGCCTCATGACGATCCAAGCGGCCCACAATTCGAGGTACGACCTCTGGCCAAACTCTCTCGTTCTTGATTGCAGATACCTCGGCAGGACTAAGCTTGAATTGCGCTGCAATTTCTTCCAATCTCAACTCGCCTGCATTCACAAGGGTCTTGATCTGGCTGACCTCACTCACGGTTAGCTTGGGCTTGCCTCCCCCAGGCTTCAGTACGGCGTCTTTAACGGGCGTGTCATCAATCGTGGTTAATGGCCTTGCTTGCTCCATTTGCTCCACTAAATTCGCGAACTTTCTTGCTATCCATTCAAAATAAGTTCTTACCTTTTCCCACTCCCAGACCGAATACCGACCTGGCTCCTCAATTAGCTTTACGATCCTTGCAACCTCACGCTCAAAGAGGCGTTCAACAGACCTCTTGAACCTTGCCCTTGCATAATCAAGTTCATTGTCGGCAGCCCGCATACGCGCTTGCGGCCCAACCCGTTTGATGAATTCAGCCAACCATTCTTCTTCGCCCATCTTCCTCGTCCTCCAACGACGTGACGTTGAGTGATCGGTAGAGCGCCAGCGCTGCTCGACGCTCGGCCATGTGGAACTTGCGGCCGCACTCCACACAGCAGAACCGGTGGTTGTCTCGGCCTTGATAGAAGGGTTGGCCGCACCAGTCGCAAGCTCTAACGGCAATATTCTCGGCCAATTCCAGCGTACTATAACACAGTGTCATGATACCCTTCACCAAACAGTTGACATTGCTGGTGTCTATTCTATAAGTCTGGCAACACAATTGTGGCAGAATTATGACGGAGGAGAAAATTATTTTTTAGTTTCGCGTTCAGTAGAAGGACTTTCTAACCCGGTAGGCTCGCCTGGACCTCAGGCCCGCGGAACCAATCAATGCGCCATGCATTGTGAATCGCCGGCCGCCCATTTCGCCCCTCCCCGTGCATCGGCCGGTAGACAGGGGCCGGTCCCTAAGTTGAGACCGGCCCCGACCAAAATCTCCATAGACAGGGCTACGCTGCCTTTGCTGGCTTCATCGCCCCGACCGCTGCATTCAACTCTGCGATGGTGCGTTGCGCAGCGCTCTCGATGTCATCAGGCTCTAACTTCGACAGTTTCTTGATTAGGGTTTCTTGGGCTCTCTCATACTTACCCAATGCACCTTTCTCATCACTTGTGCCGCTGTCGCTGATTAGCCCAAGCGCCCACTTCAAGGACAAATCCGCACCGGCTGCGGATTTCATCGCGGCCTCGATCTTGTGGCGGTTAGCGGCGAGCTTCATGTAGTCTTGGGCCCTGCGCTCGGACACCCCGCAGTTATCCCGGAGCCACGGCAACCACTCTCCGTGTTTCACCACCCGTTCGCCGTCTTTCACCATCCGTTTGGCCCGGATTAAGGCGTCTCCGGCATCCATAGCCTTTTGAATGATGTTTCTGCCAGCACCCATCACATCCGCATGGAGGGATTTAATGCGAGTGGCTAACTCGGCTAACCCTACCTCAGACTTTGTTGAGGGTATTTCCGCAACGTTAGACATAGTTATTCTCCCTGCGCTGGACCGATTGGAATGGATAGCGGCAGCCAGCGCATAACGCCGCTATCCATGTTTTCACGATTTCAAACAACCTGCCGGCCGATTATTGAATTGCTCGGCCGAACGTTTTGTTTCTAAGCCCATCTACTCCGTGTAGGCCCAGTCCATCCACGATGCATCCGGTGATGTAGTTGCGCACGCCTGGTGGCACGCTCGCAGCCGTTGGGAAAACCAATCCCTCACCTTTTTTCATTCGTTTCTGATTTAGGTGCATCCACTTTTCGCCAACCTTTTCGGCTTGGCGTTCGGTGTTATACGGCCCCATAATTGCCACTACGAACTCATCATTGAGTGTGGCAACCTCGTTATCGGAGGCTAGAGCGACAAGGCTCGAATAGTATTTGCCGTGCCGGTTTGAGGTGAAGCTTACAACTCCTGTGATCTGCATTCGCCCATTTGTGGAGGTCATTGCAGGACCTCCCGTTCCCAGCCATCAGGTATGAGTGCCTCTGCCTCCTCAGGCGTAGCCCCACGCTGGAAAGCACGCATGATTTTCTTATTAATGCGATAGGCAGCTACGGCACCCAGGCAAGCTTCACAATCGCAACCTTTCATTTTCTTGAGATGTTTCTTCACGAACTCGAAGGTTGTGTAGACTACTCTGTAAGCTTCAGAGCCATCGACGAGTTCACAAAGCATGTGGGCTTCATGAATGATGAATGGATGCGCCTCGCCAACATCCAGGACGATGGCATTAGGGTCTTGCTTGACCCGGTCGTAGAGTTCTTGGCAGTTAGGCATTTCTGTCTCCTCTCTGACTGAATTGATGTGCGGCTGGCGGCGAACCAGATTAGCGCCCGGCCTCCTCCAGCTTGCGCTCCAGCGCCGCCACCGGCACCCGGAGCAGCCGACCGATCCGGATCGTGGGGATGTCGCCCCGGCGGGCGGCTTCATATGAAGCGTTGCGGTCGATCCCGAGCCATCGACCGGCCTCGGGCACGGACAGGGTCCGGCACCGGGGGTCATATTGAGTGTCCATCTGGCACCTCCTTCCGGGTCCGGGTCCGGGCGTGGACCCGTGCCTGGGATGTAGTGGGTCTATCAGAAGGAGACAACATGGGTCCACTACAAAATCCATTGCGTCCCGACTCGTGTGGGTCTATACTCCCCGGCCGACGACCCCGACCGGAGCCGGTTCAAATCCCAACTTTTTGAGAGGACGCTTTCCGCCCGATGGCAAAACGAAAGCCGACCGACATCGTGAACATCAAAGTCCGGTGCATCGAGGCACTACGGGCGAGGCTTGAGCACGAGGCAAAGAAGAACCAGCGATCCCTCAACGGTGAAATTGTCTACCGGCTGGGTGCGTCCTTCGGTGCCGAAGGCGTTGCGCTTGCGGGCCAATTTGAGGAAGCAGAAAAGGAAATACAGAAGAAGCTCCAGGAAATTGTAGCTCAATTGGTGCAGGAGCGGCGCCGATGAGGCCCCGGGGCACAATCACATCCAGGTCGCCGGGCTCGTACAGAATAAGGTACTCGCTTGGCCGTGATCCGGTCAGCGGCAAGCGCAAGTTCGGCACAGCAACAATTCGCGGAACCCGCAAGCAAGCTGAAAAGGAATTGACCCGATTGCTGCGGACAGTTGATACAGGCGAGCATGTTGATCCCAAACGGATGACTGTTGGTGATTGGCTTGAGGCTTGGCTTAAGGCGTTGGAAATCTCGCCTAAGGCACATGAGCGATACACGGAAATCGTCCGGTGCTATCTGACGCCAGCGTTAGGCCAAGTTCAGCTTATGAAGCTTACGTCAATCCAAATTCAAGAAGCCTATAGCGATCTCCGCCGGAAGGATGGAACGTCGCTTGCCCCAAGCACGAGACGTTACATTCACATCATCCTTAAATCCGCGCTTGGCAGAGCAGTTGAACAACAATTGCTTGCGCGTAATCCTGCCGATGCATTCAAAAAGCCCGTGAGGATCGAACGAAAGGAAATATCGACCTTGACCGTTGAGCAAAGTGTTCGATTGTTGAATTCGGTCCGGCATATCCACATCTACTGGCCGGTCTTGCTCGGTCTGACGACAGGAATGCGGCGGGGAGAGATATTGGCCTTGCGTTGGCGCAATGTTGATCTTGGTCGAGCTACGTTGCGGGTCGTGCAAAGCCTAGAGCAAACGAAAGATGCGATCCGGTTCAAAGACTGCAAAACAGGCCGGAATAGGGCTGTTACTCTTCCAAGTTTTGTGGTTGACGAGCTTCGACGACACAAGGCGCAACAAGCAGAGGCATTGTTGAGGCTCGGGGTTCGTCAATCTGGCGAGACCCTAGTCTGCTGCCGGGAAGACGGCGAACCGAAGCAGCCAAGAAGCCTCACGCACGAGTTCGCACAGGTGATGAGCCGGATGAAGGACGTGCCCAAGGTGAGGTTCCATGACCTTAGGCATAGTCATGCTACTCAACTTCTCGCTAGCGGTGTCCATCCCAAAATCGCGCAAGAGCGGCTTGGGCATTCTACAATTACGACGACGATGGACCTATATTCACACGTCACGGAAACGATGCAGTCTGACGCTGCCACTCGGTTGGACATAGCCTTTCGGCAGGGTTGGTGACCATCTTGGTGACCATTTCGGATTTCGGGCTTGCAGAGAACGAAATTCCTTCGGTAGTTCAAGGCTTGGAGAGGTGGCTGAGTGGTTGAAAGCACCGCACTCGAAATGCGGCATACGGGTAACCGTATCGGGGGTTCGAATCCCTCCCTCTCCGCCATGATGTGATAAATCTTATTGATAATACTGGATAATTTTATCACAGCGTACTCTAAGTACAATTCTAGGCCCTATAGGAAGCCCGTTGGCGCGTTTTCAAAGATTGCCCCCTTCAAGGTTGGTCAAATCGCCGGAGAGCGCACCCCCGGCCAACGCTAGGGCGCCACGTGGGACAAGGGAATGGGACATGCCCTCGGGTACACCGAAGTAATCGCCTCATGCGCTTCGATGTCGTCCTTGGCCAATCCGCGTTATCCATCACGCAGTGGGACCGTGAAGCCTTCGCCTCCGATCCCTGGAGATCGCAACCTTCGCGGAGTCGGGCCGACTACGCCTCCTGGCAGCACGTTCTTGTGCAACCTCTCGCCGAGCGTTGATTCTCGGATACAGAACCGTCGTCCGCGCCCTGATCATGGAGATGGAAAATTTGATCGCCCCTTTTCAATTTCCGAGCTCAGCGAGCCGGCAGAGCGCGTCCGGCGATCGGTTGTCAAAGGCCGTCAGACGCTGCTCGTCGTCACGACCGTGCGAGACCTTGCGCTGCGTCGAGCGATGCTGCCCGAGCGCCGCACAGGCACGACGCTCGGAGACATGCAGCTGCGCTCGCACCTGCTCAATGCAGGCCCGGCGACGCGCGGGGCTTAGAAGTTTCCCCGAGCAGCCTCCTGCAGAATGAGCTTATTCAGCGTCAGATCGGAAACCGCCTTGCGCAGCCGGCTGTTCTCGAGCTCAAGGTCCTTCAGGCGCTTCACCTGCTCAGTCTTCAGCCCACCGAACTCCTGGCGCCGCCGATAATACGTCACCTCGCTCACGCCGATCTGGCGGATTGCATCAACCATGTTCTGGCCCTGCGAGACCAGAACATCGACCTGCCGCAGCTTCGCGACGATCTCTTCAGGCTTGTATCGCTTCCTTGCCATTACAGTCCTCCTTGATGTCAAAGACACACCTCAAGTCGGACCACTTCAATGGGGGTGGATCATGCGCACGCATCACAAGCGCAATTTGTGGGTCGGTGAAAAGTTGTCGGTTTCATCGGGCATGCTCATTTTGCGACTCATTCAGCCGTAATGTCGCCGATCCACCGCAGGATGGCTGATCAAACAGTCATGGGTTACCCGCAGCCGGCCTCGGCCCCCGATCACCTGATCGCTTATCGCTGGCAACCAGGACCTGCAAAACAATATCGAAACCAACCGACGCACATCCCTTTGCGAAACGGGCTGTAGATCACGGTCATGGCGTCACGCGATCACGACGTAAGCCGCCGTGGCGGCGATGTAGGCCCACATCGTCACTTGGAAAATGAGACCGACCACTTGCTCCTCTTTTGTCATCTCTCTTCTCCTGCAAGCGAAACCCTACTCTTACGCTTCTTAGTCGCTTCGCGTGCCCTGCGGGGATTTGTTACTCTGCGCCAAACATGTGTTCATCGCTGCCATTCACTTGAAAGTGCCGATGACGCTAGGACGCTCGCAGATGCGGACCTTCAGCGTACGCAATAACTGCCGCTCCCGCGCCAGCCGGTCGGACACCAACCGTTCTTGGGGATAGCGGCCGGTGCCTTGGTACGCAGTAGTTGCCGCTCGCCATCCAGCCCACCGGGCACCATTGGCCGGCCTGTCTCGGTTGCGGTAGTTGCTGGGATCGCTGGGCTAGGGCGAGCGTCGGCAGCAGCACAGTCGCGATGATGAGAGCTTTCAGCATGGTGATGCGGACGGGTGCAGCAGGCCGGTCATTCAATTCAAACCGGCGCCGCCCTCCGATATGGCATAAGACAGCAGGCATTCAAACATGCGGCGGGCGGCCGGATCGCTGGCGTCATACCCGCTCGCATAACACCAAGTATCAAAATCCCAATCGACGGCGCGTGCTTCAGTGACTAGGTTCGCAATAGTTACTGGCTGTTGGGGCGGCCAGCCTGCGTCAAGCGAGCTTGCGATGTCCACCCGGATCTTAGGCTTCGTCATTGTCGCTCTTAGGGGAGTTTTCGTCGATCCATCGCCGGAACTCTTTAGCGCGCAGACTCACGTTCGGCGTTGATGCGATCAGATGCTGAAGGAACGCGCTGCGGCGTTTCTTGTAATCTGAAGACAACTGTCAGGTGGAGCGAAGTTCATGGCCGACACCTTCCCAGTGCTCGATGTGTTCGGTCTTGCGCTGCTTAGTCGCTTTTCCGTCCGCCCCGGATTTGTTACTTTGCGCCAAAGATTTGTTCGTCGCTGCCAGGGTGCAAATTGCCTCCTGTGGGGGCTCAAGGATGAGCAATGGGACCGTTTCAGCCCTGAATTCTGAACAGGGCTTGGCTTCAATTCCGATGGCAGGAGGAGGCCTTTCCCGCCTGGCAATCGCGCGCCTCCAAAGCGCCGCCGTACCAGTGGCGCCTCTTCTTCGGCGTGCGGGACTAACGCCGGAGGCGATCGCCGACCCGGAAGAGCGACTGAGTGTGCGAAGCCAAATCGCGCTTTTGGACGAGGTGGCGATTGCTCTGAAGGATGACTGCCTCGGCTTCACGCTGGCTCGTGATCATGATCCGCGCGAAATCGGGCTGCTTTATTACGTCATGGCATCGTCGCAGACCTTAGGCGATGGACTGAAGCGGGTTGCCCGATACAGCAGGATTACCAACGAGGCCCTCGTGGTCGGATATCGTGAGGGAAACAGGCTCGTTGTCAGTCTGAGTTACTCCGGCGTTCCACGGCACTCAGACCGACATCAAAT
>Ga0306921_10008439_pt1 | contig 10884 bp, 11 predicted proteins | sample sta12Cox44000080_FD_203760 | JGI IMG/M metagenome (GOLD analysis project Ga0306921, IMG submission 203760) | Lab enrichment of tropical soil microbial communities from Luquillo Experimental Forest, Puerto Rico - statoxic.12C.oxic.44.000.080 (v2)... | ecosystem: Environmental > Terrestrial >... | reverse complement strand
AGCCGTACAGCAGATCTTCGCAAAACTGGATGCCTCGACGCTGTCCGGAAGCGTCATCGGTATCCTCGGCCCGAACCGGCCGGAGTGGAGTGGGTCACCCGCAAATCGCCGACGAGCAGCCTCGGCACGACCCTGATCAACCCGAACCGCACCTCGCCGGGCGAGGAGTCCGGCAACACGGTTGAGCGGCAGTGCTGGCTGATCACAAATCGGCTGATCAAGAGCAACGTCGACGTTGGTGTGGCTTCCACACCGGTGGGACCGGAAGCGACTTCGCCCGGTTCGTCTTTGCCTATCCGAAAGACGCGGAATCGCTGCGCATGACGGAGTTGTTTCCGGTCGACCAGATCGTGGCCGATCCGGGATTGCCGGGTACTTTGGAGTACGCGCTCGGGCAAGCCGGCATTCCCGCGCTGACGGTAGAGCTGGGCGGGCCGAGAGGCTTTGACGCGGAGATGATGCGCATCGGCGTCGAAGGAGGCGAGAACCTCCTCGCGCACTATAAGATGACTGACCGGCCGGTCGGGCAGACGGCAAAAGACCGGAACGTGTTCCGTGGCAACGACCTCGAGGACATCGGCAGCATCACCGGCGGCTTTGCCGAGCTTCTGGTGAAGCTAAACGACGAGGTGAAGAAGGGCCAAAAGGTCGCCATCCAGCGCAATGCGTTCGGCGACGTCGTTCACGAATACACGGCCCGTGTCGACGGTCGTGTCGCGATCATCGGAACCGACGCAATTCGCGAGCGGGGCGTGAACATCGTCATGATCCTCGCGAGCAGCACGGACTGCCTGACGGATGGTTGTCCTTACGATGGGGACGACGAGTAGAGCTTCGAACCCAAAACTCCGGGATGGAACCCGTCCACCCAGGTTTATTCGTCGGCGGGCTGCTGCGCGGCCTCAGGCATCGCTGCGATGCGATGCAGCATAGAATGAACATCGATGTTCTGTAAACCAATATAGTTATAGTATAACTCTTCAACTCGACGAAATGGAGTTCCACGAACACTTGTTATCGAATCGCGCTGTTCGTCATGCTGCGCGAGGATCGCGTCGTATCTTCGCTCGAAATAGTGGAGGTTGGTGTCCAGATCGACAAATCGTTGGTCGGAGAGCAAAGCGATCGCTCGCTGTGTCTTGCCCCTCAGGAATGGCGATTGCAACGTGAATAGCCGAAAGGTCGTGTCGTAAAGATCGTTGGGATCATGCACCGGAAGCGTCTTTAGGAGCGCGCCTTGTCGGGTCGGAAGCCAGTGGAATTCATGAAACGCGTCTCGCCGCGGCCCGTCTCGCAAGATATCCCGGTAATCCTCGATATCGCCTTCGGTCATTAATTCGGCGAGATTGACGAATTCGTTCGCGGGGATGGCAAGGTTGAATATCTGCCTAATCTTTGTCGTGCGCACCGACAGCGGCGACCAGATGTTGGCGGCGGCCAATGCGTTGCGCATCGTGTGACTGCAGTTGTCGGCCCAGGCGCTCCAGTTGTAGTCGGCCTCGCCCTCGACATATTCGCGGTTCTTGTCGTTCAAGAATTTGATTATCGGGTCGAGCATGGCCTCGGTTACCGGAAGGCGAGCGCAAAAGACCGATCGCGCAAATTGCAGCGCCAAATCAGTGCCGATGCCTGCTCTCTCCAAAAAATCGTGAAGCTCAGTGTCCGATACGGCTCCCGCAAAGCGGTGAAAGGTGACCCCCTTGTAGATGCTCTTGGCGATCGCCTGTTGCTCGACTGCCTGAAAGCGGGCGAGGGTCAGCCGCTCGCCCGGTGCGAGGCCACCCGGAAAGACCAATTCGTAACCCGGCGTCGCCACCCAGTTCACGTTCTTGAACATCTGGTTGACGCTGATCCCGGCGCCGTGCTCCGGATCCTTCAGGCTCGTTGCTGCCCCGCGGCAGCGTCGCAATTGCGGGAATGGGGCATCATCGTCTTTGCAGGCGCCCTTGATATACAGGATGGCGTGGCCGGCGGGACCGCCCCCTTCGCCCGTCAATTTGGATTGGAATTGGCTCGCCGCGCAGAGCTCGACGTAATACGGAAACAACTTCTCGTATGCCGTGTCCGGGCGGCGTTCGATAATGATGTCATCCGGCTTCAACTGGAAGCGGGCCATGTCCATCAGACTGTCTTCGACGCAGCCTCCGAGCGAGACGGCGAGCCCTACCGTGGCAAAGCTGAGCCCTCTTCGAACTGCTGTTCCGCCAATATGCCGGGCCATTTGCAGCGGCAGTGTGCTGAGATAATAATTATTTTGAAATTGCCAATTAAACATTGTATTCTTCCGATTCATCGCGGGTTCCAAACGGACCGACGGTCAGAGCGCGAGGTGCCGATGCATGCGCCCCGAGGCTCGCTGTCGACGCTTCGGCCGTCCGCGACCGATTCAACTTTAAGGAGAGATCCCGCTGTAGATTTGCTGCAGATGCAGCAACGCATAATAAGCAGCTCAATTTGTAATTGTAGTTCGCGGCAACCGGGGACACCGGTTCGGTGGCTATCGTGACACACGACCGATCACGGGTGGAACTCTGAGGGTTTGGCAGCATGAGCGAGCAGAGAAGGATTGCCTCAATAGATGAGCCGGCAGAAACAACCAAGACGTTTCTGCGGAAGCTGCTCGATGTCGTAGAAAAGGTTGGAAACAAGCTTCCCCATCCCGCGGTGATCTTCTTTATCCTGACCGCGTTGGTGATCCTGCTGTCGCACGTGTTCTACCTGTTGGGCACATCGGTCAATTACGAGGTGGTCAACCCGCAGACGCACCAGATCGAGCATGCCACGGCCACGGTCAACAGCCTGCTGAGCGGCGACGGCATCCGCTTCATGAAGATTGTGCAGGTCACGCCGCGCAAAGCGGCCACCTGGATATTCGTCACCCTGGGAGTGTTGTCGAGCATCGCCTCGGACGCCGGCTACCTGGTCCTGATCCCGCTCGGCGCCGGGGCCTTTCTGAGCCTCGGCCGGCACCCGCTCGCCGGGCTGGCGGCGGCGTTCGCCGGGGTCGCCGCAGTCTTCGGCGTCAATTTTCTGATCCTGCCGATCGACCCGATCCTGACGGAAATCACCAATAACGCGATCCATCTGCTGAACCCGACATATTCCATTAATCTGACCGCGAACTTCTATTTTGCGGTGGTGTCGAGCCCGGTGCTGATTGTCGTTTGCACCCTGGTCTCGGAACGGGTCGTCGAGCCGCGGCTCGGCGCATATCGCGGCGAAGTCCCCGCCGACAGCGGTGGTGGTGTTACAGCGGAGGAGGCGCGTGAGTTGCGGCTGGCGCTCTATCAAGCGTCGTGGTCATCGCTCTTTTGACATTTCCGCCGGGTGCGCCGCTGCGATCAGCAAGCCGGGGCGATCGTGGGCAACACTCCCCCGATGGGGAGCCTAATCGTGCTGATCATGCTGGCGTTTCTGGCGATCGGCGCGGACTACGGCATCGGTGCCAAGACGATCACCAGCATAGTCGACGGCATCAACGCCGTCACCAAGACCTTCGCCGTCCTGAGCGGGCTCGTCTTTTTGCTGTTCGTGATTAGCCAGTTCCTTGCCTATTTCACCTACAGCGACATGGCGACGATCGTCGCGGTAAACATGGGCGACGCCCTCGAGCACGCAGATCTCGGCACCATTCCATTGATGCTCGGGTTCATCACTGTGACCGGTATCGTCGGCATGCTGATCGTCGGTGTGATCCCGAAATGGGCGCTGCTCGCACCGATCTCTGTGCCGCTCTTTACGAAGCTCGGAATCGCTCCCGAGGCCGTCTTGGCGGCTTATCGGGTCGGCGATTCACCGCCCAACGTCATCACGCCGCTGATGCCCTATTTCGCGCTGATCGTCGTCTTCGCTCAGCGCTACGATAAGACGGCAGGTGTCGGCACGGTGGTGGCGACGATGCTGCCTTATCCAGTGGCAGTCTCGGTCGTGTGGATCCTGCTATTTCTTGCCTGGGAAGCGCTCGGGCTCCCGTTCGGGCCTGGGTGACGGGGGTCCCGTGTTTCGGGTGCCCTTTAGCTTGCGGCGGGCGCGGCGGGTGGAGTGGCCCCTGCCAGTGCGGCGCGCAACGCCTCCTCCTTGCTCTCGTCGAAGGAGGTGCGGATCACCGTTCCGCCTTCGCCCTGCAGGGCCGCCAGGACCTTGTCGGTCGTCATTTTGCGCACAAGCAGAAAGAGCGCGGCGTTGCCGGATTGCAGGCTTTGCGCGGCATCCCGCATGAACCGGTCGTTGATGCCGACATCGGCGAGAGCGCCGCCGAGCGCGCCGGAAGCCGCACCGATCGCGGCACCGGCCAACGGCATCAGAAAGATCAAGCCGATCAAGGCACCCCAGAAGGTTCCGGAGACGGCACCCGACGCGGTCGGGTTGAAAAGCTGGTTGAGCTTGACGTGGCCATTGGGCTGCTTGACCGCGATCACCGCGTCCGCCAACTCGATCAGATATTCCTTTTGCATATCGAGCAGCTTCTGGCGGACCTGCTCGGCTTTTTGTTCGGATGGAAAGGTGATTTCTACGAGATCGGCCATTTGCGTTTACCCCCACACTGTTTCGGAACCTGACGCCAAACCGCTATCGGCGCCCTCCTCAATCCAGATTGCTGCGGCGTGGGTTTTTCGACAAGGCCCTTCGCGAGTCCACGGTTCGGTGGCGATTATTCGCAATGCCGGCAGCAACCAAAGCAGAGCGGTTCTAGCGCCAGACCCAGCCCCAACCCGGGACCCAAACCCAGCCTCCGCCCCAACCAGGACCCCAACCCCAACCGGGGCCCCAACCCCACCAGGCCGCCGGCCAACCCCCGCCCCACCGGCCCCAGCCGGGACCCCAGCCCCAGCCACCGCCGCGGAAGCCAAAGCCGCCGCGGAAACCGCGATGGAACCCGCCATGGAAGGCGCCACGGTGAAAACCCCCGTGGAAACCTCCGTGAAAGCCTCCGCCACCAAAGCCGCCGCCGTGGAAGCCTCCACCGCGCATTTGAGCGTTGCCGAGGTTGGGTGAGACGGCGAAAATGGCCAGCACAACGGCAAGGACGATCGAGAGTTTGCGTGCCATAGGACGTTCCTTCCTAGCCCCGATGCCTGTCAGACTCACCAAACTCCTAGAACCATTTACGCGCAAGTAACGAATTTGTCACTTTAACCCAGTCTAATTTTAATAGGAGCCAAGTGCCGAGGCAAGCCGCATGCCGCCGCCGCTGCATCATCAGCGGTGCAATAGCAGTCGGCAATTCTCGTCGATCGCCTCGGGCTTGTGGTATATCACGAGGATGACTCGCGACAGGACCACCCCAGATCTCCCAGTGCTCGCCCTCTTCGGCCTGATGGCAGTCTCGCTCGGAGGATTGCTGGTGCTGCCGCCGCTCACGCAGGATCAGAGCTATCATCAATTCGCCGATGAGCGCACGATATTTGCCATTCCGAACTTTTGGAACGTCGTCTCGAATCTTCCGTTTCTCGCAGTCGGCGTGGCGGGATTGCGGCGATTTCGTAATGATCCGGCAACCGTCGTCTTTTTCCTCGGGGTTTTACTGACCGGTGTCGGCTCGTCCTACTACCATTGGGACCCCAACGACGACACCTTATTCTGGGACCGCTTGCCGATGACGCTGAGCTTCGGGGCAATCCTCGCTCTCGTCGTCGCGGAGCGCGTAAGCGTCAGGGCCGGAGCCATTCTGCTGTGGCCGGCGCTTGCGACCGGCTTGTTCAGCCTGTTGCTGTGGCGCTGGACCGACGATCTGCGGCTCTACTTCTGGGTCCAGTTTTTCCCCGGTCTTGCGGTTGTATTGCTATTTCTGCTGTGTCCGCCAAAGTTCACCGGAACAAATTACTGGATTATCGCCGGAGTCCTCTACGCGCTCGCCAAAATCTTCGAATTCACCGACCACGGAATTTATTCGGTTGGAAGCTTGTTAAGCGGGCACACCCTCAAGCACTTCGCGGCGGCAGCTGCGTGCTGGGCAGTTCTGCGATACTTCCAGACCCGTCGGGCGATACCCCAAGACCAAGAGGGGCGTCTCATCCGAATGGCTTAGTCTAGTGGCTCATCAGATCTAACGGCGCCGTCAAGAGAGCGCCGCAGCGTTGTCCCGGTCTCGCCACTCGCCGAAGGCAGGACGCCGTTGCAGGGCAAATAAACGCTGCCAAGCGGGGGTGCGGTCGCGGCCGAGGATTCAGCCCCAGGCCAGCATCGCCACGCCCAGAACGATCGCCACGGTCAACAGCGAGAGGCTCGCCACCGGCCATTGCCGCAGGAAGCCGTCGGCGCGCTCGAGCGCTTTGCCCCAGCTGATGCTAGCACCTACCGCCGTCTCGCCTGTCACCACTACATCCCCCATCGGCAGGCGCGGCAGATGGTCCACCCAGCGCCACAGTCCAACAGCGAGCACTCCCCCGATCAGAACCGGCCACAACGCCGTCCACAGCGTCGCGGGGGCGACCGCTGCGAGCAAACTTCCGCTCTCGATGGTCGGATAGACGATCCAAGGAACCGCCACGGCTGCGAATGCCAAGACGAGCCAGGGCCCCGTCAGCGTGGCCGCCGCTGCCGGAGCGCGGTCTCTTGCTGTGGTCTGAGCCAGACGGTGCAGAAAGTGGAGCATAAGCAATGTGCTGGCGACTGCCGACAACGTCGCGAATATAGCGAAGACCCCGCCGCCGAATTGCGGCTTCACAGAGAGCTTTGCCAGCATCCCGCCGGTAAGGGGCAACCCGCCCAGCCCCACCGCCAACACCGCGGCCGGGATCAGCACCGGCCACAGGCGTGGGCCAGCGGTGGCTGAGACGCCAATCGCGAGAAACAGCGCACCCTTCGCCAAGACGTGATGTGCCGCTGCAAAGCTCACTCCCGGCGCGGCCCCAATGTCGCCCGCGGCCAGCCCCATGCCAAGCGCCGCGGCGAGCAGCCCCATTTGGCTTACACTGGAATAGGCCAGCACCGTCTTCGGGTTTCGCTGTGTGATTCCGACCGCAACGCCATAGAACGCCGAAAACATTCCCGCCGCGGCCAGCGCCTCCCCCCAACCCGGCATCGCGAACCCCAGTGGCATAAAGCGGATGAGCCCGATCATCCCGGCCTTGACTGCGGCGCCGCTGAGCGCGGCTGCCGCCGGTATCGGTGCCGCTGAGTAGGCGAGCGGCATCCAAACATGCCCTGGTGCCAACCCGATCTTCAAACCAAAACCCAGGATCAGAAGCACCAGCGAGGCACTACGCCAGGGCGACGACGGCAGCGCTGCGACGGCGTCGCGGATCAACAGGCTGCCGTCCGGAACGGCTTCCGCCATGAACACAAAAGCCATCAACAGAAAGGCCTCGCTCAGCACGGCAAGCGCCACATAGATGACGCCGGCCCGTTGGCTGCCCGGCGTACTCTCGTGGACTATAAGGCCCCAGGCCGCCAAACTGACTACAGAGAAGGTCAAATAGAAGCTTACCAGATCGGCGGCGATAAAGACGCCGAGACTCCCGGTGAGCGTCAGCAACCACCACTCGGCAAAGCGGCCGGCATTCGGGTCGCCGCGCAGATAGGGGGAAGCATAGGCTCCAGCGACGATCCACAGCAGCGCTGCAACTCCGAGCAGCATTGCGCCGGGCACGTCGAGCGCCAGCGTCATGCGAAACGGCGGCTCGGGCAGGACCAAGGTGGTGCCGGCAGGGGCGATGAGCGTCGCGACTAGGGCGGGCGCCGGTGCCAGCGCCAATAGTGACGGCATGCGATCTCTGACGCGCCGAGACACACAGGCCAACAACATCGCAAGAGGTGCTGCCAGAGCCACGAACAACAAGGCTTTTGCGACACTCACAGCCCGCAATCTCCAGATATCGGCTTCAGGTGCGGCTTCACCTAAGCCCTCCCATCGCCAGGTCAGGGTGGCCGATCTGCAACAGTTCGAAAGGCCGCAGTGGCACAAAGCCGAGCAGGACCGCACCAAGTGCCAGAACCGCTACCACGACCTGTCGGCCCGGCGATATGATAGAGAGCAGGTTCAAGGGCTCGCTTGCATCCGCCAATGCTTGGGCGAGCACAAGAAACACGTAGCCACCCGCCAGCAGCCCGCCCGTGAGGACGACCACAGCCCACCACCATTGGCCCCCCGCGACTGCCGCCGTCAGTAACATCGCTTTCGCCACAAAACCGCCGCTGGGCGGCAGACCCATCAGCGACAGGCCGCCGAGCGCGAAGGCAAAGACGGTTATCGGCAAGACCCGGCCGACGCCGGCGAGCCCGGCAATTCGGTCATGTCCGAGGGCCTCGGCGATCAGTCCCGCTGCCATAAACATGGCGGCCTTGGCGAAGGCGTGGGAGATCGCCTGAAGCACACCGCCGGTCCATGCTGTGCTGCCCCACGGATGCCCCGTTTGCGGATTGATCGCGAGTGGAAACATCAGAAACAGGTAGCCGATCTGCGCCACCGTCGAGTAGGCGATCAGCAATTTCAGCCTCACCTGGCGCAGCGCCAGCACGCTGCCGAAGATGATCGCGGCAGCTCCCAACCCGCCGAGCAATTGCGCCGCCGCCGGCTCCGGGAACCGCGTCATGACATCAAACCATAACCGGATAACGAGGAAAAAAGGCGCCTTCACGACCAACCCCGACAATAGGGCGCTGGCCGGAGCAGGGGCGCCGGCATGGGCCGGCGGCAGCCATAAGTGGAAGGGAAAAAGCGCGGCCTTGGCCAGCAGGCCCGCCGTCATAAGCGAGACCGCGGCCCACGCTACCGGACCCGGTTGGATACGGCTGGACAACAAAACGATATCAAGGGTGCCGTAAGCGCCGTAAAGCAGCACGGCACCGAGCAGATAGAGGATCGAACCCAGTAGCGCAAACAGCAGGTACCGCAAGGCGGCTTCCAGTGTCTCGGCGCGGCCGTCGAGGGAGACCAGCGGCACGGCGGCGAACGTCAATAGCTCGAGGGCGACATAAAGGTTGAACAGGTCACTGCCGATAAACACGGCATTGAGCGCTCCCCAAACCGCCATCAGCAATGTCCAAAACACCAGCGGTGACCGTGTCTCGGCTTCTTGCGGGCTGGCAAACTGGCTTCGCGCAAAGAGTCCGATGCCACAGACCAGCACCGCGGTGGCGATCATCATTGCCGCGGACAGACCATCGGCACGATATGCGATCCCAAGCGGCGGCGCCCAGTTGCCAACAAAGTATTGCAGCGCATTGTGGGTGCTCCAGACCGCGGCACCGATTACCACAGCGATGGTGAGACCGGCCGGCATCAAGATCAGAACGACGCGTTCCGTGTGCCGCCCCCCGAGGACCAGCGAAAGAAGAGCTCCGGAGATGGGCAGGACAATCGCCAGCACGAGGAGGAAGCCGCGTACCGTTGCATAATTCGCCATCAGTGAAGGCTGCCCATCCGAACGCGACCTCGACTGCGCGGTTACCGAAACAGCCGCAACAGCAACGCCACCGCCAGCGCCGTCGCCGCGAACGCGACGACGATGCCGGTGATGACCAGCGCCTGCGGCACCGGGTCGCCGCCGAATCCGGCCGCGGCACCCCTAAGGGCAACCGCACCAAACAGGACAAACACGCCGCTGCCGATTAGGTTGAAGGCAAGGATCTTGCGCAGTGGTTGCGGATGGACGATCAGGCCGAACAGACCGAGGCCGACCAGCACCGCGGCGCACAACCCGTACAATGTCGCGCCGGTCATCCGTTGGGTGGCCGTTCGGGTGGCCCCGCCACCAACAGCGCGAGTGTTGCCGCGATCGATAGTGTCACCGGCACCTCGATCGTCAGTATCATCACCTTGGCGTAGGCCTCGGGGTATGCAAGGAAGCCGCCCGCCACCGCAAAACCGGCCAGCCCGATCGCGAGGAACACAGCTGGTCCAATGACCAGCAGGAGGCGCAACCACCGCCGGTTCACCGCCGGCGTGTCCAGGAGCCCGGCCATCACGGCGAAAATCCACATCGCGGCGAGGATCGTGGCGCCCTGAAACTCGCCGCCGGGTGCAGTGGAGCCGACCCAGAAGATATGGATGCCGACCAGGATCCCTATCGGCACCAGAAGTTGGGCGACAAAAGCCAGCAAGCCGTCGGAGTCCGCATGATGGCGCGCGCCGGGGAAGCCTCCCCAGGCGCGGTCTGGCGCCAACGACCAGATCCCGACGAGCGCGAGCAGCAGCACCACGACCTCGAGCAATGTGTCGATCGCGCGGTACGCCATTAGGACGGCGGTGACAGGATTGCCGAGGCCGGTGCGGTCGAGGTTCTTGGCCACTTGCGGCGCGAGCGTCGGTGCAGGTTCGGGCAACAGCAGCACGATCGCTGCAATCCCGGTCGCGACCAGAATGCAAAGCACCGCGGCCGCGAGCTTCAGCCCGATACCCAAGGTCTCGCCGGCGGCCGACGGCTCGATCCGACGCAAGCGGGTGGCGGCACCGAGCAGCAGTCCGCCCGTCACCCCGCTGCCGATCGCGGCCTCGGTCAGCGCCACGTCCGGTGCGGCGAGACGCACCCAGACCAGCGCGAGCAACAGCCCAAAGGCGACAAATCCCGCTACCGCCGCGACGGTCTTGCGTGCGGCGATGGTCCAGACCGCCACTCCGAGGACGACTACCGCAAGACCGGTATCGAAAGCCAAGGCGGTGGTTACGCTTGCGGCTCGGTCGGCCGGACGGTGCGTGCAATCAACTGGGTGACGGTCGCTCCCGCCAGCAGGGTGAGGAGCCAGACGCCGATGAGTTTCAGCGCTGCCGGTAGCCCCGCCGCCTGGAACAGCAGCCCGAGGACCACCAATCCGAGCCCCAGATTATCCGCCTTGGCCAACGCGTGCAGGCGGCTGAGCGGGTCCGGAAATCGCAATAGACCGACCGTCCCGGCGAGGAAGAAAAAGGCACCGGCGCAGACCGCCAGGATGCTCAGGCCATCC
>Ga0306921_10008438_pt1 | contig 10885 bp, 5 predicted proteins | sample sta12Cox44000080_FD_203760 | JGI IMG/M metagenome (GOLD analysis project Ga0306921, IMG submission 203760) | Lab enrichment of tropical soil microbial communities from Luquillo Experimental Forest, Puerto Rico - statoxic.12C.oxic.44.000.080 (v2)... | ecosystem: Environmental > Terrestrial > Soil... | reverse complement strand
ACCCCGGTAGCTCCTTCTGGAACAGCGTTGTGAGCAATAAATAAATCCGCATCATTCGCCAGGCGCACCAGGTCGCCCTCCCCATTCGTGTCTCCGCTAAACACGACGGATTTGCCACCAATCTCGACACGCCACGCTAAGGCCGGCACAGATCCATGGATGACCCGAGCGGCATACGCCGAAAGGTGTTCGCCACGAAATGCCATCGACGATGGGTCCCCATCCACGTTGTGAGGCTGCAACTCGTAGCCACCTTCCTCTTGCGCTACCAAAACCACGGCCAAGTAACGAAAAATACCGTTCCGAGGATTGAAGAAAGCGTGCACGAAATCTACCGTCGACGGGAAATCATTGTTGCCGGCTGGGCCATACACGGGCAGAGGGCGGTCGCGCTCTTCAAACCAAGATGAGAACACCAGCGAGGGAAAATCGGCGCTATGGTCAATGTGGTAGTGAGTGAACAAGATCACGTCGAGCTGGGACATTTTCGCGCCGCTCTCTCCGAATCGAAGAGCGCTGCCACCACCAGCATCTACTAACACCCGCGCCTGTCCGTCTTGCCACACCAGATAGCTGCTGGAAGCGCGCTTGTCCTGTAACTCTGGCCCTCCGGATCCGAGCACTTGAACTGCGACATCCTCTCCGCCGCAAGTTTGAGCATCAGCGGAGGGAACGAATGGGCAATTTACGGAAAGAGTCAGTAAACAGAGCAACGCGATACGGAGGGAAACGCTTCGATGCATTTGTCGCTCGCTCATTTTGATGTTCTGAGTTTTTAGCATCAGTTCGAAAGAGAAAGTCAGCCGCCTGGCCTGGTCTAACGTGAGCCCAGGACGACAATTGATCTCACGCAGTTGCTGCGGTGAGCCTTTGGTCGCGGAATTTGTTGGCGTTGAGCGCTTCATTATGTGGCGTTTTTCTAGGGTTGATCGCGAACGCGCTTTTGCGACCAATGAGAGATTGGAGTTCTTCCGTGAAACGCAATTTTGGGCTATTGGAAATCTGCTGTTCATCGTGCGATAGTCGCCGCGCGAGATTTGTTTTAAAAGGCGGACCTTTTCCCATGTCAGAGATCTAACAAATGGCGGTCCTTAAGCGCCGGACACGGCCGGAAAACTGGTCCTTCGTTCGCAACCGGGCGAAATATCCGTGGATGGTTCCCTTCTATGGAATCGAATGGGCGTTGATGTGGATAGCCTATTGGCTTAGCGGTTGGGCTTTTCTCGAAGTGCTGGAATACCTTGGTACCCTCTCGTTGCTGCTCGCGGTAATATCCTATTTTTCCGAGAGCGGCGATCGATTGAAGCAAAAGCATTATCAGGCTTGGCAAGTTATCAATTCAGCGCAATCGAAAGGGGGCAGTGGAGGAAGAATCGATGCCCTCGAAGAACTGCATGCCGATGGCGTGCCACTGGTTGGAGTGGATGTGAGCGAAGCGTTTCTTCAGGGGATCGATCTCAGCGGCGCCGACCTGCTTCGCGCAAATTTCCGGGGCGTAGACGCTCGCGGGGGAAATTTCAGCAAGGCTCGGCTGGAATTTGCTGACCTGAGCTCGGCAAATTTTCGCGGGGCGAATTTTCGCTCGGTCGACCTGCGAAAAGCGTCTCTGGAGGATGCTGATTTGAATGGAGCTGATCTAAGCGATTCGGATCTCGAGGGCGCGAATCTTTCGAAAGCGGATTTACGCACAGTTGATTTGCGTGACTGCAAGTGGGAAAAGGTCTCGGATATCAAATTGGCAAACATCCTCGGAATCAAGAACCCACCCCCAGGGTTTGAAAAATGGGCGCTTGAACATGGAGCTGTGTCTGTGGAATCGGATAATGATTGGCAGGCGCTGATTTCCAAATGAGGCCGGAGCTGGGTTAGCCCTGGCCTGCTCCCGAAGAATTACGCCGCCTGCCTTCGTTTCTTTTCCGTTTCCAGGATCCGCCTGATAAAAGGAGCTGTCCGGCTTTCATTGCTTCGGGCGACCTCTTCTGGCGACCCCGCAGCAACCACATTTCCGCCTTCCGTTCCAGCTTCTGGGCCTATATCAACAATATAATCGGCTTCAGCGATTACATCGAGGTTGTGCTCAATCACAATGACGGTGTTTCCGTCATCGACGAGGCGGTGCAAAACTTCGACCAGGAGTTGTACGTCCGCCATGTGCAAACCGATCGTGGGCTCTTCCAAAAGATAAAGAGTCGATTTTGGAATTCTGTTTCTTCGAATACGTTCGTTGATTCCCTTTGCGACCCCAGTTTTCAATTCGCTCACAAGTTTTAAGCGTTGCGCTTCTCCGCCGCTGAGCGTCGGGCTCGGCTGCCCTAACTGCAGATATCCGAGACCTGTCTGCGCCAGAAGCTCCAGAGGTTTATGAATTCGCGGTTGCGATCGGAAAAAATCTGAAGCCTCCTCAATCGTCATTTCGAGGATGTCGCCTATGCTCTTCTCGTTGAATCGAATCTCCAGGGTTTGTGGATTGAAACGTTTACCTCCGCACGCTTCGCAAGGAATATAGCTCGAAGGCAGGAAGTTCATTTCCAGCTTGATAACACCCTGGCCCGCGCAGAGTTCGCATCTTCCCCCCTCCGTATTGAATGAGAAGCGGCTCGGGTTATACCCACGTATTCTTGATTCCGGCAATTGTCCGAAAAGGGCCCGGATATCGTCAAAAATCTTAACGTAGGTGGCCGGGATCGAGCGCGAGGTCTTGCCGATCGGGGACTGGTCTACCTCAAAGACGCCACCCAGATGATCGACGCCCGAAACTTTCCTCCAAGGAGGCGATTTGTCCGCAGTCAGGCTCCTCTTTCTGTCAAGGTTTTCACGCACTGCAGGCAAGAGAACCGACCGCAGCAAAGTGCTTTTGCCGGATCCGGACACCCCGGTTATCACCGAGAGTCTTCCAACAGGAAAGCGGACGTCGATCTCTTTCAAATTGTTCGCGTGCGCTCCCGAAATCTCGAGCCAATCGACGTTGTCCAATTGCCGGCGCGACCCGCCTATTGGATGATGCATCGGCTTTTCGAGGTATTTGCCCGTAGCGGATTCTTGGCATCTTTTGATCTGATCGATCGATCCGAGAGCAACCAGTTTGCCGCCGCGCCGACCCGCGCCGGGCCCAAGGTCAACAATCACGTCGGCACGCCGCATCGTTTCCTCGTCGTGCTCGACAACAACAAGCGTGTTCCCTTTCTCCTTCAGCGTTTGGAGCGTGTCCAGCAGTCGCTCGTTGTCTCTGGGATGCAGTCCGATCGACGGCTCGTCCAGAACATACAACACGCCGCGCAGGTTTGATCCAAGTTGTGCAGCTAGCCGGATCCTCTGCGATTCACCTCCGCTCAGAGTCTTTGCCGATCTATCCAGCGTGAGGTAATCCAGGCCGACCTGACACATAAAAGCCAAGCGCTGGACTATTTCTGAAAGAATATCCGCCCCGATTCGACGCCTGGTTCCAACAAGGCTTAAATTTTGAACCAGGGTGATTGTGTCGCGGACGGAACCCCTGGTAATTTGATCAATAGTGTATCCATCGACGCGAACGGCCCTGGCAATGGAATTAAGGCGCCCACCATCACATTCGGGGCACCGTTCCACCGTATCTTCGAAGACGGAATCACTCTTCAGCTCGGCTACAAGTTCTGCTTCAAGTCTCGATCCTGCGTCGTCTTCCTCCGCAGAAAATGGCAAGATATAGCCGAATCCACTGCATCGCGCGCACCAGCCATGCGGAGAATTGAAGGAAAAAAGTCGGGGATCGAGTTCCTCAAATGCATCTCCGCATCTAGGGCAGGTCATTTCGCTGCTGAGGACTACTCTTTCCATGGTCCGACCGGATGCCTTGCCTCGATTTGAACGTCCGGTTGAAGCTACAGGGCCGGCAGGCAAAAGAAACGCCGCCCCGTTTCCGATTTTTAACGCTTTCCTTACGAGGTTTTGTATATCGGTCCCAGGTAGTGAACTGTGCAACTGGCCAATCACGACATCGATGCTGTGTTCGCTGTAGCGTTCCAGACGCGGAAACTCGTCGATTCGACATCGATTGCCATCAACGACAAGTTCTAGATAACCTTCGCGCTCCGCCCACGTCGCAACCTCCTTATGGTAGCCCTTTCGCGCTTTTACGAGCGGAGCGGTCAACGTCGCCGCACCACGGCTCAGAATGTCCGCAACCTGTCTCAAAATCGCCGACGCACTCATTTTAGTTACCGGGATGACGCACCTTGGGCAGTATTGGGTTCCCAATTTCGCGAAGAGAAGCCGGAGAAAATGATAGACCTCGGTTAAGGTCGCGACCGTCGATTTTCCGCTTCCCTGGGTGAGTCGCTGCTCTATAGCGACGCTTGGGGGAAGTCCCTCGACGTGATCGACGTCAGGCCGCTCAAGTTGTTCGACGAACTGGCGGGCGTATGTCGACATGCTGTCCAGGAAACGCCGTTGTCCTTCGGCGAAAAGAATGTCGAAAGCCAGACTCGATTTTCCGGATCCGCTGAGGCCCGTAATAACCACCATCTTCTCCTGAGGTAGATTCAGCGACAGATTCTTCAGATTATGATGGCGCGCACCATGAACCGCGATTTCCGGTTTTTTTAAGATAACGGGAGCATCGGTAACTCGAGGAGTTATACGGGACGAACGTCTTGAAGCGGTCGACATTTTCTCGCGAAGGGCAATCCCCGTGTGCGAACGCTGGTTTTTGGCCAGTTCTTCCGGCGTTCCGGCCCCGACGAGATTTCCTCCTGCAGCACCTGCTTCCGGTCCCAGGTCAATGACGTAATCGGCTGACTGGATTACTTCCAGATTGTGCTCGATTACGATCAGTGTATTGCCCCGGCCCACGAGCCGGTGAAAAACGTTCAGGAGTGTTGCAATATCATCCAAATGCAATCCTGTTGTCGGCTCGTCGAAAATCAGGAGTGAGTGCCGGCTGCTCTTTTTACTCTCTGCCAAGTGGCCGACGAGCTTGAGGCGTTGTGACTCTCCGCCGGACAAAATATTGACCGGTTGACCGAGTCGAAGATAACCCAGTCCAACTTCCTTAAGAAGTTCGAGCGGTTCTATCAGCGCATCCCTGCCATTGGACGATCTGAAAAATGCGATCGCTTCGGTTACCGTCAGTTCGAGAACATCGTGAATCGATTTGCCGGCCAGTTTGATGGCCAAAACGTAAGGTTGGTACCGTTTCCCTTCGCATTCTGCGCATCGAATGTACTGGTCGCTTAGAAACTGCATTTCCACTTTCTCATAGCCGAGTCCAGAGCATCGCTCACAGCGACCAGCCCCAGAGTTGAACGAGAAGACCCCCGGGGATAGTCCCGCGGCAATCGACTCCGGCAGTTGGGAAAAGAGGTCCCGTATTTGATCAAAGACTCCTGCATAAACCGCCGGCGTGGACCTGGGAGAACGGGCGAGTGGGGATTGATCTACCAGAAGAACCTCGTCAATATCGTGGGCGCCTGTGATCCGTTCGCAGACGCCGGGCGTTTCTTCGCTCGAACCTCCTTTCAACCTCAATACGTTCTCATAGAGCACATCCTGCACGAGCGTGCTTTTTCCCGAGCCGGAAACGCCAGTAACACAGCAAAAAAGTCCCAGCGGGAATTTAACATCGATGTTCCGCAAATTGTGTTCGCGCGCTCCGATAACTTCCAGAAAACGGGTTGCCTCTCGCCGTTTCTTGCGCGGTGCGATCCGTTTTCTACCTGTCAGATAGGCTGCTGTAAGCGAGTTGTCTGTTGCTTCTTCAATCTGGTCAATCGGCCCTTGAAAAACGAGTTCTCCCCCGCGTTCGCCGCGACCCGGACCGATTTCGATCAGATTGTCCGCACTTCGGATGACGGCTTCCTCGTGCTCAACAACCAGAAGCGTATTTCCTTTATCCCTCAGACCATGGAGCACGCCGTTCAAGCGATGCACGTCTCGCGGGTGAAGACCAACGCTGGGCTCATCAAGAACAAAGAGCGTGTTGACCAGAGAGGCGCCGAGGCAAGTGGTGAGATTGACTCGTTGTATTTCACCACCCGAAAGCGATCGGGTCGGGCGATCCAGGGTCAGGTACCCCAGCCCGACGTCTGTCAGATAGTTGAGCCGGGATGCGATCTGGGAGCGGAGGATCTCGGTCGTCCCATCACTTGGTGAAAAATCCAATCGCCGAAGCCGATCCGACAAAACGTCGACAGGCATCTGATGCAGCGCAGAAAGAGTGTGCCGCTCGCCGTCAATAACAACTTTGAAATTTAATGTTTCAGGCTTAAAGCGCGTGCCCTTGCATTGGGGGCATAAGGTATATGCACGGTAGCGACTTAGGAATACGCGAACATGCATCTTGTAGGTGCGCGATTCCATCCAATTGAAAAACCCGCGAACGCCATACCAACCGCCGCTTTCCCAGACCTCGTCTGCGCTGAGGTCGGGGCGGATGTCACCTTCGATAATCCAGTTCTGGTCGGCGGGAGCAAGATCTTCAAACGGGCAATGGATGTCGATCTGGCGGTCAATTGCGCGTGAGAGCAAATCCTGCTGGCACTGGCGCATCTGACCTGTTTGAAACGGTTTCACGACGCCATCCGCAATGCTCAGGCTCCGGTCTGGCATCGCTCGATCCAGATCAATTCCGATAGTGCGGCCGAAGCCTCGGCACGCCGGGCAGGCGCCAAGCGCATTGTTGAATGAAAACAGACCGGCTGTTGGAGGGCGAATGTCCAGGTCACAGTAGGGGCAATGCCAACCGGTCGAAAATCGATGTTCCGCCACAGGCTGGAGGGTCACAATAGCAAGCTGCCCTTTGCCATAACGGAGGGCGTGTTCAATTGCTTCGACCAACCTCGCGCGGTTTGACTCATCAACGGTGATGCGATCTTGAATGACTGCGACAATCGGTGGTAGTCGCTTCACTTGGCCCGGCGAATCCGTGCGGAGAACTTCCTGGTTCAACCACACCCTCAAGAAGCCTTGTTGATTGAGGAAAGAAAAAAAGTCTGAGGGTTTTGTGCCTGGTGGAGCCGGCACCCCAAACACCACGAGAACCGAATGCCCTTTGAGATTCGCAAAAACGGTCGTCGCAATTCCATCTGATGTCTCCAGGACAATCTCACGCGCGCACTCCGGGCAAAAAGCTTTTGCAACTCGCGGCATGAGCAGCTTCAAATAGTCGTTGATTTCGGTCATTGTCCCGACCGTAGAGCGAGTCGTCCGAACTCTATTTGCCTGCTCAATGGCAATGGCTGGCGGAATTCCGCGGATTTCGTCCACAACCGGTTTATCCATTCGATCCAGGAACTGGCGAGTGTAGGGGCTGAACGTTTCCACATATCTGCGTTGCCCTTCTGCGTAAATCGTATCGAAGGCTAGACTTGATTTGCCGCTCCCGCTCGGACCTGTAACTACGTGGAATTTGTTTAGATCGAGATCAAGATTAATGCTCTTCAGATTGTTCTGGCGCGCGCCGCGAATAATGATTGCATTCCGAACGAGCTCTGGAGGTCTCGGCATAAGAACGCGAAGGTAATACGAGATCAGGGGATGTGCCAGTTGCCCCAGGGGAGATGCAAAGCACCGGAATTCACCACAGAGGCGCAGAGGACACAAAGGGAGGAGGGGCGGAGAAAAATTTAAAATTGGTCTTAGGATGATGGCCGAGGGCCCGGTGAACGGGGACGCGTCAAGGTCGCAACTTGCCAACCCCCCTCAAACCCTGTACAAACCAAACGTTATTTGGCTGTAACCGGCGTTATTCATGTTGATGGAGGCTGATTATTCCGTTTCAGATCTGATTCGTATTCTGGATCTGAAACCTCATCCTGAGGGCGGCTATTATCGCGAAACATTTCGGGATACCCCATGCAACCAGGGCCGCGCAGCATCTACGGCAATTTACTTTTTGCTGGCCGCGGGCGAAGAATCCCGTTGGCACCGAATCGATTCCGTAGAGGCATGGCACTGGTATGGCGGTGCACCCTTGCGGCTTTCCACGCTTCTGGATGGTCATGAACTCGTTGAGTTGCGGCTGGGCATGGATCTGGCTCGTGGGGAGCGACCGCAGGCTTTTGTCCCTGGAGGTGCTTGGCAATCGGCCAAAAGCCTCGGTGCATGGACTCTTGTCGGCTGCACGGTGGCACCGGGTTTCCTCTTCGAGAAATTTGAGGTTGCCGGTCCGGACTGGGCTCCACCAAGAACTTTCTCAGGAGATCGTGATGAAAGCGCCTGATTATTAAAGAGTTAGACGAGAATTACCAACGGGATCGGATCAGCAGGGCCGGATTTCCGAACCGGCCATCCCAAGGCAAGGACGCTATCCTCGGCGGGCAGCTCGGAGAGGTGCAGCGTGTTGCTCTCTTCCATGGTCTGCAACTCATTGACACTTAACGATCGAGTCAATACTCGTAGAAGATGCGCTGAAGTTCTTTCGTGTCCCTGGTCTTTGTGAGCGCAACGGTTAGCAGAACTCTCGCTTTTTGAGGATTGAGCGTGTCGGAAACGACGAAATCGCGTTTGTCGTCGTCAACTTCGTTGTTTCTCGCGACAATTCCATTTCCAACACGTGCGCTACGAACGATAACGACTCCTTTCGATCGTGCGTCGGCCAAAGCTTGTTCCGCTAGTTCGGAGGGATTGCCGTCTCCTACGCCCGCGTACACAATTCCGTCGACACCGCTCGCCGCAAGTGCATCCACCGTTGTCCGGGAAACGTTTTCGAATCCGTAGGCGATCTCCACCGTAGGCAATTTGTCTAGGCCGGTGAGGTCGAATTCGGAATTCGCGGTGTGTTTCCGAGCTGGCAACCGGTAAAACGAAACCCGCGTACCCTGAACGTATCCGAGCACCCCGAGTTCCGGCGACTTAAAGGTATCCGCGGTGGAAGTATTGGTCTTGGTAACATCTCTGGCTGCGTTGATCTGGTCGTTTAGACAGACAAGAACCCCTTTCCCGACCGCCTCCTTGCTGCCGGCTAGAAGTGTAGCGTTGTAAAGATTGATCGGACCATCTGCGGATAGAGCTGTCGACGGTCGCATTGCTCCCACGATGACGACCGGCTTGTCGCTTTTAGTCACGAGATTCAGGAAGTACGCTGTCTCTTCCAGCGTGTCCGTTCCATGAGTAATGACAATTCCATCGACGTCCGATTGGTGAAGCAGTTCGTTGACCCTTTTAGCGAGCTTGAGCCAATGGTCATTTGTTATGTTCTGACTCGCGATCTGGAACAATTGCTCACCGCGAACCATAGCGATTTTCTTAAGTTCAGGTACTGCGTTGATCAGCGCTTCCACAGGCACTGTTGCAGCCTTGTATCCCACCGTTGTTGTAGAACTCGAACCGCTGCCGGCGATCGTTCCGCCTGTCGCAATGATAACGACATTCGGAAGGTTCTGGGCAGCAATATCGTCTCCCCGACCGGTTGCCTGAAGGACGAGGAGTAAGAAAAGGAAGAACGGAATGTTGCGAATGTGCATTGCTTTGTTGGCGCACGGCAATTTACCCCGTCTGGAATCCTTGAAAAGGAAAACTGGAACGACGAAGGCGCGTGTCGGCGTAATGGCGTAACGGCGTGTCGGCGTAAGGGCGTAAGACATTCCCCTCTTCGCTGGGCGCAATGAGGGGGCGATGCACTCACGAAAATGGGAGCTTAATCTCCACCGACACGCCGTTAGGCCGACACGCCGATGGTCGGGCTGGTGGGATTCGAACCCACGGTTCCAACATGGCCCCTCGTAATTGCTTGCTCTCCAGTGAAATACAAATGTCTGCGATATTTATTTTACTCGGCGTCATTGTGATTTGTATTGTGAGTACATGGCTTCGTTGAAGATCGATCCGCGTTCACGGTACTGGTACGCTTGCATCACCTTGCCCAACGGGAAGCAGACCCAGGTTTCGACTAAGCTTCGAATCAAGGAGGTCTCCCGCGAGAAGGCGCTTCTATACGCCGACACCCTCGAAAAAGCGTACAGGGCTCGTCGCGCCGAGAACCAGTTTCGGCGCCTGATGAACGACGCCTGGATTACCATCAGCGGGGCTCCATTGCCTTCTAGTTCGCCTGAGACCTTTTTCACGAGCTGGCTGGCGCGTCGCAAGAACGAGGTTAGCCCCAGCAGCCATTTGCGGTACGGGACCATCGTCCGGGATTTCCTGGCCTTCCTCGCCACACGTGTGCAAGACGATCTCTCCACTGTATCGCCGTCCGACATTCGGCAGTTCCGCGACCACCAAGCCAACCGGATGAGCGCGGTTTCCGCAAACATGAGCGTGAAAGTGGTGCGTAACGCCTTCAAGTCCGCCGTACGCGAGCATTTAGTGGCGGAGAACCCGGCTGCCAAAGAATTTATCGACCCTATTAAGCGCCGCAACGAGAACCAACGACGACGTGCTTTCAGCGTTCCCGAATTGCAGAGGCTTTTGACTGCAGCCGAGAACACCGAATGGAAGGGCCTAATTCTGGCAGGACTCTACCTTGGCCAGAGGCTGGGCGACATTGCGAGACTTCGTTGGAGTCATATCGATTTAGAGCATGCCGAGGTCTCGATTCTTACTGAGAAAACAGGCCGCACGCAGATTATTCCGATTGCCGCGCCGCTACTACGATTCATCACCGAAGAGCTGCCTGTCCCGGACGACCCCGTCGCGCCACTTTTTCCTCGCGCCCATGAAAATGTCCAGCGTCTCAGGAGGGTCGGATCGTTGAGCCGCCAGTTCCATGAGTTGCTAGTAAGGGCTGGTCTGGTCGAACCGGAAGAGCATCACGCCAAAAGGGAAGGATCCAAACGCCGCACCGTTCACGCCCTCTCCTTTCACAGCTTGCGCCACACCACGACCTCCATCCTGAAAAATGCCGGCGTAAACAGTGCCATCGTTATGGACGTCGTCGGCCATCAATCGACCGCCATTTCGACACATTACACGA
>Ga0306921_10008437_pt1 | contig 10886 bp, 12 predicted proteins | sample sta12Cox44000080_FD_203760 | JGI IMG/M metagenome (GOLD analysis project Ga0306921, IMG submission 203760) | Lab enrichment of tropical soil microbial communities from Luquillo Experimental Forest, Puerto Rico - statoxic.12C.oxic.44.000.080 (v2)... | ecosystem: Environmental > Terrestrial >... | reverse complement strand
TGGCCGGGCGACGGGCCCAGCGAGCCGTCGCGGTTGAGCACGGCCGCGGCAACCCCCCAGTCGTTGATACCGAGCCACGAGCCGCCGGCGAGCAGGTCGAGGCCGGCCACCAGCTCCGGCCGGTCCGGCCAATGCCGGCCGGGCGGCTTCGACGGGCGGTCGATCATCTCGTCGCGATTGGCGCCGATCAGCACCGGCCAGCGATGCCCAGGTCGGCGCAGGATCACCAAGGTGCACATTCGGCGCTAGGTCACCACCCTGGCACGCTTGTGGTAAGTTCACGTTCCGCCGCCCATCTATCGGGGGCCAGCTGTCGGGACGAGAGGACCATGACCACCTTCGACACCCGCGAGAAGGAATTCGAGGCCCGGTTCAAGCACGATCAGGAGCTTCAGTTCAAGATCACCGCGCGGCGCAACCGGCTGGCCGGACTATGGGCCGCGCAGCAGCTCGGGCTGCTCGGGGATACCGCCGAGGCCTATGCCGAACGGGTGGTCGCCGCACAGCTGCGGCCGGGCGGCAACCGTAACGTCGTCGACAAGCTCGCGGCCGACCTCGGCGCCAGGGACCCGACCTTCACCGACGCCCGGATCCGCTTTGAGCTCGCCCATTTCGCCGAGCAGGCCAAGCAGCAGGTGATGAAGGAGTAGTCTTCCGGGCCGACAGACGGCGGAAAGACCGCCCATATGCTGCGGTAGCCCCTCACCCCAACCCTCTCCCCGCGAGCGGGGAGAGGGAGGGACCCGCGGATCCCCGGATCGAGTCCGGGGAGGAGGGTGAGGGGCAGCAAGCCCTAGACCGGGCGGTCGCCCTTGACAGTCACCCGGTGTCCCGAGCGCGTGTGCGGCCAGTAGTCCCACATCGCGTGATGCTGCACGCACCGATTGTCCCAAAACGCGATCGAGTTCTCCTGCCAGCGGAAGCGGCACTGAAACAGCGGGTTTGCCATGTGCTGGTACAGGTACCGCAGGATGCCGTCGCTCTCGTCGCGCGGGATGCCGTTGATATAGCGGGTGAAACCGCCGTTGACGTAGAGCGCCTTGCGGCCGGTCACCGGATGGGTGCGCACCACCGGATGGTCGGCGTAGGGGTAGCTTTCCTTGTCCTTGATCCCGTAATTGGCGTATTGGCCGCGATAGTGCTCGCCATTATGCCGCGCCGTTAGCCCATCGAGATAGGTCTTCATCCGGTCCGACAGCGCCTCATAGGCAGCGTACATGTTGGCGAACAAGGTGTCGCCGCCACGCGGCGGGCATTTTCTGATGTAAAGGATCGAACCCATCGGCGGTTCGGGATCGCACGAGACATCCGAGTGCCAGCCCTCGCCATTGGCGCGCGGGCTGTCCTTGTCGGCGTGGATGATCATCAACTCGGGATGGCCGGGCTCGGCCGGTGCTGCCGGATGGATGTGGAGCTCCCCGAACCGGCGGCCGAAATCGAGGTGCTGCTCGTCGCTCAGGTGTTGGTCGCGGAAGAAGATGACGAGATTCTCGGCGAGCGCGTGGTGGATCTCGTCCATCTGGCGGTTCGACGGCGCGCGCAGATCGACGCCGCCGATCTCGCCGCCGATGATCGGCGTCAATTTGTCGACGCTGATCGCCTCATAGGGCGAGTCTTCCGGGGTGTACTTGATCCGCGGGCCGCTGAGGCTGCGCAGCGAACTCTGCATTCTGGTTCTCCGGTATTGGTGCTACCCGCCGAAGACGCGGCGAAAGATCGTGTCGACGTGCTTTAAATGATAGGCGGTATCGAAGAGCCCGTCGATCGTGTCGGGATCGAGAAAGCGGACGATCTCGGGGTCGCGCTTCAGCAGCTCCGAAAAGCGGCCATCGCCGTCCCACGCAGCCATCGCATTTTTCTGCACCGCGCGGTAGGCGTCCTCGCGGCTCATGCCGGCCTGGGTCAAGGCGAGCAATACGCGCTGGGAGTCGACGAGCCCGCCCAGTGAGTCGAGGTTGGCCGCCATTCTCTCGGTATCGACGATCATGCGATCGATCACCCCGGCCAACCGGTTGAGCGCGAAGTCGAGTGTCGTTGTCGCATCGGGGGCGATGAACCGCTCGACCGAGGAATGCGAGATATCGCGCTCGTGCCAGGTCACGATGTTTTCGAGCGCCGGGATCACCGCCGAGCGCACCACCCGCGACAACCCGGTCAGGTTTTCGCTCAGAACCGGGTTGCGTTTGTGCGGCATCGCCGAGGAGCCCTTCTGCCCGGGCGCAAAAAATTCCGAGGCCTCGCGCAATTCGGTGCGCTGCAAATGCCGCAGCTCGGTGGCGATCCGCTCGATGGCAGCAGCGATCAGCGCCAGCGCCATAAAGAACGCGGCATGCCGGTCGCGCGGGATGATCTGGGTCGAGACCGGCTCGGGTTCGAGGCCGAGCTTCTTTGCGACATAGGCTTCGACGCGCGGATCGATATTGGCGAAGGTGCCGACCGCACCCGAGATCTGGCAGGTCGCGATCTCTCTGCGGGCCGCGACGAGCCGCTCGCGGTTGCGTGCAAACTCGGCGTAATGCCCGGCGAGCTTGAGCCCAAACGTCGTCGGCTCGGCGTGGACCCCGTGGCTGCGCGCGATCATCGGGGTATATCTGTGCTGGTGAGCACGCTTCTTGAGCGCTGCCAGCACCGCGTCGAGATCGGCGAGCAGCAGGTCGGCGGCCCGGGTCAGCTGCAACGCGAGGCAGGTGTCGAGCACGTCGCTCGAGGTCATGCCCTGGTGCACAAACCGGGCCTCCGGCCCGACATGCTCGGCGAGGTTGGTCAGAAACGCGATCGTCTCGTGATGGACCTCGCGCTCGATCTCGCGGATCCGCCCTACCTCAAAGATGCCGCGCTCGCGCACCGCCTGTGCCGTGCCCTGCGGGATGACGCCGAGCTGTTCCTGCGCCTCGCAGGCGTAGGTTTCGATCTCGAGCTGGATGCGGAAATAGGTCTCGGGCGCCCAGATCTCGGCCATTTGCGGGCGGCTGTAGCGCGGGATCATGCCGTGGGGGCCTCCAGCGGATCGTTCGCCGGATCATAGCCGAGCCGGGCCAGTGCCGCGAGCATGTGCGGCGGCACCGGGGCGGTGATTTCGATCGGGCTGCGGGCGGGATAAAGCGGCAACTTGACCGACCGGGCGTAGAGCTGGAGCCGCTCACCGCTTTGGCTGCGCCCATAGGTGCGATCGCCGACCACCGGACAGCCGAGCGCGGCGCAATGGACACGCAGCTGATGCGTCCGCCCGGTGCGCGGGCGCAGCTCGAGCCAAGAGCGGCCGCCATCGGCGCCGAGCAGCCGATATTCGGTGACCGCGTGCTGACCGCCGGGATCGACGACCATGCGCCAGCCGGTGCCGCGCGTCAGCTTTTTGAGACGGGTCTCGATCACGCCCTCGGCCTCGGATGGCCGGCCTTCGACCACGGCCCAATAGACCTTGTCGACGAGCCCGCCCGAGAACAGCGTGCCGAGCCGGCGCAGCGCTTTGGGATGCCGTCCCAGCACCAGGCAGCCGCTGGTGTCGCGGTCGAGCCGATGCGCCAGCGCCGGCGGATAAGGCAGGCCAAAGCGCAATGCATCGAAGCCGCTTTCGAGATCCGGCCCACCGCCGGGACCGGGATGCACGGCGATGCCGGCAGGCTTGTCGATGACCAATATCAGCCCATCCCTGTACAACACACGGTCTACCAGCCGCCCCTCACCCCAGCCCTCTCCTCGCGAGCGGGGAGAGGGAGGGACCCGCGGATCCCCGGATCGAGTCTGGGGAGGAGAGTGAGGGGCCAAGCGCGACGGCGGCCGCATTGAGACTATTCGGCGGCGTTGCGCACCGGATTGCGGAAGCTCGAGCGCCGCGCGTCCCATTCGTCGGCGCCAAAGCGCCCGAACATCTCGGGCAGCGTCATCTCCGTAATCGGCGGCGGATGACGACGGGTTGCCTTTAGCTCGGAGAGCATCTTGTCGCAGATGCCGATGACGTTCTTGATCAACAGGCCCGGCAGAATCGCGAGCTTGTAGCCGAGCGCCTCGGCGTGCCGCAGGTCGATGTCGGGGGTCTTGCCGCCGCGCACGACGTTGAGCAGACACGGTCCCTTGACGAGACGCGGCACCGCGGCGATTTCATCCTCGGTCTGCGGCGCCTCGACAAACGCCATGTCGGCGCCGGAGGTCAGCGCCGCGTTGGCACGGGCGATCGCCTCGTCGAGGCCGGCGACGGCGCGCGCATCGGTGCGCGCGATAATCGTGAAGTCAGGGTCGCGGCGAGCAGCGGCCGCGGCGCGGATCTTGGCCAGCCAGTCCTCGCGCGAGACGATCTCCTTACCTTCGAGATGACCGCATTTCTTCGGAAATACCTGGTCTTCGATATGTATTGCCGCAACGCCCCGGCTCGCGAATTCCCGCACCGCGCGAAACGTGTTGAGCTCGTTGCCGTAACCGGTATCGGCATCGGCAACCACCGGCACATCGACCGCCGCTGCCAGGCGTCCAGCATTGGTCACCATTTCCGACATCGTCACGAGGCCGAAATCGGGATAGCCCAAGGCGGCGGCGGTTCCGGCGCCGGTCATGTAGACGGCGGCAAATCCCGCTTGCTCGATCAGCTTGGCGGTGATGCAGTCGTAAGCGCCGGGCGCCACCACCATCCCATCTCGGCCCAGCAGATCGCGAAACCGGCTCGCCTGCGTCATCTCTTCCTCCCATAATGGCACCCTTGCCTAAAGCTAGGGCGTGGCCCGCGGAGGCGCAAATGTACGCTTTCAACCTCAAGGCCGAGGAGGCCTTCGACCCCAAAAAGCACGTCGAAAGAGTGCTCGGCAGGACTGGCGACGGGGATGTCACGATCGCCTGCTGGGAGCCCGGCCAGACCAGCCCCTATCACTGCCACCCCGACGCCACCGAGATCTATTTCTGCTTTGAAGGCGGCGGCACGATGCGGACCCCGGACGCGACGATCGCACTCGCGCCCGGAATGTTTGTCGTCCACCCGCGCGGCGAATTGCACGAATACATCAACGGGCCGCAGCGCACCCTGCTGTTCCGCGTCCGCTACGGCGGCGAGATGTCAGGCCGGACCAAGGAGTGGCCGAGCAACCCGAGCTGGAGGGCGCGCCCCCAGGACCTCGAATATTTCGCGCGGCACCCGGTCGGCTGAGCCAGCCCCCCGGCAGGGTTCCGGGCGAGCTTGGGTCGCTACTGGATGACTGCCGCGTTCTGAAAGGTGGCCAGCGTCGGCCTCACGGCTGCGGTCCCCGCCGGTATCGGTTCGACCACGACGGAGGCCACGCCGGCCCGTTTCATGTCGAGCATGTCAGCGGCCCGCGGCGACAGATCGATGATAAATCGCCGGATCCACGGGCCGCGGTCGTTGATCTTGACGATCACCGAACGGCCACTGTCGAGATTTGTCACCTTGGCATAGGAAGCGAGCGGCAAGGTGCGATGTGCGGCGGTTGCGGTGACGGTGTCCAGTCGCTCTCCGGTCGCGGTGCGGCCGCCGACGAAGTTGTACCAGGCGGCCTTGCCGAACTCCCTGCCGCCGAGCCCCGGTGCCGAACCTGTATAATGGTCGACGCGCGCACCGCTGTCGTCGGCGGCCGCTGCCGAGGTGGCATGGCGATAACCTGCCGGCGCGATGTGACGTGCCGCGAGTCGTGCATGCGACCGGCCATGCGCAGCCCGGCTCGAAGCCGCGTGCGGTTTGCCGGTCGGGTGCTCGACCTTTTGGGGTTTGACGCCACACGGATGGCCGGGATGGTGGCTCGTCGATTTTTCCGCCGTTTTGGCGATCGCGCCGGCGGAGGCCACCAAAAACGCGAGGGAAATCCCGATCGTTCGGCGCAAATGCATCCGGCACGTCTCCTTCTTGCTGCGCTTCCCCTCTTCGGGGACGCACGATCACGCGGTCAGTCCAATGGTATTGGACGGGCAGGGGGAAGCAGATCGGTGTCGTCCCGGATTGTTGCCGACGCATCCGGGTAGGACAGGGAGGAACGGCGCAAGCTAAACCGCCCAAAACGCCAATGTCAACACCAACTGATCTTGCCCTTCCAACGGCCTCTTTCGGGACTGTGATCGGCTCAGCTAGGCGGAGAGGGGAGACCGCGAACGCATTGCTAGAGGACCGATTGACTATTATTAGGCTATGACAGTTTTATTTTAGGACATCTTCAATTTTAAGGGTTCGAAAAACGAACGCGCCAGCGCTAAAAATCGCGGTTCCGCTTTTTTGTTAACGAGGTGTAGTCCGCGCCTGGACCTGCCGTCCGGTTATTTGAGACAGACCGGCGCGTGATATATCACTCGACAACCACGGAGGCCGGTATGGCTCTTGCCGTCGCGATCCAGATGGATCCGATCGACACGATCAACATCGACGCGGATTCGACCTTTGCGCTCGCCCTCGAGGCGCAGGCGCGCGGCCATGCGCTCTACCACTACCTGCCCGACGCGCTGACCCTCCGCGACGGGCGGTTGCATGCCCGCGGCCGGCCGCTCGAGGTGGTCCGGCGCCACGGCAACCACCACCGCTTTGGCGCATTCGAGGAGCTCCATCTCGCCGGGGTCGATGTGGTCTTGATGCGCCAGGACCCACCCTTCGACATGGCCTATATCACGGCGACGCATCTGCTCGAGCTGTTACCGCCGAACGGGCCGCTCGTCGTCAACAACCCGGCGGCGGTGCGCAACGCGCCCGAGAAGCTCTTCGTGCTGCGCTTCAAGGAGCTGATGCCGCCGACTTTGCTGACCCGCGACCGTGACGAGATCCGCGCCTTCTGGAAGGAGCACGGCGACATTGTACTGAAGCCGCTGTTCGGGAATGGCGGGGCCGGGGTGTTCCGGTTGCGCTCCGGCGACGAGAACCTGACGGCGCTGTTGGAGATGTACGAGCAGATCCAGCGCGAGCCGGTCATGGTGCAGCGCTACGTGCCCGCGGTCCGCCAGGGCGACAAGCGCATCATCCTCGTCGAAGGCGAGGCCATGGGTGCGGTCATGCGGGTACCCCCGGAAGGCGAGGCGCGCGCCAACCTGCATGTCGGCGCCCGCGCGGAGCGGACCGAGCTGACCGCCCGCGACCGCGAGATCTGCGCTGCAATCGGACCGACCCTGCGTGCCCAGGGGCTCGTCTTTGTTGGCATCGACGTGATCGGCGATTGGCTGACCGAGATCAACGTCACCTCGCCGACGGGTATCCAAGAGATCGCTCGGCTCGACGGTGTGGAGATCGCGCCGAAGATCTGGGACGCAATCGAAGCGCGCCACGTCGATCGCGCCGCGCGCCGTCCGACGTAAAATCAAACCGCAAAGGAGCTTTTGATGACCGATGCGCGCAATGTCCTGGGCGAGCCGCTCGCCGAATGCTGCACCAAGCCGATGACCGGATTTTACCGCGACGGCAGCTGCAACACCGGACCCGAGGATATCGGGATGCATACCGTGTGCACCCGGGTCGACGCGGTGTTTCTGGCGTTCTCGAAGGCCGCCGGCAACGACCTGTCGACACCGGTTCCGGGATTCGGCTTTCCCGGTCTCAAGCCGGGCGATTGCTGGTGCCTGTGCGCCGAACGGTGGAAGGAGGCGTTCGAGGCCGGCAAGGCGCCAAAGGTCAGGCTGACCGCGACGCACGAGGCGACTCTCGAGGTCGTCCCGCTCGAGCTGCTCAAACGCCACGCGATCGATCTGAGCTGAGGTCGCGGCGACGATGCCGGAAATCGGCCTCTTCGAAGCGATATACTCGGCGCGGTCCTTGCGCCGCTTGAAACCGGATCCGGTGCCCGAGGAGCTGATCACCAAAATTCTCGATGCCGCGATCCGCGCGCCCTCGGGCGGCAACGCGCAGAACTGGGCCTTTATCGTCGTCCGTGACGCCGTGCAGCGCCAGAAGCTTGGGGCAATCTACCGCAAGGCCTCCGACATCGCCGAAGCGGTCTATGCCGCGCGCGGCCGTCCTCCGCACCTGAGCGAGCGGCAGTTTGCCCGGCTGATGGCCACCGGTGCCCACCTCTGGCAGCATCTGGGCGAGGCGCCGGTGCTGCTCCTGCCCTGTGGGCGGCGCCCTGCCCTGCCGCCGCGCGACGCACTGCCGCCCGACATCGCCGCCCGCTGGGAAAACGAAGTCGCTTACGCCGAGCGCATTCGCGGCGCCAGCATTTACCCCGCCGTGCAGAACATTATCCTCGCCTGCCGGGCGCTCGGCCTCGGCACGACCATCACCACCAACCACATCCGCTGCGAGGACGAGGTCAAGGCGCTGCTCGGCATCCCCGAAGATGTCGCGACTTTTGCGCTGATGCCGATCGGCTGGCCACTCGACCGATTCGGGCCTTTGACCCGCCGCGCGCTCGCCGAGGTCGCCCACGCCGACCGCTGGGGAGCCGCCTGGCCCGGCTGATTTGCTCCCCCTACGGCGATCGATTTAAACGGAAAGTTAGGCCCTGGCGGTTTTCGCTTTGCCGTAGCGTTTCGATGTGCTAGAACATAACGGGAACGACGGCGGTCGTTGAAATGGATCTAACTCTCCTTGCCGGGGTCGCGGCGCCGCTCGCCGTCGCGGCAGCATTAGGTGGCGTGGCGCTCGGGCGTCACCTCTGGCCGGCGACCCGAAGGCGCGATGTGGCAGCGTTGCGGGCCGGCGAAATCGAAGTGGTGCGGCTGACCGAGGAATGCCGTGCGCTGCGCACCCGCGCCGATCAGCTCGACGCCGACCATCGGGCGGCTCTGTCGGAGGCGAAGGCGGCGGCGGCCGACGTAGCGCGGCTGACCGAACGTGAGAAGGCCCTCTCCGATCGGATCGCCACCCAGGCCGCACAACTCGCCGACACACAAAAGCAGCTGACCGCCGAGTTCGAGAATATCGCGAACCGCATTCTCAGAGCCAACGCCTCCGAGCTTTCAGAGAGCTCGCAGAAGGCGTTGGCGGCGGTTCTCGATCCATTGCGTGAGCGCATTCGGGATTTCCAGAGCAGGATCGAGAGCACCTACGCGACCGAGGCACGCGAGGTGCTGTCCCTCAAGGAGCAGATCAAGCTGATCGTCGAAACCAGCCAGGCGATCGGCAGCCAAGCGGATGGCCTCGCCAAGGCGTTGCGCGGCGACTCGCAACGGCTCGGCCGATGGGGTGAGATCGCTCTCGAACGCATCCTCGAGGCGGCGGGCCTGATGGAGGGCCGGGAATACATCTCGCAGGGGCGCGGACTGGGGTTGAAAAGCGACGTCGGCGGAGCCCAGAAGCCGGACATCATCGTCATACTCCCTGAGCAGCGGACGATGATCATCGATGCGAAAGTCTCGCTTGCCGGGTACGAGCGCATGATCGGCGCCGGCGACGACGCCGAGCGGGCCACCGCCGGCGACCGGTTGGTGCGCGACGTCAAGGCGCATATCGACGATCTGGCGGGTAAGCGGTACCAGGACAACGAGAAGCTCGCGGCGCACGACTGCGCACTGATGTTCGTGCCGATCGAGGGCGCGCTCGCCGCCGCCCTGGCTTGCGACCGCGAGCTCTTTACCTACGCCTGGGATCGCAGGGTGGTGCTGGTCGGGCCCTCGACTCTGTTGATGACGATGCGCACGGTCGCTTCGATCTGGCGCTACGAATTGCAGGGACAGAATGCCCAGCAAATCGCGCGCCTGGCCGGCGAGCTGTGCGACAAGGTCAGCCTCAGCCTCGGCGATTTCACCGGCGTTGCGGAAAAGATCGCCGCGGCTTTGAGCACTTACAACGAGGCGGTCAAGCGGTTCGCCACCGGACGCGGCAATGTTCTGTCCATTGGAGCGCGCATGCGCGAGCTGGGAGTCAAGGCCAAGCGGCCGATGCCGGCAATACTGGTCGAAGGCGAGTACGCGGCAACCACTGGGGATTGTCTCGACGACGAAGCGAATGTGAAAGGTTCTCGCACCGCGGCCGAGTGAAAGCCGATCCGACCTGCGGCTTAACCTGGATCATTTTTCTGAATCAAAGACACGCCCGGCACCGCTGTCGGATGGTGCTAGCCTGCTCGCAGTCGATCAGCGGTGAGCGGCCGAGTCATTGCGATTATCGCTCGCAAGGGCGCACGAGCGTTGATCGTCGGAGGTTGAGGCCGAGATGTGGCGACTTTCTCCACGACATGATCGGCGGTCGGAGCCGCTGCTCCAACGGCTCGACCGCGCCGCCGACCGGATCAACCCGTTTCTGATCATTCTGATCGTTGGTCTGGTGGTGCTGAACCTCGCCCGCCTTGTCACGATCGGGCTCGCCAATTTCCCGATCACGCGGGTAGACCCGAGTTGTTTGATCTCGCCGAGTGCCCCGGCGCGATCCGCCGGCACCTGACCGAGATAATCGCTGGCCGGGCGGTTGGATATTCGCTACCCTCCGACCGGCAAATGAACGCCGACCCGATAAACGGGCGGCAACGGTGGGCGCCAGACGCCCGCTCGATCGAACAGGAGGTAGCTGGGAATGACGCGAGATCTGCGCGTGCTCGCACTAGCGGGCTCGCTGTTGCTCGGATTGTCTACCGCCGACGCGGCGTTCGCGCAAAAGCGGGGCGGTATCCTAAAACTTGGGCATTTCGACAGCCCGGCGAGCATGTCGATGCTCGAGGAATCGACGCAGGCGGTCAACCGACCGATGTCGGGAGTGTTCAACAATCTGGTCATGTTTGACCAAAAGGTGCCGCAAAACAGCTTGCGCTCGATCGTCCCCGATCTCGCCACCAGTTGGGCGTGGAACGAGGAGGGGACGGAGCTGACCTTCCCGTTGCGGCACGGCGTCACATGGCACGACGGCAAGCCGTTCACTGCCGCCGACGTCAAATGCACCATCGACCTGTTGATGGGCAAGGCCAAGGACAAGCTCCGCATCAATCCGCGCAAGTCCTGGTATGTCAACGTCGCGGAAGTGACAACGAACGGCGACTATGAGG
>Ga0306921_10008434_pt1 | contig 10887 bp, 6 predicted proteins | sample sta12Cox44000080_FD_203760 | JGI IMG/M metagenome (GOLD analysis project Ga0306921, IMG submission 203760) | Lab enrichment of tropical soil microbial communities from Luquillo Experimental Forest, Puerto Rico - statoxic.12C.oxic.44.000.080 (v2)... | ecosystem: Environmental > Terrestrial > Soil... | reverse complement strand
GTCAGTGGAGCCGAGGACCACCAGGTCCGGGTGCTGCGCCGCCACCAGGCCCGCCTGGGTCGTGTACTGCGTGGACTCCGCGGGGAAGACCTTGGAGTACACCGTCTTGACGCCGAGCGCCGACAGCTTCTGCTGGGCCAGCTGCACCGGCGGGTCGGCGAACGGGTCGTCGGCCATCGGGTAGGCCGCGGTCTTCGGCCGCTGGCTGGCCGGCAGGCTCGCGATGTAGTTGACGAACGGCACCATCTCGTCCGCGATCGGCAGGCTGACGTCGAACACGTTGTGGGCGGACTGGTTCGACGGGGTGTTGAAGACCGTCGGCGCGCCGCCGGCGCCCTCGATGAACGCGTAGCCGGCCCGCGCGGCCACCGCCGACGTCGGAGTGGTCAGCAGCGAGGAGAACGGCCCGAAGGTCAGGTCCACGTGATCGGTGTTGATCAGCGTCGTGTAGTTGGTGACGGCCTGGTTCGGATCGCTGTTGTCATCCAGGATGGTCAGCTTCACCTGCCGTCCGTTGATGCCGCCGTGAGCGTTCACGTCGGCGGCCCACAGCTTGTAGCCCTGCTCGAAGTTCGCCCCGTCGGCCGAGAAGTCGCCGTGGAGGGAGAGCGAAGCGCCGATATTTATCGGTGCTGATGATGCAGCTGAGCCGCTTGATTTGGGGCTGGCTGATGTTGGGGTACTGGTACTACTGCTACTGCTGCTAGTGCATGCAGCCAGAGCGCCAACGGAAAGCGCGATTACGCTTATGATAATGGCGTTCTTGGAGAACCAGGGGAGGTTAGATCTCAACGCCCGGTTCCTCCTTCCTCTTGATCAAGATTCTTCGGGGTCGAGCCCGTCTGTGACATCGGCGTGCTCACTTTCGAGGGTTATACCGGCCGACTCCGCCTCCTGCGCGACAAACGTCGCGAAATCAGCGTCACCGTACCCCCTGCCGACGAGTCCTTGGATCAGTTGGTGGACAAGGGCGGCCACGGGCATCGGAACCTCTCGTTCCCGCGCGGCTGCCAGGCCAAGATCAAAATCCTTGCGCAGCAGCCTCGATGTGAACGTTGGCTCGAAATCGAGGTTCACGTAAGCCGGCGTCTTGTACTGGGTGAACTGGGAGCCCACCACACTCTTGTTAAGACAGGCGAGGAACGCCTCGCGGCTGATCCCGCTTGCCTGCGCGAGAATAGTAATCTCTGCCATGGACGCGGCGACCACGCCAAGGAACAAGTTGTGGCAAAGCTTAACGATTCTCGCCAGTTCCCCCTCACCTACGTATGTGACTCCCCTGCCCAGCATGTCCAGGTAAGGCTTAGCCGTATCAAACGCATCTCGCGGACCAGAGATCGCGGCGGTCATCTGGCCTACCTCGACTACCTTGGGATTCCCCATGACCGGCGCGGCGAGCAGGGCGGTGCCCCGCTCGGCCAGCCGGTCCCTGACGATCGCCGAGGCATCCGCGGACACCGTCGAGCAGTCGACCACGATCTTGGGGGAAACGCTGCCGGAGATGAGCCCTTCCGGGCCGGTCAGGGCCGAGATGAGGTCAGCCGGCGTGCTGAGGGCGGTGAAGACGATGTCGCATTCCGCCAGTTCCGCGATCGACCCGACGGACTTCGCGCCCAGTTCGACGAGCGGGATCGCCTTGGCCGGGGTGCGGTTATAGACTGTGACGTCGCAGCCGTTCGCGAGCAGGCGCCGCACCATCGCGGCGCCCATCCGGCCAGTTCCCAGCCACCCCAGCTGGAGCGCGTCAGCTTGTTCAGTCATACCGTCCTCGTCCTGATCGCAGTACGGATTGCTCGGCACAATCGTTTGCACCAGAGCGTGCTACGCATTTGAGTAGTTTGTCAATGCCGCATGTCCAATCTGTTACCTAGCCGTGCTTGAAGTGCGGCGACACTGCTCAGACGCGGCAAAGAAGCGCATGCCTGAAGCATGGGCCACATCTCACCGCAAAAGGGGCGCCACCCCTAAAACGGTCATAACGCGCAAAGCGCTCTGCAATCGTATGCAGTCAGACCCTACCAGAGGTCCGCGGCGGCTTCGCTCACCGGCCCCGGCGCGAAGCGCCGCGACGCAGCGGGACCGTATTGCCGCTGCCGTCCTCCGGGCTTTCCGCGTCGTCCTCCCCGGGCAGGTCGGGGACGGCCTTCGGGGCAGCGGGCACGGTAGACCCGCGGGCGACCAGCTCGGGCGCCAGGTAGAGGATCTTCACCGGGCCGTCGCCGCTCTCGATCCGCTCGAGCAGCAGTTTCGCCGCCTCGGTGCCCAGCTGGTAGTGCGGGAACCTGACGGTCGACAACGGCGGCCGCAGCCTGTCGATGAACGGCATGTCGTTGAACCCGATCACCGACACGTCATCCGGGCAGCGCAGCCCGAGCTCGTCGAGCGCGCCGTAGCAGCCCACCGCGAGCATGTCGTTGGCCGCCATTACGGCCGTGAGATCGCCGTGGGCCTCGAGCAGTTCACGGCCGCAGCGCAGGCCTTCCTCGATCGTGTAAGCGGACGCGTAGACGATCTGGCTGTCTTCGACCGCAAGGCCGTGCGCGCGCATGCCCTCGGAGAAACCGCGCAGCCGGGACACGCCGGTCGAGATCTCCTGCGGGCCGGCGATGTGGCCGATCCTGGTGTGCCCCAGCGAGGTCAGGTGCGTGACCGCGGCCCGCACCCCCTGCTCGTTGTCCACCGCGACCGAGGAGAAGGGGTACCCCTGCGCGATGCGGTTCATGAGCACGACCGGCAGGTCGGCTGCCGCGGCTTCGGCCAGGATCGGGCTGTGCAGGGTCGCCGTCGCGAGCACAAAGCCGTCCACGTGCCGGGCGCGCATCTGATCGAAGATCATCCGCTCCCGGGTCAGGTCGGCGTCGGTGTTCCCGATGAGCGCGACATAGCCGTGCTCGGCGAGCCGGTCCTCCAGACCGCGCACGATCGGCGGGAACAGCGGGTTGTTCAGGTCGGGGATGAGCACGCCGATGGTGTGCGAGCGCCGGGTGCGCAGCGAGCGGGCCACCGGGTTGGGGCGGTAGCCGAGCCGTTCCGCCGCCTCGGTGACGCGGCGGGCGGTTTCCTCGCTGACCAGGAGCCTGGTCCCCGGGTTCAGGGCCCGGGACGCGGTCGCGGGGTGCACCCGCGCCGCGGCCGCCACGTCCCGCAACGTCGCAGGCCGGTCGGACAAGGCCATAACACTTTCCCCTTCGCTGGAAACCCGCGCCTGGTGTACCCCGCGCCTTTGTAGGAGCCCGGCAGGAATCCCGGATCGGGAACAGGAAAACGATGTACACCCGCCCCGGTTATCACAGTACAGCCTGGCCAGACGCCTGTGCCAGGACATACGCGACACGCGATCCGCTGTCTTAGTCTGGGGGCATGCGGATCACCGGCGTGGAATCGACCGACCTGTTCCAGGGCAGCACCAGCCGCCCGCTTCAAGTCATCAGGGTCACCGTCGAGGGCACCGAGCCCGCCGACGACGGCGCGCTGGCCACGCTGCGGATCGCGGGACGGGGGGCAGACACCCCGGCTCCGTTCGGGATAACGGGGACGGCGGCGGGCGAGAGCCGCAGCTATGACGTGGCGGTCGCGGTGAGCGGCGCTCCGGGCAGCCAGCTGCCAGTCACCGTCATCGCGGAGACCGCCGCCGGGCGCGTCGAGCACGCCGCGCGGCTCACCGTGGCCGAGCCCGGCTGGACGATGTGGATGGTCAGCCACTTCCACTACGACCCGGTGTGGTGGAGCACCCAGGGCCAGTTCACCGAGGCGCGGCTCGTGCTCCCCGACGAGGACGGGGAGCTGCCCGACACGCGGACCGCGTTTGACCTGGTCCGGCTGCACATGGAGAAGGCACGCCGGGATCCGGACTACAAGTTCGTGCTCGCCGAGGTCGACTATCTCAAGCCGCACTTCGACGCGTTCCCGCACGACCGGGCCCAGCTGCGGCAGCTGCTCCGCGACGGCCGCGCCGAACTCGTCGGCGGCACCTACAACGAGCCCAACACCAACCTGACCAGCGCCGAGACCACCATCCGCAACGCCGTGTACGGGGTGGGCTTCCAGCGGGACGTGCTGGGCGGCGAGCCGGGCTCGGCGTGGATGCTGGACGCGTTCGGCTTCGACCCGGGGTTCCCCGGGCTGATGGCGCAGGCCGGGCTCACGTCGTCGTCGTGGGCGCGGGGCCCGTTCCACCAGTGGGGTCCCGAGGACAACAACCGGATGCAGTTCCCGGCCGAGTTCGAGTGGCTCTCCCCCGACGGCAACGGACTGCTGACCGCCTATATGGCGAACCACTACGGCGCGGGCTGGGTGCTGCACAACACGGCGGACCTCGAGGCGGCGCTGCGGGCGGCGCACGAGCAGTTCCGCATGCTCGCCCCGGTGGCGGCCACGAAGAACGTGATGCTCCCGGTCGGGTCGGACCACGTGATCCCGGCGCGCTGGGTCACCGACGTGCACCGGGAGTGGAACAAGCGGTACGTCTGGCCGAAGTTCGTCACCGCGATCCCCCGGGAGTTCTTCGACGCCGTCCGGGCCGAAGCGGCCGCGCCGTCGTCCAGCGTGTGGATCACGCCGCAGACGCGGGACATGAACCCGGTCTACACCGGCAAGGACGTGTCCTACGCGGACACGAAGCAGGCGCAGCGGGCGGGTGAGACGGCCGTGACCGAGGGCGAGCGGCTGGCGACCCTCGCCTGGCTGGACGGCGCGCCGTACCCGGCCGAGTCGCTGGACAAGGCGTGGCGGCAGCTCGCCTACGGCGCGCACCACGACGCGATCACCGGGACCGAATCCGACCAGGTGTACCTCGACCTGCTGGCCGGGTGGCGTGAGGCGTGGCAGCGCGGCGATGAGGCGCGCGGCGCTGCAATCGATTTCATCACTCGCTCGGCGGGCGGGGCCGTCGGCGCTTCCGGCGACAGGGCGGGCCGCCAGGTCATCGTCTGCAACGGGCTGCCGCGCGAGCGCGACGGCATGGCCACGGTCACCGTCCGGCTCGACGAGCCGGGCACGCCGTGGCTATCGGTGCGCGACCCGGCGGACGGCACGGTGCCCGAGGCGCTCGCCGAGGGGGTACGGCACCACCCGGACGGCACGCTCGCCGAGGTCACGCTGACGTTCCGCGCCGCTGGCGTGCCCGCCCTCGGGTACCGGCGGTACCTGCTCGAGGCGGCCGGGCACACCGCCGCGGGCTGGCTCGACGACGCGGGCACGACGATCGAGAACGACGCCTTCCTGGTAACCGCCGACTCCGCGCGGGGCGGCACGCTCTCGGTTACGGACAAGCGCGCCGGGCGGAGCGTGCTGCGCAGCCCGGGCAACGAGCTCGTGCTGCAGGAGGAATACGACAAGCACCCGCGCTGGGGCGAAGGCCCGTGGCACCTGTCGCCGAAGGGCCCGGGCGCCGGCTCGGCGGACGTCCCCGCGAGCGTCCGCGCGCAGCACTGCCCTGTCGGGCGGCGACTGGTCGCCACGTTCCCGCTCGGGGACCTCTCGATCACGCAGGAGACGCTCCTCTGGCACGGCGCCGACCGGCTCGAGTTCCGCACCCACGTGTCCGGCTCGATCGGCAAGGACCGGCTGCTGCGGGTCCGCTTCCCCGCCGACGTCCGGGGCGGGCTGCCGGTGTACCAGACGGCGACGGCGGTGATCGGACGGGCGTTCGGGGCGCCGGAAGCGGACACGGCGACGCACTGGTGGACGCTGGACAACCCGGCCGGCCAGTGGTTCGGGCTCGGCTCCGTCGCCCAGGTGCTGCTCGACACCCCGGGCGGCAGCGTCGCCGAGGCGATCGGGGTGGCTGAGGTGGTAACCCCCGACATCGTCCCGAACGGGCTGGGTGAACTCGTCAGGGACCTGCTCGTCTGGCTGGCGCGGGCCGGCGTGACGGCGACGTGCTCGCGTGCCGCCGGACCGCGCTACGGGTCGGTGGACATGGACTCGAACCTGCCCGACTTCCGGATCGCGCTGGGCGGCCCCGACCAGAACGCGTTCACCGCGGAGGTGCTCGCCGCGTGCGATCCGGCGGTGGCCAAGCGGCTCGCCGCGCTGGTCGCCGACGGCGGCGCGGCGCGGCTGTGGGTGCCCGCGGCCCGGCCGCGGGCCGCGGCGTTCGGGCCGAGCGCGGACCTGCGCGGGCCGCGCGACCTGCCGGTGCTGATCGTCGCGTCGGCTGAGCCGTCGGGACTGGAGAGGGCTCTTGACGAGCTACGTTCCGAGGTGCTGACGAGGATCATCCGGGCGGACGTGGCGGACGGTGCCGTTTTCCTTGACGAACCGCTCGCGGACGGCGCGGTCGCGGTGTTCAACCGGGGCACGCCGAGTGCCGTGGTGGCGCCGGACGGGACGCTGTGGATGTCGCTCTTCCGGGCGTGTTCCAGCTGGCCGAGCGGGGTGTGGATCGACGGGGAACGGCGCACCGCGCCGGACGGGAGCAGTTTCGCCTGGCAGCACTGGAGCCATACGTTCTGCTACGCGCTCGCGTCGTCCGGCGAGCACTGGCGGGCGGGCGAGTTCAACGCGCGGGCCGAGGACTACAACCACGACCTGGTGGCGGTCGTCTCCGCGGGGGCTCCGGCCGCTCCTTATCTCAGCCCGGACCGGGTCTCGGTCGGCCGGCCGAACGTCTCGCTGACCGCCCTGAAGCCCTACGGCAACCCGCTGGCCGCCGGGCGGCCCGGCACGCCCGGCTCCGCTGAGTACGTGACGGTTCGGCTGCGCGAGACCGACGGGCAGATGTCGGTGGCCCGGCTGCGGTTCGCGGGAGGCATCGAGGCGGCCTGGCACACCGACATCCTCGAGCAGTCGCTGGGACAGCCGCTGACCGTGGAGGACGGCGTCGCGTACGTGCCGCTGCCCGCGTTCGAGACGGTAACCGTGGTGATCCAGCCGGCGGCGGGCGCGGTAGCGGTGGCGGGCGCGGCCGCGGCGGCGGGCGCGGCCGCGGCGGCGGCCAGCGCGGCGGCGGCGCCGGAGCCTGTGCAGCCGGTGTACACGCGGTACTGGCTGCACAACAAGGGGCCGGCGCCGGCCGGGAACGTCCCGGTCGCGGTGCACGTCACGCCGACCCGGATCGCGCTGGACGGGGACCGCGAGGCCGGCGAGGCCGGCCGGCTGCGGCTGACCGTGGCGTGCGGCCCGGAGCCGGCCGCGGGCGAGGTGGAGCTGCTCGTCCCGGACGGCCTGCTCGCGGAGGTCGACGGCGCGCCAGCCGCGGGCACCCGCGCCGGCGGCGGGCAGACGAGCGTGCCGCTTTCCTACCAGCTGGACGGCGGCGGGTACGGGGCCTGGGACGTGGCGGTCTCGCCGGCGCCCGGCGCGGCCGGCGGGCGGTACTTCGTCGCGGCCAGGATCCGCGACGAGCTCGGCCAGGAGCTCGAGGACGCCGCGCTCGTTACGGTCGGCGAGCCCGGCGGGCCGGACGGCAGCCTCCCGCCCGAGGAACTGTTCTTCCGCCTGCAATCCGACGTCCAGGCCCTCGCCGCCGAGGCGGACCTGGAGGTGCTCACGCCGGAACTCCTGCTGGCACCCGGCTCGCGCGGTGAGCTGACCGTCCGGGTGGCCAGCCACCTGCGGTCCCGGCTGCGCGGCGAGGTCCAGCTGGTCTCCCCCAGCGGCACCTGGCGGGCCACGGAGCCGTGGACGCAGGCGGTCGACGTCGCGCCCGGCGGAGAGGCGGCGGTCAGCTTCGGCGTGACCATCCCGGCGACGGCCGAGCCCGGCTGGGAGTCATGGCTCCTGGTGAAACTGATGTACTTCGGCCGCGTCCGCTACTCCCAGTCAGTCCGCCTGACGGTCACCGGCTAGTCCGCTGTTCCTGACTCCGCCAGGCTTTGATTGCAGAATCCCGCGTCATAGCACGGGAAACCGCAATCAAATCGCCCGGCACCGCGGATTTGTCCCCGGTTTCCGCTGCTATGGCGACGGAAACCAGGGACAAAGCACACGGGGTTAGGTGGCTAGTCGATGTCGGGGAGGTGGGCTATGTCGGGGACCCGGACGGTTTCCCGCGCGCCGACGCTCACCGGCCGGGCCGGCGCCGGGGCCGCTGCCCGCGGGCCGCCGCGGACCAGCACGGCGATCAGCACCAGGACGATCACGTCGAAGATCGCCGCGAGGCCGAACGCGACCGACATGCCGTGCGCGAGCACGTGCTGCTGGAAGGCGGCCGCGGACAGGCCGGGCACCGGGTGCGCCAGGGCGTTCTTGCTCGCGGTGCCGAACACGGCGACCAGCACCGCAAGGCCAAGCGACCCGCCGACCTGCTGCATGACGTTGACCATGCTGGAGGCGGCGCCCGAGTCCTCGGGGCGCACGCCCATCAGCGAGACGGACGTCAGCGGCACGAACACCACACCCATGCCGGCACCGAACAGCACCATCGGCTCGAGCACGCCGGTCCAGTAGCTGGTGCCCGGCGACACCCGGGAGAGCCAGGCCATGCCGACGATGACCGGCAGCATGCCGAGTATCATCAGGCGCTTGCCGCCGAACCGCGGGAGCAGTCGCGGCACCGTGCGGGACACCGCGAACAGCATGATCGTCATCGGCAGGAACGCGACGCCGGCGCGCAGCGGGCTGAAGCCGAGGACGTCCTGCAGGAACTGGGTGAGGAAGAAGAACATCCCGAACATGCCAGCCACGAGCAGCAGCCGCGCGGCGTACGACCCGGACCTGCTGACGTCGGCGAACAGCCGCAGCGGCGTGATCGGCTGCTGCGCGCGGGTCTCGGTCAGCAGGAAGGCGGCCAGCAGCACGATCGCGACCGCGAACGCGGCTAGCGCGGTGCGGCTGCCCCAGCCGTCGGACGCGGCGCGGATGAACCCGTAGACGAGCAGCGCCACGCCGGCCGTCGAGGTGATCGCGCCGGCCAGGTCGAACCGGCCGGGCAGGCGCGGTGTCTCGGCGACGAACAGCGGGGTGAGCACGACGACGAGAATGCCGATCGGGATGTTGACGAACAGCACCCAGCGCCACGAGAGCCATTCGGTGATCACGCCGCCGAGCACCAGGCCGAGGGAGCTGCCGCCGGTCACCACGCCGGCGTAGATGGCCAGCGCCCGGGTCCGCTCCTTGCCCTCGGCGAAGCCGCTGACGACAAGGGCGAGCACGGCGGGCGAGGCGAGCGCCCCGCCGGCGCCCTGCACGGCGCGCGCGGCGAGCAGCATCCCCGCGGACGTCGCCAGCCCGCCGGCCAGCGAGGCGAGCGTGAAGATCGTGATCCCGGCGATGAACACGCGGCGGCGGCCGAGGATGTCGCCAGCCCGGCCGCCAAGCAGCAGCAGCCCGCCGAACGTCAGGGTGTACCCGTTCATCACCCAGGACAGGCTGGTCGAGGAGAAGCGCAGCCCGGACTCGATGTGCGGCAGCGCGATGTTCACCACGGTCGCGTCCAGGATGATCATCAGCTGCGCGCCAAGCATGATGGCCAGCGCGAGGCCGGGACGGCCGTAGCCGCGACGCGGGTTCACCGGGCGGCCACGCGAGGTACGATGAGGAAAGATACGGAGGTCCACTCCGGTTACTATACGGAGGGACCCTCCGTTTTGGCAAACTGATTTTGGCGAAGATGATTACAAGTACTGACGAGACGCCGATGCGGGCCGACGCGCGGCGCAGCCGGGCGAAGCTGCTCGAGGCGGCAACCGCCGCGTTCGCGGAGAACGGCGCGGACGCGCCGCTTGACGACATCGCCCGCCGGGCGGGCGTCGGGATCGGCACGCTATACCGGCATTTCCCGACCCGGCTGGACCTGCAGGCGGCGGTGTTCCGCAGCCAGGTGCAGTCGGTCTGCGCGACGGCGGACGACCTCATCGTCAACGCGACGCCCGAGCAGGCGTTCGCCGGCTGGCTGCGTGCCATGGCGGCCTACCTGGCCACCAAGCGGGGTCTGTCCAGCGCCGTGATCGGCGCCCTGGGCAAGGACTCCGAGCTGATTTCCGGCTGCTGGAAGGCGATGCACGACACCGCGGAGCGACTGCTCGCCCACGCGCAGGAATCCGGGGTGCTGCGCGCCGACGTCACCTCCCACGACGTGCTCCGGCTGGTCCACGGGATCGCCATGGCCACCGAACAGTCCCCCCAGGACACCGACAGGCTGCTCGCCGTGATGTTCGACGGCCTGCGCGCCCGCCCGGCGGCGGAGGACGCGTCCTAAGGGGCGGAGCGAAGCGGAGCAACGCGACCGTTCGGTATAAGGATCTTCTGTCTAGATTGCCGGCGGGCGGTTCTCGTACGGCGTGCTGAGGACGATCGTCGTGCGCGTGGACACGTTCGCGAGCGTGCGGATCTGTTGCAGCACCTCTTCCAGCACCGCCGGCGACGCCACCCGGACCTTGAGGATGTAGTTCTCGTCGCCGGCCACGCTGTGACACGCCTCGATCGCCGGGAGAGCGGCCAGCCGCTGCGGCGCGTCGTCGGGCGCGGCCGGGTCGAATGGCTTTATCGACACGAACGCGGTGAGCGGGAGCCCGATCACCTCTGGATCGCACAGCGCCACGTACCCGGTGATGACGCCCTCGGTCTCGAGCCTGCGCACTCGCTGGTGCACAGCGGAGACCGAAAGGCCGGCCTGCCTGGCGAGCTCCGTGAAACTCATGCGCCCGTTGCGGGACAGCAGGGACACGATCCTGCGGTCGATCTCTTCCACCACGACAACGTAACGTGAATTATTCCGGCCCGTGAGGGCTCCCGATAACAGAATAATCTCACCCTTTACTCCTTCGTAACAAAATCAACGGCAGACACACGCTCTCGCCGCCGGCCCCGTATGACCCGTCCTCCCTGGATGGAACTAGCCGTATGGTGCGTTGGACGGGCAAAGAGGGTGGCACGTGGTGGGAGACTGGAAGCATGCAGCAGCAGCCGGAAGAACTCTACGAACTGGACATGACGACACTGGAC
>Ga0306921_10008432_pt1 | contig 10889 bp, 8 predicted proteins | sample sta12Cox44000080_FD_203760 | JGI IMG/M metagenome (GOLD analysis project Ga0306921, IMG submission 203760) | Lab enrichment of tropical soil microbial communities from Luquillo Experimental Forest, Puerto Rico - statoxic.12C.oxic.44.000.080 (v2)... | ecosystem: Environmental > Terrestrial > Soil... | reverse complement strand
CCATCTTGTCCGCGCCGAACGTCTCCTGGTCAAAAAAACACCCCGTTCCGAGCCGCTCGTAGAGCTTCTGGTCGTAGGCACGGTAAAACTTCTGGACATCGATTCCCAGCTCCGCCAGCAGGGCTTTCGCCACTTTGCTGTAATCTCCCGGGCTCTCGATCGATTGCGTCCCACCATTGGCCAGCAGCAGCCGCCCGTTCACCTCGAACTCGTCCCGCCGCGCATGCCCGCCAAAATCGTCATGCGGATCCAAAATCAGGATTCGCGACCGGCCGCCGTAGCGCTGACGGTAAAAGTAAGCAGCCGCCAGCCCGCTGATCCCCGCTCCCGCCACAACGAGATCGTACGTTTCCGGTTCCTCCTCGAACGCGCCAAACGCATCGGGCTGCTGCCCGTCCCGCAACTTGTGCGCAAACTCAAAAACCTTCTCCTGATCTCCCCGCAAACCCGTCAACCCCGGCGGATACGAAGGCAGGCGGTATCCCTGTGGCGGATCCTGCTCCGGCCCGCCGCCACCGCGGCTTGCCGCCTGAGCCATCGCCCCTAACGGCCCCGCCACCGCCGCACCGCCCACCGCCATGGCCACGCCATCCAAAAAATCACGCCGCGTGATCTTCCGCCCCATTCCGAGTTCCTGGTCCCGTTCTCTGCTCATTCGTGGTTACCCTTGTCGCTCCATTTGCCGCGCCGCCCTCAGCCTGGCTTGGTGTTCTCCGAGCGGCAGAATCTTAATGGAATTCCCCGCGGATTATAGGCGTCGCACTCGGATGTTTTACTTCCCATCGCCTCTTCCGATATCGTTAGGACATGTTCACCGGCCTCATCGGACATCTCGGCAGGATCACCCGCCTCGAAACCGGCTCTTCGGGCGGCAAGCTCACTGTCCATGCGCCCACGCTCGCGTCGAAACTCGCCGTCTCTGCGAGCATCGCTGTGAACGGCTGCTGCCTTACCGCGGTCGCGAGCGACCGGCATCACTTTTCGGCCGATCTCTCCCCCGAGACCCTGGCCAAGACTTCCTTCTCGGCCCTCGAACCCGGGGCCCGCGTCAACCTCGAGCAGCCGCTTGCTGCCGGCCAGGAATTTGGCGGCCACTTTGTGCTCGGTCACGTGGACTCGACCGGCCGCGTCTCCCACCTCACGCCGGACGGCGACGCATGGCTTTTCGGAGTTCACGTTCCCCCCGACCTCGCCCCCTACATCGTGGGCAAAGGCTCCCTGGCAATCGACGGCATCAGCCTCACCGTAGCCCGCTGGTATGACTCCATCGCCGAAATCGCCGTCATCCCTTACACCTACCAGCACACCAACTTGAGCGACCGCGCTCCCGGCGACCCCGTCAACCTCGAAGCCGACATCTTCGGCAAATACGTCGTGAGCTACCTCCGCGAGCGCCCATCCGCTTCCCTTTCGCGGCCTGTACAGATCGCGGAGCTCATCCGTCAGGGCTTCTGACGGCCTTCTCCCTAATTGGGGGGAGCAGAGTTTCCGTCTTGCCAAAAAGCGCTCGACCGGGATGGCCGGCCTCTCCCTAGAACGAGTAGCTCCTAATCTTTCGCCGCTTTCTCACGCGCCCCGCGCCAGTACAAGACCAGGCCCAGCAGGATGGACGCTACCGTGCTGACCACCAGCTTCACGGCGAAGGCCACCTTGTTGGTCTCTTCGCCCGGCGGGATCAGCGAGAGTCCAATGCTCAAGAGCACCACCAGAAACCCGCACCCTCCCGCCAGCCAGACCCCTGCCTTCCCGCCCGGCACCAACACCGCCTTTTGGTTCGAATTGCGGTCCGCTCGCCCGGCCAGCTTGATCACCGCGGCAAACATGTACAGAAACGGAATAAAGTACAGAATGATGGCCGCCAGAATCAGCAGCTGATAGGCCGCCTGCACCGTTGCGGTCTGGATCTGGCTCAACAGCAGAATGGCGCCAGAAGCTCCGGCCTGCACCAGCATGGACACATGCGGCGTCCTCCACCTGGGGTGAATCTTCCCGAAGGCTTTCGGCAGGTAGCGGTCGATGCCTACGACGAACGGCACGCGCGCGATGCCCGCGACCGTACTCCCGATCCCGCCGGCATTCCCGACCGTGACCAGAGCCGCTGCCAAAACGCCCAGGAAGCCGACTTTCAAAGCCACCGAGCCGAGGGTGATGGCGTGAAACACGCCGCTCTTGGGGTCGAGGTCGCCCGCCGGAGCGAGGGTCAGAATGGCAAACGTCCCGGCGATGTACATGAACGCGATCATCGCGCCCGCTCCGAACACGGCGCGCGGGAGGGTGCGCCGCGGATCGCGAACCTCTTCGCTCATCGACGACACCAGCTCAAGCCCGGTAAAGGCAAAGGCAATCTGCGACCAGAAGTTGACGGTATCGAGATTCCAGGTCGGCATCATGTTGGCCCAGGTAAAGTGCGTTTGGGCCCCTTGCCTCCCGTATACCACCAGGGCAATCCCGACAAGCAGTAGCAAAGGCAGATAGGTGGACACGCCTCCCGCGTTCTGCAGCCACTTGCCGATGTTCAGCCCAATGATGTTCAGCACCACGGCGACCAGCAGCAGCGCGAGCGACACCAGCAGCAGGAAGGTGCGGTCCTGCGCAAGATCGTTGCCCCGGCCGACGATGATGTAAGCGCTCATCGAAGCGCTCGCCAGCAACAGTCCGGGAAAATAAAAAACCGTATAAATCCAGTACGTCCAGCCCGCCAGGAAACCGTGAAAATCTCCGAAGGCCTCCTTGGCCCAGACGTACAAGCCGCCTTCCTCGGGAAAGCGCGAAGACAGCTCGTTGATGACAAAGGCGCCGGGAACGAAAAAGCATACTGCCGCGATCAACCACAGGCTGATGGAGGAGGTTCCGTTGTGCCCGGCAGCGGCAATCCATCGCGGGCCGAGCACCGTGGCGATGTTAAACAGCAGCACATCCCAAAAACCCATGGTCTTGCGAAGCTGTGCTTTAGGGTCGGAGGACACCGCCGTGGCCACGCTCACAGAGTCACGTCCATCGCGGGAATCAAGTTGTCCTGCGCCAGGAAATTCTGAATGAAGGGGTCGGAGGAGTTCGCAAAATGGTCCCAGGAGGCAAAGACCGTGGCCGTGCCGTCTTGCAGGAACACGATGGTGTCGGCGATGCGGCGCGCCAGGTGCGTGTCGTGGGTCACCACAATCGAAGTGCGGTGAAATTTCTCTTTCAGGCGCAAAATGAGGTCTCCCATGTGTCCGGCCATGATCGGATCCACCATGGTCGTCGGTTCATCGTAAAGAATGGCCTGCGGATTCTGCGCCAGCGCCCGCGCAATGGCCACGGCACGCTTCATTCCCGTGGACAGCTCGCTCGGCACCTTGTCGAGCACTTCTTCGACTTCGAGCTCTCTCGCCAGTTTGGCCGTATAGTCTTCGATATCCTGGTACGTCAGGCCCGGCTGGTCGGCGAGCGGAAACGCAATGTTGTCCCGCACGGTAAGGGAATCAAACAGCGCCCCCGACTGGAACACCATGGTCACTTTGCGGCGGACCTCATAAAACTGCTGTTCCGTGAAATGGGTCACATCGTCGTCGTCCACGATGATCTGCCCGGAGTCCGCGCGCAGGAAGCCCATGATGTGCTTGAGCGACACCGACTTGCCCACGCCGCTGCGCCCCATGATCACGCAGGTCTCGGCGCGTTTCACCGGAAAGGTCACGTTCACCAGAACCGGGCGGCCGTCAAACGCCTTCGAGACGTCGTGAAACTCGAAATAGTTTTCGGAAACATGGTCAGGGGACGGCTTCCCCGCGCTTTTCGGCCCCGACGGGATTTCGTTTCGGGACCAGGTCATATGCCGCTTCCCCACACTCGCAGCGCTTGCTCATAATCCTGGTGCGTGTTCATGTTCCAGAAAAGCCGTCCCGCGGTATCAAACCGTTTCGAATGCGTCTCGTCAAGAACTTCCACGCGCAGACGTTTCATGGCCTCGGTCACTTTTCGCACCCCTTGGCATAATGCCTGGTGCAGCGTGTCGGCGCCCGAAGTCCGCCAGCAGGCGCAGAGCGGCTCTAAGCCATGGCTTGACTCTGGAACCACCACCTCCGCCTCGCTCCCGGGCAGGTGCCCGATCATGTAAGCGAGCCATTCCCGCGTGAGAAACGGCATGTCGCAGCTCACCACCAAATTCCACGGGCAGCCGCTCGTCTCGCGGGTCGTTAGCAGGGCGGTGGTGATGCCGCCGAGCGGACCCTCCCCCGGCCAGCGGTCGCTTACCAGCTTCCCCGCGAACTCAGGATAGCGCCCGGCCGGCGCAACTACGCGCACCTCTCCGGCCGCGTCCCGGACCGATCGGCAGACGCGCGAGAGAACCGTCTGGTCACCGATTTTCGCCAGCGCCTTGTCGCTTCCGAAGCGCGAGCTTGCCCCTCCGGCGAGCACATAGGCCGCGACTCGGCCGCTGGTGGGACTTTCGCTGCTCACAACTCGCTCTCGCCTTCCGCTGCTTCCCGGCCGGGGCGCCGGATGCCGAGTTCGCGCAGCTTTTCCTGCAGGCTCTGGCGGTGCAGGCCGATGGTCACGGCGGTGCGCGAAACATTCCAGCGGTGCGACACCAGTTCCTTGGTGATCCAAGCGACTTCAAATTTCCGCTTGGCCTCGCGGAAGTCGCGCTCCGCCATTCCGGCATCCTGCCCCGACATTTTGGCTGTCAACGGCTCGCCGCGCACCACTTCGCCCGGCAGGTCATCGATCGAAATCTCTTCGGCCCGGCACATCACCAGGCTGCGCTCCAGCGCGTTTTTGAGCTCGCGCACGTTGCCCGGCCAGTCGTAGGCTTCCAGCGCCTCGAGAGCCTCTTTTTTGAGCTGCGCAGAGCGGCCGAGCCGCGCTCCGTGCATCTTCAAAAAGACGTCCGAGAGCAAGCCGATATCCTCTTTGTGGGCGCGCAGCGGCGGCAGATCGATCGAGACCACGCGCAAGCGGTAAAACAGATCTTCCCGGAACCGCCCGTCGCGAATTTCGCCCGGAAGATCGCGGTGGGTGGCGCTGATGACCCGCACATCCACGGGAATCGATTGCGTCCCGCCCAGCCTTTCAATGGTGCGGTTTTCGAGCGCGCGCAGCACTTTGGCCTGCGTGACCGGATTCATGTCACCGATTTCGTCGAGGAAGAGCGTGCCGCCGTCCGCCAGTTCGAATTTTCCTTTCTTCTGCTGCGCCGCCCCGGTAAACGCTCCGCGTTCATATCCGAACAACTCCGATTCAATGAGGGTTTCCGGCAGCGCCGCGCAGTTCACCGCCACAAACGCCTTGCCGGCTCGCTGCGAGCGCGCGTGAATTTCCTGGGCCAACAGGTCCTTCCCGGTTCCACTCTCCCCTAAGACCAGTACGGTCGAATCGGCTCCCGCCACGCGGTCGGCGATCTCGAAGGCGCGGCACATCTCTCTGGAGCGGCCGATCATCGGGCCGAACTGCCCTTCGGTTCGAAGCTGCCTGCGCAGCGCATCGTTTTCCTGCTCGAGCGAAGCCAGTTTGAGCAGATTCGAGACGCGCTGGCGCAGCTCATCGAGTTCGAACCCCTTCACCAGATAGTCCGCCGCGCCCAGATTGAGCGCCTCGACCGCGGTTTTCGCGGTGTCGAGCGCCGAAACCATGAGCACCGGTGCCCGACTGCCCTCGGCGCGCATCCACTTCAAAAACGACAGGCCATCCTGCCCGGGCATCACCACATCGAGCAGCACCAGGTCGGGCTTTTCCCGGCCGAGAGCGTCGCGCGCCGCCTCGGCCGAATCGGCCTCGGCGATGCGGTATCTCGATTCGAGAGCCCGCCTGAAACCGTAGCGGGCCGCCGGTTCGTCATCCACTATCAGAATCGTTTTCATTTCCCGTCCTCTCCGAGCGGTAGCCATACCGAAAATCGCGTACCGCGGCCGTCCACGACGGGGCTTTCAAGTTCCAGAGTCCCCTGCGCTTCGGCCACGCGTTTCGCGACGATCGCCAGGCCGAGACCGGTTCCTTGCGTTTTTGTGGTGAAGAAAGGCTGCAGCACCTTTTCGCGCAGATCGGCGGGAATGCCCTTGCCGTCGTCCTCGATGCGCAGCAGGGCTTTGCCGTCGCGCGCGCTGGCCGAGACGCTTACCCGGCCCCGCGGATTGGCGGCTTCGAGGCCGTTTAAGAGCAGATTCGAAACGATGTCGTTGACTGCTTCTCTGGCGGCTCGCACGCCGAGCGAACCGGCCGCGGAGGTTTCCAGCCGTATGTCCTTGCGGTCGGCTTCGTGGCGCAGGACGGCCGTGACCTCGGAGATCGCTTCGGCAAGATCGCAGCCGCCGGTGGCATCGCCTAAAACCGCGGGTCTGCTGAACTGCAGAAGCTGCCCGAGCTTGTTTGAAAGCCGCGAGATCTCCGCCAAAACCATGCGCGTCTCGGATTTCAAGGACTCCGGCATCTCCGGACTTTCCAGCTGCACCTGCAGAATGGTCTTAATGGAGCCGAGAGGATTCTTCAGATTGTGCGAAACGCTGGCAGCCATCTGGCCGAGCGCGGCGAGGCGCTCGCGCTCGGCCAATTCCCTTTCCAGACGCAGCTTCTCCTCGATCAGCCGGCACAGGTCGAAAGCGGCCGGCAGCTGCTCGCACAGAAATTCGAGAGCCGCGCTGGTTTCGCCCGAAAGCATCGCGCCGTAGGGCTTGACGCGCAGCTGGCCGACGGGGCGTCCCAGCTGTTTGATGGGAAACACGTCTTCGGTCCCCTTCTGGGGCAGGCAGAGCGGCGCTTCGAAATCGAGGGCTATTTCGACCTGCGCCAGATGCAACTGCTCGGCAATCCACCTTTCGGCGAAGGCGCGAAGATTTTCGACGCTGCCAAGACGCGCGGTGGCCTGAATCGGGCCCATGGTACGGTTGGCCTGATCCATTTCCGACTGCGCCGCGCGCTGCAAGACTCGGCCGAGGAGACGCTGCAGCGGTTCGAAGAGAACCACCGGGAGGAAGAGCAGCAGGCCCGCGGTAGCTTCGGGAGGAAAGTACGGCTCGAGCCACTGGCTCACCCTGCGGATGAAGCTCAGGTACAGAAGCCCGATGAACGCCGCGCACACCGCGTACAGCAGGTTGCGCTGCCGGCCGATCTCAAAGAAATTGAACTTTTGAACGCGGCGCAGCAGGTCGAAAAGCGGCCAGAGCGCAAACAGCAGCAGGTAATCCTGATAGAACTCGACGAAATTCCTGTCGGAGGGCCATCGCCAGAGAACCAGGTGGGTCAGCCCGACCAGAAGCGCCAGCCCGACAAGTCCGGCGGCGAGACCGCGGTGAAACGATTTCTGCTCCTGGTCGGGCGCGATGAAGGCGAACCTCCGCTGCCAGAAAGCGGCGACGAGGAACGCCGCGACCAGCCAGAGGGGAAACCCGCGCCCGAGAAGACGGCTGGGGACGGAAAAGTCGAAGCCCGCCCGCATGCCGAGCGCACGCAGCAAGGACGGCGCGAGCGCCACGCCCGGAGCGTAGGCAGCGGCAATCCAGCACCGCAGCCGGGGACCTGGCGCGAGCAGCTCGCGCACGCGGGCGTACTCGACGTGAAGATGGACTAGGAAGGCGGGCAAGAGCCACAAGCCGGCCGCCACCAGCACCCAGGCGAACTGCGCTAACGGCCCGGGAATTTCCGAATAGAAGAGCTCGGCGTTGAGCGCCAGAAGCGAGCCGGCAAAAAAGAAAACCAGCCCGAGACAGAGAAAAAAGAAAATGCGCTCGAAATTTCTCTGCCGGCGGTGCCCCAAAATCACCACCATCCAGAAAAACGGCAGGAGCGTGCCGATGGTGAGCACAACCAGGCGGACGTAGAGGTTGCCGTGCAAGATCGCACCCTTCGAGATTCTAGTTGCGGTCGAGAAGCAGGACAATGGCCAAGTGCAAGGTTTTTCTTGCAGCATGTAAATAACAGAAAATATTGATCTTATATATAGGGTGAGGGGGCGCTCGGGTGTTGTGAAGAAACGGTGAAATATCAGGCGAAGACTTGACTTCGAGGAGGGTAATTCTGCTATATTAGCACTCGTAAGTGAGGAGTGCTAAATCCTCTCTCTTAGCTCGACTCACCGGAAGTTGGGTGAAAACCCCAGTCTACCTGAAGCAGGTTCACAAAACGGAGGTTGTTCAAAGATGGCAGTCAATCTGACACCGCTGCACGACCGTGTGATCGTGAAGCGCATCGAGGAAAAGGAAACCGTAAAGGGCGGCATCATCATCCCGGACTCGGCGAAGGAGAAGCCGCAAGAGGGTGAAGTGATTGCTGTCGGCCACGGAAAGCGCGAGAAGGGCGAATTGATCCCCCTCGACGTCAAGCCTGGCGATCGCGTGCTGTTCGGCAAGTACAGCGGAACGGAAATCAAGCTGGAAGGCGAGGAGCTGCTCATCCTGCGGGAAGAGGAGATCCTGGCCAAGCTTTCCGGGGCGGCGAAGGCGGCCAAGAAGTAAGCAGGCGAAAAGCCGCGTGAGGTCGTCCGGCCTGACCGGTTTAACCCCGCCAGAAGTGAAGTAAGGATGTAAGCAAGGAAAAAAAAGAAAAAGGTAGCGATTTCGAGGAGGAACTGAGAAATGGCGAAGCAGATTGTTACGGGAGAGAATTCGCGCCAGTCGATTCTGCGCGGCGTGAACGCTCTTGCCGATGCGGTAAAGATCACCCTCGGCCCGAAGGGGCGCAATGCGGTGATCGAGAAGAAGTTCGGCGCGCCGGTCATCACCAAGGACGGCGTGACGGTAGCGAAGGAGATCGAGCTGCGCGATCCGCTCGAGAACATGGGCGCGCAGATGGTGCGGGAAGTCGCCTCGAAGACCTCGGACGTGGCCGGCGACGGCACCACTACGGCGACCGTGCTGGCGCAAGCCATCTTCCGCGAAGGCGTGAAGACGGTGGCCGCAGGCGCAAGCCCCACGGCCCTCAAGCGCGGTATCGACCGGGCGGTGGAAACTGCCGTGGACGAGATCAAGAAGCTGCACCGCGATGTGAAGGGTGAAATGATCGCGCAGGTCGGCACCATCTCCGCCAATAACGACAAGCAGATCGGCGGCATCATCGCCGAGGCCATGAAGAAGGTCGGCAAGGACGGCGTCATTACCGTCGAGGAATCGAAGACGATGGAAACGACGCTCGAAGTCGTGGAAGGCATGCAGTTTGACCGCGGCTACCTGTCGCCGTATTTCATCACCGATCCGGAGCGGATGGAATGCATCCTTGAAAACGCTCTGATCCTGATCCATGAGAAGAAGATCAGCTCGATGAAGGACCTGCTGCCCTTGCTCGAGCAGATTGCCAAGCTAGGCAAGCCGCTTTTGATCATCGCAGAAGACGTCGAGGGCGAAGCTCTGGCGACTCTGGTGGTCAACAAGCTCCGCGGCACGCTGCAGTGTGCGGCGGTGAAGGCTCCCGGTTTCGGCGATCGCAGGAAGGCCATGCTTGAAGACATCGCCGTGCTGACCGGCGGCAAGGCCATCACCGAAGACCTGGGCATCAAGCTCGAAAACGTTAAGATCGAAGACCTCGGCAAGGCCAAGAAGGTCACCATTGACAAGGACAACTCGACCATCGTCGAAGGCGCAGGCAAGGCCGGCGAAATCGAAGGCCGGGTAAAGCAGATCCGCCAGCAGGTAGAAACCACCACCAGCGACTACGACAAGGAGAAGCTGCAGGAGCGCCTTGCAAAGCTGGTTGGCGGCGTGGCCGTCATCAAGGTTGGCGCGGCGACCGAGACCGAGCTGAAGGAGAAGAAGGCTCGCGTCGAGGACGCCATGCACGCAACCCGCGCGGCTGTCGAGGAGGGCATCGTGGCCGGCGGCGGCACGGCGCTGCTCCGCACCATCCCCGCGATCGACAAGATCAAGGCCGATGGCGACGAGCTGGTCGGCGTGGGCATCGTGAAGCGCGCGCTCGAAGAGCCGGCTCGCCAAATCGCACTGAACGCCGGTTTTGAAGGCGCGGTAGTGATCGGCAAGGTGCGCGAGTCCAAGGAAGAGAACTACGGCTTCAACGCGGACACCGGCGAGTACGTCGACCTGGTCAAGGCCGGCGTCATCGATCCGGCAAAAGTAACCCGTCTGGCGCTGCAAAATGCGGCGTCCATTGCCGGGCTGATGCTGACGACAGAGGCCCTGGTCGCCGAACTCAAGGAAGAGGACAAGAAGGCCGCAGCGGCCGGAGGCCCGGGACCCGGCGGCATGGGCGGAATGTACTAAAAAAGGGCGCGCTTACCAGCAAGCCCACTACCCTCAACTCTGGGGCGGCCCGCACTTCGGGGCCGCCCCTTTTCGTTTTTCATCCCTGCGGCTCCCGGTCGCCCGGGTACAAAACGGGCGCTAGAGGAAGCCTAGGGCTTCGCTTTGTCCTCCGCTTTCACGGCGGTAGACTTGGCAACCATGTGCGCGGGCTTCCAGTAATCGGGATCGGACTTGATCCAGGCTTCGTCGACGTAGCTCATGGCGGGATTGTAGGCAAAGAGCTGCGACTGGGTGGAATCGACCGTTTCGCCGAACATCTCGCCCATCTTTTTTAACGTCTCCTCGCCCACGGCCGCTTCGAGCTTCTTTTCCATGCCATATTCCCGATCGACTTCCGCGAGCGATTTGCGGGCGGTCAGCAGCAGGAAGGTCCCGCCGTCTCCGCCATAGACCAGTTCGAACATTCCCCAGTGCGCGTCGGGGTCGGCTTTGCCGTAGGCCTCCTTGGCCATCTTGCTGAGTTCCTGCCACTCCCTGCTCTTTCCGGGCCGCACGTGAAAGACGGTCAGGTCAAGAAAACGCGTGTGCGAAAGGTCCGCCAAGGGACGCAGGCTCATCTCTTCGCGGAAATAGAATACCCCCTGGTCGACGGAATCGAGGAGATCGCCGTCGGACACGTTGGCGCGATCGAGCGTCGACGCGAGAGCGGCGTTCTTCTCGGTGTTT
>Ga0306921_10008430_pt1 | contig 10889 bp, 9 predicted proteins | sample sta12Cox44000080_FD_203760 | JGI IMG/M metagenome (GOLD analysis project Ga0306921, IMG submission 203760) | Lab enrichment of tropical soil microbial communities from Luquillo Experimental Forest, Puerto Rico - statoxic.12C.oxic.44.000.080 (v2)... | ecosystem: Environmental > Terrestrial > Soil... | reverse complement strand
AGAAGGTGGGTATCGGCCGGGAAGTGCCGCAAGCCGGACCCGCGCCGGTCGAAATAGGTGATATATCCGGGCCGCATCGTCAGCAGCGGACGACGTTGACTGGAATAGCAGATGCCGCTGCCGTCGCGATGCGTGTTGTAGGTCGAGGCGCCGTATTCCGGGTGGTCTTGGGCATTCCACGGGTAGGCGCCCCACTCGGCCTGGCGCGCGCGAAACGCATCGTCGACATTGCCGCGCTGGTGGTTGCCGTAAATCTGATAGGTGAAGGTCGAGGCAAGAAAAACGAGTGGCGCCGTGGTGACACCCGCCGGTGGCAAGACATAGATCGGCACGATGTCCTGCTCGCCGCCGCAGCGCAGACGCAGGCCATAGACGCCCGAGGCCATGGCGTCGGAAATCGTCACCTCGAAATCTGTCTCCCAGCCGCAATCGTACAGATCATCTTCATGGAAATGGATCGCGGCATAGTGCCGGGGCCGGTGGCCCCAGTTCGTCTCCTCCCCAGTCCAACGCGATCCGCGAACCGCTCGCGTTGGCAGGTTCCGCAGGGTGCCGTCGAGCGCGAGCGGGCCGCGGTCGCGGATGCGCTCGCTGTGGATCTTCTGTGAGAAATCCCACCACGCAACACAATTTGCATCGTCCGGCTCCAGCGGCGCCGCCGTACGCCACGCACCGGCTAGGATCGCAGGATCCTCGATCCGCCCGTTAAAGAACTTGCCGAAGGGGTTGTCGCGCGGGCCGGGCACCGCCGCGGGGTCGGCGCCAAAGACAATCTTGTCGAGCGATCCGAGCGAGCCGGCGAATTCCGCTTCGCCGGAGTCGGCGACACCCCAACTCCGTTGCAACGCGGTCTGCCGTAACCACACCCGGCCGTCCTTCCGCGACGATCCGCAATTCGTACCAGCGCCGCTTCAGCATCGGGGCGGCGAGCCGGTGATCGCGGCCACGCAGCGTCAGGCCGACGCCATCGGCGATTACCCACAGCGTCGGGCCGTGCTCGACCGCCAGCACCGTTTGCCGTCGATGGTCGAGAAGCCACGGCTGGATACGCACAACGACTGTGCATGGATCGGGAAACGCGACCGGCTTGCCGGGAAGGACAAGACCGCATGACCCTAAATGCAAAGGCTGGGACCGCGATCGGTAAATTCCGGCAAAAGAGGCCGGAACCTCCTCGAATTTAAGACCCGGCCCGCCCGGGTTGGCGTCGCCGTGGACGATGCGGACGAGGTCCGCGCGATAGGGATCGCCGAGTTCGCTGGATACCTTCACGGCGATCGTCTCACCCGGACGGGCCGAGAACCGGTCGACATAACCAATCAAAGGAACCACAGTGGAGGCCTCTGCCGGGCTCGATCAGCAAAACGCTACCGCGGCCTGAGCTTGGGGTACAGAAATGGACCCTCGGAACGGCACTCCGGCTCGAACATCGGAGCGAGCGTGATGACGGCGATAGACCTCGATTAGCAACTCGTGGAATTGCGGAGTGCGGCGGACGCTTACGCCGCCCGCCACCAGCTCATCCCGGACCTCATCTGGCCCAGGGGGTCCGCATTGCCGTCAACTTTACCTGCGATTTCGATGCGATGTTGCTGCGCCGGCTGCTCAATGAGCCGCCCATGCAGCTCGCAAAGGGCGAATTCGGCGGTCGGGTTGGCATCTGGCGGCTCATTGAGCTGTTCGATGTGCACGGCGTCTCAAGGCGACGATCTTCACACCCGGGCGGATTTGCGAGCTCTACCCCGAAGCGCTGCGCGCGGTTGTCGAGAGCGGCCACGAGATCGCCGATCACATGTGGGAGCACCGGGTGCCGAAGGAGCGGGCGCTGGAAGAGGATCATCTGGCGAAAACCGTCACCGCGCTCGAGCGGATCGCCGGGCGCAGGCCGGTCGGCACACGCAGTAGCCATAGCGCCGCGCTACTCCGGCAATACGGGTTTATTTACCGCTCCGAGGGCTCGGCCGACCAGCGGCCCTACTACGAGTACGACGAGGGCGGCGGCAATGGCCTCGTGAACCTGCCGATGCACTACGTCATCGACGACGCGATGTACTTCAATTTCAATTGGCTCGGCACCGATGCGTCGGCGCAGCGCATCACCGACCCGGAGCGGGTCGGCGACATCTGGTGGGCGGCGTTCCGCCAGCAGTACAATGTCGGCGGGTATCTCAACGTCTGCATGCACCCGTTTCAGTCCGGCCGCGCGCTGCGCATCGCGATGCTGGACCGGCTGATTGGCCGGATGAAGACCCTGCCCGGCGTGTGGTTCCCCACCTGCGAACAGGTCGCGCGCCATTGCATCGACCGCTATCCGCCGCTGGCACCCGCTGAGTAGGGGGCGACGATGCCGTGGAAGCAAGGCTACACAATCTCCGACGCGCGGAGCCTCACAGATTCTGAGCTTCGCTGGCCGGACGGCGCCCGCTGCTGCGTCGCGATGACCGTCGATCTGAGCGTCGCCTCGGGGCCGGAAGGTGTTACCGCCGCCGACCTCGCGACACCCGAGGCGCTGTTCGGCGCCAATCAGGGTCTCGCCGCGCTGCGCGAGGTGTTCCGCCGGCACGCAATGCGGGCGACTTTCGCCGCGCCGGCGATCATCGCGCATATCCATCGCGATCTGCTCTGCTCGCTCACCGCCGAGGGGCATGAAATCGCGGCGCACGGCTTCCGCCATGAGGATGTCAGCGGGCTCGAGCGCGATGAGGAGCGGCAACGCATCGCACGCACGACGGAGATCCTCGCCGATGTCACCGGCCGCAAACCGGCCGGATGGTTTTCACTGCCGCGGCAGGGCGACCGCTACGCGGTCGGCGCGGTCAGCCCCAACACGGTCGATCTGCTGCTCGAGGCGGGTACCTGTATCTCGGCAACGGACTGGCCGACGACATTCCGCATTATTGGGTCCAGCGACTTCGCGAGCCGCCGCGCCCTGCTGACGCTGCGCTATTACTACCACTTCGACGACCAGTTCTTTCTGATGTTCCCGCGCAAGGGGACCGGCCTCGAACATCCGGATGCACTGCTGCGCAACTGGCGCGGCGAGTTTGCCGCCCAATACCGGCGTGGCCGCTATTTCCACATGACCTTGCACCCGCAACACATCGGCTGGTCCAACCGGCTGCAAATGCTCGATGAGTTCCTCGCCGAACTGCGCGGGTATCCGGGCCTGTGGAACCCGACGGCGGCGGAATGCGCGCGCTACTGGCTGGAAACCTATCCTGCCAGCGCGCATCTGCGTCTCGCGCCGAGCATCTGGCAGGACTACCCCGGCAGCCTCAGCTAAGGGCGGTCGGAGGCGCCGGTCAGAGCCGCAACATTCTCCTATGGTACTGGAAGTGATCTAGCGCAATGACCGGCTTCCCCAACGCCTTCGCTTGGCGCGCGGCTTGCGCCGCAGATGCGGTGCTGACCACCTGGGCCGGACCATGGGCCGTGTGTTTTGCGATCAAGTCGGGAAGTGTCGCGACGATTTTCAATTTCGTCGAAGGGCAGGTCGCCGCCGATCCCGTCCCGCCCGCCTTTATCCTGACGGCGCCGGAGGCGATATGGGCTCGGTTTCTCGAACCCGTTCCGCCGCGTCACCATCACGGCATCTTTGCGATGATGTACCGGTTGCCGGAATTTTCCATCCAAGGCGACGAACTCGTCTTCATGCAGCACGCCCATATCGCACGGCGGGTGCTCGAGGTGGGGAAGTGGCTGGCATTGGGCCGGTCGCTGCCGGTGCCGGTATCGCTGCATCCGAGAGCGGGTGCCCGGGGCGTGCCGGCAGTCGCCGGCCGCTATGTGCCGGTGACCGTCGGCGGCATCCCCTATCAGGTCTACAGCGAGTCGGCGGGATCTGGACAGGACGTGCTGTGCATGCACACCGCCGGCGCCGACGGTCGGCAATTTCATGGGCTGATGGCCGATCCGCGCATTGTCGAACATCACCGGCTGATATCGTTCGACCTGCCGTGGCACGGCAAATCGCCGCCACCGGAAGGCGCGATCCAGGGCTCGTGGCGGCTCAATACCGACCTGTACGTCGCCCTGATCATGGGCTTCATCGCCGCCGCGGGGCTGCAGAAGCCGGTGGCGCTGGGAGCCTCGATGTCGGGCGAGATCTGCCTGGAACTGGCCTACCGACACCCCGATTCCTTCGCCGGCATCATCGCCTGCGAGGCTTGCGACAAGATCAATCAGCGCCAGACTATTTGGGCCGCGCACCCCCACGTCAACCAGGCGCAATTCGTGCCGGAGTGGATACGTGCTCTCAGCGCCCCCGAGAGCCCCGCCGAATACGTGGAACAGATCACGTGGCACTACGGCCAGGCCGGCCCGCAGGTATTCTTTGGCGACATCGCCTTCTATTCCGGTGAGTGGGATGCCCGGGAACGCGTCGGCCGTATCGATACCAGCCGGTGCCCGCTTTTCATGCTGACCGGCGAATACGACTATTCCTGCACGGTCGAATTGTCCGAGGCGACGGCGGTGAAAATCCCCGGCGTCCGCTTCCAGGCGATGCAAGGCATCGGACACTTTCCCTTTGCGGAGAACCCGAAGCGTTTCGCCGAGTACTTGCTGCCGATCCTTGCGGAGCTAAAAAGCTGATCTGCGTTCACCGCCGATCTTTCCGCCAGGTGTGCGAACGTTAACTATCGTGGAGAGCTGCCATGCCAAACGATCCCTTTGTCGATGTCGGCGATCTGCCTTCGCTCGGCCCGCTGCGCTATCTCGACGTGCGCGATCAGGCGTCGTTTGACGCCGGTCATGCTCCCGGTGCAGTGCGTGTCCCGCTCGACGAATGGGACGCCGCCGCAAAGGCCGCCGATACCGGCTTTGCCAAGACCGCCTATTGGGACAGCGCGCTGAACGCGCTCGGAGCCGACCCCACGCTGACCGCCGTCACCTACGACGGCGGTGGCATGACCAACGCCGCGCGGGTCTGGTTCATCCTGCAATATTATGGTCTGAAGGCGGTGATCGTGAATGGCGGCTGGCCTCTCCTTGCAGGGGCGACCGGACTGCCGCCGGCAGCAGCGGTCTCGTCCGTCGGCTTCCGCGCGGTGCCGGGCTCAGGACCGGTCGGGCTGGTTGACCGGGAATCCTTGCGGGATCAGCTCGACGGTCGCGCGCATGTGTTCGATACGCGGACGCGCGCGGAATTCACCGGCGAGGACGCGCGCAATCGCGCCCGCAGCGGCCATCTGCCGGGGGCCCGGCACCTGTCGCATGTGGACTTGCTGGAGAACGGCGTGGTTCGCCCGGCCGCAGCTTTGCGCGCGATGCTGGAGCGGGTCGGGTTCGGCCCGGGCGATCATATCGTGACCCATTGCGAAGGCGGCGGGAGGGCCGCCTTAGGTGCCGCGGCGGCCGCGCGCGCCGGCTTTGCCGATGTGCGGGTCTACTACCTGAGCTTCGGGGATTGGGTACGCGACGAGAGCTGCCCCGTTGTCCGCGATTAGCGAGTTCAATTCGCCCGGGTCCATTTTGATGGCAGGCATGCATGCCCTGTTCGAACCACTTCGCCTCGGCGGGATCGCCCTTGCCAATCGGAGCGCGGTGTCGCCGATGTGTCAGTACAGCGCCGAAAACGGGCGGCGAATGACTGGCCTCTCCAGCACTTCGGTTCCCTGTCGCTGTCGGGTGCCGGGCTTGTCATCGTGGCGCAGACGGCGGTCGAGGCGGCGGGCCGTATCAGTCACGGTCGCCAAGGTCCTCGTTCTGAGCCGGAGGAGCTGCTCGAGGTGCTCGCCGATCATCGCGGGATCAAGCCCGAAGAGGTCTTCGTTGGCAATGGCTCGGACGAAGGTGAAAGCCGATAGCCGATAGCCGACCGCTACCAGATTGGTACCAATCCGATCGACACCCGATTCAATCACCCTGAGCACACATTCGCGGTCTCAGCGGCACTCGTAGTCACGCGTGAGCTCGCCCGATGTGCCTGGCGAGCAACTGCGCATCGCCAATCTGGCAAGCTCAACGGCAACGACAGCTCATTCCGCCCTTCGCCACTCGCGCCGGAAGCGATGCGAGCCCCAGCGATGGACATGACCGCTCCGGTGAAAAGCACTGTTTCAAGTGCGCGGCGAATGCATGCGTAGCAATACTCAATGGTGATGAGAACTCTGTTGGGCCCCATTTCTAATGAATGTAAAAACGCACAGTTTCTGTACGCTAATCTCCAGAAACACACAGCGTGATCCAGGTAGTGTTCTCGTATGGGTCGAGCTGCCCCTGGTTCGCCGTCAGGTACTCCTAAATCCGTTACACGGCCCGCGCGGGAAGCCACGGACGGGCGCTCGCGTCACTTCCGCGTGACCTGCCGCAAGCGCCCCGATGGTCTCGATCCCCTCCTCGATCCGCTCGTCCCAGCCGTAGCCGCAGCTCAGCCGCAGGCAATGCCGGTAGCGATCGCTCGCCGAGAAGACGTCGCCCGGCGCAAAGCAGATGCCGAGCTTGACCGCCTCGCCGAACAGCACGCGGGTGTCGACGGGCCCCGGCAACTCAACCCAGAGGACAAACCCGCCCGCGGGCCTCGACACTCGGGTTCCGGCCGGAAAGCATCGTTCGATGGCCCGTGTCATCCGGTCGATGTTTCCGGCGAAAACGCGCCGGATCCGGCGCAGATGGCTGTCGTAACCTCCGCATGACAGAAAGTCCGTGAGTGCCGCTTGAGTCAGTGCCGGCGTGGCGAGGGTCGAGGCCAGTTTCTGTAGCAGAACGGCTTGCCTGTGACGCCCAGCAGCGAGCCAACCGATGCGATAGCCGGGGGCGATCGTCTTCGAGAAAGAGCTGCAATAGATCGTGTCCGCCGCCGGCTCGAGCGCACCGAACGGTTTGGGACGCTCGGCGCCGAAATAGATATCGCCAAAGATGTCATCTTCGATCAGCGTCACGCGGTGTTTCGTCAGAAGCTGAAGCAGTTCGAGCTTCCTCGTGTCGGGCATGGTGCAACCGAGCGGGTTGTTGAAGCTCGACGCAAACAGGCAAGCCGACACGGACTTCCCGTCGAGCGCGCGCGCCAGCGCGGCTAGGTCTACGCCATGTTGCGCGTCGGTCGGCAGTTCGAGCGCCTTGAGGCCGAGCGCCTCCAGCACATGCAACAGACCGAAATAGGTTGGCGACTCGATCGCGATCGTGTCGCCCGACCGAGCGACCGCCTTGAGCGCCAGTGTCAAGGCCTCGATACACCCGCAGGTGATAACGACATCTTCGGGCGACCAGCTCTGCCCCCAGCGCAGCGCGCGCCGGCAAATCTCCTGCCGAAGCGCCGCATCGCCCCCGGGCGCGGTGTAGACGTTGTACTCGACTCCCTTGACCCGCGCCGCCCGAGCCAGGAACTGGTCGAGCCGTCCCGCCGCCAACAATTCCGGACTCGGAACCGCACAGCCGAGCGGCACCAGTCTCGGATCGGACGCATATTCGACCAAGTTGAGCACCGTAGCGGAGATCGCGACGCTGGTTGGCGTCGCTGGCGGCTGCGAGACCGCCGGCGCTTCAAGCGCGGTACCCAACCGCTTAGCGACGTAATAGCCAGAGCGAGGCCGCGCTTCGAGAATGCCTTGATCTTCGAGTAGCTGATACGCCCTGAGCGCCGTCGTCAGGCTGGTGCGCCGGTCCTTGCTCAGTTGCCGGAGCGACGGCGCGCGCGACCCCTGCCGGAGGGTTCCCTTCTCGACGAGCCCGGCCACAAAGCCCGCAAGCGCCTCGTAGCGATGCGGCGTCTCGTTATGCGCCTTCATCTGTACTGCTTAAAAATCTCATTTCTGTGTCTGTTATCTAAGCTCTACATCCGTCACCCTGTCGGAGCAATGGATGGATGGAGCACCGGATGAACCGTTTCCCGGAAAACGACATCATTTCGCTGGTCGGAACGCCGCCGCGCTACGATCTTGGCGAGAGCACGAGACCGGATCTCAGGCTCGCAGACCTTCTCGACGCCGATGCGCTTGGCGGCCTGCCGCTGGGCTATGGGACGGCGGCGGGCGACCCCGCACTGCGCGCGGCTATCGCCACAGCTCACGGCGTGGCCGCCGACGATGTCGTCGTCACGGCCGGCGGCATGCACGCCTTGTTTCTCCTCGCGTTCGTGCTCTGCGGGCGCGGCGATGACGCGGTCATCGCTACTCCATGTTTTCCACTGGCCCGCAATGCGTTGGCGGTGGTCGGAGCCAACATCCGGGCGGCGCGAGTGTCGTTCGACCGCGGCTACCGGCTCGATCCGCCCGACCTCCGCAGCGCGCTCTCACCGCGAACCAAACTCGTCAGCTTGGCTTCACCGCAAAATCCCTCCGGGGTCGCGATCCCGCCTGCGACCCTCCGCGAGACCATGCAGCTGATGCAGGAAATCTGCCCCGAGGCTTATCTTCTCATCGACGAGACCTATCGCGAGGCGGCCTACGCGGACGACCCGATCGCCGAAAGCGCGCTCGCGCTCGGCCCGAAAGTGATCTCGGTCGCCTCGCTGTCGAAATGCCACGGAGCGCCAGGGCTCAGGATCGGTTGGGCGATCACCCGCGCCGCCGATTTGAGCCGGCAGCTCGTGGTGGGCAAATTTAACACGATTGTTTCATGCCCGCGCGTTGATGAGGCGCTAGCGCTCAAACTCTTTGAGCGCCGCGCGCCGATCCTCACCGAGCGGCGCGTGCTGCTCGACGCCGGCCTGCAGCGGACCGCCGCGTGGGTTCGCGCGAATAGCGATCATGTCGAATGGGTGCAGCCCGATGCCGGCGCGCTCTGCTGCATTCGTCTCGGGCATGCCGCTTTCGACGACGGAGCGGTCACCCGTTTCTACGACGCCGCGGCAGCAAAGGGCATCAGGGTGGCGAGGGGCGATTGGTTCGGCGAGGAAGCCCGCGTCTTCAGGCTGGGTTTCGGTCTCCTCTCCATGGCCGAACTCGGCGACGGGCTCGGCGGACTGACCGCGGCCTTAAAAGAGACCGCAACAGCCGGAAGGAGGACCTGATGCGCCGGCATTTTATAACGCTCGACGTTTTCACCAGCCGCCGCTTTGCCGGCAATCCGCTCGCCGTCGTCTTGGACGGCGAAGGGCTCGAGGGCGACTCGATGCAGGCGATCGCGCGTGAATTCAATCTTGCCGAGACCGTTTTCGTTTTGCCGCCGCAGGATCCGGCGCATCGGGCGCGCCTGCGCATCTTCACGCCCACCACGGAGCTGCCCTTTGCCGGCCATCCCACGGTCGGAACCGCCGTGCTTCTGAACCGCATCGATGGCGGCGGCGCGCGCGAACTCGTGGTCGAGGAAGGCATCGGGCCAATTTCCTGCGCGACCGCATCGATCGACGCCGAGCGAGGACATGCCCGCTTTGAGCTGGCGCGGCTTCCGGAAGAGTTAGGCGGGGCAGCGGACCACGAGATCGTCGCGGCCGCGCTGGGTCTCGCGCCCGAGGAGATCGGATTCGACAACTTCCGGCCGTCTCTGTGGTCGGCGGGGATTTCCTTCACCTATGTCCCGGTTCGGGGCCTCGACGCACTCAAGCGCTGCGAGCCCAAGCTCGAACATTGGGAAGCGGCGTTCACGCGACACGAGCGCAGTTCCGCTTACGTGTTCTGCCGTGAAACCGTCGAACCCGGCTCGGCCTTTCACGTCCGCATGTTCGCACCGCGGCTGGGGGTCTATGAGGACCCGGCGACCGGCTCGGCCGCCGCCGCGTTCGCGGGGGTTCTCCATCACTTCATGCCGACCGGCAACGGCTCGCGGACGGTCGTCATCGAACAGGGATATCAAATAGGTCGCCCCAGCCTGATCACGCTTTCGATGACCGTGCGAGACGGTCAGCTTGCCGGCGCCGCGATCGGCGGCGAAGCGATCGCGGTCACCGACGGCACGGTCGAGGCCTAACAAACCTCTTGCGAAAGGATCGGTGCATGACCGCCATCGAGCGCCAACCGGTCGGCCCGCGCGGCGGACCGACCGCGTCCTGTTGGAACGAGACCATCGCGAGCGAACGGGAGATCGGCGGCGAAATCACTCGTGAGCACATTGCCGCGACCGAGATGCTGATCAGGCCTCATATCCGCCGTACTCCCGCCATCGAGGTCGACGCCGCTGATTTCGGTCTCGGCGCTTCCGCCATCTGCTTCAAGCTCGAGCTGATGCAGCATTCGGGCTCGTTTAAGGTCCGCGGCGCGTTCGCCAACCTTCTCATGCGCAAGGTGCCGCCGGCCGGGGTCATTGCCGCCTCGGGTGGCAACCACGGCGTGGCGGTGGCATTCGCGGCGATGCAGCTGGGCGTCAAGGCGGCAATCTTTGTGCCGAAGGTGACCTCTTCCGCCAAGCTCGACCGGATCCGCGCCTACGGCGGCGAGTTGGTGGTGACCGGTGCGGTCTACGCCGATGCACTGGCGGCGAGCGAGGCGCGCGTCGCCGAGACTAGGGCGCTGGCGGTCCACGCCTACGACCAGCGCGAGACGCTGCTCGGCCAGGGCTCGGTCGGGCTGGAGCTTGAGGCCGACCGCCCGGAGATCGACACGCTGCTGGTCGCGACCGGCGGCGGCGGGCTGATCGGCGGCATCGCCGCGTGGTATGCCGGCCGGGTTCAGATCATCTCGGTCGAACCGGAGCTGGCGCCGACGCTGCACGACGCCCTAACAGGATGCGGAAAAAGTCGGCCTATTGGTCCAGATATTGGGTTATAAGTCATGTCGCGTGACGAGATGTGGGGGACGTCCGATGCGCGGTTGGGATGTCAAGAGCGACGCGCTGTTCAGCTACGTGAGCTGCGAGGCGCGGGTTCCAAAGGATCATCCGTTGCGGCCGATCCGGCAGATTGTGGACAAGGCGCTGGCGACGCTGTCGCCGGAATTCGAAAAGCTGTACGCCAAACTCGGCCGGCCCTCGATTCCGCCGGAGAGACTGCTTCGCGCTTTGCTGTTGCAGGCGTT
>Ga0306921_10008427_pt1 | contig 10892 bp, 10 predicted proteins | sample sta12Cox44000080_FD_203760 | JGI IMG/M metagenome (GOLD analysis project Ga0306921, IMG submission 203760) | Lab enrichment of tropical soil microbial communities from Luquillo Experimental Forest, Puerto Rico - statoxic.12C.oxic.44.000.080 (v2)... | ecosystem: Environmental > Terrestrial >... | reverse complement strand
TGCGCCGTACGGTGAAGGACCTGAAGCGCCAGGCTGCCAAGGGCATTCCGATAACGCGGAAACGTGCCGCCCGCGCCGCGGCAAAACAGGTGCGCCGCGTGTTGAGCAGCCCGCGCGCATGCGCTGCTGCCATCACGCGAAACGCCCGGGTCAGCCGGCGGTACAAGCGTCCGCGCCGCCGCTTTGGCTCCCGGATGCGCCGCAGTTCCGTTCGGTAGTCAGCATATCGGCCACGCAGAATTCGACCGCATTTCGTAGGAGGAATCATCATGGCGTATGAGTTCGAAACCGGATTAGAAGCGCTTCCCGAACACGAGCACGAGTTTGAGGAAGAGTTCGAAGAAGAGATGGAACACGAGGCCGGCCTGGAAGGCGAAGGCTGGCTCGGCGCCATCGGCAATGTGGTCGGAAGCCTGCTCGGCGAAGAAGAGATGGAAGAGGAAATGGAGCACGAGCACGAACATGAGCATGAGGAAGAGCTCGAGCACGAGATCAGCCCCATCCGCAAGATCTATCCCGACGCGATGATGGAGCACCTCGGGGAGCTTGCGGCAGAGGCCGAAACCGAGGACGAGGCTGCAGAACACTTCCTCCCGCTCATCGGTATGGCAGCCAGCAAGTTGCTTCCGGTGGTGGCAAAGGCAGCAGCACCTCTGGCGAGAAAGCTGCTGCCGAAGGTCGCGCGGGCGGTCACCAAGGCGGCACCGCGGCTGACCAAAGGCGTAGGTCAGATCGCGCGCACGCTTCACCGCAATCCGACGACCCGGCATTTGCTGAAAACCGTTCCAGCGATTGCTCGTCGAACAGTGGGCAGCATCGCGCACCAGGTCGCACGCGGTCGTCCGATCACCGCGCGCGGCGCGATCCGCACGCTTGCGCGCCAAACCGAGCGCGTGCTTGGTCATCCGCACCGCCGCAGACATGCACTGCGCCAGCACAATCGCATGGAACGTCGATTCCATCGCGCGTACGGCCCAGGAATGGCTCGTCCGCACTGGCGCCATGGACGGCGCTGGCAGGGAAGATATCCACACTGGTACTGGAGGCGCGGACGTCGCGGTGCCCCGGGCTACGCGGCAGCTCCCGGCTATTCAGCACCTGGATACGCCGGTCCTGGATACGCTGGCCCTGGGGCACCCGCTCCGCTCCAGCATCCGAGTGGGCGAGTGGTCGTGCCCGGTGGTGGCGCAGCTCCGGTCCGTTACGGACAAATGGTCGGCGGACAATGCACCTGTCCGACGTGCGGTCCGCAATATTGCCGTTGTTGCGGACAGGTAGTGCGGTAAGTGAATCTCGTTTGAGAGCGATGCAATGTCGACACTGATCGAATCAATGCCGAGAACAACGACGCGGGTGGCTCCGGCTCCGTCCAGGCGCACAACTGGCGCTGGCGGGCCGGCCCCCGTAGCGTTGCCTTGGCTTCGGGCGCAGTCGATCAATGTCACGCGGCACGCGGCGGCGCTCAGGCCATTCCGGGTGGATGAGTTCGGTACCGGATCGGAGGCGCCAACGGCGGGACACACGCAGGCCGTGAACCATCTCATTACCTCACTGCGCCGCGGCTTGCTTCAGATGGCGGGCGTAGTCAGAAAATCTGGCGCGGGCGCTCTGGCGGAACCCAGCACGAAACGACTGCAAGAGCTGATGCGCAAAAAGGAGCAGGCGCACAAGTGGGTCCGCGGGATCGAGAAGATCTGGGATTTCTACTTCGAGGTGTTCGGGCAGCGGCAGACACGTTACGCGAAATGGCTGCTGAGCTGTGACCGCATCGGCTTGGATTGTTATCGAGCAAGCTATCTGGGTTTGGGGGTCGCACGTCCGATTCCGGCGCCGCCGCCGTTCTCGTACATGGCGACGGGTTTTGCGCCGGCGACCTTTCGCCGGGGAATTCCGCTGAAACGGCTGGGAAAGCAATTGAATCCTTTCCCCCTGATTCAGCTTCCTTATCACCGGCTGCTTAATCCGTGGACGCTGGGCGCAGTGCTCCACGAAGTCAGCCACAATCTGCAAAGCGACCTGGGATTATCGAAAGACGTTCCAAGAAAGGTCGGCTTGCGCCTGCTGAAGGCAGGAGCCAGCCGGCAGGTGGCGCGCGCGTGGGTGCGTTGGAACCGGGAGATGTTCGCCGACATGAGCGGACTGATGCTCGGAGGACCTTGCATCCTGGGATCCCTGATGGACATTCTGGCTCGCGGGCCAGAGACGGTGACGCACTTCAATCCTCGGGGACCGCACCCAACGCCGTACTTCCGGATGCTCATTAATTGCGAACTCGCGCGCCGGATGGGGTTTCAATCGGAAGCGGAGCAGTACCGGAAACTTTGGACGAGAATCTATCCGAATCCGTCGGCGACAGGGAGTATTCCGGAGGCGCTGTTGCGGTCTTTCCGTGAAGCGTGCCCGCTGGCAGTCGATGCGATGTGTTATCAACCGTACCCGTCGTTGGGAAACAAGAGCCTGGCGCAGGTGCTCAACTTCGGCGGTAAAGAGCAGCAGATGATCGAGGAAGCGGCGCGTCGGCTGGCCGCCGGCGTGGATCCCGGAATCATTCCGGAGCGCTTTTTGATTGGTGCAGTTCGATTGGGCCTCGACCGGAACCTGGCGCGGCCTGAAGTCTTAACGAAGAACTTTTATAAGGCACTGGCAAGCGGGTAGAGCGATGGCACTGGAAGCGACATTCCGAGAATTAACGTCGAGTCTGCAGAAGTTGCACGATGTGGTGAACGCACTCCACATCACGCTCGAAGATAAGCCGCAACACGACGAGGCGGCCGTTGCCGACGATCTGACGGACAAGGCTCTGGAACTCCTCGGACTCGTTCACGAAACACGCCGGGCCGCGGTAAATGCGCGACAGGCACTGAAGCATCCCGCGGACATGGACAACGCGCGGCGATCGCTCACACTCTGTCAGCAGCGCTTTCACAGGATCGAGCAAAGCTATGCTGCGAACCTGGTCTCGTACGAAAAGCTCAAAGAGCTGGTGAGGGTCGGAGGACGCGGTAAGGAGTGGGCGGGATGGGCCGCCAGTACGAAAGAGGGTGTTGAGCAGTGCCGCGAACCGCTCGAGGCTGCGAGCCGGGCGCTAGCGGCCTGCTGGCAGGAACTGGCGGAACGCCTCGGAATGATGAACATCTCGATCCAGTCCAAGAATGTGGGCCAGGAGATTTCAGTTCCCAAGCCCAAAGCGCAAGATCTCGAAGTGGAGGGCGTGACCTGAACAGCGGCACGACTTGGAGTAGGAGTTGCGAGAGAAGCGACTCGCCGGATGGCACGAAACCCGCTCGGGAAACCGCACGAGCGTAGCGGAAGGAGCACAGAAATGGCAATCTCAATCACCGGGTGTGTCGTAGACGCGAACTCGATCACTATTACTTTCTCCGAGCCACCGGATCCAAATACCGCCTCCGGCAGCACGGGAGCGCTCAATCCGGAGAACTATGAGATTTACGATCCGGCACTTCCCGGCTTCGCGACGCCATCCAGCCCGGATTCAACATGGGGCTTGGACTTTGATCCTGCTGATCCAAACACCGTTGTGTTGACGCTGCCGGGCGGAGTCGGCTTCAACCCCGGTGATTTTGTGCTGATCACGGTTACAGACATTGCGACTGCCGCGGCTCCTGGAGTTGCCGATTTAGAAGATGATCCGGTGCGCTTCTCGCGCGTCGTGCCGGGTGACGACAGCAGCAATGTCGCGCGAACTGCGCGGAACGTCGAAGATGCGGTTTCTTATCCAGTGCTGACCGAGGAAATCGGCTACCGCCCTTCTCCGGTCGGTACCCCGAGCGGGGGCGGGAGTGGCATCCCTGGCGGAGGCGGCGGTTCTAGCATTGGTCAGATGGCTCTCCGCGCCGTTACCGATGTTCTGGGCTGGAAAGCCAATGCGGCCGATCCCAAGGGCTTTGTTGGCGCCTTGACGCAGTCGTTCTCCCTCACCGAGATCGAGGGGCATACCCAGGCTACCTGGACGCCGCGCACCTATGCCGTCCAGACCGATCTCGGCGGCGGTATCACCGGCGCTCAGGCCAGTCTCTATATGCGCGCCAAAGATGCTCTCGATCAGTCTCTGTCTCTCTTGGACGGGCTCTATCCGCTCGATCCCGAAGCTGATCCTGAGTACGTAAAAGCGCTGCGCGAGATGGCTCGTAGCCAGATGACCGAGATCGTTCGCGAACTCGGCGTGGTCGGGCTGCCATCAATTCTGAGAATCAATACCTATTTCGACATTCTTCTGGGACAGCACGATCCCGCGGTCGAGTTTAATCCTGATGCAATTGAAGGAACTCTTGGCGAACTGCGGAACACATACGGAATCTATTTCGCCGGGAACCCGTTCAACAACTCGGTTGAGGATGAACAGGACATCACCAACTTCCGCGTCATCTCTGACTACATGACTTCGCTGCTGCAAAGCTGGATCGCCAACCGCGACTTCTTCCGGCTGGGAACGACCAACCCAACATTCTTTGGCACGCAGTTGGTCCTGATCTCGCGGCAGTTTAATGTCATTGCCGAAACGGTTAACGAGGTTCGCTTTACTCTGGATTCGGTCTTCATCGGACCGAATGAGCGGCAGACTCTCTTGCTGGAATTCGCGGACGCGGTGCACTTCCCGCCGATGTTCCTCGAAGACGTTCTCGATGAAGTCGAAAAGCTCGCGACTGATGAGGGTCCGAGACTCCTGCGCGATGCTGGCAAGATCTCGGTGACGAACAATCTTCTGCCCGTGGTAGATACGCTGGCGGGCCTTATCAACCAGGCGCACGATCCGGCGAATGATGCAGTCATACCTGATGGGTACCGAACCGCCCGGGTGCAGAAGTCCTTGGATGATCTGGAGGACCAACTCAACCAGCTCATCACGCTTATTGTTCAGGTGGAACAGCAGGTTCCTCCCGCTGAAGGCGCGATTGCTGTCAGTGGAATTACCGTGCCTGAACAGGACGACTTCGACAACTGGGTGTTCTCGATCTTTGGCGAGGGATTCGATCCCGGAACCATCGTATTCGTCAACTCCCCGTCGGTCCCGACAACAGTGGAGTTTTTCTCCGACAATCGCATTGATGCGACTGTCTCACCCAGCGACTGGGGAAAACTGGGCGAGGGAAGCCATGGAGTCACCGTAACGACCGGTGCCGGCGAGACCATTACCGTCGGCAATCTCTTTACGATTGACTCCAGCGGAGGAGTGTCTGTTGCGATGAAGCGTGCCCCTCTTGCCGCAAAGGCCGGCCTGAAAAAACCAGCAGCGGCACGGTCTGGTTCGCTAGCTGCGAAGGGCCGCCCGGCAATCGGCAAGAAGGTAGCGCCTGGCAAGCCCGTTCCTTCGACGAAGCCAACCGGGGCGAAACCTGCGATACCCACCAAGCCAGGGGCGGCAGCCTTGAGCGATGACGAAAAAAAAGAGCTGTCCAAGCATCCGTTGTGGGACAAGATCAAACACCTGTTCTGAGGGGCCATGGTAGGTCCTGATACCTGCAAGACGAATGATTAACGACTAAGCAAAGCACGCAAGGAGGCGCATCAATGGCTTCGGAAAAAGATTATCAAGGTCTATATGACCGCATAGCGGCATTGCGAGAGCAGGTGGCGAATCGTCTTTCGTCCGACCTGATCTCGAATCCGCAACTCGCCGATGCGATCACCAAGCAGATTGATGACATGCTGTCCTCTGTGGTGGACGCCGATACGAAGATTCCTCCGCCACCGGACAAGGGCCTGGCACAGTTGGCAGGCGTTGGCCCGGAAGCGGCCAAAGAATTCGGCACGGTGCGGGTTCCGCCGGGTGTCGAACCTTACGACGAAACCATCACCTCGGAACGCATCATTGCCGTCGGAGACATGTACTACCTCTGGCAGCACGAAAAGATAGGCGTGTTCCGCGTTGTGCAGAAGCTGCAGGAGCTGTTCAAGGCCGGCACTGTCCGGCTCTCTGGTGGCCCAGGCGCTTTTGCGCTGTATCAATTCGACCGTCGGGACGTGCTGCGATATACAAAGACCGATCGGCTCTCGGCATACAAACGCATCTTTGGATACGGCTCAGCGCCTGTGCCGACTGGTTCGCGCGCGAATACCGACTTCCACAAATTGTTCGCGCACTTCGTCCATCAGGTCACGCTGTTCTGGCGCGATAAACGGATTTCTGACGTCATCCGCGAGCGCGCGTACGATCCGAGCTTCGGATCGATCGCCATTGTCCGGCGTGCTGGACTCGACCTGCGCAACAACTTGAAGTGGTTGTCATTCGGCCATCTCAACGTGATGCGAGTGGAGGTCATGCAACTGCTGGACGAGGCGTTCCGGATCCTCAATTCCGACGACGTGAAACGGCTGTTCGGCGCCGACAATCACTGGGATGTGGTGGAAGAAGTTCTGATCCGCTACTACAACGAGCGGCTCGTGACTTCGCCGCGGCAGCGCATGGGCGTCACTGGCCGGGAAGTGTTGCGCTGGCTGGCGCAACCGCACATCCTGCAGACCACGCGCTCGCAGTTCGAGACGCTGTTGCTCGAGATCGCAGAACAATCCGAAGAGTGGCTCACCAGCGCACAAGCCATGGGCCTGGCAGGGCGGCCCGGGGCGCATCGCGTATTGCCCTGGGATCAGACGCAGCCAACGCCGGTCAAGGCTCCACGGCAGAAAGTGGGCGTGTCGGCCGTTCGAGCACCGGCCCGCGAGTTTGAGTTCGAAGTTTGATCCGGAGTGCCGTCCGGGTGCGAGCCGAACCGGTTCGCGCCCGGACAGTATTTTCATAGCAACTCAGTTGGGTTCGCAGTCAACACAGTGGAGAGTGAAACGTAAATGACATATCCACTCGCGTCTCAGATCCGGGTTCCCGGAGACCTTTTCAAGCCTAGCACCGGCAGCAGCACGCCCGCCAAACCGGGCGGAGGCAAAGTTAATGGAGGTTCAAGCTTCAATCCCAACGCCGGCGACTACACGGATCGGAAACGCCGGCACGAAGCCCGTGCAGCCCGCAGGGATGGCGATTGGGGCTTCCTCGAGTTCCCGGTCGCCGCGCTCTGGTTCGAGGCTTATGAGACGGTTGAGGCCGAAGAACTCGGCCTTCTGCCGCCACCGATCATCGATCTCTGGCCGTGATTGCTGCAAAGTATTCTAACTTTCTTTACTACTTGCATCGCATGCTCCATGACGCCACTACGCGCTGTCGCTTATGCTCGCAGGCAACGTCCGCGCTTCGTCACGGAGTTGAAGGAGTTCGTCCGCTTTCCCAGCGTTAGCAACCAGCCTCGCCACGCGAACGATCTCCGTCGGTGCGCCTCCTGGCTCGCTTCTCATTTGCGGCGCATCGGTCTGGAAAATGTCCGTATCTTTCCGACGAAGCGGCACCCGATGGTGTACGCGGCATGGCAGCATGCGCACGGCCGGCCCACCATTCTTATCTACGGTCACTACGACGTTCAGCCGGTTGAGCCGCTGTCGGAATGGAAGACGCCACCCTTCCAGCCCGTCGTGAAGGACAACAACATGTACGGCCGTGGCGCCTGCGACGACAAGGGACAGCTATTCACTCACATCAAAGCAATCGAGTCCTACCTCAAAACAGAACGCTCCCTGCCTGTGAATGTGAAGTGCATCTTTGAGGGCGAAGAAGAAATGGGCGGAAGTCCAGGATTGAAGTTGTTCGTAAATCGTAACAAGGAGGGTCTGCGAGCCGATGCCGCACTGATGTCGGACACGCGGATGCTCGGCCCCGGGAGGCCGGCGATCGGGTATGCACAGAGGGGCAACCTTCGTTTTGAAATAGAGGTTCGCGGGCCTCATCAGGACTTGCATTCCGGCAATTTCGGAGGCGTCGTTCACAACCCTGTGCAGGCCCTCTGCGAAATGTTGGCCGGACTGCACGACGAGAACGGCCGAGTAACTATCCCGGGGTTTTATGACAAAGTACGCGAGTGGAGCGCGAAAGAGCGCGAGTACATGGCGGAGGCTGGCCCAAAGGATCGAGAGATCCTGCAGCAGGCCGGTTTATCCAAGGAATGGGGTGAAAGCGGCTTCACCCTCTATGAACGCATCACAACCCGGCCCGCTCTGACCCTCAATGGAATCGGCGGCGGCTACCAAGGTCCAGGGATCAAAACTGTGATCCCATCGAAAGCTTTGGCAAAACTGAGTATTCGGATCGTGCCCGATCAGGAACCTCGTGAGATTGAGCGACTCCTTCGTGAGCACATCGCGAGGATTACGCCTCCAAATGTGACTTCCGCCGTCCGAACACTCGCGGTGTCTCGTCCTGCTCTGGTGAATCGGGATCATCCCGCCTTAAAAGCTGCAGCGTTCGCCTACAGAAAAGGCTTCGGCTCCTGGCCGGTATTTCTGCGATCCGGTGGATCCGTTCCGGCGGCGAGCATTTTCCAATCAGCCCTGGGGATTCCGACGGTTTTGATGGGGTTCGCGCTCCCAGATGACCACATTCACGCTCCCAACGAGAAATTTCATCTGCCGAATTTCTACCAGGGCATCGAAACCTCGATCTGGTATCTGGCGGCCGCGGCCAAACTCGCAAGCGCCAAGAAGAAAACCAAGCCACAGGAAGAGTGGACCGAATGATCATCGACTGCCACTGCCATGCTGGAAAGGGCGACCGCATGACCGCTCCCTGGAATACGGACGCGCCCATCGAACCGTACCTGCGCCGGGCGCGGCGGGCCGGCATCGACAAGACCGTTGTCTTCGCCGCCTTCCATAGCGATTACGACACGGCCAACCGCGAGGTGGCCCGGATCGTAAATCGCTATCGCGACCGTTTGATCGGCTTCGCATTCGTTCATGCCTCTCGCGACGCGGGTCACATCTTTGACATGGTCAAGCGCGCCCGCCGTTGGGGATTCCGCGGCATCAAATCGCACGGGTTCGAGGCTATGCCCACACGGGAACTCTGTGAAGCGGCCCGGGCTTTTCGTATGCCGCTTCTCACCGATGTGGTGGGGCGAGCCGAAGTGGTCGATATGCTCGCTCCGCAGTTCTCCGACGTGAACTTCATCATCCCGCATCTGGGCAGCTTTGCCGACGATTGGCGGGCGCACCAGCGCGTGATCGATCAAATGGTGCGCTATCCCAATGTCTACACAGATACGTCAGGAATCCGGCGGTTTGATTACATCGTCGAGGCGATCAAGCGGGCCGGTGCGAGGAAGGTGCTGTTCGGCTCGGATGGCCCGTGGTTGCATCCCGGCCTGGAACTCCACAAGATTCGGCTATTGGGCCTACCTCCGCAGCAGGAGGCGCTCATCCTCGCCGGAAACATCCTCCGCTTGCTGCGAGGAGTCGCTCCCCTTGAAGAAGTGCGCAATGCGCAAAAACCGTCTCCCGAAGAATCGAGAGAATCCGTAGCTTACGCCGCTGGCGCAGGCAATCCGCCGCAACCTGAGATTCAGGAATACGAACTTTAGAGATTTACCGCGAAATTCCCCGATGGTCGTTCGAGAGGACGCCCATCTCCAGCAACTGCGCCACCATCGCTGCGCGCGAGCCTACGCCCAATTTCGCAAAGATCCGCCGCAGATGCGTGCAAACTGTCCACGAACTAATGTTCAGAACATCCGCAATCACCTTGTTCGGGTGGCCCTTGGCAACCATGCGGACGATTTCCTGTTCGCGGGGACTAAGCTGAATGCGTGTGCGGCTTGGCTTCGGCAAACGCAGTAGAAGATAACGCGAGCCATCCACTTCCGCGTCAATCAGCACTTCTTCCGAAGCAGTGCCATTTGCTTGATCAATCTTTCCAGAGGTTCCAAGTCTGTCGATTAACTCCATCAGGGTGCGGGTCACCGTGTCCGAGCCCGCTGGAGTGGGTTGTGCTGGATCGTCGATAACGACGAGTGCTGGCATGCTGCGCATACCTCTTTCTCCATATCCGGGGGGAAGCTGGAGTTCTTTTTTCTTCTGTCTTGTACACACCCCGTGGCTAGGGAGTTCTTGCGCAACACAAGACGAATGCGTGCTGCTCTTACCTTGGGCCCTGGAACGGATGGCTCGAATAGAAACCGGGGGGTAGGGAAAAAGATATGACCGGCAGCAGATTGAAACCAGTCACTTTTTTGTGCGACGCGCAAACTGACTAGCTTGCGTCGCGGGCTGGAAAACTGGCTTTTCGCTGCTCGCTTGCTATCAGGAACTAGATTTTGGGATTCTACACATCCGCCTTTGGATGCCCAAGAGACGAAGATTTTGTTACGAAATCGGAACAAGCAAAACGTAACCCGTCACGAACCACCGCAACTACACGACATAGTCGACGGCAAGTGGGGCCACGATGTTTGACACTTCTCGCGCCGTCAGATTCAATGAAAGAGCGGCTGCGGGTGCAGAGATTCCAGTTTCGACCACAGCTGCTACTTCATTTTCAGGAGCACTCCATGTCCGCACCTAGCCGCCGGCCCGAGATTCGCCGGCGACGTACCCGCAAGGAAAAAATAGTGCAGTTGCGCAAGCGCCTGGCTGCCGCCAAGACCGATGCCGATCGCAGCCGCCTCACCGCCAAACTGCACAAGCTGGCGATCCTGTCCCCAGGCCAGCCGCTCGTAAAGTAGGACCTTTTCGGATCGAGCCTGAGAGGGTTCAGTCGGCAGCGTGCTGCGTGAGCATGCTGCCGCCAGCTACATTGCGGTATGTCTCCAGCATACGCCGTACCGAGATTTCCCATGAGAACTTGGTCGCCTGCTGGTAACCCCGATCCTTCATTCGATCGCGCAGGGCCTGATCTGTAAGAACGCGGTGCAGCGCACGCATAATCTCGAAGACGTTTTCGGGATTGACCAGAACTGCCGCATTTCCGACCACCTCGGGAAGTGACGAAACATTCGACGTCACCACGGGCGTTCCATGCGCCATCGCCTCCAGAGGCGGAAGACCGAATCCCTCGTATA